>Ga0105247_10002375_pt1 | contig 12826 bp, 10 predicted proteins | sample KBSS24metaG_FD_81519 | JGI IMG/M metagenome (GOLD analysis project Ga0105247, IMG submission 81519) | Switchgrass rhizosphere microbial communities from Kellogg Biological Station, Michigan, USA - KBS S2-4 metaG | ecosystem: Host-associated > Plants > Roots > Rhizosphere > Soil | place...
CAACTCAAAACAACTGGTAAGTAAAGCCATTGTTGATTTAAGAGATTTAAGCCGTAGCCTTGATACTGATTATGTAAAAGAAATGGGACTGTTGCGTGCCATTGAATATGAGCTGGAGCTTATTCGAAAAACGGGAACCATAAATACACAATTAGCTACAGAAGGGGCAGTATTCAAGCTCGATAAACAAAAGGAACTTATCCTTTTTCGCATAGTACAGGAAACATTCAATAATATTATTAAACATTCTGAAGCCAAAAATCTTGTTGTGAATATTACTTATAGCTTAACAGAAATGACATTATCAATTACAGATGATGGTAAAGGAGTCGATCTTTCTCCTTTAAATGAATCCAATTCCGGTTTTGGTCTCGGCATACGCAATATGCATAACAGGGCTAAACTAATCGGCGCTGATTTCAGCATGAATAGTAGCACAGACAAAGGCACTTCGGTAAAAATTGTTTTACCCTTACAAAGTCAACAAATATGAAAACAAATGAGAAAATAAAAGTGGCCCTTGCAGATGATCATATATTGCTTCGCAACGGGCTGGCTGGATTAATAAACAGCTTTGATGATTATACCGTAATATTTGAAGCAGACAACGGGGCCGATTTTCAAAAAAAAATTCAAAAAGGCAATGAGCCCGAACTGGTACTTATGGACATTAATATGCCGGGCATGGATGGATTTGCTACGGCTGAATGGCTTCGTCAAAATTATCCGCTTACCAAAGTGCTGGCTCTTTCCATGTATGACAATGAAAACTCAATCATTCGCATGTTCAAAGCGGGGGCTAAAGGATATATTTTAAAAGACAGCGAACCTGCAGAATTAAAAGCTGCTCTTGATTCCATCATGCAAAAAGGATATTATTATTCAGAATTAGTTACAGGTAAATTGATCCATTCTATCAATACATCAACTCAGAACGGGAATGGAAATAAAGCAAACCAGTTGAACGACCGGGAAACAGAATTTCTGAAACTTGCTGCAACAGAATTAACCTATAAAGAAATTGCAGAAAAAATGAATCTTAGCCCACGTACCATTGATGGATACCGTGATGCATTATTTGAAAAACTCGAATTGAAAAGCCGGGTTGGCCTGGTATTATATGCTATTAAAAATGAAATTGTAACGATATAAGAACTTAATTCGTCTTAATTAGTGCAATTCGTGTTTTTAATTCAATACACTTTTTTCCTTCACAATCTCTACTTTCTCCAACTCTTTGATTTTACTCCACCCGCCAACAATATTCCTCAGATTGTGAAAGCCCTGCCGTTTTAATAATGATGATGCGATTACACTGCGGTAGCCACCGGCACAATGAACATACAAGTTATCTGTATCATCTAAATTAGCCATACTACCCGGTTCATTCATATCATCAAGCGGAAGGTTTACAGCGCCGGCTACATGGCCTTCCGCAAATTCAGAAGGATTTCTTACATCAAGCACAACGAGATTTTCATCAAAAGGCATATCCATCAACAACTCATCCGGTTCTATATCAATGATCATATCGATTTCTTCGCCGGCATTCCTCCAGGCAGTATAGCTGCCATCCAGGTAACCTTTCACTTTATCAAATCCCACTCTTGCCAATCGGATAATGGTTTCTTTTTCTTCACCTGGCTCAGTTACAAGCAGGATAGGTTTATCAAAAGGTAAAAGGCTTCCGGCCCATTCTGCAAAGCGGCCTTCCAATCCTATATTGATGGAATTAGGTATAAAACCTTTCGTGAATGCTAACTCATTTCTTGTATCCAATATGATTATATCTTCATTATTGTCTGTTTGTTTTTTAAATTCTTGCACTGACAATGCTTTCATTCCATGCATCATCACTTCATCCAGGCTTTCATATCCTTGCTTATTTATCATTGCATTGATAGGAAAATATTGTGGCGGTTCATTAATTCCTTCAGTTACGACTCTTATAAATTCATCCTTTGATTTTGCAAGCAAGGCATAATTATATTTCTTCTCGTTACCGATGGTGCTTTGCGTATCTGGGCCCAGGTTTTTACCACAGGCGCTGCCGGGGCCGTGAGCAGGATATACAATTACATCATCCGCTAATGGAAAAAGCTTTGAATGAATGCTATCATACATCATACCGGCAAGATCGCTTATTGTAAGCTCTGCTCCTTTTTGTGCAAGATCAGGTCTCCCTACATCGCCAACAAACAATGTGTCGCCTGTAAATACGCAATGATCCTTTCCCGTTTCATCTTTTAATAAATAGCAAGAGGATTCTAATGTATGGCCAGGAGTATGTAATACTTGTATGCTGATGAGGCCGATTGCAAAAGTTTCATTATCCTTTGCAATATGTACTGGAAATTCTGTTTCCGTCTTTGGCCCATAGACTATTGGCGCACCTGTTGCTTTACTAAGATCCAAGTGGCCACTAACAAAGTCAGCATGAAAATGCGTTTCAAAAATATACTTGATCCGGGTTTTTCTTTCCGTGGCTAACTGAATGTATTCATCGATATCCCGCATGGGGTCAACAATTGCAGCTTCTCCATTACTTTCGATATAATAAGCTGCCTCACTCAGGCAACCAGTATATAATTGTTTAATAAACATGTTTATCCGTTTACAAATACTGTATTAACCCTGCAATTTACTTATAAAAAGAAAAACGCTCCGTTAACAGAGCGTTTAAACATAGATCACAGTTATTTAGTCTAACAAATCTTCGACAAACTTGTTCAGTTCTTTCAGACGATCGGTATTTACCGAGTAAAATATGAATTTGCCATCTCTTTCAGTCTTTACAAAACCTGCCTTGCGCAAAATTGCCAGGTGTTGAGATGCCACAGATTGTTCCAATCTTAATTTTACATATAATTCGGTAACTGTCATCTTTCCATGCTCATCAATAAGTTTCAGGATCTGCTGACGAAGCTTGTGATTAACAGCCCTGAGTATCAGGCCTGCCTTTTTTACATTTAAGAGATCTACCTGTAAGGCATCGCCATTTTCCGAGGCGGTATTAATCGTTAGGGAGTAGTTATTCATAGTTTATCTCCGGTTAAAAATGAATACAAAAATAACGCTGCGTTTTGGTTTTGAAAATTTAATGATAATGGGACGTAATTTTAAACAATTACTTTCGGATAGGAGTATAAAATTCTTTTATATATAGTGGTTCTGTATAGGCAAGATCGGCAAATTCTTTTTTACAGAACCGCTCATAGGAAAGTGATACAAGATGCGATGCATCGGCCATTGTAGTTGAAAACAAGGCATTATCATCTTTTATTATTGATTGCAGTTTTTTGCTGCCGTTTCCGCAAAAAAGAATTTGATGAGTGGCAAGTATTTCATTAAAACTTGTTTCAGTAATCACCATAGCTTGTGATATAAGTATTGGCTGCAAACCTTTATTATAAATAGCGGTAAACACTTCCATTCGCCTTGCATCTATCATTGGACAGATAAGTTCTCTGGCTTCATTTTGTACTGCCAATGCCATTACCTCGAGTGTATTAATAGTAATCAGGGGTACTTGTAATGCATAACAGATTCCTTTGGCCGTTGCCAAACCGACTCTTAAGCCTGTATAAGATCCGGGACCTATAGTTAAGGCTACCGCACTGATATCTTTCAATGCTCTATTATTGTTTTTAAACATAGTGTCAATGGCAGTATGTAACCAGGCAGCATGATCCTTTTGCTTATTATTACTGTCAAAGTATAATGACTCGCCATTGTGAGCAATGCAAACAGATGCTATATCGCCGGATGTATCAATATTGAGAATAAAGCTCATTGTGTTGCTTCCTTTTGTAATAAGGCTGAAGGCTTATATCGTTTGTTTGAGATAAATAAATACTCTAAAAGTTCATAAATATTTTTTAATCCTATTTTTTCAGCCCATTCAAAAGGACCATAAGGATAATTGGTTCCAAGCTTCATGGCAGTATTTATTTCATCTTTTGTGCTCACTTTTTCTTCTAAAGCAAAATAGGCTTCATTGACGATCATTGCTATTACCCGTGCGGTGATCAATCCTGGCTTATCAGGCGTCCATTCTATCTTTTTATTGAACAAAGAAAAAATTTGGGATGTTTTTGTTTTTATTATTTCATCGTTGCAAGCGGCTTCAACTATCGGCCGTTTCAAAAAACTATTCCAACCATTGAATCTGACAAATCCAGCAGGAAGCTGATCAAGAGTATGAATAACAGAATTCACGAATACTATTTGTAATTGCTTTAGTTTATTTATTCTTTCAGCATTATTTTCAAATAAAAGATCAATAACTGCATCGGCTTTCAGCTCATCGCTAATAGTATCTATACTTGTTGCCCAGAATACTTCCGCTTTTTCATTTATGCCTTGCCCCAGCAATTCGGTCTTCAAATCATCATTCGAGAGCACAATCAGCATATAGTATTTTTTGCAAAGAAAGTGTATAAAGCTAAATTCGTCTCTTTGATCTTTAAATTCAAAGCAATGAATAAAATCGTAATCAAAACTTCAAATGCGCCTGAACCAATCGGTCCATATAACCAGGCAATTCTTGCAGGCGATACACTGTATATAGCCGGGCAGGTCTGTATTGATCCGGCTACAAATAATTTAAAAAATAAAGATCTGCAGGAAGAAACAAATCAGGTAATGAAGAATCTTGAAGCTATATTAAATGAAGCGGGAATGAACTTTAGTCATGTAGTTAAAACAACTATTTTCCTTTCGGACATGCACCGCTTTGCAGAAGTAAATGAAATTTATGGAAAATATTTTACTGCTAATTTTCCTGCAAGAGAAACTGTGCAGGTATCGGCATTGCCAAAATTTGTAAACGTTGAAATAAGTATGATCGCCGCTAAATAATGCGACGGCTATTACGCATCATATTATTAAAGCCCGTGCTGTGGGCAGCACAGAAATTTTCATCTAAACCAGAAAGGCAACGGATTTTTAAAGCTCTTTCAAAACTATCCTCAGCTATTATTAATGAGCCTGGTAAAAGGGGACTGGTAATTCCATTTGAAGAGCATACGGGTAAATTCATCATTTTTTCGGATCAACATAAAGGCGCAAGAAATGGCGCCGATGATTTTATGCTTGCTGAACCCAATTATCTCGCAGCATTAGATCATTATTGCAAGAATGATTTTTTCTTTATAAGCATGGGAGATAATGAAGAACTCTGGGAAAACAGTTTAGGTAGAGTAAAGAAATATAACGAAGCAACTTTTGAAGCTGAAAAAAATTTTATAGCCAAAAATAGGTTTGTAAAAATATTTGGCAACCATGATCTCTATTGGGATAATGACCCCCTTTCCTGGTACCAGCTAAAAAGCATTTATGGAGAAAAAATAAAAGTGTATGAGGGAGTTATTTTGCCTGTGAGTATCGGCGCCAGGTCATTGCAAATCTTTTGCACCCACGGTCACCAGGGCGATGCAAGTAGTGACGGAAATTGGTTCAGTAAATTTTTTGTGGCTCGTATTTGGGCGCCGTTGCAAGCCTTTCTTCGTATTAACCCCAACACACCTGCTTATGATGCAGAACTAAAAACGCTGCATAATAACATTATGTACGAGTGGTCAGCACAGCAAAACGATATGTTGCTGATAACCGGTCATACTCATCAGCCCGTATTCACATCTCTTACTCACCTGGAACGTTTGTTTAGAAAATTACAAACAGCAAAAAGAGATAACGATATAAAAGGAGTTAATGAAATAGAAATCGAAATAAAGAAATTAGAAAAAAAATTTGCCGCTATCTCCCTTGATTACCTTTCGATGAAACCTTCTTACTTCAATAGTGGCTGTTGTTGCTTTAGTGATGGTGACATTACAGGTATTGAGATTGAAGAAGGTTTTATCCGTTTGATAAAATGGGAAATGCAGAATAAAATATCTCAGCGTATAATTTTAGAAGAAATGTCATTAAAAGACCTGGTTAGTCAATTATGACCAAATGAAAAACAATCCAAAAATGTTTTGCCAGAAAATTAAAATGCTTTTTTCCAACGATTATTAGCCCGGTTCCAATCAGGTAATATCCTGTCAGGATCCAATATAACTTCTTTTATTTCCGTAGTAGTAGGCACATTTAAAGTGTATTCAGTACCCCGTTGCCAAATTTCTACAGGTAAATTGAATCTTTGTTCTTTACCATTGGCTTCTTTTACGAGTACTGTTACAGGCATTGGCATTTTCTCCAGGTTTTCAATAATGATCTTTGCGCCGTTTGCCGGGCTGCCATCTTTATATTCCATGCTTTTTACTGCCTGGTCAAGTTTCCATTTATTAAATATCCAGCTTCTCCAAAACCAACTGAGATCTTCACCAGCTACATTTTCCATGGTATGAAAAAAGTCCCAGGGTGTCGGATGCTTGAATGCCCATCGATTAATATATTCACGAAATGCTGTATTAAACCGATCTTCTCCCAATACTGCATTCTGCAAAACTTTAAACATCATAACTAACTTAAAATAAGCTACTGAAGCTAGGCTTCCTTCCTGTATTACTTCCGGCGTATTAAAAACTCCATCCATTTCATCCCCGAAATTATATTTTACTGCAAAGTCAGAACCGGGGTCATCAAAACTTAAGGTAGAAACAAACTCACCCTTATTAAAAGATTGTGTTGACTTAAAATTGATGAATTGATTAAAGCCTTCATCCATCCACATGTATTTTCTTTCATTGCTTCCTACTATCATCGGAAACCAATTATGACCAAATTCATGATCGCTTACTTCCCAAAGACTTGTTCCCGATTCTGTATAACTGCAAAATGAAAGACCCGGATACTCCATTCCTCCAACAATGCCTGCCACATTAGTAGCTGCGGGATAAGGATACTCAAACCATTTATTTGAATAAAACTCAACAGAAGCTTTTGTCATTTCAGTACTGCGTTGCCATCCATCCTTTCTAATACTTTCAACAGGATAAACACTTGCGGCCATCGCTTTTTTACCGCTGGGCAGATTAATTCTTGCTGCATCCCATACAAATGCTTTTGAAGCAGCCCATGCCACATCTCTTGTATTACTCATTTTAAATTTCCAGGTGCAGCTTGCTTGTGCAGGTCTTGAATTTTTATCATTGATTTCTTTATCGCTTCTTATTACAATTGTTTTATCGCTATTCTTTGCATCATTCCATCTTTTTTGTTGTTCAGCAGTAAGGCAATCCTGTGGATTTGTTAATTCACCTGAACCTGCAACAATCATATTAGCAGGTGCGGTAACATTATATTCCACGTCGCCATATTCAAGATAAAATTCTCCTGCACCTAGATAAGGTAGCGTATTCCAGCCTTCCAAATCATCATACACACACATACGGGGAAACCATTGTGCTATTTCATATACCCATCCATTCTTTGTTTTCAACCTTCCCATCCGGTCGGTGCCATATTCAGGAACAGTAAATTCAAATTTTATTGTCATCTTTAATTTGCCCCCTGATGCCTTCAATGCATCCTGCATCCAAACCTGCATGCGGGTATCGGCGACATTATATTTTGGAGTAAAATTTTTTCCATTGTATTCCACAGAAACAGATTTTATCACATCTCCTTCTGTGAATTTTTTATTGCCATAACGGCCTCCTTCTAAGGTTGCCGTGCCGCGGGAGTCTTTTCTGTAGATATTCTGATCTAACTGCAACCATAAAAATTTCAAATTATCGGGACTGTTATTAGTGTAAGTGATCTCCACGTCACCACTTATTGAGTGAAGTGCAGTGTCGAGAGCACAATTAATTTTATAGTCGGCTTTATTCTGCCAATATTTCGGACCGGGTTCTCCGCTGGCACTGCGAAATTCATTACCGGGATATGGATAAAATTGAGGAGTGAATGCTTCATGATTATCATAGTTGGAGGCGGATTGTTGAGCGAAAACAGCTATAGAAAATAGTAAGCTGAAAGCACAGGAGATTAATTTCTTCATCATATAAAATTTAATAAGAACAAGGAACGAAAGTATATAAAAGACTTTAGTGCATGCTACCGCTCATAGGGTATTTAGATTTATTTATGGAAAATATGAATGCACAAGCCATGCCATAACGCCTTGAGTTTGGTCTTAATAAGTTGAAAAGTTAATGACTACTTAAAAAGAGCCTCAGCTATTGCAATACTTTCAGGCTTTCCTACATCTACAAGCTTATCACCGCTATGATCGTATCCAAGTATTAAGTGATCTTTTGCTAAATGCAGATAAAGATCTACCAGCGAAAACTTACCCGTGAATGGAATAAGATCAAAAACATCATATTCAAAAACGACGACACAGCTATATGCTTTTTCATGGAGACCTTGTTTGGCTAAAGAAATTCTTTCCTCGCCTGTTTTTGTATTCCGCCATCCACAAAGGCGATTGTTTTCATCAAATAAAAAATAGCGGGAGGTTTTACGATCAGTAACTGCAAAAGAAATCAATGGCTTGTTTTTTTCATGAAATGCAATCAGCTTATTCAGATCGAGATTGGTAAGAAAATCAACATTGCAGGTGATAAATTTTTCACCTGGTGTAAACAGATCTTTTGCTTTTAATAATCCGCCCCCTGTTTCAAGTAACTCATTTGTTTCATCACTGATAATAATATTACTGCCCCAACCATTATTCTTTTTAATAACATCAATTACCTGCTCAGCAAAATGATGAACATTTACAATTATATCTGTGATGCCATATTGCTTAAGATATTCGATATTTCGTTGTAGTAATGATCTTCCGTTTACCAGGGCAAGAGCTTTTGGATGCTTATCCGTCCAGGGTTTGAAACGGGTGCCGAGGCCGGCACTAAATATCATTGCTTGTTTCCGGGCTCTAAAGGGAAGATCAGCATCAGCCTTTAGGTTATTAGATGTATTCATTTATTATTCCACTAAATAGAAAGATTATTTTATTTCCCTTCAGCAGGCAGGGTATTAATCCAGTTTTTTGATTCTTGCTCAATATGATTTAATTCAATTTTTACTTTGAATTTATTTTTTAAATGCCTCGCCAATGCATCTGCTGCATATACACTTCGGTGTTGACCACCTGTACATCCAAAATTTACCATGAGGTTTTTTTTATTTCTTAGAATGTAATCCTCCACTGCGAGATCAACAATATCAAAAACGCTGTTTAAAAATTCGGCCATCTTAGTTTGCTGTTCAATGTAATCCTTTACTTTTTTATCACGTCCATGCATGGTTTTAAATTCTTCAATTCGGCCAGGATTCAATAAACCACGGCAGTCAAAAACAAAACCTCCGCCATGCCCGCTTTCATCTGCAGGTATTCCTCTACTCTTGTACGAGAAACTATTGATTTTAATTATCAGCGGCGTTTGCTCTGTTGCCTGCACCGGCGTATACTTTTGAATGATCTCATCGGAAACACAAAGATCAAGCACCTTTCGAAATTCGGGAACAGCAATGCCCATACTATGATTTTCAAAAAAATCTTTCAGATTATTTAACCCTAATGGAATGGCAGTAAGAAATTGCGCCTTTCTTTCAAATAGACCCCGAAAACCATAGGCTCCGAGCACCTGCAGCAACCTGATCAATACATAACCATTATACTGCGTTTGAAAAATTTTTCGGTCGATATGATTATCAAGAATATTTTCAAAAGCATTCATATAATCATCCAATAAATTATATTTCCATTCTTTTGGAAGATTAGCTCTTGCCTGCCACAACATGCTGGCTACATCATATTGCGGAGCTCCGTTCATGCCGCCTTGGTAATCTATAAAATGTACCTCACCCACCAGCCCCCTCTCCAACGAAGCTGTAGAGGGGGAGGTCACTAAAATGTTCCGGCTTTGAAAATCTCGAAACATAAAATATTTATATTCTGTCCGGGTAAGATAAGTACTTAAAGCTTCAAAATCATCCAGTAGTTTTTGCTTATCATACGGCTTGCGCAATGCATCAAGGAAATAATATTTGAAATAAAGAAGATCAGCCATGATAGCTTGCTTCCCAAATTCTTTATTAGTGAGACAACGATCATAGTTTAAACCTTCATCGCCTTTTATTTGCAATTGTGCTAAAGCTTCAAGGCTTTTTTTAAACAGCTCATATATATTCTCGTTAAACCCTTCTGCTTCTAAGCAATTCAATAAAGAAACATCTCCGAAGTCTTGCTGGAGATAATATACATTGTCATCACTCACAGCATATATCTCCGGTACAGTAAGTTTTTTCTTAAAAAAATGATCAGAGAAATAAATGAATGCATCATTCTCTTTTACATTAGCGCCAAATGTACCGATCACAGATTGCTTGTTTCCGTGTAATCTGAAATAGCGCCGTTCACTCCCTGACTGTGGTAGTACATCAATTGAATTAACTTCTTCGCCAGACCATCTTTTATATAGCTCTTTTATGCTATCGATATGCTTTTGCATGTCTGCAAAGGTACAGGTAGCAGCTCACAAGAATAACTCACCGTTCAAACACCCGTTCGCTTTCATTAACTTTGTTTTCCCGATGACAATGTTTTTTATTCTATGAGTTATCAGCCTCAAAATAAAATCCGTATCGTTACTGCTGCCAGCCTTTTTGATGGGCATGATGCAGCTATCAATATCATGCGACGCATTCTTCAAAGCAAAGGAGCTGAGATCATCCATCTTGGACATAACCGTTCAGTAAAAGAAATAGTGGAAACAGCTATTGAAGAAGATGTGCAGGGCATTGCTATCACCAGTTACCAGGGTGGGCACCTGGAGTTTTTTAAATACATGAAAGATCTGCTTGAAGAAAACGGTTGTGGTCATATAAAAATATTTGGCGGCGGTGGCGGCACTATTTTACCAAATGAAATAGAGGAATTGCATAAATATGGAATTACCAGGATTTACAGTCCCGATGATGGAAGAAAAATGGGATTGGAAGGAATGATCGAAGAAGTGGTTCGTTTGTGTGACGTACAATTAAATGGACAGCCCAATTATAAAAGTGCAATGAAACTGGAAGAGGTTAAAGATGTAAGAAAGATAGCAAGAGGAATTACTAATGCAGAAAATGGAGTGATGGAAAATAAAAATCAAAACTCCACAGTTATCGGGTCAAAGGTCAAAAAAGGGGCCGCCGCTGTTCTTGGAATAACTGGCACAGGTGGTGCAGGCAAATCTTCCGTTACTGATGAAATAGTGCGTCGGTTTCTAAACAGCTTTACTGATAAAACAATCGCTGTTATTTCTGTTGATCCATCAAAGAAAAAAACGGGTGGAGCCTTGCTTGGGGATCGAATCAGAATGAATTCTATTTCTCATCCCCGTGCATACATGCGAAGCTTGGCTACCAGGGAAAGCGACAAAGCTTTGAGCTCTCATGTGCAAGAGGCAATTGATATTTGTAAAGAAGAAAATTTTGATCTTATTATTTTAGAAAGTGCCGGTGTAGGACAAAGTGATGTTTCGATTATTGATTATTGCGATCTGAGCATGTACGTGATGACACCGGAGTATGGGGCTGCTTCTCAGTTAGAGAAGATCAATATGCTTGATTACGCCGATCTCATTTGTATAAATAAATTCGATAAGGCAGGTGCATTGGACGCATTAGCTGATGTTCGAAAACAATATAAACGCAATCATCAATTGTTTGCCGCTAAAGATGAAAGCTTACCTGTTATTGGCACAGTTGCCAGTAAGTTCAATGATGATGGTATGAATCGTTTGTTCGAATTGTTGTTAAAAAAACTCGAGGAAAAAACAGGAACTAAATTTAAAGATTATCATTTCCCTGATACAGCAAAAGTTTCTGCAGCTATTATTCCTGCTAACCGTACAAGGTATTTAAGTGAGATCAGTGAAAACAATCGTAATTATGATCAGCTGGTAAAAAATCAATCTGCTATCGCCTCTAAATTATACCAGCTTAATGGCGCATTAAAAGATTTAGAAGAAAACTCTCAACTATCGCCTGAATTAAAATCTGTATTACAACAACAGATCAATTTTTATAACGATCAGCTCACACCGGTTTCCCGTAAACTGATTAATAACTGGCCGCAAAAAATAAAAGCATACCAGGAAGACTATTACCAATACACTGTTCGTGATAAAGTGATCAGGCATGAAATGTTTTCAAAAAGTTTAAGTGGTACAAGAATTCCAAAGGTTGTTCTTCCAAAATTCAAGGATTGGGGAGATTTATTAAGATGGCAGGCACAGGAAAATGTGCCCGGTCACTTCCCCTTTACAGCAGGAGTTTTTCCATTAAAACGAGAAGGTGAAGATCCAACAAGAATGTTTGCCGGCGAAGGAAACCCAGAAAGAACAAATAAACGATTTCATTATTTGTCATTGGATCAGCCCGCAATTCGTTTATCAACAGCATTTGATTCGGTAACATTATACGGAGAAGATCCTGATCAGCGACCTGATATTTATGGCAAGGTGGGGAATAGCGGGGTGAGTATTGCAACGGTGGACGATGCAAAAAAACTTTACAGTGGTTTTGATCTTTGTGATCCCAAAACCTCTGTATCAATGACTATTAATGGACCTGCGCCTATGTTGCTTGCTTTCTTTTTAAATGCAGCAATTGATCAACAATGTGAGAAAAAGATAAAAGAACTAGGATTGGAGAAGGATTTAGAAAAGATTAAAAAGGATAAGTATAAGAATTTGGGTCAGCCAGAATATAATAATGAATCAGCGCAAGGCGATTTACCTAAAGGCAACAATGGACTTGGATTAAAACTATTGGGCTTTAGTGGCGATGAAGTTTTGCCAAAAGAAATTTATGAGAAATGTAAACAAACGGCTTTACAACAGGTAAGAGGAACAGTACAAGCCGATATATTAAAAGAAGA
>Ga0105247_10002380_pt1 | contig 12800 bp, 12 predicted proteins | sample KBSS24metaG_FD_81519 | JGI IMG/M metagenome (GOLD analysis project Ga0105247, IMG submission 81519) | Switchgrass rhizosphere microbial communities from Kellogg Biological Station, Michigan, USA - KBS S2-4 metaG | ecosystem: Host-associated > Plants > Roots > Rhizosphere > Soil | place...
ATCTCGACACGCTCGCCGATGCCGTGCAGATCCAGCTTCGCGACGACGGCCGCAGCGACTTCGCGCGGCGCTAACTTGAGAGCCTTGCCGAGCGCCATCGCGAGATCCGCCTGGTAATCGGCGCGCTCGGAGCGCCGGACCATCGGATCGAGGCGCGCGTGCTCGGCTCCGAACGCGGCAACGACGGCGGCCTCGAGCCGCTCGGTCAGGATCGTCCGCGGGTCTGACATCTCGTTCGCCTAAGGGAAAGTCGCAAATTATACGGTGAGTCGCACGTGTGCACTTCGGACTAGCATCCGGAGTGCCAAACGATATGATGGCCGTGCCCTTCGACAAATAAAAATAGGGTCGCACGGCGCCGGCAAAATTTTCCGGCGACGGTGTGATCGGGCATCCACATGGGGGTTCGCTCGTTGCTGCTGGTAACTGCGGCGCTCGTCGGCGCGCTGCTCCAGCCGCGTTTTGCATTCGCGCAGAACCCATGGGAAGGCCAGATACAGGCTTACGAGGCAGCTGACCGAGCGCACCCGCCGCCGCTCGGCTCCGTCGTAATCACGGGTAGCTCCACGATCGTAGGGTGGACGACGATCCAAACCGATCTCGCGCCGCTCGACATCATCGCGCGCGGGTTCGGTGGCAGCACGGCGGACGATCTCGACTACTACCTCCAGCGCATCGTGTTGGTCTATAAGCCTCGCGCCGTAGTGATCTATGAAGGCGACAACGACATCGTCAGCGGCCAGTCGCCGACATACGTTGCGAATCGGATGGCGGGGATCCTCGCCCGGATCACGGCCGCACTACCCAATGCGCGCGTCTACGTGATCTCGATCAAATACTCGCCCGCGCGCGTTCAGTTTGCGGCGGCGGAGGCGACGGCCAACCAGTTGCTGGCTGCTTTATGCGCAACCGACGCGCGCTACACGTACATCGACACCGCGTCGCGTCTGGTCAATTCGAGCGGCACCCCGATTGCCGACTACTTCATCTCCGACGGCGTCCATCTCAGCGCGCTCGGCTACCAAGTCTGGACGGCCGCGATCCGCCCGGTTCTGCTGCCGCAGCAGCAGATTCCGATGCCGGCCGATTCGGTTCCGCCGACCGCGCCAACCGGGCTCGCGGCAGCGGCGCAGTCGAGCAGCCGGATCGATCTCAGCTGGCATGCGGCCAGCGACGCGGGCTCGGGACTGGCCGGCTACAACGTCTTGCGGGATGGGCGCTCCATCGCCAGCACCACCTCCATCACCTATTCCGACACGGGCCTCACCGCGAACACGCTGTATACCTACACCGTGACGGCGTTCGACCGCATGAGCCCGAACCGCAACGAATCGCCGCTGTCGGCTGCGGCGAGCGCGACGACGCAGACGGCGCCTACGCCGCCCCCGACGGTATCGCTGCAGGTGACCCCGAGCAGCGTAGCGATCGGAGGCACCACGAAACTGTCGTGGACGAGCACCAACGCGACGTCGTGCACCGCGTCGGGCGGATGGGCCGGAGCACAGGCGCCGAGTGGCAGCGCGACCAGCGCCGCTCTCTCGACGAACACGTCGTTCACACTGACTTGCACCGGCCCCGGCGGCACCGGGAGTGACGCGAAGTCCGTAGCCGTCGTGGGGCCGCCGACCGTGAGCCTCACCTTGAATCCCGCGACAATTGCGAGCGGCGCGACGACGAAACTCTCCTGGACGAGCACGAACGCGAGCTCTTGCAGCGCATCGGGCGGTTGGTCGGACTCCAAAGGCACGAGTGGCAGCGAAACCAGCAGCGCGCTCGCGACGAACACGACGTTTACGCTGACCTGCACCGGCGTCGGCGGCTCGAGCAGCGACTCGAAGACCGTCACCGTAGTCCCGGCACCCACCGTCAGCCTCGCGCTGAATCCTACCGCGATTGCGAAGGGAGCCAAGACGCAACTGTCGTGGACGAGCGCGAATGCGAGCTCATGCAGCGCCTCGGGCGGCTGGTCGGGCGGGCAGTCCATGAACGGCAACATGATGAGCAGCGCGATCTCCGCGAACACGACGTTCACGCTGAGCTGCACCGGCACCGGCGGCACGGCGAGCGACACGAAGACGGTGACCGTTGTGCCGGCGCCCACCGTGAGCTTGACCGCAACGCCGACGACCGCCGTGAGCGGGAGCACGACCCAACTCTCTTGGACGAGCACGAATGCGACGTCGTGCACCGCCTCGGGCGGCTGGTCGGGAGACCTGTCCACGAGCGGCACCGCGCCGAGCAGCACGCTTTCCGCCAACACGACGTTCACGCTGACTTGCACCGGCATCGGCGGCACCGCCACGGCGAACGCGCCCGTGACGGTCACCGCCCCGCCTCCGCCGCCGCCGCCGACCGTTCAGCTCAGCGTCGATTCGGCGACGGTCGCGTACGGCGCCGCCGCGAAGCTCACTTGGAGCAGCACGAACGCGACGGCCTGCACCGCGTCGAAAGGCTGGACGGGCAATCGGCCGCCGACCGGTACGGAGACGTCCTCCGCGCTCACCGACGCGACGACCTTCGATCTCGTCTGCACGGGCCCGAGTGGCACGTCCAGCGCTTCGGTGAACGTCACGATCGTTTACCCCGAGCCGACCGTCACGCTGAACGCGACTCCCGGCACCGTAGCGCCCGGCGCGGCGGCGAAGCTCAGCTGGACGACCAAGGATGCGAGCGACTGCGCCGCGTCCGGCGGCTGGAACGGCAAGAAGGCGCTCGCCGGCGACGAGATGACGACGCCGATCGCAACGCAGTCTGCCTTCAACCTGAGCTGCAGCGGTCCCGGCGGAAGCGCCAACGCGACGGTCATGGTCCAAGTGCAAGACGCGCCGAGCAGCACAACGAGCACTACGCCTGCGGGCGGTGCCGGCGGTGGCGGTGGCGGTGGCGGCGCGCTCGACTGGTGGGACGTGGCCGGGCTGCTCGCGTTATTGGCCCTGCGCTATCGCGTGTACTCGGCGACCTCGACGAGATTGCCGTCGGGATCGCGGAAGTAGATCGACCGCATCTGGCCGAGCGCGCCGCGACGCGGGACCGGGCCCGCCTCGATCTCGATACCGATCACGCGCAGATGCGCGAGCACGTCGTCGAGGGGGATCGCAGCAATCACACAGAAGTCGCCGGCGCCGAGCGTCGGCTGCTTCGCCTTCGTCGGCGTTTCAGTGCTGCGATCCTGCAGATTGATCTTTTGCTGTCCGAACTTCAGCGCAAATCGCGGCTGCCCTTGCGGTCCGCGGAACAGCTCGCGCTCGAAGCCGAGCGCACGCTCGTAAAAGCGCAGGCTCTCACCGATGTCGCTCACGGTGAGCACGAGATGATCGAGTCGATCGGCGAGCGCGCGCATCGGCGACTCTGCGCTCGTTAGGGCGCGGCCGGCGCCGGGAACCTGCGCCGACTCAGCGTCATGAGGCACTTGAAGCGCGCGGACCGGAGCGACTTGTAAGCCGGCCGCATACCCTTCACCGCAAGCCACTCGCGCAAGTTTCGCTCGAGCACTTCGAGCGAGTTCTCATCGAGATACTGCGGCATGGGCTGTTGGTGATCGGCTACCGTGCCGCAATCCGAGCAGCGCCAGCGGGGACGCTGCACCGATGCCGTTCGATCCGCGTTCATGCACACCGTGCAGACGCTCCAGGCTTCGATCGGCTCGCGTCCCTCGAGCAGGATCTCGTAGGGCATGTCGTCGCCCGCGCGGCTCGCGGGCGCGCGACCCGCGCCCGGGTCGGGACCGAAGAACAGCCGCTGGATCCTCGCCCAGAGCGATTCGCGCGCCGTCATCGCGGACGACTCCGCCACGTCGCAACGGCCGCAGCCGCTGTCGACCAGCGTTCGAACGCACGACCTCTCACCACCGGCTTGTGCTCCCGCAGGGCTCTGTGGCCCCGCGCGGCACTAGATCATGGCCCCGGGAGAGGCGTCAAATTCGTGCGCACGTCGAAGCGACGGGATCTTCGCTGCCGCTGAGAGCCGACCCGCGCCCTTGCCGGTGGCCGGCCCGCGAGCCCGGAGCCGAAATCCCGTTCTTTCCGGACGAAATGCCGTAAGCTGCGCGCGATGAAAGCCCGCCCAACTGACTCCCCCCGACCGATCACGCAACTCGACGGCACGATCATTCGCCTCGATAAGTCCGGAACCGAATGCGTGCTCCATGTCAGGGTCGGCGCGCGCGAGACTTCGCGAATAGTCGAGGCCGGCGCCGCCGATCGGTTCTGGATGGGAATGAAGGGCGCGCTTCCGGTCACCCAAGCCGTCGAAGCCATGAAGAACGAGCTTTTCAACGCCCAGGAGAAAGCGCGGCTCTCATTCGTGAGTCCGGCACGTACCAGAGATCCCGTCTAGCTCTGGCTTGCAGCATTGGCCGGGGCTCGACGGGCGCGATTCGGTGACGGACGCGAACGTGGTCACTTCCCCGGCCCGCGGCGCTTGCCCGTGAACAAGCTCCTAGGGCGCGGAAAAGGACAGCTCGTCGCCGGGCTGCCACGGCGACGGCCATCCTGGGACCGCGACGATGCACCGCAGCACGGACCGAATCCTCACGACGCACGTCGGTAGCCTGCCGCGCGCGGATGCGCTCGTCACGCTGCTCTATAAGAAGGAGAACGGCGAACCATACGACCAGAGCGCGCTCGACAGCGAGGTCGAGACGGCGGTGGACGAGGTCGTCGCGAAGCAAGCCGAGATCGGCATCGACGTCGTGAACGACGGCGAAATGGGCAAGGTCGGCTACGCGACCTACGTCAAGGACCGGCTCTCGGGCTTCGCCGGTCACTACCCGCGCCCGCCGCATCTCGACGTCGCGCCGTATCCCGAATTTCGCGAGGCGATGGCGCGGATGATCGGCACGCATGCGTTCAAGCGCGCGGGCTGCGTCGGGCCCGTCGAGCTCGTCGATCGCGCGGCGATGAAGAAGGACATCGCGAATCTGCGCGCGGCGCTCGACCGCCACTCCGTGCAAGGCGCGTTCATGAACGCGGCGTCGCCCGGGGTGATCTCCGCTTTTCAGTCGAACCGTTACTATCCGACGCACGACGCCTACGTCGACGCGGTCGCGGCCGCGATGAAGCCCGAGTACGACGCGATCGCCGCGGCCGGCTTCGTGCTGCAGCTCGACTGCCCGGACCTCGCGATGGCGAGGCACACCGGGTTTCAGGAGCTCGACGAGAAGGAGTTCCTGCGCCGCGCAGCCCAACAAGTCGAAGCGCTGAACCACGCCGTGCGCGATATCCCTGCCGACGCGATGCGGATGCACATCTGCTGGGGCAACTACGAAGGGCCGCACGATCACGACATCGCGCTCGAGAAGATTTTGTCGATTGTCCTCGAGGCCAAGCCAACCGGGATTCTGTTCGAGGCGGCGAACCCTCGACATCGACACGAATGGACGGTGTGGCGTGACGCGAAGCTGCCCGAGGACAAGGTGCTGATTCCCGGCTGCATCGCGTCGACGTCGAACTACGTCGAGCACCCCGAGCTCATCGCGCAACAGCTCGTGCAATTCGCCGATATCGTCGGCCGCGAGCGCGTGCTCGCCGGCACGGATTGTGGCTTCGGCTCGTTTGCGGGCTTCAGCCGCGTCGATCCCGGCATCGCCTACAAGAAGCTCGCCGCGCTCGTCGAGGGCGCGGAGCGCGCGTCGGCTAGTCTTTGGCGGTCATCGCGCACGAGCGGATAAGCAATTGCGATAGCATCGGCTGCCGCCATCCGTAACACGAGGAGCACACAAATGATCTCGAGCATCAATCACCGATGGTTTCCAACCCTGTGCGCCGTGGGCGTGCTGGCCATGTCGTCATCGAGCGCGCTGCACGCCCAGCCCCCGACACCGAAGGGACCGCTTCCCGAAGGCTTCGTGTCGCAGCCGCCAATAAAGACGGGCCTCGCGCCGAAAATGGCGTTCGAGGAAAAAACTGCCACCGGGCGTGTGTTCGAGATTCGCTTCGGGACGGGCGACGAGATCCTCACGGGGATCTACGACTTCGTCGCGAAGAACAAGATCACGTCGGGCCACATTACCGGCATCGGCGGCCTCGCCCCGGGCGCGCTGCTCGGCTGGGGCGACCCGGAGGTCGGCGCGTTCAAGCGAATCGAGATCAAGGACAAGACGGAAATCGTCTCGCTGATCGGCGACATCTCGTCTCCGAACGGCAAGCCGTATGTGCACGTGCACATGGTCGTCGGCTCCTCGGACGGCACGACGAAGGCCGGCCATTTGCTCGAGGCGCACATCGCACCGGTCGGCGAGCTCACGGTCGTCGCGACCAGCTTCGCCGCGAACTAGCTTTCGCCGAGCAGTCGGCGCCCGATGTCCGAAAACGTCGGATAGTTGTCCTTTCGGACAACGATCCGATGGCAAGATGCGCTGTATGAGCAGATCAAAGCGCATCGGCTTTTTCCTCTTCGACGGGGTCACGGCTCTCGACCTCACCGGCCCTGCGGAGGCATTCGCCTGCGCGCGGCTCGCCCCAGAGCGCGGCACGCCGCGTCCGGCCTACGACGTCGTGACGGTCGGCGTGAGCCGCCGAGCGTGCGTCAGCGAGTCGGGTGTCACGCTGGTGCCGGCCGCGACGATCGCCGACGCGCCAGCGCTCGATACGTTGATCGTGCCGGGCGGCATCGGGCTGCGCCGCGCGGACATCAACCGCAGGGCGGCGGAGTGGATAAAGCGCGTCGCGCCACGGACTCGGCGCGTCGCGTCGGTTTGCACCGGCATCTACGGCCTCGCGCCGACGGGGCTGCTCGACGGCAGACGAGTCACGACGCACTGGAACTTCGCGGCCGATGTGGCGGCGAAGTTTCCGGCGCTCGACGTTGCGGCGAACGAGCTGTTCGTGAAATCCGACCGCTTCTATACGGCAGCGGGCGTAACGGCCGGCATCGATCTCGCGCTCGCGCTGATCGAGGAAGATCTAGGCTCCGCGGCCGCGCTCGCGGTCGCGCGCGAGCTCGTCGTCTACGTGAAGCGCGACGGCGGTCAGGCGCAGTTCTCCGAGCCGCTTCGGTTCCAGGCCGGGGCTCGCAAGCGCTTCGGTGAGCTTGCCGCGCATATCACGGCAAATCTCGCTCGCGACCTGAGCGTCGAGGCGCTGGCCGAAAAGATGGCAGTGTCTGCGCGCCAGTTCAGCCGGCAGTGCCACGTCAACTTCGGCTGCTCCCCCGCGATTCTCGTGCGCCGTCTGCGGCTCGACGAGGCGCGGCGGCGACTCCACGCGCGCTCGAGTGGAATCGAGCGCGTCGCGGAATCGGTCGGCTTCCGCAGCGCCGATGTGTTTCGGCGCGCTTTCGAGAAGCAGTTCGGGATCAATCCCTCGGAGTATCGCGCGCGGTTCTTGACGTCGACGCGCTAGCGCGACGCGAAGCAGGCATCTCATCGGAGCAACGGTAGCGAGCGCGGCGGAAGAGCCGCGCTCGCGGTTGCGTCAGAGCGCCTCGATGTCGGCGGTCGCCTTGCGCAGGATCTCGGCGATCTTCGCCGTCCGCTCGCTGTCGGGGCCGTTGCGCCACGCGTCCTTGAACACGCGTTTCGTGAGCGCCGCGAACGCCGCGTTCACCTCGCCTACGTTGCCGCCCGCGACGCCGTGCATCGCGTCGCGGATCCGCTCGCCGATCTCGGACAGCACGTCCTTGTTTTCGTCGAGAAACGCCTCGCCCTCGGGCGTGATGTGGTAGACCTTCTTGCCGCCCTCTTCGACGATGCGCACGTAACCCTGGTCCTCGAGCATCTGCAGCGTCGGATAGACGCTGCCCGCCGACGGCGTATAGCAGCCGTGGAAGCGTTCCTCGAGTGCCTTGATGATCTCGTAGCCGTGCATCGGCTTCTCGCGAATCAGCCGCAGGATCACGAGCCGCATCTCGCCGGGCTCGAACCAGCGGCCCCAACGTCGCGCCCTCGGCCCGCGATAGAAACGACGCGGTCCCCGGAACATCGGTCCGAATCCGCCGGCGATGAACTCGCCGAAATCCCAATCTTTGCGCCTCATCCGTCGATCCTCCGATAGATCGGTAGCTATATCTCAAGACATATCGTGCGATATATCGTCAGATGCCGCAAGAGGGCCGCCGTGCCCGGCCGATTCTGCCGAGCGCCGCAGCGAGGGTGTGAGATACTCGCGCGCCGAACCCGCCCACGAACAAGGAGAAGCGACATGGGCCGTTCCCCTCAGCGCGCATCGGTTTTGGCGGCTTGCGCCGCGGTTGTCGCGGCGCTCGTCGTGCCGTTGCCGGCCCAAGCCGCGGGCGAGATCTACTGGTTCCAACTGCAGACCGAGGACGCCGTCGCGGCGATCCGCTTCTACTCGAACCTCTTCGGCTGGCAGATCGACACCGGCCCTACCGGCGCGTTTCTGATGCGCCGCAACGGCACCCCGTTCGCGAGCATCGCGCAGATCGAGGACCGGATTCCGAACGTGTCGGAGTCGACTTGGCTCGCCGCCATCAACGTCGCCGACGCGAAGAAGGCGGTCGCCGCCGCGAAGGCGAGCGGCGCGGCGATCCGCACCGATGTCACCGAGATCAAGGGCTGGGGCCAGTTCGCGATACTGCAGGACCCGGACGGCGCGCCGCTGATCCTTGCGCAGCCGCAGCGCCCGCTCGGCGGCACGATGGGCTACAGCGGCTGGCGTTGGGCCGAGCTCTGGACGCACGACCCGGCGAAGGCCCAGTCGTTCTATTCGAAGGTAATCGGTTACCAGCCCACCGAGGTGAAGCCGGGCGGACAGCCGTATACCGTTCTCGACACGGACGGCAAGCACCGTGCGGGGGTCATGAAGCTGCAGCAAAAAGAGATCCCGTCGCGTTGGATGCCGTACGTCGGTGTCACGGACTTGAAGGGCATTCTCGTGCGCGTCTGGGCAAACGGCGGCATGGTGCTGCGCGAGCCCGCCGAGATCGACAAGGCCGCGGCCGGCGCGAACCGCGTCGCGCTGATCGCCGACCCGACCGGCGCGGCTCTGTTCCTCTATCAGCTCGACGAGCGCGCGGCCGCCGATCCGAACGTCGTCGCGGCGGTCGACGAGGTGAACATGCGCCGCCGCGCCGAGCAGCCGACCGCCGACAGCGTGGCGGATCGCTATCCGAACGTCAGCTTCAGCCTGAGCTACGGCGCGGGGTTTGGTCCGGGCTGGGGCACGGCGTATCCGGTGCTGCCGGGCGGCGCGTTCGGCCCCTATTACTGACGCCCGGCCGCGCGCGCGTTCGCGTTGCGGCCTCGGCGCGCTCCAACCCTCGCGGAGGACGCGCTAGACCGCGTGTAGCGTCGGCGGAATGTATGGCGGGTTCTTGTGCGGCGTGATCGAGAAGTGGATCGACGTGCCGTCCTTCGTCGTGAGCTCGATCTCCGCCTGCCTGCCGTCCTCGACGAGCACCTTCGGCGACGAAGCGAGCACGTAGCCGTTGCCTTCGAACAAGTAGATCTCGGTTGCGAGCATGATTCCGTTTTTTTCGATGGTCGGCACCATCACGACCCGCAGCATGTCGTCGATCGCGCGTAGCGCGACGTGATCGTTCGCCTCGGTCACGAGCTGGCTTTGCTCGACCTGACTGTCGTTCATCGACACGCCGACATCGAGCATCACCACGTCCGCCCAACCTTTGGTTGCGACGAAGAGCGCGCCCGCGGCGGTGAGCGCCGCTGCGGCGCCGCCGAGCACGGGCCGCGCACGAAATCGGAACCGGCTCTTGGGCCGGCCGTCTTGTGCAGTCTGGTGAACCTGAGTGCCGCCCGCCGTGTGGTCGCCGCTCTCGCGGTCCGCGGTGCTCGCCTCCTCACGAAGGACGCGCAACTCCGCGACACTGATCTCGAGCACGGCCGCGAGCGCGCGCACGGATTCGAACGACGCGGCGCCCGTTTTCTCGATGCGCTGAATCGTGCGCAGCCCGAGGCCGGAGACCGTGGCTAGGTGCTCCTGGCTCCAGGCGCGCCGTTCGCGCTCCGCTCTGATTCGTTTCGGGTCAACCCTCATGTCCATGGGGCGCTCTCCGCTGGAGGGGGAGAGCGCCAGGTTGGCGGTTCGGCGCACGGCGCGCTACGAATCGCCTGCGTCAATGTTACGCCAAGCACACGCCAATCGAGGCGGCCGAGCGGTTTTTCAAGGCTTCGTGCAGACCCAGTTCGCGGAATCCTTCAGGTCACCCGAGCCCTTGTACTTCGCGTACTCGGGGTACGCGCAGATCGGGCGCTTCAAGCCGGACTCGCGGTTCGTGCCGAGCATCGCGGCCGGGGCGAGGCCCTTCTCGCGCCACTGCTCGAGCGCCGTCAGCGAGTCGAACGTGTTCGGGCCAGGACCGCCGCCGCAGTGCTGCATTCCGGGCACGAGGAACATCCGCATCCAGTCGTCCTGCTCCTGGCCCATCTCGCGAAGCACGCTCTCGTAGTAGAGCACCGTGTTCTCGGGCGTGATGCCGTTGTCGCGCCAACCGGCATACAGCAGCAGCTTTCCGCCCGCCGCCTCGTATCCGCGCAGGTCCGGATTCACCGCGTCGACGAAACCGACCTTCTTGTCGATGATAGGCATGTCGCGGTCGAGATCGAATTTGCGCCAGTCGTAGTTCGCGTCTTGGAAGCCCAGGATTCGGATCGAGTCGAACGCGAAAGCGCCCGGCGTACCCTGCGGAGGCGCGAGGGCGGGAATCGGCACGCCGTACGCCTGGCCCGAGAAGATCAGCTCACCCTTCTTGTTCTTCGTGCCGCCGTAATAGGTCTGCACGCTCTTGAGCTCGCCGGGCGTGAGGCACGAATCGGCCGAGGCGCCGGCTTTGCACGCGAGCGACGCGTAGTCGAACGAGCACTGGCGCGGATTGTTCAGGAAGCCTTCGTGCAGTGTGTCGCACTGCGCGAGCACCGCGTCGTTCACGAGCTTCGCTTTTGCCTCGGACAGCGCCTCGTCGGGATGCAGCGCGAGCTGCATCTGCCGATACGCGCCGGCCGTGTGCATGTGGATGTGCCGGTTCGCGAGCGCGCCCGCGATGATGCCGTCGTAGTCGCCGGGGTAACGCTGCGCGGCCATCACGCCTTGCCGACCGCCGGTCGAGCAGCCCTTGTAATAGGAGTAGTTGAGCGGCGCGCTATAGAACGAGTCGATCAAATACTTCGACTTCACCGTCATGTCGTGCAGCGCGCGAAACGCGAAGTCGACGATCTTCTCGGGATGGCCGAGCGCGAACATGCCGGCCTGGCCGTCGGCCGCCGAGTGACCCGTGTCGGTGCCCGCCGTCGCGTAGCCGCGGCGCAGCGCTACTTGCATGTCGCCCCAGCCCTGGATCGCCCCGGCCCAACCGCCGTTGCCGACGGCGAGGAACTTGCCGTTCCAGTCCTTCGTCGGCAGCCAGAGCTCGACGTTGATGTTCGAGTCCGACGTCGGCTTGAGCACCATCGTGACCTTGCAATGCTCGGGTATCGGCTCCGGCGGCGGAGCGTTCGCGGGCGGCGGTGGGCCACCGCCCGGGGGAGGAGTGAAGATGCCCTCGGCCACTGTAGTCGCGGCCGTGATGGATGCGCGCTCGAGCTTGACGCTCGCGAGCTGCTCGCACGGCATGTTGAGCCCGGCGGCTAGCGCCGTGGCGAATAGTCCGATCATGTCGTTTCCCCCTCGTTATGCTTCGGCTCTCCAGCCGACCAAGCATAGCGCTAAGCGGGCGCTGAAAGCGTATCTTGAGCACTGGCTCCTGCGCCGTTGCGGTCGGATCGATAGCTCGATTGGACCCGCTGCGCGGAGGGAGGGGATCATGAAAACCATGTCGGCAGCGGCGCTCGCCGCTGCGCTTAGCATAGCCTCGCCCGCGCACGCGCATCACGGGGTAGCGCCGCACTACGACACGAGCAAGCCGGTCACGATCGAGGGCGTCGTCGCGCGCTTCGAGTTCGTGAACCCGCACTCGTTCCTGTACGTCGATACCACCGATGCCGCCGGCACGAAGCAGACGTGGAGCTGCGAGATGGCGTCGCGCACCGTGCTCACGCGCAATGGGCTCAGCGTCGACTCGTTCAAGCCCGGCGAGCCGATCAAGATCGACGGCGTCGCGGCGCGTCACAACCCGACCGGTTGCGCGTTTCGTGTCGCGTACTTTCGCGACGGGCGCGTGCTGAAGAGCACCGAGCTATTCGCGCCGACGCGCGCGACGGAGGCCGACGCGCCCGCCGACCCGACGTCGATAGTCGGCATATGGGCGATGAAGCGCTTTTCCGTCTCGACCTATGAGGGCCAGCTGACGGAGGCGGGCGAGCGCGCGCGCAAGGCATTCGATCCCGTGAAGGACGATCCCGCGATCTACTGCGACCCCGCGAGCCCCGTGCGCTTCTGGGTCAACGTGAACGAGCCGTTCGAGATTCGCCGCGACGGCGACGACGTGCTGATTCTGCATCGCTTCATGGATGCGAAGCGCGTCGTGCACTTCGACGGGCGCCCGGCGCCCGCGAACGTGCCCCGCAGCACGATGGGTTACACGACCGGACACTTCGACGGCAAAGCGCTCGTCGCGTCGACCGATCATTTCGTGGCCGCGACGCTCGAGCCGCGCGCTCCCGGCGTCATGCACACCGAGAACCTGAAGCTCAAAGAGCGGCTCGAAGTGAACCGCGAGACCGGCGACCTCGAGATCACGTGGACGATCGACGACCCCGCCTACTTCAAGTCGCCCGTCACGCAGAAAGAGCTCTACGTGCGGAGCCCGTGGGATCCGGCGCCCTACGACTGCAAGCCCGGCTATCGCTAGTTAGGATTCGATGGCGCTGCCGCGCTCCGGAGGCGCCGGCGCTCGCGCTGCCCGACCAGATAGGCGAACGGATCGCTCAACGCGAAGTTGCGTAGCCC
>Ga0105247_10002381_pt1 | contig 12792 bp, 1 predicted proteins | sample KBSS24metaG_FD_81519 | JGI IMG/M metagenome (GOLD analysis project Ga0105247, IMG submission 81519) | Switchgrass rhizosphere microbial communities from Kellogg Biological Station, Michigan, USA - KBS S2-4 metaG | ecosystem: Host-associated > Plants > Roots > Rhizosphere > Soil | place...
CGGTGCCGGTGAGGATCGGATCTCCGGTCACCGTCCCGGCGGCCAGATTGACCACGATACCGGTCGAGATGTTGCCGTCGAGGTGGTAGGCGGCACGATCGAAGCCGCCGCCGCCGTCGATGAGGTCATCGCCGCCGCCACCTTCGAACCCCTCGAAGGTCAGGTTTGCATTGTTGGTGCCGATAAAATGGTCGGCGAAGCGGGTGCCGATGACCTGGTTCACGCCGGAAACCAGCGTGTCCGTCCCCACTCCGGCTCCGCCGACCACGGTCGACCCGGGGGCCAGATTGATCGTCAAGCCGGCCGGTCCGGGAGCATCCGAATAGTCCACGATCGTATCGCCATTGCCGGTGATCGTGTCGTTACCGTCGCCGGGCCGGAACACGTTGTACGTTCCGCCATTGATCGAGCCTGCGTTCGTGCTCGCGCCGTTGAAGCTAGAGGCGTCGTAGACGTCGTCGTGCGCGGAGCCCCAGATCGACTCGACCGAACGCAGCGTGTCGGACCCGATGCCGCCGCTCCCGCCGATGGCGCTGACGGTGCCCGCGCCCAGGTTGACGGTCACGCCCAGCGTGGCATCGGTGTATTCCGCGTTATCCAGACCGCCATTGCCGTTGATCGTGTCGTTGCCGCCGCCACCGCGGTAGGTCTCGAAGAAGTAATTTCCTCCGTTGAACGTGTCACCCGCGGACGACCCAATGACACCTTCGATGTTGATCAGCGTATCGTTTCCGGCATTGGCGCCCGATGCCGAGCCGAAATCACCGCTTTGATTGGTACCGGTGATGAAACCCGCGCCGCTATTGCCGGTAAAAAGATTGACCGTGACGGCGCCGCTGGCGCCGGCATAACTCGCATAGTCCAGATCATCGAAGCCCGAAGCGGAGTTCCCGTCCATCCTTTCGATGCCGTTGTTATTGTTGTTGTCACCGCCCCAGAGAATGTCGTTACCCGAGCCTCCTTCGAGAACATCGCTTCCTGAGGAGCTGCCCATGAGGTTTTGATTGTCGATGCCAGTGGGTGAAACCGCATACCGACCGGTGATGATGTCGTTGTACAGCCCACCCAGGACGTCCCGGATGCCGGTGAAAGTATCGACCCCGGTGGCGATGTCGCCGGCATTGCCGCCGCTCCCGCTGCCGCCGCCCGTGAAGGTCACGACAATCCCGGCGGTGGCAGTGTTGTAGGACAGCCGGGTCGCCGTTCCGACGCCGGACGTGATGCTGAAGAAGCCGTTGATCGTGTCGTCTCCGCCGGCTCCCTCCAGCTCGAGCACGCTCACCCCCGAAGCCGGCGCGGGAGCGCTGCTGATCGTCAATATGTCGGCGAAGTTGGTGCCGGTGATCGACTCGATGTTGGAGAGCTGATCGTTGCCGACCTCGCCGTTATTGCCGATGCTGCCGACCAGCACGCCCGACGAATTCGACAGCGTGACGGTGATTCCATGCGTGACCGTATTGTCCTGGTTATAGACGACGCGGTCGAAGCCGCCCCTTCCGTTGATGATGTCGGCGCCGCCGCGACCATCGAAGATCTGGACGCCGGTGGCATTGTCATAACCGGTCAACTGATCGGCGAACGCGGAACCTCGGATGCTGGAGACGCCGGAAAACGTATCGGTGCCGACCGACACGTCGCCCGTCACCGTGCCGGAGCCGTTGTTGTTCACCGACATGTCGATCGTCACGCCACTGGTCGCTCCGGTATAGGAAATCCGCGTGCTGCCGTTGCCGATGATGGTGTCGTTGCCGGCGCCGCCGTCGAACTCGTTTATAGTGATGCCCGCGGACGCGGCATTGACGCTGGAAGAGCCGAAGCCCGTCGCATCGTAAATGTCATCCATCAGGGTGCCGACGATGCCCTCGACACTTCTCAGCGTGTCCGTCCCGAAATTCAACGCATCGCCGATCACAATGCCCGTGGCGAGATTGACGTAGATGCCGACCGTCTGGGGGTTTTGCGTGACCGGATTCAAAACCTGGACACCGGTAAGATCGCTCGTGGTCACGATATAGCGCGCGTAATCGAAACCTGACCCGCCGCGGATGAAATCGTCGCCGGCGAGCCCTTCGAAGAATTCGGCTTTGCCCGATGCGCTGTACTCGACCTGCCCGCCGATCAGCGTATCTGCGAACAACGAGCCGCGGACTCGGTTAACGCCTGAGAACGTGTCGTCGCCAACACCCGCGCCACCATGGACAACGCCGGTCGTGGAGTTCACCGAGCGGTCGGTCAGATTGACCGTAACGCCGTGAGGCGCGTCGAAATAGTCGAGCTGACTGTCGCCATTGCCAATAAGCGTGTCGTCGCCATCCCCGCCGCGGAAGTTGTTGAAAGTGCCTTTCGAGCCCGCATTGGTGCTGGTTGCCGAGAAACCTGTGGCATCGACGATATCGTCGAAGGCCGAGCCGCGGATGTCCTCAACCGAGCGGAGCGTGTCGGTGCCAACCCCGCCGGCGATGCCGTTCACGGTGCCGGCGGCAAGGTTGACGGATATGCCCGCGGTGGCGTCGTTGTATTCCGCGCGATCGTTGCCGCTGCGACCGTCAATGAAGTCATCGCCGCTGCCGCCGCGGAAGGTTTCCAGGAAGTCCTGGAAATCGTGACCGCCCCCGTAGAGGAAGTCGCCGAAATCCGAACCGATGATGCCCTCGACGTGGATGATGGTGTCGGTGCCACCGCCCAAGGTATTCTGGGCGGTCGCAATTGTTCCAAGCGAGTTGAGATAGGCGCCGCCGAGATCGACCGTCACTGCGGATAGGGCGTTGGCGTAGCTGACCCGATCCACGTCGCCCGCGCCGGTGACGTCGAAACTGTTGTACCAGGCGCCACCGTCGAGGAAGTCGTCGCCCGGACCGCCGATCAGCAGATCCTTTCCCGTACCGGCGTTGATGATGTCGTTGCCGTCTCCGCCATCGAGCACGTCGGCGCCGGCGAGCCCGTTGAGCGTGTCGTTGCCGCCGAGGCCGTCCAGGAAGTCAGGGCCGCTGGTTCCGTCCAGGATATTGTCGCCGTTGGCGCCGGCGACGTCGGCGAACGTCTCTCCGGTGATCTTGTCGGTCAGGTCGTGATCGTTAGGGTTGCCGCCAGTGTTGTCGGTATACGAGTCGACGATCCCGGCGATCGTCGCGGCCGTCGCCGATTCCAGCTCCGCCGCCGCGCTGTCGCCGACCTTGCCGACCTGCGTCAACGATTGCAGCAATTCGGTGTTGTCTGCCGGCGCGAGCCCCGCGATGTAGTCGTTTGAGGCGGCGATCACATCTGCCGCACCGCTCACGACCGTGCCGTCGAGCGTCAGCGACAAGCTCGTCGCCGCCGCGTTGATGACGGATTCGATATAGCCGTCATCTGTCAGGTCGAATGATCCGAACGAGTTGGTGATGGCCTTCGCCACCGCGAACCCGGCCACTTCGCGCGAGGCAGCGCCCGCGCCGAACAGGACCGCGGTCGCCATGTTGATGGTATCCTGCACCATGATCGCAGCTCGGACCGCGGCGGCGCCATGCGCTGCCGTCGGACCGTCGCTCGAGAGTGCGGCAAGGATCGGATCGTAGTTCGGCAGATCGAGACCGGAGTCGAGCCCGAGCGCCGCGACCACCGCAGTATTCGCATCAGCCTCGGTGCCGCCAGGGGTCGCCATATAGGCCGCCACCAAGGTGGTCAGCGGCGAGATCACGGTCGCGTCGCTTGGGGCGACGAGCACACTGTTGAAAAACGTCCCCTTGGCAATGTCGAAACCGTTGGAGAGCACGATGTTGCCGGACCCGGGCGTGAAGGTGAAGTTGCCGTACTGATCCGACGTCGCCGACTCCTCGTTGACGTCATGAAAGAGATTATTGTTGGTATCGGAAAAGATTGTCGCCCCGGCAAGATAGCCGTCCGCTCCGGTAATCTCCGTCGCATCACCGATCTTGATGGTGAAGGTCTGGCCGTATTGGTTGCCGGCCGAATCCGTAACCTGGACGACGACATCGTATGACTTGCCTGGATCGGGATTGGTCTCGTAGTCGATGGGACCTGCGACCTGGAGCTGGTCACTGACGATCTTGAACAACCCGCCGGCGTCGTCGAGGAGTGTGTAAGTGAACGCCAAGGGGCTGGCATCGGCGGCGTCCGCGTCCGTGGTCGAGAGAGAGGCGACCACAGTGCCGACTGGACTGTTCTCGTCCACCTCGGGCAGGCCGGAGATCGGCTCGATCTGACCGGCCGTCAGCGTGATTTGCGTCGGCGCTTCGTTGGCGTCGGTGACTGTGATGGTGGTGGCATGGTCGTCGTGCAGCAGGCCGTCAGACGCCCGCACGATGACTTCGTAATCATTGTCGGCGTCCGCATCGAGCGGCGCCTCGAAATCCGGTGCATTGACGAATGACAGGTCCCCGGTATTCGGATCGATCTGGAACAGCGCCATGTCGGCGCCACCCGCGATCGTGAAGGTGATGCTGCTGTCCTCGTCGGTGGCGGCGATAGCCGCGACGGTCGCGTTGTTCTCGCCGACGAGGTAGGTGGCGGCAGCGGTGATCGTCGGCCCTTCGTTGACGTCGGTGACCGTGACCGCGATAGCCTGGGTATCGGAGTTGACACCGTCCGACACCTGCACTGTGACATTATAGATATTGTCGGAATCCGAATCCGAGGCACCCTCGAAATTCGGAGCCGACGCGAACGCAAGCGCGCCGGTCGAGCTGTTGATGGTAAATTTGGCTTGATCGGCGCCGCCGCTGATCGAATAGGTCAGCGCTGCCGTCGAATCCAGGTCGGTCGCCGCAACGGTGGTGACCGCGGTCGTGTTTTCCGCGACGTTCACCGACGCGGTCGGAGTGCCGCCATTGCTGATGATGGTCGGCGTATTGTCGTTCACATCGGTGACCGTGATCGCCACGTTCAGCGGCGTATCGTGGGCCCCGTCGTTGGCGTGAACGGTGATATTGTAGACGTTGTCGGTGTTGGCGTCGCTCGGAGCCTCATGATTCGGAGCCGTCTTGAATGTGACGACACCGGACGAGCTGTTGATGTTGAACAGATCATTATCGCCGCCCGCAGCCAGCGAGTAGGTGATGGTGTTGTTGGGAACCGTAGGGTCGGCATCCGCCGCCACCGCGGTATAGGCAGCCGTTCCGTTCTCCGGCGCGTTCGCCGTGGCCGCCGAAGAGAAGATCGGGGCATTATCATTGGCATCCGTGACGGTGACCGTAATCGTCTGGTCGTCCGTCAACGTGCCGTCGGATGCACGCACGATCACCTGATAGGTATTGTTCGTGTCGGCATCGTTCGGGCTCTCGTAGTTCGGCGCGGCTACGAACGTGACCACACCGGTCGAGGAGTTGATGCTGAAACGTGCGGCATCGGCCCCGCCGCTGATCGAGTAGCTAGGCGTGGTGCCATCCGGGTCCGTGGCTGCGACAGTCGTCACCGCCGTCGTGTTCTCGGCGAGCGTGATCGGCGCGCTGGCGCCGCCTCCGTTGCTGGTGATCGCCGGGGCTTCATTGACGTTGGTCACGGTGATCGTGACGTTCTGCGATACCGGATGCACACCGTCCGTCACATTGACGGTAATGTCGTATACGCCATCGGAGTTGCCGTCGGCCGGCGACTCGAAGTTCGGCGCAATCTTGAACGTCACGACGCCGGTCGTCGCATTGATGTCGAACAAGGCGTTGTCGCCGCCGCTGCCAAGCGAATAGGACAGGTTCCTGTTGGGCGCAGTGCCGTCGGCATCCGTTGCCGCGGCAGTGTAAGCGGCAGTGCCGTTTTCCGCCGCGTTGGCGGTCGCGCCGGAGCTGAAGACGGGTGCAATGTCGTTGGCGTCGGTGACGGTGATCGTGATCGTCTGGTCGTCCGTCAACGTGCCGTCGGACGCACGTACGATCACCTCGTAGGTGTTGTTCGTGCCGGCATCGTTCGGACTTTCGTAGTTCGGCGCGGCCAGGAAGGTCAGCGCACCGGTCGAGGAGTTGATACTGAAGCGTGCGGCGTCGGCACCGCCGTTGATCGAGTAGGTGGGCGTGGTTCCGTCCTGGTCGGTCGCGGTGACGGTCGTGACCGCGGTGTTGTTTTCCGCAACGTTTATCGCCGCGGTGGAGCCGCCGCCATTGTTGGTGATGGCAGGCGCATCGTTCGCGTCGGTGACCGTGACGGTGATCGTCTGGTCGTCGGATAGCGAGCCGTCGGAAGCGCGGACGACGACCTGATAGCTGTTGTTGTGGTCGGAATCCCCCGGGCTTTCGAAGTTGGGCGCCGTGACGAAAGTCAGGGCACCCGTCGAGGCGTTGATGTCGAACAACGCCGCGTCGGCGCCTCCGGCCTTGGAGTAGGTCAATGCCGTTCCCGATTCCGCGTCGCTCGCGGTTACCGTAGTGACGCCGGAGGTGTTCTCGGCGATGCTGATCGAAGCCGTAGCGCCCCCGCCATCACTTGTGATCGTCGGCGCCGTATTCGGCGTCGTCGGGCGCCCTTCGCTCAGGCCGAACTGCAGATAATGCAGCAGCGGGTTGACGCCCGCAGCGGCCACGTCGGGATTGGCCGCCAGATATTCGGTTGTATCGAAATTCGCTGACGGATTGCGTCCTTCGCGCCAACCGTTGGTCAGATAGTGCGTCAACGGATTGACGCCAGCCGCCGCGACATCGGGATTTTGCGCGAGGTAATAGTCCGTGTCGAAGTAGGGGTTCGGATCGCGTCCCTCCTTCCAGCCGTAGGCCGCATAGTGGGCCGCCGCATCGACACCGGCCGCGTAGACGTCGCGATTCAGGGCGTAATAGTAGAACTCGTCGACCGGGCCGCTCGTACGATTGTCGAAAGCGACATCCCGGAAGGAGAAGCGCTCGATGTTGCTGAAAACGTCGTGACCTTCCGGCCCATCGACGATGACCTGGTTGCCGTTGAAAGTAATGGTGTAATCGAGGAAGTTGCCTGCGAAGCGGACGGTGTCGATACCGGCTCCTCCATCTACGATATCGTTGCCGGCCGCGGTAATGACGAAATCGTTGCCGGCGCCCGCATTGATGGTTTCGGAGCCCGCAGTCCCGATCAGGTAGTCATTCCCGGCGGTTCCGGTCGTCGGGTTGGCGCCGCCCGAGCGCCCCTCGAACGCGCCGAACTGCAGGAAATGCTGGAGCGGATTGACCTTCGCCGCGGCGACATCCGGATTTGCCGCCAGATAGGCGCTCGTGTCGAATCCGGCGGAGGGATCCCGCCCTTCCGCCGCGCCGGATGCGTAGTAGTGCGTAAGCGGGTTGACGTTAGCCGCATCGATGTCCGGGTACTGCGCCAGATAATAAGAGATGTCGAACAGCCCGTTGGGTGCGCGCCCCTCCTGCCAGCCGAATGTGTTGAAGTGCGTCAGGGGATCGGCGCCCGCGGCCGCCACGTCCGAATTCGTCAGAGTGTAGTAGACGCTGTCGAAGCCATTGATGATGGTGTCGGGTTTGACGCGCATGGATCTTCCCCCAGCTGAATGAATTCGGCCAACGGGCGAAGTTCCACAGGCCGTTGGTTACGGCCGAGCACTCGGCGCGCGCGTGGAATCCCCGTCGCGTTGACTTCGGACGAACGGCGTCAAGGGGATGTCAAACAAGCGTCAAAACACGCCGGATTGGCGGAAAATTCTTCGCGCGGCGGGGATGGTTTCAGAGAGAATCCAGGAACCATCCGACGAAGGGATGGGCGTTCGGTCACTGACCGCGAGTTCCCGCACGGAACCCGCAACCACTTGATTCAAATTGCCTTGTGGTCGCAAGGCCCCCGAAATAGAATGACTTTAGGGAAGAGGCGGCAGGTCCGCCGGACATGTTCCATTTATGCTGGGAATGACACCGTCCGCATGTATTCGGCTGCGTCTTCTGGGTCGGCCGATCGTCACGCGTGGCGACGATCCGGCGCCTGTCCGACTTTCGACCCGCAAAGTGACCGCGCTCGCCGCTTACCTTGCGATGAGCCCGGACCAGGCTGCGAGCCGCGAAGAGCTTGCGACGCTGCTGTGGGGGAGTTGCTCCGACCAGCAGGCGCGCCAAAGCCTGCGCCAGGCCCTCGCCTTCCTGCGCAAGGACCTGGGCTCATCGGACCTCTTCACCGCCGATACCGACGTCGTACGGCTGCAGGGCAGCCTCTGGTCGGTCGATGCGCTTGAATTCGAGGCGCTCTCGAAGTCGTCCGATCCGGACGATCTCGATCGGGCCACGACGCTCTTTTGCGGCGACTTTCTCGCCAATCTGAGTATCGAAGAGGACGGATTTGCCGAATGGGTTCGGGCGCAGCGGGCGCGCACGCAACTCGCCGCCGCACGGCTGTGCGAGACGTTCGCGGCCCGGCCCGATCTGGTAACCGATGGCGAGCGCGTGGTGGCGGCGGCCGAGCGGCTGCTTGCCCTCGATCCGCTGCGCGAAGACTGGCAGCGGCTCGCGCTGACTTTATATGCACGCTACCGCGGAAAGAGCGAAGCGCTGGTCCAGTATGACGCCTTCGCTTCCCTGCTGCGGCGCGAACTTGACGTCGCACCCGAGCGGGAAACCGAGACCCTCGTCGCCCGCATCCGCAACGACGAGATCTCATTGCCGCGCGCGATCGAACCAGCCACGGTTCCGCTCGCTCCGCCCGCATCCCGGCTGCAGGATCAGTCTGATTCGGTCCCGGCAGCTCGATGGTCCGCCCGCAGACTGGTCGCGCCTCTCGCACTGGTCGCACTCGCGGTCGGCGCGGCCGCGCTCGGGCTCATCAACGACCCCGCGGCCCCCGAGCTTGCCGCACAGAAGCCGCCCCCGCCGGCATTGTCGCAAGCCGACGCATGGCGCCCGCCCGCCGCGCTGCAGAATGCGACCACGGCAAGCATCATCCCGCTGGCGGTCCTGCCGTTCGCGGCGCTCGGCGATAGCGGCAGCACGACGCAGCTGATCGCCGACATGATGACGGACGACCTCATCAACGTGCTGTCTCGGGTTCCGGTGTTCCGCGTGATCTCGCGCCAGACCACCAACCGCTACAAGGACCAGCCGGCCGATCTCGCCACCATCGGCGCCGACCTTCAGGTCCGCTACGTGCTTGAGGGAAGCGTGCGGACGCAGGACAGCATCCTGCGCGTCAACGTGCAGCTTCTCAACGCGGCAACGCGGCTGCCGGTCTGGTCCGACCGCGTCGAGCGCGAGCAGGGCGAACGTCACGCGGTGCGCGACGAAATCGTGGCGCGCATCGCGCGCGAGCTGCAGATCGACATCCTGCCGATCGAGGGCGAGCGCCGCTCCGCGGATCAGTCGGCCGATGCGGCGGCGTTTCTCGGCTGGGCCGCGATGCATGCCGGGTTCACAACGACCAATATCGACGAATACCGCAAGGCCGAGGCGTTGTTCAAACAGGCGCTCGAGCGCGATCCCCAAAACATGTCCGCATTCATCGGGACGGGAACATTCCACACTAACGTCGCGGTGCAGCGGCTGGTGCCCGACGTCAGTGCGCATTTCGACAAGGCGCGCGACATCCTTACGCAAGCCGTCCAGCGCGAGCCGCGCGATCCCAATGCGCTTTACCAACTCGGCATCCTGCTGCAGGGGACCCGCCAGATCCGCGAGGCGCTGGACCTGTTCCGGAAGGTGACGGAGCTCAATCCGAGCAATGCCGGGGCGCACGCCCATACCGGCCACGCGCTGGCGCGGCTCGGCGAGCCCGAAAAGGGAATCGAACACATCCGCTATGCGATGCGGCTTAGCCCGAAGGATCAGGCGCACGCGATCTGGCACGAGTTCATCGGCAATGCGCAGCTTGAGCTGTCACGCTACCCGGATGCGATCGAAAGCTTCGAGCGGTCCGCCGCGATCGCGCCGCGCTATCCGCGGCCATTGGCAGGGCTTGCCGCCGCCTATGCGCTCGCGGGGGACGCCGCACAGGCGCAGGCCGCGATCGGGAAACTTAAGGCTGCCGCGACCACCATTCCCACGGACGAACTGCTCCAGCGTCTCGGTCGCAACCCGAAGTCCCGACTCTATGCGGGCCTGAGCCTCGCGCTCGCACCAGTGCCGGATACCTGGCAGTCGCCGCCGCTGCCGTCGCGCCGCGCCGCGAGCAAGGATGTGCCGCGCGGTCCCGCGAGCGCCGTGCCGAGGGGTGTCATTCCGATTGCTATCCTGCCGTTCTCGACCGAGGCCGGCGATCCGCTGCTGGCCGACATGATCACGGACGATCTCGGACACACGTTGTCGCGCGTGGCGGCACTGCGCGTCATCTCGCGGCAGACGTCGCGCACCTACGCGGCGAATGCCGATCCGGCGGCGGCGGGAACCGAACTTGGCGTGCGCTACGTGCTGCGCGGACAAGTGGACGCGACGGCGGGTATCGGTGTCGCCGTCGAACTGGTCGACGCGAAGTCCGGCGCAAGCGTCTGGTCGCAGCGTTTCCAGCGCGACGGCCACGACCGCCTCGCCATCCAGGACGAGATCGTCAACGGGCTTGGACGCGAACTGTCGGTCGAGGTGACGCGCGCCGAAGGCCGCGACGCATCAGCCTTTGGCGAAGTGCACGCGCTGATCTTCAAGGGCTGGTCTGCGATATTCGATGCCGCTGTGGCCGGGCTTCCGGCCCTGACGCAGGCCGAGACATTCTTCGTGGGCGCCTTGGCACGCGAGCCGCAGAATGCGCGCGCGCTCACAGGACTTGCGGCATATCACGTGCTGATGGGGGTGCAGCTTTTCGCGCCCGACCCGACGCCGCATCTGGCCAAGGCGGAGAGCATTCTCGCACCGCTTGTCGCCACCGGGGGTGCCACCAGCGAGGCTTACGCCTACATGGGCTTGCTCGAGATCGCGCGCCGGCGCTTGAAGGACGCTGCGCAGTGGTTCGAGCGGGCGATCGAACAAAGCCCGAGCCAGGCGCCGTCGCATGCGCAACTCGGGCGAATTCTGGTCGGGCAAGGGCGCGCCGCCGAAGGGCTGGAGCATATTTTATACGCGATACGGCTCAGCCCGCGCGATCCTTCGATGGCGTATTGGTTCGGCTTCGCCGGTTCGGCGCAGCTTGAACTCGGCGACAACGCCAAGGCAATCGCCTATCTCGATCGCGCGGTCGCGCTGCATCCGACACAGCCGCGCACGCTGCTCGTGCTGGCCGCCGCGCATGCCATGGCGGGCCATATGTCTGAGGCGCGCCATACGCTGACGCGGGTTCAGAAGAAGTTGCCGCACTTGACCGGCGACACGCTGATCGATCGCTTTTTCGGCGGCTCGCCGTCAGGCTCGCCCCGGCTGCGCGAAGGGCTGCGCCGCGCGCTCGCACCGGATGCAGACGCGTGGCAGTCGCCGCCATTGCCGTCCGGCCGCGATTCAGGCGCCGACAAACTCACACGAACGATCACCGCGATTGCGGTGACGCCGTTCAAGACGTTCGGCGAGGCCGCCGGCCAGGTTTCGCCGCTCTCGGACACGATGACCGACGACCTGACCAACATCCTGTCCCGCGTTCCGGAGTTGCGCGTCATCTCGCGTCAATCCATGCAGATTTATGCCGATCAAGGCTACGACGCGGCAAAGCTGAGCGCCGAGCTCGGCGTACATTACGTGCTGGAAGGAAGCATTCGCCCGCACGGCGACCAGTTGCGCGTCAACGCCGCGCTGATAGATCCTGCGAACCGGCTGACCGTCTGGACCGCGCGCGTCGAACGCCAGAACGGCGCGCAGCACGACATTCAGGACGAGATCGTCGCACGCATCGCACGCGAACTGCACTTCGAGATCGTCAAGGCGGACAGCGATCGCGCCGCGGCGGACCCCGGCGTCTTCGATCTGACGCGACTCGGTTGGAAGGCGATCTTCGAACACGCGATCGACGGAATCCCCGCGCTTGCGCGTGCGGAGGCGGCGTTCTCCGAGGTGCTCAAGCGCGACCCGGGTCACTGGTCCGGGCGTGTGGGACTGGGCGCGTACCACACCCTCATCGGCTCGTTGCGATACGTTCCGGACTGGTCGGCGCACCTCGACAAGGGAGAGCGGCTTCTCGTTGAATCCATTCAGGAGCGGCCGAATGAAGGGAAGCCGTACTTTTTTCTGTCGATGGTCCAGCGGATGCGCGGACGTTTCGACGACGCAGTCAGGTCGCTGGAGCGCTGCATCGAGATCATGCCGAGTGAGGCTCCCTGCTACGCGCATATCGGGCACGCACTGGTGCAGCGGGGCCGCGCCGGCGAGGGCATCGTGCACATCAACTATGCGCTGCGCCTGAGTCCGCGCGACATAACGCACTCGCAATGGTTGCGCTTCGCCGGTGACGCCGAGATCGAGCTCGGGCATCACGAGCAGGCCGTCGGCCTGCTGCGCCAAGCCTACGCGGCGGGCAAGCACGACCCGATCATGCTGCGTTCGCTTGCCGCAGCCTATGCGTTGGCCGGCAACACCGCCGAAGCGCAAAGGACGCTGGCCGAGCTCAAGGCGACTGCGCCGCATCTGTCGCCCGAACGCATGGCGAACCGGCCGCCGCCGTTCGACAAGATGCAGCCGGAACTCGTTCGCGGACTTAGATTGGCGTTAACACCCAAGACGTAGTGAGACCGCAGCCGCACCGGGCCAACGAGCTCGCACGGGCCTACTGCCCTGCTCCGAGCTAGGTTCATGTCGATGGCCGGCAAGCGGCCCGAGGATGAGGGAGTTTAGATTACCGCCATTGATTCGTCGCATTAGTGCCGCGATGACGGTCAGATGCTTCCCTTGCCGCAGCAGCTTTAGCAGCTTCGCGTCATCCTCGGACGTCCATGGCTTGCTTAACAACGGGCGACGGCTCGGCATGGTCCCGCAATCGGTGAACGTTGTTTGAAAGGCTCGC
>Ga0105247_10002383_pt1 | contig 12790 bp, 13 predicted proteins | sample KBSS24metaG_FD_81519 | JGI IMG/M metagenome (GOLD analysis project Ga0105247, IMG submission 81519) | Switchgrass rhizosphere microbial communities from Kellogg Biological Station, Michigan, USA - KBS S2-4 metaG | ecosystem: Host-associated > Plants > Roots > Rhizosphere > Soil | place...
AGCCGGACGTGCTGTGCCTGCAGGAGATCAAGTGCAGCGCCGACGACTTCCCGGCCGGCGCGGTGGCCCAACTCGGCTACGAGACGGCCGCGCACGGGACGGGTCGGTGGAACGGCGTCGCGATCCTGTCCAAGGTCGGCATCGACGACGTACAGCGCGACCTGCTCGATCAGCCCGGCTTCCTCGCCGAGGACTCCATGATCCCGGTGAGCGAGCCCCGCGCGATCGGCGCGACGTGCAACGGTGTGCGCATCTGGTCCGTCTACGTCCCGAACGGACGGACCGTCGATCATCCGCACTATCAGTACAAGCTGGCCTGGCTCGCCGCGCTGCGTGCGACCGTCGACGCCGAACTGGTCCCCGGGCGACCGTTCGCGGTGGTGGGCGACTACAACATCGCCCCCACCGACGAGGACGTCTGGGACATCGAGAAATTCAAGAAGATCGAGTCGACCCACGTCACCGCTCCCGAGCGCGCCGCCCTGGCCGCGCTGCGCGACGCCGGCCTCGACGACGTCTACCCGCGCCCGCTGAAGTACGACGTCCCGTTCACCTACTGGGACTACCGCCAGCTCTCCTTCCCGAAGAACACCGGCATGCGCATCGATCTGGTCTACGCCGACGCGCCGTTCCGCGCCGCGGTCACCGACGCCTACGTCGATCGCGAGGCCCGCAAGGGCAAGGGCACGTCCGACCACGCCCCTGTCGTAGTGGATCTGAGTTACCCGTAATCGCCTATCAGATGCAGGGAGGCTCTGCATGCGCATCGCCACGTCGACCGACGGAGTTCGGCTGGCCGTCTATGAGCACGGCCCTGCCGACGCGCCCACTACCGGATCCCGCAGCTCATCGGGTGGTGAGCCAGGATCCGAAGCGAATCGCCGACCTTGCCGACGAGTACATTCGTACGGTCAGCTAGCGGATCGGAGACGCACATGGCAGCCACGAAGTCGCTCGCCGACGTCATTCACCTGCGGATGCTGACCCGTATCCCGCGCGAGGCCTTCGCCTCCCGCCTGCGCAACGTGCCCGCCGACGGCGCCTGAACGCGGCACCTGGATGAGCGAACCCCCCAAGCCCTCGGGTGCTGTGGTGACCGGCTACGAACGGATGGCCGGTGTCTCCGGACTGACCCGCCCCCGGGTGAAGGCCGTCTCACGCGACATCAGCGTCGACGTCGTGAAGATCATCGACCTCGCCGAGGACGTCGTCGGCCTGACGCTCGAGGCGCCGGACGGACGGGACCTGCCGCCGTGGCGCGCGGGCGCACACCTGGACGTCATCCTGCCTTCGGGGACGGTCCGGCAGTACTCGCTGTGCGGCAACCCCGCACGGCGCGACCAGTACCGCATCGCGGTCCGCCGCATCCCCGCCGAGCACGGCGGCGCCGGCGGCTCGCTGGAGGTGCACGCCCTGACGATCGGCACCCGGATCACGCTGCGCGGTCCGCGCAATGCCTTCGCCTTCATCACCGTGCCGAGGTACCTGTTCGTCGCCGGCGGTATCGGCATCACGCCGATCCTGCCGATGGTGCGCACGGCCATCTCGCGCGGCGCCGACTGGGCACTGGTCTACACCGGCCGCACCCGCGACAGCATGGCCTTCGTCGACGAACTCGACGCCCTCGACCCCGCGCGAGTCCACATCTGGCCGGACGACGAGTACGGCATCCCGGACGGCAAGAAGATCCTCTCCCTCGCCCCCGAGGGTGCGGCGCTGTACACCTGCGGGCCGCCGGCCATGATCGCCACAATCCGCGCCGAGGTGCCGTCCGAACGCATCGAGACGCTGCACTTCGAGCGCTTCTCGGCCGCCCCTGTCATCGGCGGCACCGCGTTCGACATCGTGCTGTCCAGCACAGGCGAGACGGTCCACGTCGGCGCGGACCAGACCGCGCTGGCGGCGCTGCGCGAGGTCCGTCCGGCGATCGCGTACTCCTGCCAGCAGGGGTCCTGCGGCACGTGCCCGGTGCGCTACCTGGACGGCGAGATCGAGCACAAGGACAGCTGCCTGCCCGACGCCGCCCGCAGCCGCCAGGTGGCGATCTGCGTCTCCCGCGCCAACGGCACGGTCACGCTCGACCTCTAGACGCTGACCGCCTCTTCCAGGGCGGTGAGCTCGTCGCCGAGGTACGTGAGCAGGCGCTGCAGGTGCGGGACCCGCCGCCGGCACCCCAGCAGTCCGAACGCGAGTTCGTCCGCGTAGCTCGTACAGGTGATGTTCAGCGCCTGTCCGTCGAACGGGATCGACAGCGGGTACAGCCCGTCCAGGCGCGCGCCGTTCCAGAACATCTGCTGCCGCGGACCCGGCACGTTCGAGATGATCAGGTTGAAGGCCGGATTCATGACACCGGTGGTGGGCAGCAGGACGTCCAGTGCGGACGGGCTCATCGTGGCGGCGCTCAGGGCGAAGATCTGCAGCTGGCTCAGGCCGGCCAATGAGGCCTTTCCGTGCGCCATCGACTCGTGCACGGTGATGAGCCGGGCCGCCGGGTCGGCCAGATGGGTGCCGAGGTTGCACAGCACCAGGCCCGTCGCGTTGCCGCCGCCGTCGCCGCCGCCCTCGCTCTCCTCGCCGTGCAGCGAGACCGGCACCATCGCGACCAGTGGCTGATCCGGCAGCGCGTCCAGCGACTCGAGGTAGGTGCGCAGCGCGCCGGAGCACATCGCCAGCACGACGTCGTTCACGGTTGTGCCGCTGGCCCTTCCGACGGCCTTGATGCGAACCAGCGGCCACGACTGTGCCGCGAACCGGCGGGCACCGGTGATCGGCACGTTCAGGATCGTGCGCGGGGCCGACAGCGGCAGCGACCCGATCAGGGCGCGGCCGAGCGTGCGCAGCGCGGAGGGCCCGACTGCGGCCAGGTCGACCGCGCCGCGCAGGGCGGCCAGCGAGGCCGTCGTGGCGACGCCCGCAGCGGTCGCGACCGGGCCCTGTGCGGCACGCAGACGCGGCTTGCGCGGGGCCCAGGGGGCGGGCATGTCGCGTTCCTGCTCGTCCTCGGACAGGACGCGCGACAGCATCCGCAGCGCCGAGATGCCGTCCATCAGCGCGTGGTGGGCCTTGAAGTACATCGCGAAGCGGCCGTCCTGCAGGCCCTCGATCAGATGCAGCTCCCAGAGCGGCCGGTTGCGGTCCAGCAGCGAGGAGTGCAGTCGCGAGCAGAGGGCGAGCAGTTCCAGGATGCGCCCTGGGTGCGGCAGAGCGTTGCGCCGCACATGGTGCTCGATGTCGAAGTCCTCGTCCTTCTCCCACGCCCATTGGCCGAGCGTGGCCAGCGAGCGGCGCGGGCGCTTCTGGAACAGCGGCGCGACCTGCTCGGACTTCATGGCCGCGTCGAACATCGCCCGGATGTCCAGCGCAGTGGCGCCTTCCGGCGGCTGGAACAGCTGCAGGCCACCGACGTGGGTGGGGTGCTCGCGGGTCTCGGCGATCAGGAACATCGAGCTGGTCGGGGGTATGAGGCGCGGCACAGGCGCCATTCTGGCATCCCGCTGACAATGCCGCGCGGTGTTCACACTGCGGGTAGCGGTGCTCTTGCCTACCCGCCGGTACCGGTGGAGTCTCGTATGGGACCGAACCAACACCCCTGAAGGAGGCAGCCGTGTTCGCCCGTTCCTCCACCTTCGACGCCGACCTCGGAATGCTCGACCTCGGCACGGACTACGTCCAGAACACCATCGTTCCCGCGCTCACCCACATCGACGGGTTCGTCGGGCTCTCCCTGATGCTCGACCGCCGCTCGGGTCACTGCGTCGCCACCAGCGCCTGGCGCACCGAACAGGCCATGCGCGACAGCGCCGACCTGGTCCGTCCGATCCGCGACAGCGCGGCGCACAGCTTCGCCGGCGACACGCCCACCACTGAGGAGTGGCAGGTGGCCGTCCTGCACCGCGCCCGCTTCGCCCGTCCCGGCACCTGCCTCAGCGCTACCTGGCTGCGCCTGCCCGCCGACCGCATGGACGGTGCACTGGACGCGTTCAAGTTCGGCGTCCTCACCGAGATCGAGGACCTACCCGGCTTCGGCAGCGCGAGCCTGCTCGTCAAGCCCGGACAGGGACGGGCCGTCGTCACCGTCGGCTACGACACCCGCGAGGCGATGGTGGCCGGGCGCGAGTCCGGTGCGGCGCTGCGCGACTCGGCGCTGGCCAGGGTCGGCGCGGCGATGACCGCGATGGGCGAGTACGACCTGGCGGTCGCTCGCCTGCACGTCCCCGAGATGGTCTGAGAACTACCAGCCCGCGTAGAGCGGCCGTCCCTCGGCATAGCCGGACTGGCTCTGCACGCCGATGAGCGCCCGCTCGTGGAACTCGGCCAGGTTCGTCGCACCGGCGTAGGTGCACGCCGAACGGACGCCGGCCGCGATGGTGTCGATGAGGTCCTCCACGCCGGGTCGCTGCGGGTCGACGAACTGGCGGCCCGTGGAGATGCCTTCCTCGAACAGACCCTTGCGGGCGCGCTCGAACGGGCTCTCCGCGCTGGTCCGATTCGCGACGGCGCGCGCCGACGCCATGCCGAAACTCTCCTTGTAGAGCCGGCCGTCCGGGGCGGTACGCAGGTCACCCGGCGACTCGTACGTGCCCGCGAACCAGGAGCCGATCATGACGCTGGACGCGCCGGCCGCCAGGGCCAGCGCGACGTCGCGCGGGTGCCGCACTCCCCCGTCCGCCCAGACGTGCTTGCCGAGTTCGGCGGCCGCTGCACTGCACTCCAGGACGGCCGAGAACTGCGGCCGGCCCACACCCGTCATCATCCGGGTGGTGCACATCGCGCCCGGTCCGACTCCGACCTTGATCACGTCGGCACCGGCGGCGATGAGGTCACGCGTGCCCTCGGCGGAGACCACGTTGCCCGCGACGACCGGCACGGGCGGGTCGAGCGCGCGGACGGCCTTGAGCGCCTCGATCATGCGCTGCTGGTGGCCGTGGGCCGTGTCGACGACGAGCGTGTCGACGCCGGCTCCGAACAGTGCGGCGGCCTTGCCCGCCACGTCGCCGTTCACGCCCACCGCCGCGGCGATGCTCAACCTGCCGGTGGAGTCGACGGCGGGCTGGTAGACGGTGGCGCGCAGGGCGCCGTTGCGGGTCAGGACTCCGATCAACCGTCCGCCCGCGTCCACCACTGGCGCCAGCTTGCGGCGGGCCGCCTCCAACTGCGCGAAGGCGGCGACCGGGTCGACCGGGTCGGTGAGTGTGAACGGCTGCGGTGACATCACCTGGTGCAGTTGGGTGAACCGGTCGGTCGAGGCGCAGTCCGCCTCGGTGACGATGCCGACGGGGCGCGCGTCCTGCACGACGATCACCGCGCCGTGCGCCCGCTTGGTCATCAGGGCCAGCGCGTCGCCGACCGTGCCGGTGGGGCCGAGGGTGAGCGCAGTGTCGACGACCAGGTGCTTCTGCTTGACCGAGGTGATGACGTCGGCGACGACGTCGAACGGGATGTCCTGCGGCAGGACCGTCAGCGCGCCGCGGCGCGCGGTCGTCTCGGCCATCCGGCGGCCGGCGACGGCCGTCATGTTGGCGACGACGATCGGCAGCGTGGCGCCCGTCCCGTCCGGCGTGCTCAGGTCGACGTCGAAGCGGGACGGGACGTCCGAGTGGGCCGGGACCATGAACACGTCGTCGTAGGTGAGCTCGAACGGCGGGACGGCGTCGACGAAGCGCATGACTGCCAGCATGACAGGATTTCAGCCGTGACGATCGCCGTATTCGACATCGACGGGGTGGTCGCCGACGTCCGGCATCGCCTCCACCACATCGAGGGTCCCGGCCGCCGCTCGTGGAACGCGTTCTTCCGCGCCGCGGGCAAGGACGACCTGCTCCCCGAGGGCGCGCGTCTGGTCGCCGACCTCGCGACTGAGCACGAGATCGTCTGGTTGACCGGCCGTCCCGAGTGGATCAGGAACATCACCCGCGCCTGGCTCGACCGCCAGGGCCTGCCCGACGGGGACCTGCTGATGCGGCCGGACGGCGACTACCGCCCGGCCGCTTCCTACAAGCTCGAGGAGCTGCGGCGGCTGGGGCCGCGCGGGATCGCCGGCTTCGTCGACGACGACGCCGAGGTGGTGCAGGCGGCCGTGGCCGCCGGATTTCCGGCCGTCTTCGCCGACTGGCTGCCGCGGGATCGGGCCCTGCGCGAGGCCCAGGACAAGCTGGGACGCACCTGATGTTCGCATCTCGGCCAGGTAACGATTTAACCTGGATCACAATCTGGTCGATGGTGGGAGCAGACTGAACCCCGGAAACGCACCATGAGAGCGATTACAGGACCCACACAATGAGCACCGAGAGCACGCCGGCCACCCCGGCACGCCACTGCACGCACACACCCATCTGCCCGTCCGCCGACGCACGCGACCGCGACGCGGCCCACGTCATCGCCGCGCACCCCGAGCAGGGCTGGTCCTTGCTGTGCAACGGCGTCGTGGTCTTCGAGGACCTCGGCGAGATCCTCCCCGACGGCCAGGTATTCGCCCGCCCCCAGGAAGTCCTGCTGGGCGCCTCCCCCCACCGGCTAGCTTCGTAGCCGCGGTCGACCGACTCAAGGCCCTTCGTCCCTCAGGGCCGTCATCGGCCGAAGCTCGCTGGCGGCATGTTGTGGTCGCGTTGGGCTCCGCCGGGGTTCTCACCCCACTGGCTCAAGTCAGATGACCACTGCGCGGTCGAGGATCCGGCCGGTCGCGAGACCGGTGGGGAGGGTGCCGTAGGCGACGCCCCAGTCGCCGGAGAGGCGGGACACGACGAAGGCGTCGGCGACCGCCTGGTCACCGTGGCGCAGCAGCAGGGCCGCCTGCAGCAGTAGCGCCATCTGCTCCACCACGCGGCGAGCCCGGTACTCGAGTTCCTCGGTGTTGCCGAGTTGCTTGTGCAGCAAGGACAGCGCGTCGTCGTACCGGGTGTCCGCACCGGTCGCGAGCTCCAGTTCGCCGAGGAAGGCGTCGACCGCGTCCCGCTCCTTGACCATCGCGCGCAGCGCATCCAGGGCCGCGACGTTGCCGGAGCCCTCCCAGATCGAGACGAGCGGCGCCTCGCGGTACAGCCGCGGCAGGCCCGACTCCTCGACGTAGCCGTTGCCGCCCAGGCACTCGAGCGCCTCGGCCGCGTGTGTCGACCAGCGCTTGCAGAGCCAGTACTTCGTGACGGCCAGGCCGAGCCGCCGGAACGCCGTCGCGCCGAGATCCCCGCGCGCCGAGCGGTCCGTGGCGCCGGCGAGCCGCATGACGACCGTGGTGGCCGCCTCGGAGTCGATCGCCAGGTCGGTCAGCACGTTCACCATCGCCGGCTGCTCGATCAGTCGCTTGCCGAACGCGCTGCGGTGCGTGGCGTGGTGCACGGCGTGGGCCGTCCCGAGGCGCATGCCGGCCGCGGCGACGAGGGCGCAGTCCAGCCGGGTCATGTTGACCATCTCGACGATCGTCTTCACCCCGCGCCCCGCCTCGCCCACCAGCCAGCCGCGCGTGCCGTCGTACTCGACCTCGCTGCTCGCGTTGGACTTGTTACCGAGCTTGTCCTTGAGGCGCTGCAGGGCGAACGCGTTGCGCGAACCGTCGGGCAGGACGCGCGGGACGAGGAAGCAGGAGACCCCCTCCTCGGTCTGCGCGAGGGTCAGGAACAGGTCGGACATCGGGGCGGACGTGAACCACTTGTGCCCGGTGAGGCTGAAGCTGCCGTCCGCGTTGGCGACCGCGCGGCTGGTGTTCGCGCGGACATCCGAGCCGCCCTGCTTCTCGGTCATCGACATGCCCGCGATCAGGCCGGCCTTGCTCAGGGGCGCGCGGAGCCCAAAATCGTAGACGCGGTTGGTGAGCAGCGGCTCGTACTGCGCCGCCAGTTCCGGGGTCGTGCGCAGCGCCGGGACGACCGCGTAGGTCATCGAGATCGGGCAGAGGTGACCGGCATCGGCCGTCCCCCACGCCATGAGCTTGGCGGCACGGGCGACGTGCGCCGCCTCGCGCCCGTCGGCCCACGGCGCACCGTGCAAGCCGTGCTCGACCGCGACCTGCATGAGCTGGTGGTACTCCGGGACGTACTCGACCTCGTCGATCCGGTTGCCGTACCGGTCGTGGGTCTTCAGGACGGGCGGCAGCTTCTCGGCGACGTTGCCCCAGGTGCGGGCCGGTTCGCTGCCGCCGCGCAGGCCCAGTTCCCGGACCTCGGCCTCGGCCCAGCCGGCGCCCTCGCGGTGCAGGCCCTCGACCAGCGCGGGGAAGGTCGCGAGGTCGTGGCCGTCCAGCGGCGGGACCTGGTTGAACACCTCGTGAGTGGTCATGCGTCCAGTATCTACGCTGGGCGGCATGACCCAGCCGCCGGAGACGCCGCCGCAGATCGTGTGGGCGCCGCCGACCGAGGACCAGTTGGGCCCCGGCGGGCCCGACCACGGCGGCTGGGCCCCAGCGCCACAGCTCATGCCGTCCGCCGAGGACCGCCGGCGCAGCCGCCGCGACCTGCTGAAGTTCGGCGGGATCGCGCTGGCCGTCCTGGCGCTGGTCGGCGTCATCGTCTTCGCGCTGGTCGCCGGCCTCGGCGGGAACGACGCGAAGTCCCCCGCCGCCCTACCGGCCGGGACGACCGCCACCGCCCCCGAGGCGTCGGAGTTCCCCACTCCTGAGCCCAGCCTGCCGGACTCCGCTACACCCGAGCCGCAGTCCCCGCCGGCCGGCGGCCCCACCGCTGGCGGCCTGCCCATCCCCGACCTGCCGCAGTTCCCGACCGACCTGCCGTCGTTCCCGACCGACCTGCCGTCGTTCCCGACGAGCCTGACCAGGTGCGCCAGCCGGTCGGCACTGATCACCGCGGTCACGTACGTGACGATGGCGTCCGTCCTGCCGTCCGCCGCGGCCGAGTGCGTGTGGAACGGCGCCGTGGACGAGGCCACGACCCACGAGGTCGGTGACCTGGACCTGATCTCCTCCGGCGTTATCCCGCGCACCTTCGAGCCGCCGTTCGAGTTCGACGCGCCGGACGGGACGGTCGTGACCGTTGACGTCGAGCAGCAGTCGGACGGGTACTTCTACGTCACCGGGGTGGACATCTCGTGACCGGTAGGTTCAAGCGGTGCCCGACACCGACCCGGAGGTCCCCAGCGCCCTGGCCGCGGTCCCCGCGGCGGGCAACCGTCGGGCGATGCCGATGCCCTCGCGGCTGCTGTTCTTCCACGGCCCGATGGACTGCGGCAAGTCCACCCTGGCGTTGCAGATCAACCACAACCACGCCCGGCAGGGCCGGCACGGGCTGCTGCTGACCCGCTATGACCGTTCCGGCCTGCCGACCATCACTACCCGCGTCGGCCTGGCCAAGGACGCGGTCGAGGTCATGGACGACACGGACCTGCGTCAGCTCGTCCGCTCGCAGTGGGCGCATGGACGCCCGCTGGACTACCTGATCGTGGACGAGGCCGGATTCCTGGCAGCCGCGCACGTCGACCAGCTGGCCGAGCTCGTCGACGACTACCACGTCGACGTCTACTGCTTCGGCCTGATGACGGACTTCCGGTCGCTGCTGCTGCCGGGGGCCAAGCGCCTGGTGGAGCTGGCGGACGAGGTGATCCCGGTGCACGTCGAGGTGCTGTGCTGGTGCGGACGTCCCGGGATGATGAATGCGCGCGTGGTGGACGGGCGGGTCGTCCGCGAGGGTGCCACCGTGGTCGTGGCCGACACGGACGCCTCCGCCGCCGCGGCCGTGCACTATCAGGTGCTCTGCCGGATGCACCACCGGCACGGCGACCTCGGACCGTCCCAGCACCCGGACGGTCAGCTTGCCCTGGACGTCTGACTGTCACACTCCTGAGCGTTAGTCTCACGATCCGAGACAAATTCGCAACGCTGGGGAATCTTCATTACGCCCCACCCGTTGACGACAGTGAACAAGGGCGTATGCTCGCCCGCTTTCCCCAATGTTTGTGAGGTTCCGTCATGGCAGACCGGACTCTGCGCGGCAGTCGGCTGGGCGCCATCAGCTACGAAACCGAATATGGTGCCGAGCCGGCCCCCCGCAACGTCGCGTCCTACAAGTGCCCCAAGGGCCACGAATTCTCCGTCCCGTTCTCGGAGGAGGCGGAGATCCCGCATACGTGGGAGTGCCGTCTGGACGGTACGAGTGGCACGCTGATCGACGGCCCCGAGCCCGAGGCCAAGAAGACCAAGCCCGCCCGTACACACTGGGACATGCTGATGGAGCGGCGCACCATCGCGGACCTCGAAGAGGTCCTCGAGGAACGCCTGGACGTCCTGCGTGCCCGTCGCGGCGGCACGAAGACTGCGTAGTCGCTGGTTCAGGTGCGAGGCAGGATCCTCGAAACCTAGCGCTGCTTACACTTGGCCCAGGCCGCCTTGGCCTGGGCCAAGCGCTTCTCCAGGCCCCACGTGGTGACGCGGACGAGGGCCTCGCGCACGATGGTGCCGCTCATCTTGGACTCGCCGCGCTCGCGCTCGGCGAAGGTGATCGGGACCTCGACGATCCGGTACCCGCCCTGGACGGCCCGGTGGGCCAGGTCGACCTGGAAGCAGTAGCCCTGGGACTCGACCGAGCGGAAGTCGATGCCCTCCAGCGTCGCCCGCCGGAAGGCGCGGTAGCCGCCGGTGAGGTCGCGGATCGCCAGGCCCAGCGCGAGCCGCGAGTAGAGGCTGCCACCGCGGGAGATGAACTCCCGGCTCTTGGGCCAGTTCACGACCTCTCCCCCGGGAATCCAGCGGGAACCGAGGACGAGATCGGCGTGGTCCAGGGCGGCCAGCAGGCGGGGAAGCTGTTCGGGACGGTGCGAGCCATCGGCGTCCATCTCGACCAGGATGTCGTACTCGGCGTCCAGACCCCAGTCGAAGCCGGCGATGTAGGCGGCCCCGAGCCCGCTTTTCGCCAGGCGGTGCAGCACCTTGATCCGGGAGTCGGATTCGGACAGCGCGTCGGCGATCTTTCCGGTGCCGTCCGGGCTGCCGTCGTCGACGACCAGCACATCCGCGGTCGGGACGGCGGCCAGCACGCGGCCGACGATGCCCTCGACGTTGTCCGCCTCGTTGTATGTAGGGATGATCACGAGCACCCGTTCGGTCCTCACGTGGGCAGTAGCTCCTTCGGTTGATCCGCGGACGGGTCGTCGTCGAGGTGCCGGCGCCGCCGGGGAAATGCGGGCCGCCAGTTCCGCAGCGTCCACGCGAGCGCGAGGAGTGCGAGCGTCGATAGTACGTACTCCGGCCCGGCGCCCAGCCGCGTTGCCAGCGTTCGCTCGGATCGTGGCGTGACGGTGGCGGTCAGGGTCGCGGGCTCGTACAGGGCGCCGGAGGCGGAGATCGTGTGGCCGTTCGGGTCGATGATCGCGGACTCGCCGGTGGTGGAGACCTGCACGGTCGTGCGTCCGGTCTCGATGGCACGCAGCCGCGTCATCGCCAACTGCTGGTACGTCTCGGAGGTGTGTCCGAAGGTGGCGTTGTTGGTCTGGACCACGAGCAGTTGCGCGCCGGCGTCGACGGACGAGCGGACCAGGTCGTCGTAGGCGACCTCGAAGCAGATCACGTCGCCGATCTTCACCGGCCCCCCGTTCAGCAGTCCCGTCCCACCACCGGCGAGCATGTCGTTCGTGACCAGCTTGGCCGCGTCGCTGAAGGTCTCGGCGAGGCTGCGCAGGGGCATGTACTCCGCGAACGGCACGGGATGGCGCTTGCGGTACTGCTCCCCCGGCCCGCCCTGCGGGGTCCAGAGGATGCCGGCGTTCCAGCGCTTGCCGCCGGGCGCGTCCAGGATCGCGCCGACCAGGACGGGCGCGTTGATCGCCTTGACCGCGTTGTCGATCTCGTCGTACGCGGACCGGTCGACGAACGGGTCGACGTCGCTGGCGTTCTCCGGCCACAGGACCAGGTCGGGTTGCTGCGCCTGCCCGGCCTTGACCCTCGCAGCGAGATCGAGGGTGACCTTCACGTGGTTGTCGAGGACCTGCCGGGCGCGGTCGCCCATTTGCAGCCCGCGGTCAGGGACGCTGCCCTGGATCACCGCGATCTTCAGCGAGGGCGCGCCGGCATCCACGTGCAGCGCCGGGCCCAGTGCCAGCCCCACCAGGGGCACGGCCGCGATCACTGCGATGGACGGAGCGAGGCGCAGCACGGAGAACGGACGTGCGTGCAGGACCGCCACGGCGATGGCGGCTCCGGCGAGCGCGACGGCGAAGCTGAGGAACGGTGCACCGCCAACTGCGATGAACCACTTCAGCGGCGACCCGACCTGGCTGAAGGCGAGCCGCCCCCAGGGGAAGCCGCCGAACGGGATGCGCCCGCGTAGGAACTCCATGCCGACCCAGCCGGCGGCGACCCAGAAGACCGCGAACGGCAGCCGCTGCAGACGGGGCAGGACTGCGCCGAGCAGGCCGTAGAACAGCGCCTGCAGGACAGTCAGCGCCAGCCACGGGACGGGGCCGACGTAGATACCCGTCCAGTGCAGCAGCGGCCCGAAGAAGGCCAGGCCGTGGAGCAGACCCAGCCAGGCGCCGGTGCGGCTGCGGCGCCCGTCCACGGCCCAGCTCAGCGACGCGACGCCGACGAAGGCGAGCGGCCAGATGCCCGCCTGCGGGAACGCATAGGCGGCGGCGATCCCACCCACCACGACGGCGAGCGCGGCCCACCTGACGCGTACGGGGCCCCCCGGCGAGACTTCCCCGATGGTCGGCATCGGACGATTATCCCCCGAGGAGGCCCGTATCGTGGATGGGCGTCCCGTTGCGGACGGTGGCCAGACAGCTGGGCAGGTCCGCGTCCGGTTGGACGTCCGGCAGGCCGGGCACATTGGCGCGGGGATCGGTGCTCCAGCGC
>Ga0105247_10002385_pt1 | contig 12784 bp, 9 predicted proteins | sample KBSS24metaG_FD_81519 | JGI IMG/M metagenome (GOLD analysis project Ga0105247, IMG submission 81519) | Switchgrass rhizosphere microbial communities from Kellogg Biological Station, Michigan, USA - KBS S2-4 metaG | ecosystem: Host-associated > Plants > Roots > Rhizosphere > Soil | place...
CCGATCGCGGTCAAAACCCGCAAGGAGCTCCTCGAAGGGATTCGGCCGCACCAGTGGCAGTATCTCCGCGCGGACAACGGAGATGTGCCGCAAGGGGGACCAAAGCCGACGTCTCATCGCGTCATCATGGCCCAGGCGGTATAGTCACTACCATATGGCAGCACGCCGGGCGGGGGTGTCGTGCCTTCTCGCGGCAGTGTCAGTGGCCACGCTGACCGCCCAGACGCCGGCGCTCGACGTCATTCTCGAGCGCGCGGCACGGTACGTCGCGCGATTCGTCGAAGAGTTCTCGAGCGTCGTCGCGGAGGAGGCCTACAGCCAGGACTCCCTCGGCAACCTGCCGATCGTCATGCCGGGCCGCGGTGGCATCAACAGAGCCTCCGGCCCGCCGTCCAGGCATCGCGACATGAAGTCCGACTTCCTGCTGGTCCGAATCGGGCCAGCCGACTGGCTGCCCTTTCGGGACGTCTACGAAGTGGACGGCCAGAAAATTCGCGACCGCGAAGGGCGTCTGGCGAAGTTGTTCCTCCAGTCGTCGACGACAGCGCTCGAACAAGCCGCGCAGATTACCCTCGAAACGGCGCGGTACAACCTCGGCGCGATGCAGCGGACGGTGAACACGCCGATCCTCTCCCTGGTATTCCTCCAGACCGCCATGCAGCGTGGCTTCCGGTACACGCTCGGCAAGCGCGACGCGAGCGCGGGTGAAAACGTCTGGATCGTCGAGTTCAAGGAGGTCGGTCGGCCGACGATGGTCCGCGGCGCTCGCGACGCCGATTTGCCGTCGAATGGCCGCTATTGGATCGACGTCGACACGGGCCGGGTCGTCAAGACCGATCTCGTCCTGGATACTCCGGGGATCCGGGCCCACCTGACGACGTCGTTCCGCCGCGACGAGCGATTCCAGATCGATGTCCCGTTCGAAATGCGCGAGCAGTACTATCTCGATCGCGGCCAGGTCACCGCAACCGCCACCTACAGCCATTTCCGCCGGTTCGATGTCTCGTCGGACGAGAGCTTCCAGACTCCTGTGGCCACACAAGTGACGGTCAACGATCGCAAAACAGGGATGACCCTGGTCGAAATCCTGTCCGGCCGATTCACGATGGGCAGTCCGGCGACGGAGCCGGGCCGGCACGACGACGAACCGCAGCACGACGTCACGATCAACCGCCCGTTCTTTCTCGGCCAGCGCGAAGTGACGCAGCAGGAGTGGCGGACGGTGATGGGGTCGAACCCGAGCCGCTTTGCCGATTGCGGTCCTCGATGTCCGGTGGAGAACGTCACGTTCGCCGAAGTGCAGCAGTTTCTCGCGGCGCTCAACGCCCAGACCGACAAGACCCTCGTCTATCGCCTGCCCACGGAAGCGGAGTGGGAGTATGCGTGTCGCGCCGGAACGGTGACGCCCTTCTCCACCGGCGAGACCGTGACGACGTCGCAGGCGAATTTCAACGGCAAGGAAGCTTACGGCAAGAGCACGCCCGGCATGTTCCGCGAACGGCCGACGCGGGCCGGAGGTTTTCCGTCCAACGCGTGGGGCGTGTCGGAGATGCACGGCAACGTCTGGGAATGGGTCGCTGATTGGTACGGCCCCTACCCCTCGGAAGACATCACCGATCCGATGGGTCCGCCGTCGGGAGACCGCCGCGTGGTCAGGGGCGGAAGCTGGCAGACCGAGGCCGGGGCCACGCGCTGTGCGGCCCGGTCGACCCGAGATCCCGCCGCCCGGGACGCCGGCACCGGTTTTCGCGTCGCCGCGGATCGCATCCCGGCTCCATAGCGGCGTGTCTGCCTGACTTGTGTGAACCGTATTGGGCCACGAAGACACGGAAGACACGAAGAAGAATCTATATTGAAGGAACGACCGCCACGGTTGAGTGCGGCACGACGTCGAACCATGCGAAAATCAAGCATCCCGATGCGACGGATGGCCTTACTTCTCACGCTGGTCGTGGCGCCGCTTGCGGCGCAGCAGGCGACCGGTCCCAACCTGGAGCGCGATTTCCTCAGCCGTGTCCGCCGCCTGACCGTGGAGGGACGTCGCGCGGGTGAAGGGTACTGGTCTCCCGACGGCAAGCGTCTCGTCTTCCAGAGCGAGCGAGAGCCGGGCAACCCGTTCTACCAGATCTACACACTCGATCTGGCGACGGGCGACAGCATGCGGATCTCGCCCGGTCTCGGGAAGACGACGTGCTCGTTCTTTCGCCCCGGCAGCGACGAGATCGAATTTGCCTCCACGCACGCGGATCCGAAGTCGAAGCAGTGGCAGGACGAGGAGCTCGCGTTCCGCGCCTCCGGCAAAGAGCGCCGCTACTCCTGGGACTACGACACGGAAATGGACATCTACGCCTACAGCCAGAAGAGCGGCACGCTCAAGCGGCTGACGAGCGCCCGCGGGTACGACGCCGAGGGGAGTTACTCTCCCGATGGCCAGTGGCTGGTGTTCTCCTCGATGCGCGACGCGTACAACCGTCCGCTGAACGCGCGGGAACAGAAGCTGCTCGAGGAGAACCCGAGCTACTTCGCCGAGATCTACATCATGCGCGCCGACGGCTCCGGACAGACGCGGCTCACGACGGCACCGGGATACGACGGCGGTCCCTTTTTCACGCACGACGGCTCGCACATCGTCTGGCGGCGGTTCGACGAACAGGGACTCATTGCCGACGTCTGGACGATGAAGCCGGATGGCAGCGAGCAGCGTCAGATTACCGACTTCGGATCGATGAGCTGGGCGCCGTACGAACATCCATCCGGGCAGTACTTCATCTTCTCCTCGAACAAGCTCGGCTTCGAAAACTTCGAGCTCTTCATCGTCGACGCCCAGGGAGCGAAGGAACCAGTGCGCGTCACCTACTCCGACGGGTTCGACGGATTGCCGGTACCCTCGCCGGACGGCAAGCTGCTGGCGTGGACGTCGAGCCGCTCGGGGGGATCCGCCGGTCAGCTGTTCCTGGGGCAGTGGAACCACGAGAAGGCCCTCGAGGCGTTGAAGCAGGCGCCGGCGAAGAAGGCGAGTAAGAAGTCATGATGCGTGGTCCCGTTGTCACTCGCCTGGCCGTCGCCATCGCCTTGGGATCCGGCCTGATGCACGCGGGGTCCGGCTTCGGCCGGACCGTCGCCGCGCAAAGTTCGGCCACCCGACGACATGTCGAAACGCTGGCCTCGGAGAAATTCGACGGCCGTCTGACAGGCTCGAGCGGCGAGCGCCTTGCGGCTGATTACATCGTGTCGCAATTGCGGCGCATCGGCGCGAAGCCGTTGCCGGGGTCGACCGACTACCGTTTTCAGTTCGACTTCACCGCGGGATCGCGCGACGGCGGATCGACCGTCGACGTCTCCCGCGGGGAGCCGACGGCCACGAATGCGATCCATCGCACCTTCTCGTCGCGCGCCGATATTCAGGCGCTGTCGTTTTCAGACAACGCCGAGGTCAGCGGACCGCTGATCTTCGCCGGCTACGGGCTGGTCGTGCCCGACTCGCAGGACGTCGGGTACGACAGCTACGCGACCCTGGACGTGAAGGACAAGATCGTGCTGGTCCTTCGCTACTTCCCTGAAGATGCCGATCAGAAGACCAAGGCGATCCTGGCCCGCTATTCCGACCTCCGCTACAAGGCGATGGCCGCGCGGCAGCACGGTGCCAGGGCGATGCTCGTCGTCACCGGTCCCCGCTCGCCGAACGCCGGCGAGACTGTCCCAATGAGCTTCGACACGGCGATCGCCGGCTCGGGCATCGCGGCCGCAAGCATCAGCGCCAGGGTCGCCGGAGAGCTGTTCGCCAGCGTTTCCGGGACCGACAAGACCCTCGCCGCGGCGCAACAGTCGCTCGACTCTGGAAACCCGCACGTCGCGGGCTTCGATCTCCCGAACGTCACGGTCGCCTTGCGCACCAACGTCGTGCGGGAAAAGCAGACAGGCCGGAACATCGTTGCTTACCTGCCGGCGACCGTGTCAACGGCGGCGGTACAGAAGCCCTGGGTCGCGCTCGGGGCGCACTACGATCACCTCGGCCACGGCAGCAACGGCAACTCGCTCGCGCGCAAGGAAGAGGCAGGGCAAATCCACTTCGGCGCCGACGACAACGCGTCGGGGACCGCGGCGGTCCTCGCCATCGGCGAACACCTCGCGGGGCAGCCGCGTCGCCGCAACGTGCTGTTGCAGCTGTGGTCCGGCGAAGAGATCGGTCTTCTCGGATCGGCCGCGTTCGCCACCATGCCCTCGGTTCCCCTCGACCAGGTGGCGGCGTACCTGAACTTCGACATGGTCGGCCGGATGCAGGACAACAAACTCGGTGTCCAGGCCGCTGGAACGTCCCCTTCGTGGTCGCGAATGCTCGAGCAGGCCAACATCGCCGCCGGATTCAACCTGCAGGTGCAGCAGGACCCGTATCAGCCGACCGATGTCGCCACCTTCAACCTCGCCGGCGTGCCATGTCTGGCGTTCTTCACCGGCACGCACGTCGACTATCACCGGCCGACCGACACGGCGGACAAGATCAACTACGAGGATCTCGACCGCATCGTGGTGTTCGCCGCCGACATCACGCGTCGGCTGGAAGATCTCGCCGAGCCGCCGCAGTTCACGAAGGTCGACCAGCCCGCGCAAGGTGTGTCCCGCACAGGTGTGCGCGTGTTCACCGGCACGATCCCGGACTACACAGCCGAGGTCAAGGGGCTGCTCCTCGGGGGGGTGATCGGCGGCGGGCCTGCGGAGCAATCAGGCCTCCAGAAGGGCGACGTGATCGTGGAGATCGCCGGTCAGTCGATCGCCAACATCTACGACTACACCTACGCGCTCGAGCTCCTCAAGATCGGTCAGCCGGTGAAAGTCGTCTACATGCGCGGCGGCAAGCGCATCGAAACGCAGCTCACGCCTTCAGCACGCAAGTGAACCGTAGTCGACTTCGCCCTTCGCTTCTGCCTTTTGGCTTTTACCTTTTGCCTTTTGCCTTTTAACTTTTTTTCCTACCCCTCGTACTGCAGCACGTGCAGGCCGGCGTTCCAGTCGCTCACGTAGATGAGCCCGTCCTTCGTCACGAAGATGTCGGCGCACTTCGCCGCGAGTGAAACGTTCGGCCGGGGATCGATCAACTTCTTGGGTGTGGGCGGGATCCAGGACGCGATTTCCCTGGGGGCGAACGCGTCCTTGATGTCGAAAACGCGCACGCCGGCGACGTTGTAGGTCGCGAAAACAGTCTCCTCGCTCTGGAACGAGCCCGGCCGGTTCTCGTGCAGGTTGTGCGGGCCGAATGTGCCGGGCCCGCAGAAGTCGCGGCCGGTCGGCGTAGGCAACGTCGAAATCGGCACCGGGTTCTCCGGGGCGCGCACGTCCACGACAAAGGTGTGGAACAGGCCCTTGGCACATTTTTCGGCGTTCGCTTCGTCGGCGACGACGACCAGATTGCGGCCTGGCAACGGCAGCGGCGTGTGCGTGCCGCCGGGGAACGGCGGCGACCAGTTGATGTGCGACAGCAACCGCGGCTTGGTGCGATCGCTGATGTCGTGCACGGTGAGTCCGCCGTCACGCCACGCGCCGTAGCCGCGATCGCCGGCCGTGATCATGTGATGGAGCGCGACGCGTTTGCCCTTGGCGAGCGTCGACGGTTCGCCACCCGCCCGGTGCATGCCGGGCAGCCACCAGCGCGACACGATCTCCGGCTTCGTGATGTTCTGCAGATCGACGATGCAGAGGATGTGATCGGTGTAACCGTCGAAGTGGGCGGACACATACGCGTAGCGACCGCCGGTCCACCACAGACGGTTGATCCCGAAGCCTGGCATCTCCAGGAAGGCAATCTCCCGCATCTCCGACGGACGCGAGATGTCGTGAATGCTCAGCCCCGACCGGAATTTCTTCTTGTTGGTAATGCTGTCGACGAGCGCGTTCTCGAAGTAACCGCGCTGGTCGTCATAGGACTGCATCGCGACGATATTGGCGCCATTGGCGAGGAGCAGGAGATCGCCGGATACCTGCAGATGATGCGTGCGCGTGTTGGTGCCGGCCGTGAAAAAACCGACCGGCTTCAACCGCCGTGGATCCGCGGCGTCGAGAATCGTCACGCCGTCGCTGAACATGTGGCCGACGTAGACGTGCTGGCGGTTGACCATCACCTGGACGCCATCGGGGCGGCCGCCCTGGTCGCTGTAGGACAGGTGCCGGATCCGCCGCCCGATGCCCTGGGGCGGAACCGGCGGGTCCACCGGCGCGCCGCTGGCCAGCGGCACGCCCGCCGTCGACGCCACCGTCGACGCCGATGCGAAGGCGAGCAGGCTTTTCAGATGTTCGCGTCGAGTCATGAGCGGAGCATCAGAGCGGATTATAGCCGGTCACCACTGCCGCCAGGTTTCTTCACAAACAACGTACTTGGCCTTGCGGCCGAGTCCTCAGCTTTGAGCCCTGGTGCGGTAAAACGTGATCAAATCCATGCTCTGTGGCGGCGTCGCCCCAAGCTGTCGGATCATCGTCGTCACCTGACCGCGGTGATAGGAAGCGTGATTCACCACGTGCTGCAGCATCTGCCAGAACACCGAGGCGCGCGGGTCGCCGTTGAGCATCTTGTACTCGATGACCGCGTCGAGACCTTGGGCGCCCATGCGTTCGAGGACAGCGCGAACGTCGGATTCGAGCTCGCTCCATCGACTGCGCAACGCCGGCACGTCGGGAAACGTGACTGCGGGGAACGCAGTCGGCGACTGGCCGTTCCATCGCGAGCACCACGCCCACTCGGCGGCATAGAGATGTGCCAGCGTGTCGCGAATCGATCGGAAGCTGTTGCCCAGGTCCCGTGTGAACTGTTCGGGCTCGAGCGCGGCTGCCGCATCGAGCGCCCGATCGCGCGCCCAATAGTGATAGTCCACCAGAGTGCGCAGGTCGTCGAGATTCATCAAACCTCCGTTCCGTATTCAAGACTCTTAGGATGTGAGGATCTTAGGATCTTAAGGATCTTAGGATGTAAAAGATCTCAGTATTTACTGGTTTCACGTCCTCACATTCCAAGATTCTTAGATTCCTAAAATTCTTAGATTCTTAGATTCACAGTTCGAACGCCTGCTTCACCACGAACCAGACGTTCGCCGGCCGCTCCGCCAGCCGCCGCATGTACCAAGGGAACCAGTGCTCGCCGTACGAAATCAGCACGCGGACGCGCTGCCCCGCCGCCATCAGCCGCCGCTGCAACGGTCGCCCGATGCCGTATAGCATGGCGTATTCGTAATACGACCGCGGTACGCTCTGCGCTTCGATCCGGGCCGCGAGCCGGTCCACCAGCGCCGAATCGTGGGTGGCGATGTGCAGCAACCCACCTGCCCGCCCACTTTCGTCCAGAATGCGAACCGCCAGGCGGTAGTAGTTTTCGTCGACGTCAGATTTTCTCGGAAACGCCGTGTCTCGCGATTCGAGATAGGCGCCCTTGACCAGCCGAAGGGCGACGCCGAGCGGCAACAGCGACTCGAGGTCGCGTTCCGTCCGGTACAGGTACGCCTGCAACGCCAGGCCGACGAGCGGGGAGCGCTGGCGCATGTGCCTGAAAAGCTCCAGGGTCCGATCGACGTAGCTCGCATTTTCCATGTCGATCCAGACCAGGGTGTTCAGCTCGGTGCCGCGATCCACCAGACGCTGCAGGTTTCGCTGACAGAGCTCCGGGTCGAGATCTAATCCAAGCTGGGTCGGCTTGATCGAGATATGCGCGCCGAGGTGGGCAGCGCCATTTCGCTCCAGCAGTCCCAGATAATGCCGGGTCACCTCTTCGGCCTCGTCGCGCGAACGCAGATTCTCGCCCAGATGCGTGAGGATCGCGCCGAACCCGTCCCGCTGCAGCTGTAAGGCCGCGGCCAGGGCATCCTCGGGGCGCTCGCCCGGCATGAACCGCGATACCGACCGGACGACGAACGGCGTCTTCGTGGCCCGTTCACGCATCCAGTCGTTGGTCGACGCGGCGAGCAGCAATTTGCGCGCTACTGTCACGATGTTTCACCACCGAGAGCATCGAGACTCACGAATGCGCTTTCCATTCGGTGGGCTCAACTCGCGCGACTGTCACTATCGACCGCTCGAGGCTCAAAGAGACTCACGGATTCACGACCCTCGGTGGCCTCGGTGTGCCCGGTGGTGGTCGTCACAACACCCCCCGGACCAGGCCGCCATCCACCTGCACCGACGCGCCGGTGATGTAAGCCGCGGAGTCAGACAAAAGGAACGCGGCCATCCTTCCGAACTCGTCGGGGTGCCCGTAGCGCCCCAGTGGAATCGTGGCGACGGACCGTCTCTTTTGCTCCTCTGGAGAAATGCCTCCCTTCTTCGCATTGATGGTATCGATCTCACCGACGCGGTCGGTGCCGATTCGTCCCGGTATGAGCTGATTCACGCGAATGCCTGCGGCGGCCAGCTCGAGGGCGAGAGTCTTCGCGAGTGCGGCCACTGACGCGCGAAGCACATTCGAAAGCGCGAGGTTCGGAATCGGCTCCTTGACTGCCGACGACGTGCTCATGAGAATCGCCCCCGCTCCTCGAGTCTGCATGGAGGGCACGACCAGACGGACCTGCCGGACGACGCTGAGGACGAGCAACTCGAACGCTGCCTGCCATGCCTCGTCGCCGAAATCCAGGGCGCGTCCCGCGGGAGGACCGCCCGCGTTGGTGAACAGCATGTCGATGCCGCCGAACCGATCGATCGTCGCCTGATGCCAGCGCGCGATGTCCGCCGCCGACGTCAGGTCTGCGGCGGTCGTCAGGACTTCGCCGCCGGTGTTGCCGTGGATTGCGGCACCCGCTCTCGCGATCGCTTCGCTGCTCCGCGACGCGATCGAGACGCGTGCGCCCTCGGCGGACAGCGCTCGGGCGACGGCAAATCCGAGACCCTTGCTGCCCCCACCCACCATCGCGACCTTACCGGTCAAGTTGAGATCCACTTACTCTCCGCATCTGGTCATCTGGTCATCTGGTCATTTGATCATTTGGGATTTGATCATTTGGGCGTCGGGTCGCTGGCTTTGCAGCCCGGATCCTCCTCATCCTCGCCCGATGGTACACGAACTGAGCGGAACCACTCAGTTGCGGATCGACCGGATGCAGCCGCTGTTCCCTTGTGCCACCAGATGGTTCGATTCACGGCGCTGCGTGAGATGGCGTCTCAGCGAGCCCTGATGCCCGCCGTCACGCAAGCAGCAGACGCCGTCGCCCTGCCGGCGACGGGCCGTTGGACGTCGCGTGCGCGGGCGCCAGACGGCAACCGCGCTCGGAAGCGAACCGGGCACGCCACCGCCGATTCGCCACTGCGGTCCGTATCACCCGGCTGCTCAACCGATTGGCAGCTGCCTCAACGAGGGGCATACAACGGGACGACGATCGGATGGCGTACACAGGAAGGGCCGAGCACGATCGTATGCCGTACAGAGCAAGAGCCCGAGCTCAGTTGCTGACTGAGCTCGGGCCCTCTTGGCATTCTTACTTCAGGCTTCCTGCTTCAGACTTCTACTTCGAAGTTCTTGCTTCGAAGTTCTAACTTTACCGAGCAGGCCGAACGGTGACGAAGATATTCCGGCCCTCACGATTCACGAGCAGAAGCAGCGGCCTGTCGCTTGTCCGCCGGACTGCGCTCCGCAGCTCTTCAACCGAATTGACCGGGGTGCGATTGATCTGCTCGATCACGTCGCCCGCCTGAATCCCGGCGTCAGCAGCGCGGCCGTCAGGATTCACGTCCTGGACGACGACGCCCCTGGCATTCTTCGGCAGGTTGAAGCGGTTGGCCAACTCCGGCGTGAGCGGCGCCACCGAGACGCCCAGCGCCGATTGGTCTTCCGGCGTCGAATCGCTTTCGCCACGGCGCACAGACTTGTCGGCTGACGCCTCGTCGAGTTTGACCGTCACATCCCGGCGCGAGCCGTCGCGGACAATCGCAACTGTCGCGTTCGAGCCCGGGGCGCTGTCGGCCACGCGGTTCCGCAGCGAGTTGAAGTCTTTCACGGTCTCGCCGTTGAACGACTGAATGACATCGCCCTGCTTGAGGCCCGCGCGATCCGCCGCACTGCCCGGCGTCACGGAGCTGATGATCACGCCGCCGACCTCTTTCAGACCGAGGCTCGCGGCGATGTCCGAGGTCACCGGCTGAATCATGACGCCAAGCTGCGAGCGGTGTACCTTGCCGTCCTTCCGCAGCTGATCCGTGACGTGGCGCGCCATGTTCGTCGGGATGGCGAAGCCGATCCCGATGTTTTCGCCAGTGCTCGACATGATCTGCGAGTTGATGCCGACGAGCTCCCCTTTCGTGTTCACGAGCGCACCGCCCGAATTACCGTGATTGATCGGCGCGTCGGTCTGCAGGAAGTCTTCGTAGGTTTCGCCGCCGCCAGGGGTGCTCCTCCCCTTCGCGCTGATGATCCCCATCGTCACTGTCTGACCGATGCCGAGCGGGTTACCGACCGCCAGCACGACGTCGCCCACCTGCACCGCATCGGAATTCCCGAGCGGCAGCGGATGCAAATCCGCGGCGGTCACCTTGATCAGCGCGAGGTCGCTCGCTTTGTCGGAGCCGACCAGCTTCGCGCTCAGCGTCCGGCCATCCGTCAGGTCGACGCGGATGTCGTCCGCCCCGTCCACCACGTGATGATTCGTGAGAATGTAGCCGTCGCCAGTCATGACGACACCGGAGCCAAGGCCGCGCTGTTTGAACGACCGCGGTATCTGCGGCGTTCGCTGACCGCGTTCGGAGGGATCACCGAAGAAACGGCGGAAGAATTCGTCGCCCTCGCCGAACTGGGTCGGCGAAACCTTCGCCCTGCCTTCGACGCGAATGGTGACAACGCCGGCGGAGACGGCCTTGACGATGTCGGCGTAGGAGTCGCGCCCGCCGGCGATCGCATGCGTGATCGCTGGAGGCGTCGCGGCCGTGGAGCGTTCTGCTTTCGGTTGAGTGGACTGTGAGTCGGCGGCGAAGCCGTGCCAGGTGGCGCCGGCCACGAGAAGCCCGGCGGCCAATAGAGCGATGCCGCCCCGCGTTACGCGTTTGGTCAGGTCGATGTGTTGGTCGTTCATGGCGTATCCTCTTCTGTGTTGGTCTCGTTGTGATGCCCACCCTCAGGTGCGCTACATCCAATTAGACGGGATACCCCCTTTCCAGGCCGTGACTGGAACATTACATCGGTGCAATGTTGGGTCGGGCAGGTCTGGCCCACCTGACCTACCCGACCTACCTGCCCCTTACTGAGCCTGGAGTGCAACCGTGAACGAAGCCCCATGGCCCGGCTCGCTGTTGACCTCGACCGTTCCGCCATGAGCGGCGACGATGGCTTTGACGAGACTCAGGCCGAGGCCGAGGCCTCGTTCGGTCCGGCTGGTGTCTCCACGAAACAGCCGGTCCCAGATGCGAGGCAGCTCGTCAGCCCGGATGCCAACGCCGGTGTCGCGCACGCGGAGGAACGCACGGTCGGCCTCTCGAAAAACCTCGACGTCGACACGCCCACCCGCCGGCGTGTATTTCACGGCGTTGTCGATCAGGTTCGCCGCGACCTGTTCCAGCCTGGTTCTGTCGGCCATGACGACGACGTCCGAGCCGATGTCAGCCGATAACGTGACGCCCTTCGCCTCGGCCACCTCCCGATACAGGTCGACCGCTCGCGCCGCGATGTCCGACAGACGCACGTCGGCTCGATCGAGCTGCAGCGCGCCGCTCTCGGCTTCCGAAATGTCCATCAGCGTGTTCAGCATCACGAGCACCCGGTCCGTCTCCTCGACCGAATCCGCCAGCGCCTCGCGATAGCGGTCGAGGTCGGGCGGCGCGGCGAGCGCCATCTCGGCCGTCCCCCGCAAGCGAGTCAAGGGGGTGCGAAGGTCGTGCGAGACGTTGTCCAGCGCGCCCCGCATGGCGGTCACCAGCCCTTCAATCCGGTCGAGCATGGCGTTGAAGAGCGTGGTCAGCTCGTCGATGGCGTCGTGTGGATCCGCGTCGGACGCCAACGCCACGCGCTCGTCAGTCCGTCCGGTGTGAATGATCCGGCCGACCGCCGCGGTCAGCCGCCGGACGGGTTCCAGCGCGGAACGCGTCACGATGAATCCGCCGGCGAGCGCAATGATCACAATCGATAACGTGACGATGCCAAGCGCGGCGCGAAAGCGAGCCAGCAGATCTTCACGCGCCTCGCTGCTCTTCCCCACCTGCACAATCGTGCCGTCCCAGAGGCGGGCCGTCGCGGTCTCCAGGGTCGACGGCTCCCAGCCTTGCGGCTGACTGAGGACAACCGCCTCGGCGCCGTGATCGGCAACGCGGACGAACAGCCGCTCCGGCGCGGTGCTCTGTTCCGCCCGCACCGTGTCGGCGAGTGCCCGAAGACCACCCCGCTGGTACGACGCCGCATAGTCGCCGAGCTTCGCCTGGAGGATCTCGTGGTCGCGCTGGGCGAGCGACACCGATGTCAGCCAGTAGGTGACGGCGACAATGAGAACCGACGACACGACGAAGAGCGTGGCGTACCAAAGGGCAAGACGAAGACCGAACGGCCTCACGGCTCGCGTCCTCCGAGAACGTAGCCGACGCCGCGCACCGTGCTCAGCAGCTTCTTTTCGAAAGGCCGATCGATCTTCTCGCGCAGCCGGCTGACCAGCACGTCCACGATGTTGGTCTGCGGATCGAAGTTGTACTCCCAGACGTGCGACAGAATCATCGTCTTGGAGATGACGCGGCCGGCGTTCCGCATGAGGTACTCGAGGAGCGAATACTCGGTGGCGGAGAGGAGGATGGTCTTCCCTTTTCGATTGACTTGACGGGCGGCGGGATCGAGGGTGAGATCGGC
>Ga0105247_10002386_pt1 | contig 12782 bp, 12 predicted proteins | sample KBSS24metaG_FD_81519 | JGI IMG/M metagenome (GOLD analysis project Ga0105247, IMG submission 81519) | Switchgrass rhizosphere microbial communities from Kellogg Biological Station, Michigan, USA - KBS S2-4 metaG | ecosystem: Host-associated > Plants > Roots > Rhizosphere > Soil | place...
ACCGAGTACGCCGCCGCGCTTGCGGATGGATCCTGAAAGACCGTACACTCAAGGTTTACTCACCAAGGAACCGTAATGTCGCTTGAGCAGCTCCTGGCGTCGATTCCGCCGGGATCGCATGACGAGACGCTGGCGCGGCAGGTCAACTTCGAGCGGTTGCCGGCCCACGTCGCGATCATCATGGACGGCAACGGGCGATGGGCCGCGCAGCGGCATCTGCCGCGCGTCGAAGGCCATCGCGCCGGCATCGAGTCGGTCCGCGACGTGGTGGAGACATCGGCGCGGCTCGGCATCGGCGTGCTGACGCTGTATGCGTTCTCGGTGGAGAACTGGAAGCGGCCGCGCGCCGAAGTCAACACGCTGATGATGCTGCTGAAGCGGTACATCAGGCTCGAGCTCAGCACCCTCCTGAGGAACAACATCCAGTTTCGCGTGATTGGCCGGTCCGAAGAGCTGTCGCCCGACGTCCAGCGCGAGCTGCAGATCGGCGTCCGCCAGACGGCGGCCAACACCGGAATGCAGTTCAACATCGCCTTGAACTATGGTGGGCGCGCCGAGATCGTCGATGCCGCGCGGCGCGCGATGGCGGCCGGCATCGCCCCCGACGATCTCGACGAGCGGCGCTTCGGCGAGTTCCTCTACACGTCAGGGCAGCCCGATCCTGACCTGCTGATTCGCACCAGCGGCGAGATGCGCGTCAGCAACTTCCTGTTGTGGCAGATCGCCTACGCGGAGATCTGGGTCACGGAGACGCTGTGGCCGGACTTCCGCCGCCGCGACCTCCTCGAGGCCGTGGTCGCGTACCAGAAACGCGACCGCCGCTACGGCGGCATCAAGCCGTCGCCGGTGGCACTCGGCGCCAAGTGAAATCCGCCATCGGGTCCGCGATCCGGCCTTCGGCAGCCGCCGGCCGCCCTGAGCCCGTCGAAGGGCGCCATCCGCCATCCGCCATGCGGCGCGGGCGGCGCCGATGACGCGTGTCTTGAGCGGCGCCGCGCTGATTGCGATCACCGTCGGCGTCGTGTGGTTTGCGACCGATACGGTGTTCCAGATTTTCGCCGCCGTGCTCGTCGTGCTCGGCGTCCGCGAGCTCGTCGCGCTCGCCTCGGCCAGCGGCCTCCACGTGTCGCCGCTGCCCGTCATGATCTCGGCGCTGATGACGGCTGGTGTCGTCGGGATGCAGTCGGGCTATGCGCTCGACGTCGCGTTCATGGCCGCGCTCATTGCGATCGGCCTCGGCGCGATGGGCGCGTGGCGCGGCGGCGCGAACGCGCTCGCGACCGTGTCCGCCTCGTTGTTTCCGGCGATCTACATCGGCCTGCCGATCGGCGCCCTCGTGGCCGTGCGGGCGTTTGCCGGCCCGCGCGTGCTGTTTCTGCTGATGCTGACGATCATGGTCAGCGACACCGCGCAGTACTACACCGGCCGCGCGGTCGGAAGGCGCCCGCTCGCGCCGGCGATCAGTCCGAAGAAGACCGTCGAAGGCGCCATCGGCGGGTTCGTGTTCGGCACGGCGTTGTTTACCGGCGCCGGCGCGTGGTGGGTGCCGGGCATGCCGCCGGCGTTCCGCGTGGTCCTCGGCCTCGCCATCGTCGCACTCGGGATCGCGGGCGATCTGTTCGAGTCGATGCTGAAGCGCAGCGCGGGCGTGAAAGACAGCTCGGCGCTGATTCCAGGCCACGGGGGGATTCTCGATCGGATCGACGCGCTGTTGTTCGCGGCCCCCGTGTATTACATAGTTCTCAAGTATGTTTGAACACAGAGACCGCAGAGATCGCGGAGTTTGGTTTTTCTCTGCATACTCTGCGAACTCTGCGTTCCTGAACTGATGAAACGCATTGCCATCCTCGGATCGACCGGATCGATCGGCCGGAGCGCCCTGGCGGTCGTGGACGCCCATCCCGATCGTCTGCAGGTCGTCGGCCTCGCGGCCGGCGAGAACGCGGAGTTACTCGCCGCGCAGATCGCGCGCTATCGTCCACGCGTCGCGGCGATGGCGACCGGCGCGGCGATCGACCGGCTGACCCAGGATGGCGCCCTCGAGAACGTGACGATCGCGGGCAGCGGCCGGGATGGGCTTGTCGCCGTCGCATCGCATCCGGACGTTGACGTCGTGCTCTGCGCCTCCAGCGGCACCGAGGCGCTCGAGGCGGTACTCGCCGCGATCGAGCATCGCAAGACCATCGCGCTGGCGAACAAGGAGGTCCTGGTCATGGCCGGCGGCATTGTCACCGAGGCCGCGGCGCGCAATGGCGTGGCGATTCTGCCCGTGGACAGCGAACACAACGCGATTCATCAATGTCTGCACGGCCGGCAGCGGTCCGAGGTGCGGCGGCTGATTCTCACTGCGTCGGGCGGACCGTTTCGCGGGCGGCCGGCGTCTGATCTGACGGAGGTGTCCATGGCGGATGCCTTGAAGCATCCGACGTGGCAGATGGGCCGGAAGATTACGATCGATTCGGCGACGCTGATGAACAAGGGGCTCGAGGTGATCGAGGCCCGCTGGCTGTTCGGCGTCGGCTCGGATCAGATTGACGTCCTGATTCACCCGCAGTCGGTCGTGCACTCCATGGTCGAGCTCACGGACGGGTCGATCATCGCGCAGCTGGGCGTCACCGACATGCGGCTGCCGATCCAGTACGCGTTTTCGTATCCGGATCGCTGGGACGCCGCTCTGCCGGCGCTCGATCTCGTCCGCGCCGGCAGGCTCGAGTTCGACACGCCGGACACCGCCGCGTTCCCGTGCCTCGCACTCGCCTATCGCGCGCTCGACGCGGGGCGCAGCCTGCCGGTCGTGCTGAACGCGGCCAACGAGGTGGCGGTGGCGCTGTTTCTGGACGGTAAGCTGCGGTTCCCTTCGATCGCGTGCGTGATCGAGCAGGCGATGGATGCACACGAAGTTGTGGAAGTGCACACGCTGGCAGCCGTTCGCGCGGTCGACGAATGGTCGCGTGAATGCGCGCGAGCCATTGCCCGCGGGTTAGAATTGAAAGTCTGAGGGAATCAGCGTGATCACAATTCTCGCATTCGTCTTCGTGCTCGGCGTGCTCGTGTTCGTTCATGAGCTGGGGCATTTCCTTGCAGCGAAGCGGGTCGGAATCCGCGTCCTGAAATTTCAGCTCGGGTTCAATCCGACGGTGTTGAGCTTCCGGCGCGGCGACACCGAGTACGGCATCGGTGCGCTCCCGCTCGGCGGCTACGTGAAGATGGCCGGTGAGAACACCGAGGACGTCGAGCGCGACGAGCAGGGTAACGCGATCCGGCACCCGGACGAGTTCCTCTCGAAGACGAAGTGGGAACGGTTCCAGGTCCTGATCATGGGACCCGTCATGAACCTCCTGCTCGCCCTCATCCTCACAGCCGTCGTGCTCTACCAGGGCCTCGAAAAGGCGTCGTACGAAGATCAGCCGGTCGTGGTTGGGGTCGTGTCGACGGACTCGCCGGCGGCAAAGGCCGACATTCGCACCGGGGATCGAATCGTGTCCGTCGCCGGCCGCAACGTCGACACGTGGGACCAGTTCCTGATGGCGGTCGGGACGAAGCCGAACCGCGAGGTGTCGATCGGTCTGCTTCGAGACGGACTCGAGCAGACGCGCACCGTGACGCCGACGCTGCTGCCTGGCCAGAGCCGGTTCGAGGTCGGCGACATCGGCGTGCTGCCGAACGTGCATCCGCATCTCAAGTCCGTCACTCCGAATGACCCGGGCGACCGCGCAGGCCTGAAGGCCGGCGATGTCATCCTCGCGGTCGACGGGCAGCCGACCACCTTCCACTGGCACATGCGTGAGGCGATCGCGAAGCATCCCGGTCAGCCGATGCAGCTGTCCATCCTGCGCGATGGTGCGCCGAAGACCATCACGGTCACGCCGGATACGCACGGAAAGGTCGGCTGGCTGGGCGTCCTGCCTGTTGACGACATGGTCAGTCTCAAGCCGGGCTTCGGTCAGGCGATCTCGTTGAGCGTCGAGAAGAACATCGAGATGTCGCGGCTGATTTTTCAGACACTCGGGGGGCTGTTCACGCGGGAAACCTCCCCGAAGCAGTTGATGGGGCCGATTGCCATCGCGCAACTGTCCGGGGAGTCGGCGCAACTGGGCTGGATCGCGCTGATCTCGCTGATGGCCTCGATCAGTCTCAACCTCGGGCTGCTGAACCTGATGCCGGTGCCGGTCCTGGACGGCGGGCACATCTTCATCATGGCGCTCGAAGGGCTGGCGCGCCGCGACTTCAGCCAGACCGTCAAGGAGAAGATGCTGATGGCCGGTTTTGCGGTCATCCTGATGCTAATGGTGACAGTCATCTACAACGATCTCACCCGAATCAGCTGGATTGAACGCCTGATGCCCTGGCGGTAGGACGTATCAGCAGGCTCGCGATTTGCACAGCTCGTCCCCAGGAGGCTTCCGTGCAATTGATGAGGTTCACATTCCCACTGGTTTTCGCGCTGGCCATCGGTGCCGGCGCCGCAGTCCCCGTCGCCGAACAGTCGGTGACGACGGCCGACGTGCAGCGCCTGCAGGACAGCATTTACGACGCCTCGCGCGCGGTCGGAGAGATGCGCACACGCGACGCCAATGCCGCGTCGCAGATGCAGGCCGAGCTCGACGATGCGGCCGACGAGGCCATCTACCTGAAAGTGAAGCTGCGGAAGAACGAGCCGATCTCGCGCCGCGACTACACCGAGGTGCGCGACCGCGTCGACGGCATCCGCAATCGCGCGCGCGGTGACTGGAACGGCGGCAACAATCCGCCGGCCGGATCGACCAACGATCGTCCCGTTTCCAGCGCCGGTTATCCGGAACGCGCCCCGTCGCCGAACGACAACCGCTATCCCAACGACCCGCCGGTTCGGTCGCAGAATCCGAACGAGATCCCGGTTGCGACCGAGTTCGACGTCCGGCTCCAGAATCCTCTGAGCTCGAAGACGTCGCAGGTCGAGGATCGCTTCGAGGCGACGACCATGGTCGATCTGCGCGACGAGCGCGGACGCGTGCTGGTGCCCGCGGGCTCGCTGATGCGAGGCGTCGTCAGCTCGGTGAACCGCGCGACGCGCACGGATCGCAAAGGCGCGATGACCGTGGCATTCGATCGCGTCACGATCAACGGCCGCTCGTATCCGATCCGCGCCACCGTGTCTCAGGCGCTCGAGAGCGAAGGGATCATGGGCGAGAAGGAGAAGATCGGGATCGGCGCGGGCGCCGGCGCGATTCTGGGCGCGATCCTCGGCGGCGCGAAGGGCGCGCTGGCCGGCATCCTCATCGGCGGCGGCGGCACGATCGCCGCGACCGAGGGCAAGGACGTCGAGCTGCCGTCGGGGACCGTGCTCCGCGTGCGGCTGGATTCTCCGCTCACGTTGGCCAGGTAGGGCAGGCAGGCCAGGTAGGTAAGACCGAGCGTCGGTCCGACCTCACCTGGCCTACCTGACCCACTCGACCTACCCGACCTCCCGCATCGCGGCTCGTGCCGCAGCGATCGTTCTATCGATATCCTTCACGCCATGCGCTGACGAGAGAAACCAGGCTTCGAACTGCGACGGCGGCGGATAGACGCCGCGGGCGAGCATGCCGCGGAAGAATCGCGCGTACTGGTCGGTGTCCGCGCTCGTCGCCGACGCGAAATCGCGGACGGGCCGATCCGTAAAGAACGGCGTCAGGAGCGAGCCGAACGCGTTCACCTGGAGCGCGACGCCGGCGTCCCGCGCTGCGCCGGCGAGACCCGCGGCAAGCCGGGCGCCGAGTACGCCGAGCGACTTGTACAGCTTCGGCGATAGATTCTTCAAACACCACAGCCCTGCCGTCATCGCGAGCGGGTTGCCCGACAGCGTTCCCGCCTGATAGACCGGCCCCGCGGGCGAGACGAGCCCCATCAAATCCGCGCGCCCGCCGTATGCGCCCACCGGGAGCCCGCCGCCGATGATTTTCCCGAGACACGTCAGGTCCGGACTGACGCCGGCGAGCGCCTGCGCGCCGCCTGCCGCCGCGCGGAACCCCGAGATGACTTCGTCGAAAATCAACAAGGCACCGGCGGTGCGCGTGATCTCGCGCAGACCCCGCAGGAAGCCATCGGCCGGCGGCACGAGCCCCATGTTGCCCGCAATCGGTTCCACGATCACCGCCGCGATCTCATCGCGATGCGCGTCGAACAGACGCCTGACGGAGTCGAGGTCGTTATAGGCGCCGACCAGCGTATCCGCCGATGTTCCGCGCGTGACGCCTGGGCTCGTCGGCGTGCCGAGCGTCAAGGCGCCCGATCCGGCCTTCACGAGGAATGGATCGGCGTGTCCGTGGTAGCACCCTTCGAACTTCAGGATGCGATCGCGGCCGGTGGCCGCGCGCGCGACGCGCAACGCGCTCATCGCGGCTTCGGTGCCGGAGCTGACGAAGCGCACGCGCTCCAGCGACGGCATCAGCGCGCGCACGCGCTCGCCCAGTTCCACCTCGAGCGGGCTCGGTGCGCCGAAGCTCGTGCCGTCTTTCGCCGCCGCCGCCAGCGCCTTCACGAGCCCGCGGGGCGCGTGGCCATGGATCAGCGGGCCCCACGACATGACGTAGTCGATGTAGCGGTTGCCGTCCACATCCTCGATGCGCGCCCCTGAGGCGCGCCGGATGAAGAGCGGCGAGGCGCCGACGCTCTTGAACGCCCGAACGGGACTGTCGACGCCGCCGGGGAGGATTTGCTGGGCGCGGGTGAAGAGCAGACGGGATCGCTTGGTGGTCATGGCTGATGGCTAACGGATGATAGCGGATGGACCCGCAATCACCAGCCCCCAGCCTTTGGCCCCAGCCCTTAGCCCTTAGCCCTGAATGGCTATCTCAATTTGACGGTGGCGAGATCAGCGATGGCCATGCTCAGGAACTTCTGTTCATCCTTGTCGTGCGTGCGGCTCCGGGCCGCGTCGAACGCGCGCGAAGCGCTGTCGAAATCGCGCTCGAGCAGGAACATCGACGCGATGCCGAGCGCGGCGCGGTACGACGAGGGATCACGTTCGAGCGCGCGCAGGAACAGCGTGCGCGCCAGCGACATGTCGCGCGCCACCATCGCGATGCGGCCGGCGCCGGCGAGAAAGTCGGAGTGTGGGTCTTCCGGGATGACGCGCAGCGCCGCCCGGACGGCGTCAACGTTGCCCTCGCGTGCGGCCGCGGCCGCCTGCTTCAGCAGTTCGCCCTGCACATCGTCGGGCGCCGTCACCGGTTTCAGGATCAGATCCCACGTGAGCGCCATTCCCGACGTCCCCATGCTGACCGTCGTCAGGATCCGGATCGGCAACACGACGGTCTCGGGCACGTAGCCGGGGGCGATCACCTCGAACAGCCAGATGCCGGGCTGCAACCCGCCGACGCTCCACTCGCCCTTGCGGTTGGTCTGCGCGGAAAACTTCCGGACGCCGGCAAACGTTCCAGCGGCATAGCCGTAGAAGGCTTCCAGTCGCAGGTCGGCGTTTTCGATCGCGTCGCCGCGCTCGTTGACGACGCGTCCTTTCACCCGGAAGGCGGCGTGCTGGGCGTGGACGACGGAGAGCGTGGAAAGGGCAGGAGGAGCTGGAAGGGCTGGCACGAAAAGCATCGCGACGGCGAGCAGCATCGTACTCCCCCCGGCGTTCCTGCCTGTCCTGCCCTTGCCGCCTCTCCTGCCGTTCCTGCTCATCCTGCCCCTCCCGCCCATCAGTACGTTCCCTTCATGACGAAGTGCGCTTTGTTCAGTTCGACGATCGCGGCGGAGAGATAGCCTCGTTCGTCTTTGTCCTTCGTGAGGCTTCGTGCTTCGCCGAAGGCCCTGGCGGCGGTGTCGACATCGCGCTGCATCAGCGCGGTGGATCCCATACCGAGCGCGGCTCGGAAGGATTTCGGATCGCGCTCGAGCGCGCGCCGGAAGAACGGCCGCGCCACCGTGGCGTCCCGCATCAGCAGGCAGATGGTGCCGGCCGCCGTCAGGATCTCGACGTCGCGCGTGTCCTGCAGGAGCGCGAGCAGTTCGACGGCGCGCTCCGGCCGCTGCGTGCGCGCAGCGATCGCGGCGTCGACGAGCATCTGTCCCATTTCTCCGGAGGGCAGCGGCTGGAGGCGCAGGATCGGATGCCAGCTCGGCACCAGGCGATCGATCCCCTTGCTCGGCGGCGCGACGAGGTTGAAGGGAAGCGCGATCGCGTCCGGCAGCAACCCGGGGGCCGAGGCGTCGAACACCCAGATGCCCGCCTTGAACGCCAGCAGCGACCACTCACCGCTCGCGCCGGTTCGCGCCGCGAACGTCCGCTGTCCGAGAAAGTCGCTGCCGGCAAAGCCGAACATCGCCTCGACCCGGACCTCGGCATCCGCAGCCGGCGCGCCGCTATCGGTCAAAACCTTGCCGGTCAGCCGATCGAGCGGCTGCCCAGCGACCGTGACCGCCGCGGCCAGTGCCAGGCACACGAGGAAGCGGCGGTAGCGAGCCTGCATGTGAACCTCCGCTAGCGTGCTGTATGGCTCTGTTTCACGCGCGGATTATAAGCGGCGCGGGCCCATGACCCGTAGTATCTCTGACGCCCGACTGTTAGTATGAGGAGGCTCCCCCGGGCCGAACCATGTCCATGCGTCGTCCGCCGCTGCTCCTGCTCGCGCTGACCATCGTGTTGTCCGTGGGCGCGCTCGTGCACGCCGCCGACGACTTCGTGCTGTCGCGTTTCGGCGAGTATCTCGACGCGCTTCGCATCCAGGCGTCGATTCCCGGGCTGGCTGCCGCGATTGTCGGTCCGGCCGACGTCACCTGGGAGGGCGCCTTCGGCCAGCAGGATGTCGAGCACAACGTCGTGACGCGGATCGATACGCCGTTCGAACTCGATGGCACCACGCAGGCGTTCGTAGCGTCCATTGCGATGCGGTGCGCCTCGGACGGACTGCTGTCTCTCGACGAGACGGTCGGTACTTTCAACCCGGCGAGCCCGGACGCGGGCGCGACGATTCGTCAACTGCTGACGCACACCACCGCGGGTCCCAAGGGCCTGACATTCGCGTATCGCCCCGAGCGGCTCGCGCCGCTGGCGGCGGCGATTGCCCGTTGCACCGACTCGACGTTCCGCAAGGCCGTGGCCGACCGCTTCGATCAGTTCGGGATGTTCACGTCGATTCCGGGCTCCGAGGTGGTGACGCTGCAGGCGCCCGCCGAAGGCTTTACCGCGTCTGCGCTTCAGCGCTATTCGGGGGCGCTCCTGCGGCTCGCGACGCCGTACGCCGTCGATGCGCGCGGCCGGGCCACCGCCTCGTCGTACGTGGCATCGACGCTGACGCCCGCGTCAGGGATGATTTCGACGCTGGGCGACCTCGAACAGTTCGATCTGGCGCTGAAGAAAGGCGTCGCGCTTCGCCCCGACTGGCGGACGCTTGCGTGGACGCCGCCGACCGACGGCAACGGGCAGGCGCTGCCGCACGCGTACGGCTGGTTCGTGCAGACCTACAACGGCGGCCCGATCGTCTGGCAGTTCGGCGTCAGCGACAACGCCTCCTCGTCGATGATCATCAGCCTGCCGCAGCGCGGGGTGACGCTGATTCTGCTCGCGAACAGCGCCGGCCTGGTGAGGCCGTTCGACCTGGCGGCCGGCGACGTCACCGTGTCGCCGTTTGCGCGCCTGTTCCTGTCGGTGTTCGTCCGATGATCCGCCACGCCGCGACTCGTCGTCGCCAGGCAGGCCTGAAGGATCGGCGCCACGGCCGAAGCAATCGGGCCGCCGTGTCAGGCCGCGTATCGGCGGCGGTCGCCGCCGGCATGCTGCTCGTGAGTGGCCGAGCCGCCGCGGCCGAGCGCCAGATCCGACCGTATGTCGGGGCCACGTTCGCGGGCGTCACGCCGCCGTTCCTCGACGTCGAGGTCGCCGCGGGCAAGCCGCACCCGACGATCGGGATCGGCGCCGTGTTTCTTGGCGAGCTGCTCGGTGCGGACATCGACGTCGCCGACGTACCGGGATTTCTCGAGGCGGGCGACAAGCACCTCGTGCTCCACAGCCGTGTGACCACGATCTGCGGGAACGTGGTGCTGGCCGCGCCGCGCCGTCTGACGGAGTACTGGCTCCGGCCCTATCTCGTCGCCGGCGGCGGCATCATGCGCATCCGGGAGACGACCTCGTTCAGCGTATTCGACGTGTCGACCGTGACGCCGGCCTTCGATGTCGGTGTCGGCGCGGTCGCGTTCGTGACCAATCGCGCGGGCGTCTCGTGGGATGTGCGCCGCTTTCAGACCCTACGCGACGACGATCTGAGGATGCGATTCGGCGACGGCCATCTGTCCTTCTGGCGCGCGACGATGGCTGTCGTGATTCGGTATTGATACATGCCTGTGATGATTCGAAGATCCGTCGTATCGGTGGTCGCGCTGTTGCTGTTGGCGGCGGCGACCGTGGCCGCGCAGGAGACCCTGCGCATTACGCCGTTCATCAACGAGAACCGCGTCGTCGTGTCGTTCGAGCTGAACGACGCGTACAACGACGGCGTGCGCGAAGCGATTGCCAGCGGCCTGCGGACGACGTTCACCTACGAGTTGCAGCTGCGCACGCCGGCCTGGATCGATCGCACCGTCGGGACCACGGTCGTCGCGACGACGGATCAGTACGACAACCTCACACGGCGCCATACGCTGACGCGGACCATCGATGGCCGGGTGGAGGACGTGCTGGTCACCGAGGACGATGCGGTGGTGAAGACGTGGTTGACGAAGTGGAACCGCGTGCCCGTGGCCGACACGGCGCGGCTCGATCCGGCCCGCGACTATTACGTGCGCGTGACCACGCGTACCCGGCCGGCCGGCGGATCGCTGCTCGGCTTGACCAAGACCGTCATCGGCCAGGTCAAATTCACGTTCGTTCCCTGAGACCAGAGCGCCGCGGCTGCGTTGCTCGTCGTGACGTCAGGCGATCGCGCGCGCAGCCTCGCGGGCGTAATAGGTGATGATGATGTCGGCGCCGGCGCGGCGGATGGCCGTCAGCGTTTCGAGCATCGCCCGCGGCTCGTCGATCCAGCCGTTGCGCGCCGCCGCCTTCAGCATCGCGTACTCGCCGCTGACGTGATACGCCGCGGTGGGGAAGTCGAACGCGTCCTTCACGCGGGCGATGACGTCGAGGTACGTGATCGCCGGCTTGACCATGACGATGTCGGCGCCTTCGGCGATGTCGAGCTCGACTTCGCGCAGCGCTTCGCTCCCGTTGGCCGGATCCATCTGGTGCGATCGCCTGTCGCCGAACTGCGGCGCCGACGCGGCGGCATCGCGGAAGGGCCCATAGAACGCAGAGCAGTACTTCGCGGCGTACGCCATGATCGCCGTCTGCTCGAAGCCGCGCTCGTCCAGGGCGCGGCGGATGGCGCCGACGCGGCCGTCCATCATGTCGGACGGCGCGACGATGTCGGCGCCGGCCGCCGCGTGCGAGACGGCCGCGCGCACGAGCTGATCGACCGTGGGATCGTTGGCGATCTCGTTGTCGATCACGATGCCGCAGTGGCCGTGATCGGTGTACTCGCAGAGGCAGACGTCGGTCGCGACGACGACATCTGCGACTTCGCGCTTGATCGCGCGAATCGCCGACTGGACCGGCGCCTCCGGATCGTAGGCGAGCGATCCGATGTCGTCCTTGCGATCCGGGAGGCCGAACAGGATGACGCTGCTGACGCCCTCGCCCTTCGCCGCCGCGACTTCCTTGACCGCTTCGTCGACCGAGAGGTTGAAGACGCCGGGCATCGACGGCACTTCGCGGCGCACGCCTTCGCCTTCGCAGACAAACAGCGGCAGCATGAACATGTCGGCGGAGAGCCGCGTCTCGCGCACCAGCGCGCGCATCGCCGGCGTCCGCCGCAGGCGCCGCAGCCGCCTTGTCATCGTCAGAGCCGTGGCCGTATGAGTGGACGTCATGTCGCTATTATCTCAGAGAGACACGGGGATCAAAGAGGCTCACGGAGTGGTTTAGCCACGGAGACACAGAGACACAGAGGTTTTGAACCGCAGGGGCACAGGGGCACCGAGATCCCAAGCGAACGCTGGAGATCCCAACACGTCGCACGTCGGCCGGCTTGCCGGCCGACACGCGCGGTCCGAACAGCAGTGCGAATGCAAGCAATAGATCCACCACGGCTTGCATTCGCACCGCTGTTCGGGCCGCGCTGCCGCCGAAGGCGGCGTGCGACGCGTTCGGCAAATTCTCCGTGTCTCCGTGTCTCTGTGGCCCGTTATGTCTTCTTGACTTCGTAATGCTTCGCGATCGCGTCGACCAGAGCCGGGATCGTGTAATTGGACGGCTGAATCGTCGTGCTGATGTTCGACTGCGCCGCGGCCTCGGCCGTAACCGGGCCGATGCAGGCGACGACGGTCGCGGCGAGGAGATCGGCCGCCGGCTCGGCACCGAGGATGCGCACGAAGTTGCGTACCGCCGACGCGCTCGTGAACGTGACGACGTCGACGCTCCGCTCCAGCAGCATGCGGTAGATGTCCGGCTCGCCTTCGCGGTCGGCTTCGACCGCGATCGTGCGGTAGGCGACGATTTCGGTGACGTCGGCCCCCTGCTTGCGCAGCTCGTCGGCGATCAGCTCGCGGCCGATGTCGGCGTGCGGCAGGAGAATCTTCAGCCCTCTCACTCCGCCGTTTTCCGACAGCGCGCGCAGGACCGCTTCGGCCCGGTACTCCGCCGGCACCAGATCGACCTTCAACCCGAGGCGCGTGAGATGCTCGGCCGTCCCCGGACCGACGCCGCACAGCTTCACACCTCCGAGCGCGCGCAGATCCGCCGGCCCAGCGAGCAGCCGTCCGATGAACGCGTCGACGGCATTGGCGCT
>Ga0105247_10002394_pt1 | contig 12747 bp, 11 predicted proteins | sample KBSS24metaG_FD_81519 | JGI IMG/M metagenome (GOLD analysis project Ga0105247, IMG submission 81519) | Switchgrass rhizosphere microbial communities from Kellogg Biological Station, Michigan, USA - KBS S2-4 metaG | ecosystem: Host-associated > Plants > Roots > Rhizosphere > Soil | place...
CTCCGTCTTCCAGTGAATCTCAGCAAACGGGATGGTGTCGGTCCGGAGTCCGGCGAGATGGCGCGCGATCTGCCGGGCGTGGAATCGGCCGTTCTCGACAAACCAGCGATTGGTCCTCGGGCCGCCACAGACCGTGCGGCTAAATGAATGCCGGGCCGCGCCGTCTCGAAGGTGCGCGCATCGGAGACCGCGTGCGCCATGCATCGTCGGCGAAGGTGATGCCAAGCGATTCCAGGAAACCGAAATCGGGCTGACCAACGCGAGACTTTTGACAAGGTAGCTTCCAAAGGCTACCATCCGTCCATGCGAGCCGTTGGCCTAAAAGTTCTGAAGAACAAGTTGAGCGAGTACGTCCGCCTTGTCGCGAGCGGCGAGACGGTGCTGATTACGGACCGAGATCGGGTGGTGGCCGAGTTGGTGCCGCCGGCCGAGGGTCGCGGCCAGACCGTCGACGATGTGGCGCTCGCGGCGCTCGTTCGCCAAGGGTCTCTAACGCCCCCGCTCGTCGGCCCTCGAGGAGAGGTTCCCCGTCGCCCAGTTCTCCCATTCAAAGTGCTGCTGGAGGAACTCGATCAGGACCGGGCCGATCGATGATCTACGTGGAAACGTCTGTGGTGCTGGCGCAGCTCCTTGCAGAAGATCGATGCCCACCCGAAAGCCTTTGGACCGCGACGCCGATCTCGAGTCGCCTGACCGAATACGAAGTATGGACGCGTGTGCACGCGCGTGGCCTCGGGGCTTCACACGGGGAGTCGGTTCGGCTTCTTCTGGCTCGGTTTGGGTGGCTTGAAATGACGCCTACAGTGCTGGCGCGTGCGCTTGAACCCTGGCCCCTGTCGTTGAGGACGTTAGATGCGTTGCACTTGGCTTCGGTCGATTTTTTGAGAAGCCAACGCCAAGACGTCATGTTGGCGAGCTACGACGGCCGAATCGTCTCCGCTGCCAGGAGTCTGTCGATCCCACTCTTTCCGCTCAATCAGGAGCCGTGAACAAACGCGATCGTCACACGCTGAGTGGAGCAGACCTGCTACTTCACGCGCTCCAGACCGGCCTGCGCACATTCGTCCACCATGACCAGGAACCGTTTCACGGCGTCGTTCCCGATGACATAGGGATGTGGATCGCCGGCCTTGCGCGCCGCCAGCGCCGGCAGCTTCGTTTTCGATCCGTCGAAGTTCGTGTGGTTCGAGATCAGCACGTCAGCGCCCGCCTGCGCGGCGATGCCGCGGAAACGCTCCGCCGATCGCGAATAGGTCTCGAACCAGAACCGGTCGGGCCGCTCGGGCGTGATGTAGGCGGTCCGGTTTCGGATCCAGTTGAACATCGTGCCGCCCCACTCGGCGACGACATGCGGCGTGCCGCCGTCGGTCACCGGGATGATGGTCGAAATCGTGCCGAGCGTGTGACCCGGCGTGACATACATCGTCAGCGTCGTGTCGCCCAGCGTGAGCCTCTGGCCGTCGGTGGCCACCATGTCCCGCTTCGGCCTGGTGCCGGTGCTGCGATCCAGCAGGTCCCAGTCGGCGGCCGACAGGATGATGCGCGTGGCGAAATGGTCCTGGAGGTACTTCGCGCCGCCCGAGTGGTCGCCGTGGCCGTGGCTGACGATCGCGTACTTGATCTGCGCGGGATCGAGCCCCAGTTTTTTCAGGCCGCCGACGACCTCGTCTTCGACCGAGTAGTCGAAGATCGTGTCGACGAGAATGATCCCGCCCGACGTTGTGACGGCCCACGCGGAGAACTCGGACTGGCCGACGAAGTACAGATTGTCGAAAACTTTGACGGGCTCGACGTGCCACCGCGATCGATCGGGGGGGCCGGGTGGCTGCGCCGGAGCCGCGGCAGTGGGCGCTGACGTCGCCGCCGCGGGCGGTGCGCACAGCTGATTGAACATGAAGAGATGATCTTGTCCGGCGGCCGCTTTCGCGGCGGCGACGTGCGCCTCGGCCGCGCTCGGTTTCGATTGCGCAAGGGCAACGGCCCCGCCGGCTCCAGTGGCGAATACCGCGGCGGTGATCATCGTCACGACCTTTTGTGTCATCGAAAGCTCCCTGTCAGAGGTACTGAATCAATCCGCCGCGTCCAGCCGGCACGGTCAGCTGAAGACGACGATTGCCGCAACGGTCGTCCGATCCGCCGCGGCCTGGAACGCCTCGCGCGCCCGGTCGAGCGGGAAGGTAGCCGTTGCGAGCGCCTTCGCGTTGAACAGGCCCGCTTCGATAAGCCGCACGAACCGCGGCACGTCGCGCAGCGCGCTCGCGCCAGCGACGTTTCCCGGATGGTGCGTCTTCGAACTGTTCGACCATTGGCCGGCGGGGAAACTGATCATGGTTCCGGGCGGATGGCCGACGCCAGTGGTAACGAGGTTGCCGATCGGTGAACACAGTTGCCACGCCTGTTGCAGAACGAGCAACCCGGTCGGATCGGGCCCGACTTCCACCTTCGGCGGGAAGAGATCGCCGCCCGCCGCTTCGAGCACGTAATCGGGCAGCGTGTTGCCGCCGCCCGCGAGCGGACCGGTGCGACTCTGACAGAGCTGCCGGATTGTCGGCACCAGATTCGCGCCCTCGACGTTGGGATCGAGGGCGACCGTCGCGCCCACCGCAAGCGCCACGTCGCGCCGGTACTTGATCGGGTCCACTGCGATGATCTGCGCCGCGCCCTGAATGCGCGCACCCTGCACAGCGGACAAGCCGAGAGGACCACAGCCGAGAATGACCGCGTCGGAACCAGCTTCGATCTTCACCTTGGTCATCGTCGCCGCCAATCCGACCATCCCGACGTCGTGGAGCAGCGCGAGCTCGACGGCCGGAACCTTGGTGACGATGGGGACGCAGTAGTCTTCGTAGGTCACCATCAGCTCCGCGCAGCCGCCGCGGAAACCGGCGACCTTGGTCCCGTCCTTCATCTCGGCAAAGGGCGCGTTCGGACGGCCGCCGCCTCCGCCCATGAGGCAATGATCGGCGCGTCCGCGCAGGCAGTTGTAGCAGGATCCGCACTGCGCCTGGCCGGCAACGACGATCCGGTCGCCGACCTTCACGCGCTCGACGGTCGCGCCAACCTCGATCACGACGCCGACGCCGCCGTGGGCGGGTACGGCGGCCTGCGTCACCGGCGTCGTCCCGAGGCCTTGCGCGGTCGTCGTATAGCAGACCTGCGACGCTTCCGTGCGGACGACGACTTGCCGCGGTCCGATCGGCAGCAGCTTCAGCTCCTGCACCGAGGCGCCGGTCCCGAACCGGACGTAGGCGCGGAACGTCTGGCCGGATTGGCTCGGCGTTCGACGCGCGGAGGCGGGCGACTGGGCCGCCACGGCAGCCCGCGCGCCCAGCGTCGTGGCACTTCCGATCGCCGCTGCCGCATTCTTCAGGACGCGCCGACGCGAGATCTCGTATTTCATCGTCACTCCGATGTTCGAACGTGACCGCTCGCGATCATCAAGGATTTCCGGTCAGATGGATTGCCGACAATCGTTCGATGTCGAGGTCGACCGGGCCTGCGGGGAAGCCGTTGGCTTGAAACAGGTACGACAGAACGTCCAGGTACGCCGTGTCGGAGAGCGATGCCGGATCGTCGGCCGGCATCGTGGTTTTCACGTACTCGAACAGGCGGCGCGCATCCCAGCCTTCGATGAACGAAACGAACGCCTCACCGCGGAGCGGCGGCGCACCGGCGTCACCCGCGAGCGTTCCCGTCAGATCGGCCAGGTGACACGCGGCGCACGCGCTGGCGTAGCGGGTCTTGCCGCGCACGGCCTGTTCCGCCGAATAGACGCCGTCCCGAAGCGTCCTCTCCTGTGCGCGGACGGAGCCTGCCGCGGCCGCGGCGAGCGCGACGGCGATGCCGATCGCAACAGCTGGCCCGCGCGCGCTCATCGATTATGGTGCGGTTTCCACCGTGCGCACGGGGGCCGCCGTGGTCACCTGCAGGCCGCGTTTCTCCATCAGCTCCGCGAGCAGCGCGGCCGTGTCAGTGTGCGGATCGTTGAGCGCCCCGTCGACGTTGGGAAGACCGCGAAGCGCCTCGTCGCGCGGCGTACGGCCCTGGGCGTTCTTGGCGTCCAGTCGTGCGCCGCGTTCCACGAGGAACCGGACGATGCCGTTGGCGCCGAGCATGGCGGCGGCGTGCAGCGCGGTCTGCCCGGCGTCATTGGCGGCGTTGATGTCTGCTCCTCGTTCGAGGAGCAGGGCCAGCGCCTCCTTCGCGTTCTTCTCTTCCTCGAGGCTCACCTGCAGATCGGCGCCGTACTTCCGTCCCAGCCCGCCGACGAGCGCCATCAGCGGCGCGATGTGGGTCCGTGTCGTGAGCGCGGGATCCGCCCCCTTGTCGAGCAGCAGGCGCAGGGCCTCCTGGTCGGCGTTCTTGGCGGCGCGAAGGAACGGCGTCGTGCCGGCCGACAACACGCCGCCGAACGTGTTCTGCGCGGCCACGGCGTCGCCCTTCCATCCTGGTGGTGCCCCTTTGAGCGACAGGTTCGGGTTCGCGCCGTGGTCGAGCAGCACCTTCGCCAGATCCAGACTATCCAGCTTTCCAGAGGGCTGCGGCGTCGGCCGATTCTGAATCCAGTCGAGGGAGTGCATGTCCACCGTCATGTACAGCGGCGTTCTGCCCGCGTTATCTGCGGCGTTCACGTTCGCGCCCTTCTCGACGAGCGCGGCCCCGACGTCGTAGTGGCCGTTGCGGATCGCGAGGATGAGCGGTGTGATGCCGTCGGGATCGCCGAGGTTCAGATCGGCGCCCGCGTCAGCGAGTAGGCGGACCGCATCGAGTGCGCCTTGCCGCGCCGCAAACAGCAGGGGCGTCAACCCCTGCTTGGGAAAGGTCGTCAACAGCGTCTGCAGCGCCAACCCGTTTTTGTCCGTGCGGAAATCCGAGATCTCGCGCTTGGGCGGTCCGATCACGTTCGACCGCGCGTCGATCGTGGCGCCGGCTGCCACGAGGGCCTGCACGACGGCCGCATGATTTTCCGCGGCGGCCCACATGAGCGCTGTCTGCCCGTACCATCGTTCGGTGGCGTTGACGTCGGCGCCGTGGGCCAGCAGCATGCGCACCGCGTCGACGCGACCGGTGCGGGCCGCGATCATCAGCACAGTCTCGCCTTCAGGTCCCGCGACCCGCGCATCGGCGCCTGCATCGAGCAGCGCTTTGACTACCGCCGGATTGCCGATGCCGGCGGCCAGCGACAACGGCGTCACACCGTAGCGGTTCGCCGCGCTCGCCTTCGCGCCGGCCCGGATCAACTGCGCCACCATATCGGGATCGTCCGCACGCACGGCCCAGTGCAATGCGGTCGTTCCGTCCACGTCGGGTGCATTCACGTCGGCCTTGCCCTGCATCAGCACGCGGAGGGCGGCGCGATCGTGGTTGCGAACAGCCTGCACTACGCGCGTATCGCTCGCGCCGGCCGCTCCGACCGACAGCAGCATCACCGCCGCGCAGGCGACACCCACTCGTTTTTCGATCACGGCTTGCCTCCCTGAAACGCCGTTACAGATCCACGCGCCCCGTGCTGAGTCCGAGACGATCCTGCGCGACGCCGAACTTGTCGAGGACGCTCAGCAGCACATTGCCGCTCGGTTCGTGGTTCTGCGCCCTGATGTGCCGGCCGCCCTGAATCGCGCCCGCGCCGGTCCCCGCGACCAGATAGGGCAGCGCCACGTGGCTGTGCACGTTGGCGTTGCCCATGCCGCTGCCGTAGAGGATCACCGAGTGATCGAGCACCGAGCCGTCGCCGTCGGGCGTCGCTTTCAGCCTGGCCAGGAACTTGGCGAACAGGCCGACGTGGTACGTGTTGATTTTGGCGAAGCGCGCGATCTTGTCCGCCTTGTTCTGGTGGTGCGACAAGCCGTGGTGCGGTTCGTCGACGCCGACCTGTGGATACGTGCGGTTGTGGAGATCGCGGGCCATCATGAACGTGAAGACACGCGTCAGATCGGCCTGGTAGGCCACCGCCATCAGATCAAACATCAACGCGACGTGCTCTTCGAACGCATCGGGGACGCCAATCGGCGCCGCGGGAACGGCCAGGTCGGTGGCCGCCGTGTGCGTGGCGCGCTCGATCCGGCGCTCGATTTCGCGCAGGTCGTCGAGGTACTCGCTCATGCGCGTCCGATCTCTCGCGCCGAGCCCCCGCTGCAGCCGTTCGGCCGACTCCGACACCGAGTCGAGGATGCTGCGCCGCGTGCGCATCCGCTCCATCCGCTGCTCGAGCGTGCCGGTGCCGCCGAACAGACGTTCGAACACGACGCGCGGGTTGATCTCCATGGGCAGCGGCACCGTCGGCGCGGCCCACGCGATCGTGTTCATGTACGTGCAGCTGTATCCGACGTCGCACGCGCCGATGAACCCGGTGAAGTCTTCGGTGGCGAGCTCGAGGGACGGAAACGGTGTGGTTTGACCGATCGTCTTCGCGATGATCTGATCGATCGTCACCTCGTTCCGTACGTCCACCCCTTCCGTCTTCTTGGGTGAGGCGCCCGTCAGCCACATGGCAGGCGCCGTCGCGTGCCCTCCCGCCGCCGGATCCTTCGGTCCATCGAAACCGCTGACCACGCACACGTGATCGCGGAACGCCTCGAGCGGTTTGAGGATCGGCGTGAACTCGAACCCGCGTCCATCGGCCGCCGGCGTCCACTGATCGAGGATCTTGCCGTGTGGGAGATACACGGCGCCGAAGCGCCGCACCGGATTGGCGGCCGTCTGCGCGGTGGCGGTCAGCGCCGGGACCATCGCTTCGAGGAGCGGCAGCGCCACGGTGACACCCATGCCGCGGAGGAACGTGCGGCGGGGCAGCGACATCTTCGTGATGAACATTCAGCTTCTCCTGTTCACTATCGAGCGGCGCGCGCAACCGGCTCCGCTGCCGGTTTGGTTCGCATCTGAAACGGAACGCTGGTGACGATGCCGATGACGAGCGACGAGAAGCGATAGCGGTCGCGCCCCGCGCTGCTGACGATCGCGCGCACCGCGGGCCGGTCGTAGTACTCGAGGCCGCGGCCCAGCGCGTAGGTGAGCAACTTCTCGGTCATCGTCCCGACGAAGGCCTCCGGCCGGCGGAGCAGCGCCTGCCGGAGCGCGACGGGACCGTCCACCTTCGTGCCGTCGGCGAGTTGTGAGGAGGGATCGATCGGGCTCCGCGCATCGTTGGTGCGCCAGGCGCCAATCGCGTCGAAGTTCTCGAGCGCGAAGCCGAGCGGGTCCATCAGCTTGTGGCAGGCGGCGCACGCGGGGTTCGCCCGGTGTTCTTCCATCTGCTCGCGCATGGTGAGCGGCCGCTCGCGCGCGGCGTTGTCCTTGAGCGGCGGCACGTCCGCCGGCGGCGGCGGCGGCGGCGTACCCAGCAAGTTGTCGAGAATCCACTTGCCGCGCAACACGGGCGACGTCCGGTTCGCCTGCGACGTCACCGTCAGAATGCTGCCGTGGCCGAGCAGGCCGCGGCGTGCCTCATCGACGACCGGAACGCGGCGGAACTGGCTGCCGTACACGTTCGGGATGCCGTAATGCCGGGCGAGCCGTTCGTTCACGAACGTGTAGTCAGCGGTCAGCAGGTCGAGCACGCTGCGGTCGTCGTGCATCACGGTCTCGACGAGCATCTCGGTTTCGCGCTGAAACGCTTGCCGCAGGTTGTCATCGAACTCGGGGAACTGATCCTTGCTGGGCACGACGTTCTTGAGGTTGCGCAGATAGAGCCACTGCCCGGCGAAGTTGCTGACGAGCGCTCCTGCGCGCGGATCGCGCAGCATGCGCGTCACCTGCTGCTCGAGCACCGCCGGTGCGCGCAGCTTTCCGCGACTCGCCGCTGACAGCAGCGGCTCGTCTGGAATGCTGCTCCACAGGAAGAAGGAGAGGCGTGACGCCAGCTCGAGATCGCTCACACGGAACGCTGCGCCGGGCGGCCTGTCCGCCGGATCGCGCTCGGCCCGGAACACGAACTGCGGATCCGCCAGCATGCGCTCGAGCGCCAGCTGGATGCCGGCGTCGAAGGTGCCCTTCTGGCGGCCGGTTTCATAGAAAGCAACGAGCGGCCGCACGTCCGCATCGCTGACAGGACGGCGGTACGCGAGGCGGGCGAGACCGGAAAGAATCTGCGTGGCGCACGCCGTGTCGCTACCCGCCCGCGCCGGTGCGGCGCCGTGCGCACTTCCGACGCCGGGCCGGCAGCTGAAGATCCGGCGGCGGCTCGGCGTGTCGCCGGGGCCGGTCGCTGCGAATGGACCGCTGATCGTCACCGCCTCGAGCTGCGGCACGCCCTCCGAGTCCACCGGGTCGAGCGTCGAGAGATACGGGCGCAACAGCGTCGGCGACAGCGCTTCCGTCTTTTCGACGAACGCGACGCCGATGGTGCGCGGCCCCGCCTTGATCGGCACCCGCACCTGCAACCGCTCCTCGATGATCTGCACCGCGTTCTGCGGTCCCATCAGCGAGGTGGCGAAATCCTCCGCCGTGCCAACGGTGACGAGGTGCACGCGCTGCCCATCGACCGTGATCTCGACCTGGTGCGGATACGCGAGCCCCCGGATGAATCCCACGTTGGTGCGCCACAGCTTCGGCTTGATCACGTACTCGGCGTCGAGCGGGAACGTCTCGCGGATCAGCGTTCCGCCGCGGGTGCCCAGGGGCAGGCCCTCGATGTGACCCGTCTGCGTCAGATCGAAACGCACGCGATAAGTCGTGTCGGTGGGAGCGATGGCCGGATCGCCGATGGCGAGCGCGCTGATCCGCTCGGCCGCGCCCATGTACCGCTCGAGCAGAATCGGTGAGACGCCGAGAACGTCAGCGACGTTATCGAAGCCGTAGCTCGAATCGTCGGCCGGCAGCAGCGACGCCGCGTCGACGTCGAGCGCGAGCAGATCGCGAATCGCGTTCTGGTACTCGGCGCGATTGAGACGATGGAGGGCCGGACGTCCGGGATTCGGCCGCGCCGCGCTCGCCACATCGATGGTCGTCTCCAGCCAGTCGGCGAGCGACGTCCGTGCCGCCTCGTCGGGCTGCGGTGCGCCCTGCGGCGGCATCGTCCCGGCACGCAGTTTTTTGGCGACCTTCTCCCACACTTCGGCGTGGTCCGGTACGGCGTCGAGGTTCATCCCGTCGAGCAGCAGGCCCGCCGTTTTCGCCCGCGCGTTGTGACAGGTAACGCAGTACCGATCGAGCGTCGCACGATGGACGGCCGCCGCGCCCGCGAGGGTGGTGGGCGGCGTAAACTGCGGGCCCGCCGCGACGGTGACGCCCCACGGGGACGTGATGACGCAAGCGGTGACGATCAGCGACGCTGCCACCCGCAGGCGGGCCTGTGTATTGCGAAACATCATGGCTGGCGGCACGCGTGTCCCCGCCTTCCTTCTCGTGCTGACTGCGGCCTTGGCGGCCACCCGAGAGGACCGAGGATCGTCGGCAAGGGAGACGCCTCCCCTGCCGGGACGGGACCCGAGCGCCACACAGTGTGGCAGATAGATACCACGCCGACAATACCTGTTGGCAGTTATTTCCGCTCTTTGTCAACGATTTCCAGCGGATGGGGCGCCTTCGCCGCCCGGATCATCTGGTCGCGGGCGCCGAGCCTGCCGGAAGAAGAGCCGGCTGATCGTGCGCGCACGACGCCCGTGCAAGCGTCAAGGATCGCGCAACTTCGTCGATGGTTCGCGGACTCTATCTGGACCTGTGCTCCGCAAAAATCACGTCCGAACGCTAAATGTCGCTTGATGCGGTGAATCGATGAGCAGATTGTCGAGCAACACGAACGTCGGCACTATGATCGCGTACGAGAGTCCCTGAGCCTCTCAGACGCGGCAGACGAGGACCGGCTTCTGCTGCAAGACGCCGCAGACTAGCGTGTCAGCGGACAGGCCTCTCCGTCAGATGTGAATGATTCCGCGGCGCAGCGCAACCGGGATGATCGCCGCGCGATCCTTGACATTCAGCTTGCCGAGGATGTTCTTGACGTGCACCTTGACGGTCTCTTCGCTGATGCCGAGCGTGACGGCGATTTCCGCATTCCGCATGCCTTCGGCGACCAGCCGCACGACCTGCACTTCACGCGGTGTCAGCGGCTGCTAGCAACGCCGCCACGTCGGGCGATATCGGACGACCGCCCGCGTGCACCTCGCGGATCACGGTCACCAGTTCGTCGGACAGCGCTTCCTTCAACAGGTAGGTGACGGCGCCGGCCTCGAGCGCACGATAAATATCCTCGTCGACCAGGACGCGGGGACTCGCAACCGCGAACAGGCCGGCGAGAAGTGCCGCAAGCGCCGTCATCCCGGCATTCACAGGAAAGGTCACGCCTTGAGCGCGGGAAAAGCGCTCAGCGTTGCCGGACGGACTCTCGCATACGGGAAGAGCGGCTCACAATACCTCGCCAGAGTTACAGACATGCCGGGATCGGATGGTTCACAATTCGTGGCACGACCAGCCTCGGAGAGGATCCGCTATGAAATGCACTCTTGCTGTCATTGTCGTGGTGACCGGTGTTCTCGGCCTTCGCACGAGTGAGCCCCTTCAGGCCCAGGCTCGACGAGCGTGCACGGACTTGTCTTCAATGAAGTGGGACAACGGCCGCGTCACATCCGCGCGGTTGGTGGCGGCCGGACGCTTTGAGCCTGCATGGGCCACCCAGTCCCTGCCGGGAGAAACGCGGCCCCGGGCGCTGTCGCCCGAAGCCTTTGCGGACTTGCCTGCGTTCTGCCAGGTGATGGGCGAAGGGGAGACGAGCAAGGAATCACGTATCCGCTTCCAGGTCTGGCTGCCCGAGACCACATGGAATCGGAGGTACCGCGCGGATGGATTCGCGTTCTTCGGGGGAACGATGGATCCGGCGGTCCTGGCGGCGGCGGTCCGGGAGGGGTATGCCACGGCCACGACCGATGCCGGCGGCGACGGAACAGCCCGGGCCAACTTCCTCGTGAACCCGGAATCGCTGAAGGACTGGAACTATCGCGCCTGGCACGAGACGACCGTCAAGGCCAAGACGCTGATCGCTTCCTACTATGGCAGTGGTCCTCTGTTCTCTTACTGGAATCTCACCGGCGGCAACACGCGGCAGGGCCTCAAGAACATCGCGCTCTACCCCGAGGACTACGACGCGATGGCCGCTGGCGGGCTATCGAACTATGTCACGCGTCTGACCTTCGCACAGATGGCCGCATGGCAGGCGACGCACGACACGCCGGACAGCTATTTTGACGCGCGCGCGCTGCAAGTCTTGAACGCCGGAGTATTGGCCGCCTGCGACATGAACGACGGGGTGAAGGACGCACTCCTGCACGACCCGCGCGACTGCCATTTCGACCCACAGGTGTTGACCTGCCGGGAGGGGCAGCAAACCGATTGTCTGAAGCCGGCACAAGTCGTTGCCGTGCAGAAACTGTACGCGCCCGTGCGTCATTCGCGAACCGGAGAACGGCTGTATCCAGAACTGCTGCCGGGCGGCGAATGGAACGGCGCTCTTCTCAATCCCAGCCCGGAGCTGCCGCCGGCTGACTACGCGGCGAACTTCTTCAAGTACGTGGTCTTTCGAGATCCAAACCTCGATTGGCGCACCCGACGGATCAACTACGACGCCGACGTCGCGCTCGCCGACCGCCCGGAAGTCTCAGCGGTGAACGCCATCGAGGCGGATCTTCGGCCATTCATTCGACGCGGAGGCAAGCTGCTCTTCTACAACGGGTGGAACGACAACCTGTCGCCGCTGTACCCGATCGAATTTTACAGACGGGTCGCCGAAACCACCGGCGCCGACGCAGGCAAGTCGGTTCGCATGTTCATGATTCCTGGAATGGGCCACAATCCGGCGAACGGGAACCGACCCTACGATCGGTTCAATCCACCGCCCAATGGGTATTCGTTCGATCCTATGCCCCTCCTGACGCGGTGGCGCGAGGCCGGTCAGCCACCGGATCAGTTCGCGGTCGATCACCGGACCAACGGCAAGGTTGACCGGCAATTGCTGGTCTGTGAGTATCCTCAACGCGCCGAGTATCGCGGTACCGGCGACCCGATGCAGTCCGCAAGCTATCAGTGCCGGCTCGCAGAACGGCCCGCAGCGCGGTAGGTAACAGCTTGCAGCGTCGGAAGTCGGAAGGCTGAAGTCTGATCAGCGAAACAGCAGCGGCGCGAACTCGTTCAGATACCGCCGCCAGTTGATCCAGGTGTGGTCGCCGCCGGTTTCTCGGTAGATATGTTTGATGCCGTGACCCCGCAGCATGGCCAGCAGATGCGGCGTGTTTGGAAATGCGGCGCTCGAGTCTTCTGTCCCGACACTCAGCCAGAGCAACTTGAGTCGCTTCGCCAATGACAGAAGAACGTCGGCTCAAGAGTATCGAGGAGCTGCGACCTGTGCGCGCACGCACCGCGCTCGATTTCTTCGCCTGTGAGAGTCAACGCCTCAACGAGTGTGGCCCGCAACCGGAGCCAGGCCGCCCGCATTTCTCACTCGCATCTCCGCGGACGAGCCGGGGCTACCTGCACGAGCGCATTAGCGCGACTGCAACCGCCGTCTCAACAGTTCTGAATCCTGGCATGTAGACCGCCGAGCCTGTATTGTGTGCGGAGCGAGCGGCACTCGAGGCATTGTGACGCCGATGCTTGCGTCGAAGGGTCTGAGACCCATGGATTCGTCGAACCGATCTCAGGGGCACTCGGGCACCGACCCGGAAGCCGCTCCGCTGGCGTATCTCGCCGCGATCGTGAATCCTCGGATGATGCGATTATCTCCAAGAATCTTGACGGCATCGTCCCGTTGTTTTACCGTGC
>Ga0105247_10002395_pt1 | contig 12744 bp, 7 predicted proteins | sample KBSS24metaG_FD_81519 | JGI IMG/M metagenome (GOLD analysis project Ga0105247, IMG submission 81519) | Switchgrass rhizosphere microbial communities from Kellogg Biological Station, Michigan, USA - KBS S2-4 metaG | ecosystem: Host-associated > Plants > Roots > Rhizosphere > Soil | place...
GCCGCGGCGGCGCGGCACGCGCGCGAGATCCGGAGCGCGCGGACGAGCGGGAACAGGAGGAGGAGCGCGAGCGGCTCCAGGTTCACGACGTCCTCCGCGTGCATCCGGAGGCGGCGGAGCGTGACGCCCGCGGCCTCGATCAGGCCGTAGCCGTGGGCGAGGCGCGCGCGGACGAAGTCGCCGTGCTCGAAGAGGCACCCGACGCCGTCGCCGAACCCGTAGCGGAAGCAGCCGGGCGGCCCGTCGCTCGCCGCGTAGTACGCGCGCTGCGCCGACGTCCACGCGTCGCCGGTGACCGCGCGCTGCGACGCGAGGAGCAGCAGGATCCCCGGGAGGACGCCGAGGAGGACGCGGAAGACCGCGCGCGATCGCGATCGCGGGTGGAGGGCGAGGTACCCGACGACCAGGGCGACGGGCGGGGCCGAGGCGAGGCGCGTCGCGGCGACGTATCCGACCATGAGCCCCGCGAGGACGAACGTGTCGTTCCGCCCGGTGCGCCGCGCGTGCAGCGCCGCGGCCAGCGCGGTCGTCACGCCGAGCGCCGAGGCGCCGTGCGCCATCGTGTCCGCGGTGTGGTAGCGGAGCGTCGCGCACACGACGGACAGGAGCGCGGCGAAGCGCGCGACGCTCTCCGGGCTCGGGACGTAGAACGGTTCGCGCCGGCGCTCGTCGAGCGCGATCTCGCGCGCGAGCGCGTACGTGGCGATCGCGATCCCGGCGGCGAGCGCCGGGCCGATCACCATCGGCGCGCCGATGAGGAAGCCGAGCGCGAGGACGAGCGGGTAGCCCGGCGGGAAGATGCCGCCGAGGTGATCGGGATCGCGGAAGACCAGGAAGCGGCCGCGGAAGCTCGCCGTCGGATCGGGGATCGTCCAGGCGAGCTTGCCGTGGGAGAGCGCGCGCCCCTCGAGGAAGTAGCTCGTCGCGTCGATGATCCGCGGCCCGCCGCGGAGGTAGTACGCGACGTACCCGAGCGACAGGAACGCCGCGACGAAGCCGACGACGGTGAGGAACCGCCGCCGCGAGATCGAGTCGGGGCGAAGCTTCGACGGCGGCGCGAGCCAGGCGGCCCACCCCGCCGCGCCCCCCGGCGACGCCGCCATGACGAGGAGGACGACCGCGACCGCGAGCGCCGCCCACGCGGGCCCGTCCGGGGGGCGGCCCCAGACGCCGAGCGCCTCGCGCCATCGTTCGTTCATTGTGTCACCCATGCGTGATAGTCGACGAAGTCCCCCGGCCCCTGGTTCGCGATCTCCATCTCTGTCACCGCGGTGACGCGGTCGGGCGGCAAGGTCGCGACGCCCTCGACCCACCCGTCCGCCGGCTCGAGCGACAGCTCGACGATCGGCGCGCCGTTCGCGCGCACGATCACGTGCGTCGCCGCGTCGGGCGCGCTGCGCAAGATCAAGTGCGCGCGCTTCCCCGGCGTGAGCCCGCGGAGGACGAAGAGCTCCTTCTTTCCGCCGCCGATGCGCCGCCCGCCGTCGAAGACGTCGCGCCGGGCGTCGGCCGGGTCGGCGAGGATCTTCATGTCCGTCCACCCGCCGCCCGGCGCGGGGAGCACGTACCCGTGCTCCTTCTCGCTCACGAGGTCGGCGACGTCGACGGCGTCGCGCACCGTCTCGCCGTCGAAGATTTTCCGCGGGCTCTCGCCGCTCCCGAGGAGGTGCCAGTCGGCGCGGTACACGACGTCCTCGTAGCCGCCGCAGATCACGTTCCCCTCGACCGGGAACCGCGCGAGCACCTCGCTCGAGAACCACGTCGGGAGCACGCCCCACCACGTCGGGAAGATCGCGAGCACGTCGGGGCGCTCGGCGTCGGGGATCCGCTCGATCAGCTCGAGGGTCGCCGGGAGGCCGTGCACGCCGGCGCGCGCGAACGGGAGCCGGTGGAAGCCGCCGAGCCCGATGATGTCGAGCCCGCTCCGCCTCGACGCGTAGATGAGCGCCCCCGCGTCGCCGACGAGGACGCGCCGGGGCTTTAGGCGCGCGAGCCACCGCCCGGCGACCACGTGCTGATCGCGGATGTTGCGCGACGCGCGGCCGAAGAACCACTTCTGATCGCGCATCTTCGACTCTTGATGGCCGTGCGCGACGACGAGCGCCGCGGCGACCGCGAGGACCCGCACGATCCACATCCGCAGCGCGATCGCGGCGGCCACGCCGCCGACGAGCGCGAGCGACCACGCGAAGCGGAGCTCGGGGCTCGTCCCTTCGGGGCGCGTCGCGACGCCCACCGCTTGCAGCGCGAGCGCGCCGAGGAGCGCGGTCAGCGCGAGCTGGGGCTTGCCGGTGCGCCGCGCGAGCCCCACCGCGCCGAGCGCCGACAGGACGAGCATCCACGCCACCGCCGGCATCGTGTACCGCTCGTTCTGCCAGCGGACCTGCCCGTTGAGCGCGACGACGAGGAGCCACCCCGCCGTCTGCATCCAGAGGAGCGCGGCCGCGCGCCGCGTCTCGCGCACGCCGAGCGCGCCGAACGCCAGCGCCGGGAGGAGGAGCCCCGCGATCGGCGCGTCGGCGAAGTGGTACTCGACGTTCCTCAGGACCGCGTACTTCAGGTTGAAGATGTAATCTGCAAGTTTTTCGTCGGGCGTGAGGAACGGGTTGTTGATCGCGAGCTTCACGATCGCCCCGTTCGCGCTCCACTCGCCGGTGAGCGCGCGGTTCGCGCCGGCCTGCGCCAGGAGCACGGCGCCCGCGGGGAGCCCGACGCGCGCGAGGAGCGCGATCGCCCGGCGCGCCCCCTCGCGGCGGAGGACGGGCGCCGCCGCGACCACGCCGAACGCGAGGAGCGTCGTGCTCGCCTCGGGCCGCGTGAGGACGAGGACCGCGCCCGCCGCGCCGAGCGCCCACGCGCGCCGAGGGCGCGACGGATCGCGGTCGAGCGCGAGGAACGCGAGGAGCGCGAGCGCCCACGCCCCGAGGAAGAACGCGACCTCCATGCCGCTCCACAGCGACCAGTCGAGCGCGCCGACGCCGAGCGCCGCGGGCGGCAGGAGGTACGATCCGAAGCGGAGCGCGTCGTCCTTCGGTCCCGGCCTCCCGTGCGCGCCGCGCGCGCCCAGGAAGAAGAGGCGGCGGGCCGCGAGGAGGAACGCGAACACGGAGACCGACGCGACGAGCGCCGCCCACACCATGATCGACTCTTCGCGGAACCCGGCGGCGTACCCGAGCGCGAGGACGAACGGGTAGAGGATGCTCGTGTTCCCCGACGAGTACCCGTTCCCCGCGACCCACTCGAACGGGTGGCCCTGCGCCGCGGCCCGCGCGTAGTCGAAGTGGATGAAGACGTCGTCGAGGGGCGCCGACCATTCGCCGCCCGTTTGTTTCAGCATGTACCCGTAGAAGAGGCGCGCCGACGCGAGCGTGCACGCGCCCGCCCACGCCGCGTAGAGCGGGCCGTCGAGCGCGCGCGCGTACGACGCGAAGGACGCGACGGCCGCGACCACGCGCGCGGCTCGCGGAGCGGGCCGGCGGTGCGGAGGGTGTGCCGAGGAGAGCGTCGCGGACACTTTTCGCGGCCGGCTATATCACGCTGAGGTGCAGAACCGGGTTGTGGTTTCATGATGCGGCCACTAGCGTCCCCCGCGCTGCCATGACGCGCGCCCTCCGCCGCCGTGGGCTCCGTCGCGGAGCGCCGACGCTCCTCGGGCTCGCCGCGCTCCTCTTCGCGGCCGGCGCCGCGGCGCAGCAGGCCCCCGGCGATCCCGCAGGTCCCGCAGATCCCGCAGATCCCGCCGGCGGCGGCGCGGTCCCGCGCGGCGCCTCGGGGGCGGGGCTCGTGGAGCTCGACGCCGGCGCGCCGCCGCCCGCGCCGCCTCCGGTGACGATCACGCCGCCGCGCGTGGTGAAGGACGAGGGGGCCGAGTATCCGGCGCAGGCGATCCGGGACGGGGTGCGCGAGCCCGTCCAGGTCACGGTGGTCCTCGAGGTCGGGCCCGAGGGCGACGTCCGCCGGGCCGACGTCGAGACGCCGGCCGGGCACGGCTTCGACGAGGCGGCGCTCGACGCGGCGAAGAAGCTCGTGTTCGAGCCGGCGCGGCGGAACGGCCGCCCCGTCGCGGCGAAGATCAAGCACGTCTACTCGTTCGCCCCGCCCCCGTCGCGCCTCGTCGGGCGCGTGCTCGCGGCGAGCAGCGGCGCGCCGATCGCCTCCGCGGAGGTCGTCCTGCGGGCGCCCGACGGGAGCGATCGGCGCGTCACGACGGGGGCGGACGGCGCGTGGTCGTTCGGCGGCGTCGGCGCCGGCACGTACCAGATCGTCGTCGGCGCGAAGGGGTTCACGGGCACGACGGCCGAGCAGGCCGTGGCGCCGGGCGAGGAGGTCGCGAACACCTTCCGCCTCTCGCCCGATCTCGTCGCGCCGCTCCCGAAGGGCAGCGCCGACGACGAAGAGGTCGAAGAGATCACGGTGAAGGGGCGCCGCCCCGCGCGCGAGGTGACGCGGCGCACCCTCGAGCAGCGCGAGATGACGCGCATCCCCGGGACGAACGGCGACGCGCTCCGCTCGCTCCAGAACCTGCCGGGCGTCGCGCGCCCCCCCGGGCTGGTCGGGCTCCTCATCGTCCGCGGGTCGGCGCCGCAGGACACGAGCGTCTTCGTCGACGGCACGCCGATCCCGCTCGTCTACCACTTCGGCGGCCTCTCCTCGGTCGTGCCGACGGAGATCCTCGAGAAGATCGATTTCTACCCGGGGAACTTCAGCGCGCAGTACGGCCGCGCGATGGGCGGCATCGTCGACGTCGGCGTCCGCGATCCGAAGAAGGACAAGCTCCACGGCATGGCGCAGGTCGATCTCATCGACGCGCGCGTCCTCGCCGAGGGGCCGATCGCCAACACGGGGTGGAACTTCGCCGTCGCGGGCCGTCGCTCGTACGTCGACGTGTGGCTCAAGCCGGCGCTTGAGGCGAGCGGCGCGGGCGTGACCACCGCGCCCGTGTACTACGATTACCAGGCGATGCTGACGCACGACGTCGGTAAGGACGGCAATTTCCGCGTCCTCCTCTTCGGGTCGGACGACCGCCTCGACCTCCTCTTGAAGAGCGTGAACGCGTCGGACCCGAGCCTCGGCGGCGGGCTCAGCGCGCACACCGGCTTCTGGCGCGTGCAGGCGCGGTACCGCCAGCGCCTCGGCAAGGACACCGAGTTTCGTCTCGTGACGGCGTTCGGCGAGGACTTCGTCGACTTCAGCCTCGGCGACAACTTCTTCACGCTGAAGTCGCACCCGCTGAGCGCGCGCGCGGAGCTCGCGCAGAAGATCGCGCGCGGCGTGACGATGAACGTCGGGATGGACACGCTCTACGCGCCGTACTCGGTGGACGTGCGGTTCCCGCCGCCGTCGAGGCCGGGCGAGGCGCCGGGCGGTCCGCTCCTCTCGCGCCCCCCGCTCGAGACGTCGGACAGCGACGCCATCTATCAGCCGGCGCTCTTCACCGAGTTCGAGCTCACGCCGTGGCCCGGCGCGCGGATCGTCCCCGGCGTCCGCCTCGACTACGCGAAGGACACGAAGCAGTGGGACCTCGCGCCGCGCGCCGTGATGCGCCAGGACCTCACGCGCGGCTTCCCCCGGACGACGCTGAAGGGCGGCCTCGGCGTCTTCTACCAGCCGCCGCAGCCCCAGGAGACGAACCGCGTCTTCGGCCAGATCGGCCTCGTGTCGAACCGCGCGACCCACTACGACGTCGGCGTCGAGCAGGACGTCACGCGGAACGTCGAGGTGTCGTTCGAGGCGTTCTACAAGCAGTTCGACGATCTCGTCACGACGCGCGCGCGCAACGAGGGGCGCGGCCGCGCGTACGGCGTCGAGACGCTCCTGCGCTACAAGCCCGACGCGCGCTTCTTCGGGTGGCTCGCGTACACGCTCTCCCGCAGCGTCCGGCAGGACACGCCGAGCGAGCCGGAGCGCCTCGCGCGCTTCGATCAGACGCACATCCTCACCGTGCTCGGCAGCTATCGCCTCGGGCGCGGCTGGGAGTTCGGCGCGCGCTTCCGCCTCGTCTCGGGGAGCCTCTACACCCCCAACACGTACGGCTTCTACGATCAGAACGCCGGCGTCCCCCTCGCCCTGATCGGGTACCCGAGCTACGGCGATCGCCTGCCGCTCTTCCACCAGCTCGACCTGCGCGTCGACAAGACGTGGAGGTTTCGCTCGTGGCAGCTCGGCGTCTACGCCGACGTCCAGAACGTCTACAACCACGGGAACGTGGAGGGCGTCAGCTACAACTACAACTACACGAGGCGAACGTTCGCGACCGGTCTCCCCATCCTGCCGAGCCTCGGTATGCGAGGCGAGTTCTGATGCGCGCCGCCGCCGCCTCGCTCCGGCGCTTCGCGGGCCGCCTCGCGCCCGGCGGCCTCGCGGCGGTCGTGCTCACGGCGCTCGCCTGCGCGGTCTCGTGCAGCAACGTCGACTTCGAGCCGGCGAACCACCTCGCCTCGGTGCGGATCCTGGCGGTGCGCGCCGACAATCCGTACGCCGCGCCGGGCGAGACGGTCGAGCTCGAGGTGCTCGCCGTCGACGCGCGCAAGGCGAAGCCGTCGCCGATGAAGATCTCCTGGATCCCGTTCGTCTGCGCGAACCCGATCAACGACTTGTACTACGCATGTTTCGCGCAGCTCGCCGGCGGCGGCGCGGGCGCCGGTGCAGGCGCGGGGACCGGTGCAGACGGCGGCGCGGGCGGCGGATCGGGGGCGGGCGCCGGGATCGGCGGGCTCTTGCGCCCCGGCGTGGACCTCACGCCCCTCTTGCCGTCGGGGCCGAAGTACTCGGTGAAGCTCCCGTCCGACATCGTGATGTCGCACCCGAAGGTGGAGGGGACGGACGTGCCGTACGGGCTGGCCGTCGTCTTCGACATCGCGTGCGCGGGGCACGTCGAGCTCGTCGAGCGCGATCCGGGGAACCCGCAGTCGCCGCCGCTCGCGTGCTTCGACGCCGCGCACAACCGCCTCGGCCCGGACGACTACGAGATCGGCTTCTCGCGGATCTACGCGTACGACACGCGGAGGAACCAGAACCCGGTGATCGACGGCGTGATCAAGGACGGCGCGCCGGTCGATCTCGCGGCGGGCATCCAGATCCCCCCGTGCACGCTGAAGAGGCGCGGCGACTGCCCGAAGATCAAGATCGACGTCGCGGTGCCCGCGTCGAGCCACGAGCTCCACGACGGAGACGTCGACAAAAACGGCGTGACCCAGCGCGAGCAGATCTGGGCCTCGTACTTCAACACGTCGGGCAGCTTCAACAGCGAGGCCCGCCTCCTCTACGACACGCGCCAGGGGAAGATCGACGACAGCGGCAACGACTTCCAGGCGCCCCCCGAGCCCGGCGACCTCACGGCGTGGATCGTCGTCCACGACAACCGCGACGGCGTCGACTGGGTCACGTTCCCGATTCACGTCCGATAGCGGCGCGCGAGCGACGGCGTCGACCGGGTCACGTCCCCGGGTCACGTCCCCGATTCGCGTCCGATGGCGGCGGCACGAGCGCGCCGGCCCCCGCTCGATGAGCCGCGTGATGTGCGCCCTGAGCTCGCGCCGCGCCTGGTTCCGGGGCGATCCACGCCGACGTCGGGCTGGCGCCGCGCGTCGAGGCGCGACAAGATGCGCGGAGACACACCGCTTTCTTCGCCGGGGCTCTGTTCATGACGCGCTTCGCTCCTCGCCACCGACTCTCTTCGCGATCGACGGTCGTTCGCGCCGTCGCGCCCGCCGCGGCGCGGGCCGGGCGCCGGGCGGCGACGCGGCGCTCCGTCGGCGCGGCCATCGCGCTCGCCGCCGTCGCGCCGCTCGTCTCGACGGCGTGCGCGAAGACCGCGACGGAGAGCACGATCCTCGAGGCGGACGACCTGAAATCGTCGCCGGATCTCCCGTTCGATCGCAACGAGATCGTCGCGCCCGGCGCGTTCACCGACGCGCAGGCGCTCGACGTCCCGACGATCCAGCAGTTCCTCGAGCGGACGCCGTACAAGACGCCGACGTTCCTCTCCACGTACCAGTCGAACGGCATCCGCGCCGCCGACGCGATCGTCAACGCCGCGGTCGCGCACGGGATCAACCCGCTCGTCATCCTGGTGCGCGCGCAGATGGAGCAGGGGCTCCTCGGCGCGCAGTTCTATCCGTTCCCGCCGGCGCGCATCGAGTACGTCTTCAACTGCGGCTGCCCGGGCGGCGGCGTCGCGTGCGACGCGAACCTCGCCGGCTTCGATCGCCAGGCCGACTGCCTCGCGCGGCGCCTGCGCGCGAGCCTCGACGAGATCGCCGGCCCGGCGCAGGCGACCGCGGGCGGCTGGGGCCCGGGCAAGGAGGCGATCTCGCTCGACGGGTTCAAGGTGACGCCGGCCGACGCGTCGACCGCGGCGCTCTACCAGTACGAGCCGATCGTCGGCACCGGCAAGCGCGGCAACTGGCTCTTCTGGAACATCTGGCAGGAGTACGCCGCGTTCATCGAGTACGACGGGCCGGTCGCGTCGACGAGCACCGGCTCGTGGATCGGCGACGCGTGCGCCGGCGACACGAACACGTGCAACGGGATCCCGGGCGGCTTCTGCGCGACGAACTTCCCGGGGGGCATGTGCACGGTCGACTGCGCGGCGAACCCGTGCCCCATCGATCCGAGCCACCCGGACACGTTCTGCGCCGACTTCCTCGAGGCCGGCGGCTTCTGCCTCGCGGTGTGCAACCCCGGCGTCCCGGGGAGCTGCCACGACGGCTACGAGTGCAAGACCGTCATCCAGTTCGGCTCGCCGACGAGCGCTCGCTTCGCGTGCGTCCCGAAGACCGGCGCGCCGACGGGCGGCGGGGCCCCGGGGAGCGGCCTGGCGCGCCGCTCCCTCCGCACCATCGCGCGGTAGCTCGGTCTCGTCGCGGCCGGCCTCTACGCGCGGGCCTACGCGCGGGGCGCCGCGGCCGCGAAGGGGCGGAGGACGGCGAGCGCGTCGAGCGCCACCTGGCCCGACGCGAGGCATGCCTCGTCGTCGGGGCGCTCGGCGAGGTGCGCGCTCACCCGGACGAACGACTCGAGGTAGACGATCTCGCGGCCGAGGCCGGGCGCGCGGCCGTCCGCGCCGCGGAACGCCCGCTCCGCGACCAGCACGGCGTCCAGCGCGGAGCAGCCGTGATCGCGGACGAGCGCGCGCGCGACGTCGGGGAACGCGGCGCCCGCGCGCATCGCCGACACCGCGAGGTGGCGCGCCGCGAGCTCGCGCTTGCGCGACGGCGTCATGAACCCGTGGCGCTGCTCGAGCGCGAGCGCGAGCCCCTCCTGCTCGTCGACGCCGCGCGCCGTCCCCATCGCGAACAGCGACAGCTCGGCCTCGCGCGCGCGTACCCGCGGGAGCGCGTGCCCGTGCACCTCGTGGAGGACCGTGCGCCGCGCCGTGTCGTCCGACACGGGCCGGCCGGCCGCGACGAAGATCGCCGCCTCGCCCGTCGCCGCGAGCGACGAGAGCTCCTCGTGCGCCGCGACGCGGAACGGCAGGCGCAGGCGCCCCACCTCGGCGCGCATCCGCGCGAGGAGCGATCGCGGATCGTCGCCGTCGCTCGCGAGGACGGACGCGCTCGCCTCGTTGCCGTCGCTCGCCCGAGCCGACGCCGTCGCCTCGTCGTCCCGCGCCGCGGTCCAGCTCTCCGCGAGCGCGCGGGCGCGGCTCGCCGTCGCGCCGGCGAACGGGGCGAAGCGCACCGCGGCGAGCGCCGAGAACGCGGGCCGGCCCGCCGCGCCGGCGAGCGCCGCCTCGACGTCGAGCTCGCGCGCGCGCGCCGCGTAGAGCGAGGCGAGGGGCGCGCCGTCGTCGTCGAGGCGCGCCGCGATCCGGGCGAGCTCGCGCCGCGCGGCGGTCACGTCGATCCGCCGGTACTCCCACGACGGGACGGGCGCCTCGCCCCGCGCGAGGCACGCGACGAGGCGCGCGCGCTCCTTCGACGCGTTCGCCGGCGTCACCGCGGCGAGGAGCGAGATCGATCGCCACGCCGCGCGGAGCGCCGGATCGATCTCCAGGACGATCGCCGTCGCGCCGGTCACCTCGCGGCCTCCACGCGCCGATCGTGGTCGATGTGACGAGGCGGCGCAACACGTCCGCGCGCCGCGATTTCGGCGCGGGTCCGCGCGCCTCTTCGCCCTCGTCGCGGCGCTCCTCGACGGGCGTTTCGGTGCGCTTTTCCTTGCGGCACGGCGACGGGCCGGTTACGCGGGGCACACCAGGTAGGCCGCGCGACGCGTATGGCGCGGCACATCCTGCCGAAGGTCGGCCCAGGCATGAAGAAGAACTACGTCCTCGACACGAACATCCTTCTGCACGACCCCCGCGCGATCTTCCGGTTCGAGGACAACAACGTCGTCATCCCGATCTACTGCATCGAGGAGGTCGACCAGTTCAAACGCGAAGGCTCGGAGCGCGGCAGGAACGCGCGCCACATCGCCCGCCTCCTCGACGACCTCCGCGAGGCGGGCGGGTCGCTCTCGAAGGGCGTCGCGCTCGACTCGGGCGGCACGCTCCGCGTCGCCGTCCCGGCGAACCGTCCCGAGCTGCCGAGCGCGATCGACAAGCAGGCGATGGACGCGGCGATCCTCCAGACCGCGTTCGACATCCGCAACGTCGACTCCGGCCGCCCCACCGTGTTCGTGACGATGGACACGAACCTCCGCATCCGCGCCGACGCGCTCGGCATGGTGAGCGAGAACTACGAGAACACCCGCGTCGACGTGGAGCGCCGCGAGACCGGGATGAAGGAGGTCGAGGTCGACGCCGGCGAGATCGACGCGTTCTTCCACGAGGGGTCGTTCGCGCCGCCCGATCGGGAGGCCTTCACGCCGAACCTGTGCGTCCTCCTCCGCGACCGCACGAACTCGAGCCACACCGCGCTCGGCCGGTTCGACCCCGTGAAGAAGGAGGTCGTCGCGCTCCGCACGCCGCGCGAAGGGATCATGGGCGTCCGCCCGCGCAACAAGGAGCAGAGCTTCGCGATCGACCTGCTCCTCGACGACAGCATCCGCCTCGTCACGCTCGTCGGCAAGGCCGGCACCGGCAAGACGCTCCTCGCGCTCGCCGCCGGGTTGAAGCGCACCGTCGACGACGTCGCGTATACGCGCATGCTCGTGTCGCGCCCCGTGATGCCGCTCGGCCGCGACATCGGCTTCCTGCCCGGCGACGTCGACGAGAAGCTCAACCCCTGGATGCAGCCGATCTTCGACAACCTGGAGTTTCTCTTCTCGAGCGGCACGCGCAAGGGCCCGCGCGCCTACGCCGAGCTCCTCGAGAGCGGGCAGATCCAGGTCGAGCCGCTCACGTACATCCGCGGCCGCTCGCTCCCGCAGCAGTACATGATCGTCGACGAGGCGCAGAACCTCACGCCGCACGAGGTGAAGACGATCATCACGCGCAGCGGCGACGGGACGAAGATCGTCCTCACCGGCGACCCGGGGCAGATCGACAACCCGTACGTCGACAGCGCGTCGAACGGGCTCACCATCGCCGCCGACAAGTTCCGCGGCGAGAGGCTCGCGGGGCACATCGTCCTCGCGAAGGGCGAGCGCAGCGATCTCGCCGAGATCGCCGCCAATTTACTGTAAAATGCACGCACCCGCGGGGCGGGGATCCTCGGGTGCGCGGCCGTCCGGTTCAGGGCCCACGCGCCGCGCACCGAAGAGCCGAGCGCGGGCCGGCCGCTCGAGCGCGATTGACGAGCGAAATGTCTTGCCGCGCGCGCCGCGGGTTCCCACGCTGAGAGCCATGGGTCCCCGCGTGCTCACGCTCGGCGCAGCGATCGCCCTCGGAGGATGCTCCTCGGTCCAATCGAGCGCCATCGCGACGGGGCCGGCTCACGCGCCGAGGTCCGGCCCGGTGCGTATCGTCACGTCACCGCCGGCGGCCGGGACGGACCTCGGCGTGGTCGAGGTGCACGGCGCGCAGGCCGAGGCGAACGTGGAGACGCTCGCGCCGGTCTTCGTCGCGCGCGTGGCGCGTATCGGCGGCAACGTGGCGGTGATCGATCACGTCGAGGCGCGGTTCGATCTGCTGGAGCGCGTGCACGCCGAGTCGTACGCGTACCCGTGCGGCTTTCACGGCACCTGCGTCGGCACGCGGTGGTATCCGGTTCAGGAGGAGGTCATGGTGCTTTCGATGCAAGGGCACGCGTTCGCCGCGCCTCCCGGGAGCGTCCCGTGACGCCCGAGCGCTGGGCGCGCGCGGCCGCCGTGTCGTTCGCGTCGCTCACGTCGCTCGCGACCACGGGGTGCGGGTACACCGAGACGCACGAGGTGCTCTTGCGCCAGCCGCAGCCGCCCCGCGCGCGCCGCGTCGAGGTGTACCTGGAGGGCCAGCCCGTGAGGCGGCCGTTCTACGAGATCGCGCTGCTCCAGGTCGTGGGTCACGGGTCCGACGCGAGCCCCGACGACGTCGGCGACGCCCTCGCGCAGCGCGCCGTCGCGCTGGGGTGCGACGCGATCGTCCGTGTCCGGATCGATCAGGGATACTCGATGACGAACGCCGTCGGCGTGTGCGCCCGGTGGGCCGGCCCCGCGGGCGTCACTCCTCCGGTCGCGGCCCCTCCGTCGGTCGCGCCTCGCGCCGCCGCGCCTCCGGTCGCGGCCCCTCCGTCCGCGCCCCCTGCGTCCGCCGCGCCCCCTGCGCCCGCGCCCTCTCCGCCCGCCGCGCCTCCGTCGGCCCCCCCTCCGTCGGTCCCCCCTCCGTCGGCCCCCCCTCCGTTGCCTCCCCCAGGCGCCGCCCCCGCCCCGAAGCCCTCGGCC
>Ga0105247_10002402_pt1 | contig 12734 bp, 10 predicted proteins | sample KBSS24metaG_FD_81519 | JGI IMG/M metagenome (GOLD analysis project Ga0105247, IMG submission 81519) | Switchgrass rhizosphere microbial communities from Kellogg Biological Station, Michigan, USA - KBS S2-4 metaG | ecosystem: Host-associated > Plants > Roots > Rhizosphere > Soil | place...
ACCATGATGGTGGCGACGACGTTCAAGGCTGATTTAAGCAACGGACGTCTCGCCGTGACGTACGCGTTTGAAGCGGGCCGAGTGAATCGGATCGGTCGTGAAGCGCACTTTGACCGGCACTTTATACGATGCGAGGCGGTCCGCGCAGAAGCGCCGCATCCGCACCTTGAACTCCTGCGGCGGCTCGTCCTGCGCGAGCCGGATGGTCGCGGCGACAACCTGTCCGGTCAGCGCATGCGCCTCGCCGCGGACGACGACGTCGGCGACGTTGTCCATCTCGAGCAGTACGCTTTCGACTTCGGCGGGAAACACCTTGTTGCCGCCGACGTTGATGATGTCGCTCTTCCGGCCCAGAAACCGGACCCATTCGCCGTCGGTCTCCACCAGGTCACCGGTGTCGAAGAACCCCTCGGCGTCAAACGGGCTGGGGGCGTTCAAGTAGCCGAGCATCGCCGACCTGGCGCGAATCCACAACCGGCCGTCCACGACCTTCCACTCGAAATCCTCGCCGCCGATCCGGACCCACAGCGAATTCGAGCCCCGCGACTGCGACCGCATGATGCCGAGCTCGGTCAAGCCGTAGGTCTGGAGCAGCCGTGCCTGCGGGAACGTCGCGCAGGCGCGCTCGAGCGTGCTCGCGGGCATCGGTTCCGTGCCGTACGTGATCAGCCGCAGTGACGACAGGTCGCGCCGCTCGGCCTCGCCCGACAAGGCCAGCATGTTGAGGAACGTCGGCGACGTCGGCAGCAGCTCGACCCGATGCCGTTCGATCGCATCGCAGATCGCGACCGGCGATCGATCCGACGGCACGATCACCGCGCCGCCGTTCGACAACGTGTAGAACAGGGTGTTGACGCCGCCGATGTGATCCAGAAGGAGGAACACGATTGTGCGATAGCTGGTGCGAGGCATCTCGTATTTCGCGAGCAGGCGCGACAGATCGTGCAGCGCCGCTTTGGGCTTTCCGGTCGATCCGGACGAGAACAGCACCAGCCCTGGATGCCGCTCATTTCGCAGAGCGGCATAGAGCGGGTGATCCGCCGTGCGACCTGTCTTCTCGACGGCCGGCGCGACCCCGGCGGCGGGATCCACCTTCACCAGATACTCGATCGCCGCGATCTCGCTGAACGAGGCGTGCTGCGGGCCCGAGTCCGGCGAGAGCGGTATGACGATGTGGCCGGCAACCGTGAGCGCGAGGAACACCGCGATCGCCTGGGGGCCGTAGTCCCCTTCGATGCCGACAACGCTTCCGGACGGCAGCGCGGCCAGGTCGTTCCGCCTGGCGCGAACCAGGACCAGCAGTTCCGCGTAAGTGCATGATCCCGCCGGCATCGCCACGGCCAGCGCGTCGCCGAACGTTTCCATCCGATCGAGCGGAAAGTCGCTCGTCATCCCGCGCCTCCGAGGTACACGATCTGTCCGGTGATCATGGCGCTGGCGGGCTGCAGGAAGAAGTCGACCACGTTGGTCACATCGTCCAGATCGGCCCATCGCGGAATCGCCTGCCGGGCGATGAGCCGCTCGATCGTGGCGGGCGGCACGCCGGCCGTCAGCCGCGTCTTGATCGGGCTCGGGCCGACCGCGTTGCACGTGATCCCGAACGGCGACACCTCGCGCGCGACGATCCGGGTAAACGTTTCGACGGCGCTCTTTGATGCCGCGTACACAGCCTCGCCTTCGAGCCTGAACGGCGCCGCGACGCTGGTGAAGTTGACGATGCGGCCGGCCTTGGAATGGCGCAGCAGACGCACGGCGGCCCGCGTCATGAAGAACGTGCCGAGGAAGTTCGTCGACATGACATCGCGCGCCGACGCTCCCGGCGTCAGCGCCACCGGATTCATCGCCGCAATGCCCGCGTTGTTGATCAGCACGTCGAGCCTGCCGACGCGGCGGCGGATATCCGCGAACATCGCCTGGATGGCTGCTTCGTCGGTGATATCCACCTGCACGTGCGCGTAGCGCTCGTGCTCGAGCGGCGGCGCCCCTCGCGCGCATCCGATCACCGCCGCGTCCTGCGCCAGGTAGTGGCGCACGAGATGTGCGCCGATGCCGCGGCTGGCGCCGGTGATGAGGATGTGTCTGACGTCTGTCACGTCGTCGACAGGCTGTTGTGAATGTACGCCACCAGCACCGGCACGCTGCGAAACGGGCTGGCGCTCCGCGACATGGCTTTGGCGTCACCGAGCGTCACGTCGAATCCGCGGTCGCTCAGCGCTTCTTCGATGTCGATGAGCAGCGAGACGAGGCCCAGGGAATCGAGCGGGCTGTCCGGCCCGAAGAGCGGCGCTTCGGGCGACGCGTCCATCTGCGCGTCAGCAGGCCTCGCGAGGTTCAGATTGCGGACGGCGTCCAGCACGACGCTTTCAATTTCGGCGGTCGTCACGAGCATGGTCCTGACACTGTGTGCGGAAACACGAGCAATAATAACGCCGTACGCCGCCGGCGAATGTTCCGCCTGTATTGAAGAACAGCGTCCACCCCACCGGCAGGCAGACATTAGAGAGCTGAATGGCGAACATTATGGCCCGGATCCTGAAGAATTTCGTTCCAGGATCCCCGGCATTTTTTCTCGCGGGTCTCGTCTTCGGCCTGGCGCCGCTTCTCGTTCGGCGACGCCTCGCGCGGTGGCAATCGGTGTGGCTTTCCTGTCTGGTGGGCAGCTACCTTGTGCTCAGCGTCCCGGTCACGGCTCGAGCCGTCGCCGCAGGTCTGTATCGGCAGCCGTCGGTGACCCGGGTGGAGCAGGCACGGGGCGCCACCACCCTCGTCGTTTTCGACGGCGACCACGCGGGATTGCGCCTGAAAGAGACCACTCGTTTGTACGCCCTGCTCAACCCGCGGTGGGTGATCGTGTCGAGCAGAAGGTACTGGTTCCGAAACGACGTGCGCCAGGCGGGAATTCCTTCCGACCGGATCGTGTCGGAGACTTCGTCGCTGACGACGCGGGATCAGGCGATCGCGATAGCGGCACTGCTCAAGGCACGCGGGATCGATCGTGTTGTCCTCGTCGCGTCGCCGATTCATATGCCGCGAGCGCTCGCGGCGTGCGAGGCGCTTGGCGTCCGGGCGGTGCCGTCGGTCACCGCGCTCCCTCATGCGGATCTTCCGAGAGGCCTCTGGAGCATCATTCCGCGGCGCGACGCCCTCCTCTACACGAACGAATCACTGTACGAATATCTCGCCATCTGGTGGTATCGGCACCAGGGATGGATCGCCTGACCGCGCGTCGGTCCGCGCGCGGACGTGCTAGTCTGCGAGCCGCGTTCGTTCACCGATGATTATTGACGGGCTCCGTCGCCGCAGTTTTGTTGTCCGGTACCTCACGCTCCTGGGCGGAGAGACCTTCAGCAAACTGTGCGTGATGGGCACGTTTGCCTACCTCGCGCGCGTGCTCGGGCCCCACCAGTTCGGGATGATCGAGCTGGCGCTGTCGATCACCGTTTTCTTCGTGCTCGGCGCCGAGTCCGGCGTCGGCTCCTACGGCGCCAGGATCATCGAGGCGTCTCCCGAGCGGGCGCCGGTGCTGGTGCCGCGCGTCATGGTGCTGCGCGCCATGCTCGGTCTCCCGGCATACATCATCATTCTCGGAATCTCGGCGCGCTACGGCGTGGCGAACCTGGGGATTCTGGCGATCTACGGACTGATGGTGCTGCTGACCCCGTTCTTCACGCAGTGGGTGTTTCAGGGGCTCCGCCAGATGCAGTGGGTCGCGGGCGGCAGCCTGCTGCGCTACACCGTGTTCGCGGCGATGACGCTGCTGCTGGTGCGGCGCCCGGCGGACATCGTGAAGGTGGCGGTCGCTGAAGTGCTGGGCGGCCTGGCGCTGGCGACATTCAACACGACGCTGATGCGGCGCGTGCTGAAAATCCGGCTGGAGTGGCGCGGCGCGGTCCGCGGCGCGGCGGCGATATTCAGGGAAACGTGGTTTCTCGGCGCCAGCGATCTGACATGGGCCGCCATGTGGTACTCGCCCACGATCATCCTGGGATGGACCGACATCGGAAGGACGGAGCAGGTCGCCTGGCTCGCGTCCTCCGTCCGCATCGTCATGGCGCTGCACTCCTTCGTCTGGCTCTATTTCTTCAACCTGGTGCCGAATCTCTCGAAGGAGCTGCAGGACGGCATCGACGGCTGGCGCGCCCTCATCCGTCGATCGTTGTCGACGTCGATGTGGGCGGCCTGCTTCGTCGCGGTCGGCGGCGTGCTGATGGCGCCGATCATCACGCGCGTCGTCTACGGCGGGGCCTACCAGCGGGCGGGACTGCCGCTGCGGATCATCGTGTGGATGATCCCGGTGACCTGGCTGAGCGGCCATTTCAGGTTCAGCCTGATCGTCAGCGGCCACCAGCGTTTCGAATTCCTGGCATCGGCCGTCGCCGGTATCAGCACCGCGGCGCTGGCGTTTCTGGGCGCGCGATATTACGGCGCGGAAGGCGCCGCGGCGGCGCTGCTCGCCGGCGGCATCATCAACGCCGTCGTCTCGGGTGTCGCGATGTACGTGCTGATCGGAAGCGTCGGGCTGACGCCCGCGTTGACGCCGTTTCTCGTCTGCCTTGCATCGATCGGCATCGGTCTCGCGGCGGGCCAGCTGCTCGGGCCGATCGCCGGTGCGGCCATCGCCTGCGGTCTGTATGTCGCTGTGACGGCGACGCAGTGGGATCTCAGACGCGTCCAGGCGGCGTGGGAAGGGCGGATCGACGCGGCCTAGTCACATCACGGTTGCTTGCGCGTCAACTCCTCTTTGACGATGTCGACGTTGGCGATCACGCGCCACGGCTGCTCCGCATATCCCTGGTATCGTGCAGGCGTCTTGAACGCCGCTCCTGCGTCCTTCGACCGCGTACCGGCCTTCACCTGTTGTTCGGCCCATGCCAGAAAGTCGGCGTTGAAATCCGCATACTCCCGGACATCGTCCCACGTCATCACGGTGGCGCTGTGGCCCGTGATGATCGTGTCGACGTTCTCGATGCCGGCGACCGCCTTCGACAGCGTCTGGGGATAGGCGATGGCGCTGCCGCCGCCGCTCGTGTCGATGATCGGAGGATACTTGCCCGCGAACAGGTCGCCGAAGTGGGCCGTACGAAGCGCTGCGAACACGATAATCGCGTCGCCGTCAGTGTGCCCGGCGCCGAAGTAATAGAGATCGATCCGGTCCTTCCCGTCGAGCACCGACATCCTGTCCGTGAAGGTCTTCGTCGGCAGGAATTTCGCCTTGTCGCCCTTGAAGCCAGGCATCCGCTGCATGATCACTTTCGTGTTCGCGTGCGCGATGATGTCGACCGTGGCCGGAAAGAACTCGTTGCTGCGCACGTGATCGGGATGCGCGTGCGTGTTGATGATCATCGTGACCGGGTGATCGGTCACCGTTCGGACCTTGTCGAGAATCGGCTGTCCCCAACCGGGCAGCTTGGTGTCTACCAGGACGACGCCCGTGTCGGTGACGAATGCCGCCGTGTTGCCTCCGCCGCCCTTGATCACGTACAGGTTGTCCTTCACCTTTTCGATCGCGGCGATTTTCGGGCCATCCTCGGGCTTCGCCCGACAGCCCGAGACGGCCGCGCCGGCGACACCGACAGCGATCAAGGCGCCGAGTACAAGGGCTCGCATCATGGATTTCAGCCAGCGAGGTGAAAGACGAGGACGTTCCCTTCGTCCTGGAATCGAGGCACGCCATAGCGGCTCCCGAGTGCATGCACGGCGTCACCGGTCGCGTGCTCGATCACAATAAACACCGGACGTCTCAGCGCGTCAACATACGCCCGATCGCGCAGATCCAGTGCTTCGCCCGCGACGAGCGTCGCGGCAATGCGCCGACGCCGGCCGGCGTCGGCAAAGGGGTCGACGAGATAGTCGGGACCCTGGCCGACAAACAGGTCTCGGCCGGTCAGCGCCGGAAATTCCGGCGTGTTGCCGACTGGCGTGCTGAGTGGCGCCTGCGGGTCGGTGATGAATATGGCATCGGCTGGCGTGGACGCGATGATCCACGCATACAGCTTCGAAACCGGGGAACTGTCCGGCGTTCTGCGCAGCTGAGCGCCCTCGAGCCGCAAAGGAATCGCCGGCCGCTCCCAGTAGGCCCAGAGGACGACGGCGGTCGTCGAGGCCATCGCCGCGAGGAAGGCGGCGCCAACGGTACGTCTGACCGCGGGCGCGAAGGCCTGCAACTCGAAAAACGCACCCGCCGCCGGGACCGCGAGCATGAAGGCCGCCACATGGAACAGGTCGCTTTCGTTGGCGCCGGGGATCTGCAACAGCGTGTTGCCGAAGAGCAGCATCGCGCTGGCGGCCACGACGATGCCGAGAAAACGGCGCTGCCGCGAGCGGAGCAGTGTGAAGAAGGCCAACACCATCACCGGCGCGATGCTCGTCACGATTGTGGCAACCAGGTCGGGACGAAACGCGACGATGATTTCAGGTTGAGCCGACCGGCCGAACAGGTGGTAGTAGGTGGGGAACGCGACGACGCAGCCCGCGGCAAGCGCGACGGCCGCCCGCAACACCGCCTGCAGCCGTTCGGGTCCCTGTTGGACGCCTGGCCGGCGCATCCCGGCCAGCCAATCACCTGCCAGCGCAGCCGACAAGCTCCCCGCCGCGACCAACCCGATGATCGGCGAGAGGGCCGTACTCGCCGCCGCAGCCAGGAGCAGACCGCACAGCCAACCGGCGCGCCGATTCTCGAGATATCCCTGCAGCGCCAGCAGCATCACCAGGACGAATGCGAGGGCGAGCGAGCGCGATGAGTTGTTCAGAAAGAAGTTCAGCAGCGGTCCGTAGAGCGCGCCGGGATCGTTCCAGCGGACCATGCCCATGACCGGATGCGTGAGCCCCCACAGGTACGCGCCATCATCGGCAGGCCAGGGCTTTCCTGCGGCGAGCTTCGCGACCAGAATGACGGAGCCGAAGGCGTTGGCGCCGGCCAGGGCAAACAGGCCGATCGCCACGGACGGGACAGGACCCCAGTCGAGTCGGCGGCCCAGCGCCGCGCCGCTGAACCAGACGAGCGCCACCGCCAGCAGCCCGAGCGCCTCGAACGCGATCAGCGGATGCACGCCCGCTACGGCGCTGAGCCGGCCGGCGACGTAGTGGTAGAACCAGTAGTACGGCAGCCGCTCGCCGGCAAAAAACGGATTCTCCGGACGCGCGATCGTCCACGACCGTTCGAAGCCGCGGGCGACCGCGGTGTGCAGGAGGCCGTGCGCCGAGACGAGCGTGCTGAGGCTCGCACGATGCAGCGCGACGACAGCCGTCCACGTGATCGCCGTCGCGCCCGCCGCGAGGGCATAGCCGCTCACGCCTCCACGACCGCTCGGCGTCACCGTCATTTCGCGGCGCCGCCAGCTCCCATCTCGTTGATCGTTCGCGTCAACGTGGCCACAGCCGCCCGGCCTCGCTCCGTCGTGGCCAGGTTCGTCCGCTCTTCCGGATCGTCAGGCCACGCGAACAGCTCGGTCTCGCCGGATGTTGACAGGATCAAGTGCCAGTCACGTGAGATGAGCGACCGCAGCGAGCCCCGGCTAACCGGATAACCGGGTGGTCCGCCGGGGAGCCCGGTGACTTCCGACAGAACGGGGGCGTCGGTCTCCTCGGCATCGCGCGATCCGGGCGCCGACCAGGCCGACGCGAGCGAACGTCCGGGAAACGATCGTCGTCCGGACGAGGCATCGGTGAGCTGCTCGATGGTCGCAGCCAGACGGTTCAATCCGACGACCTGCGATACACGCCGCCCGGCGGGGACATGACCTGGCCAGGCCACGACCAGCGGTACGTGCACGGTCTCGAAATAGAGCGCATTGCCGTGTCCGAAGAGATCGTGATTCCCGAACGACTCGCCATGGTCCGAGGACACAATGACGAGGGTATTGCGGTCGAGACCACGCCTGGCGAGCTCGCCGAAGAGCCGGCCGAGTTGAGCATCGAGATATGTCACGCAGCCGTCGTAGGCGTCGATCTCCGCCTGGACTTCAACGGCGGTCGGCTTCGGCTTGCGCCGGAAGGTATCCGGCTGAAACTGAAAGTTGATGACGTCGCCACGCGACGGCGTCGGCGAATACATGGACTGGAAAGGATCGGCGGTCAGGTACGGATCGTGCGCGTCGAGAAAATTGAGAAGGGCAAAAAACGGACGGCTCTCCACTCCATCGAGCCATTTCAGGAACTCGTCGTTCAATCGCGCCGCCCGCTTTCGTCCTGGAATGTCGAAGTAGCCGACACGCGGCAGAATATTCAACGCGAGGCGCCGGCCAAACGCCGTGCGGACCGCGTCGTCCACGATGGAGTCGCCGTAGACGTCGAAGCGGGTGAATCCGCGGCCCAGGCCCCATTCCGGCGAGACGTATGACGTGTTGGCCGCGAACGCGGCCGTCACGTATCCTCTCCCGGCAAACAGCTCCGTGAGCGTCGGCACGTTGGCGTTCATCGGTTGGCGCCAATCCGCGTGATGGTCGTGCGGATAGAGCCCGGTCAACATTGAGGCGTGCGACGGCAACGTCCACGACGCATTCGAGAATGCGTTCTCGAACAACACGCCCTGCCGTGCCACGCGGTCCAGATTCGGCGTCGTCGTGCGGGAGTAGCCGTACGCGGAGACATGATCGGCGCGAAGCGTGTCGAGCGTGATGAACAGCACGTTGGGCGTGCCAGCCACCGGCGGCGGCAGACGGCTCTTCGCCGCCCGCTCGTGCAACGGTCCCCAGAGGATTCCGGTCAAGACGAGAACGGCGGCGACTGCGAGGAGTGAAACGAACGTCCGCGCCATCGCTTGAACGGCTCGATCCGACACGGAAAGGCGACGACTGCCTTCGACGGCGATGCCAAGGCTCAAGACCAGTACCGCCCACGGCCGCATCACATCGAAGATCTCGAGAACGATGTATGCAAGTACCCACAGAAACGTAAGGAAGACGACATGAGAGCGCATCGAGGTGGGAAGCGCGCGGATTACCAGCGTCAGTGCGGCGCCGATGATCAGAAACAGGCTCAAGTCGATGACCGGCGCGATCCACAGGATCGCAGCCGATACCCTGATAGGTACGCCCACGTAACGGAGCCCGATCGAGATCACGGCCTCGACCACGCCGGCGGCCAGGCCGAACCACGCGGCCAGACTCAGAAGCCCGGCCACACCCCGTGTTATTCTGGGCATTGCGATGTCATCAGTCTCCGACACGCCGTTGGTGTAGGCCCTCCCATCGAATTGTGACAACTGCCGCCCCATCCTCGCGAGCGACGCGCTCGCTGAGCGCCGTCGCCTTCCTCTTTCTGTTCCTGGCGACGTCGTACCAGGTTCTGTGCGCGCGTCAGGATGTCACATTTCTGAACGAGTACGTCCTCAAGATGGACGACGCCTATTATTATTTCCAGGCGGCGCGAAACATCGCGGACCTGGGCTGGCTGACGTTCGACGGTATTCACGCCACGAGCGGCGTTCAGGTGCTGTGGGCCGCAGTACTCGCCGGCATTGCCCTGATCGTTCACGATCGGGTCGGGTTCATCCGTGCTGTGCTCGTTCTGAGCGCGCTGCTCAATGGGGTCGCCGGACTGATCCTGTGGCAGCTGGGACGACGAATGTACTCGGGCGCGGTTGGGAGCGTCGCCGTGATCCTCTGGAGCGGGTTCATGCTCGGCCTGCTGCCCATGCTGATGGGCGTCGAGTATCCGCTGCAGATCGTCATCCTGCTCGCCATCCTTTCGGTCTGGTGGACGATTCACGTCGATCCCGCTGGCAACGGCAGCCGGACCCGTCTGCAACTGCTGGGCGTTCTGCTGACGCTGAATTACTGGAACCGGCTCGACTCCGCGGCGTTGTCGATCCTCGTCGCGTTCGCCACTATCGTGTCGCTGTTCAGGACGCACCGCTCCGTGCCAGAGCTCGCGCGGCAGGTGGCGTGGTTGGCCGTGTGGCCTGTCGCCGGCGCGATCGGGTACGTCGCGATGTGCCTGGCCGCTGCGCACACGCCGATGCCCATCTCCGGTCTGGTGAAAGAATACTACGCCGCCCGGCACTTCAATGGTCATAGCTGGGCGATCTCGCTGGCGGGACACGTGGCCTGGTGGGCACTCATCGAAGTACGCCCGCTCGCGGATATCGTGTCCGGTGCGCTGCTGGAGAACAACAGCCCGCTCTTCAGACCGTTGCCGCTCGCGGTGGTGGCGGCGATCGGAGTCTGGACGTTCTGGAGCGCGGCGGCGATCATCCGCGAGCGGTGGCAGAACCACGGCCGGTTCCGCGTCCTGCGGTTTCTCGCCTTGTGCTGGTTGTTCGGTGCTGTTCACGCCGCGCTCATCGTCGTGACAATCGGTCCGTTCTCCCACGTCACGCAACACTATTACGGCTGGCTCCTGATCACGTGGTGTCTGTGGGGCGGCCTGATGATCGAACGGTTGCTGGCGACGAGCCGTTCGACTGTTGCGTGGGCGCGTCCGCTCGCGATCGCGGTGATGGCGTGCCTCGTCGCAGTCAATTCAGCCATCGCCTGGCGCAGGATCGCCAGCCCGGTGGACGTACACGCCGCGCTTCACAATCGGCGCCTGCCGGTAATCGCCTGGATCGACGAGCACGTGCCTGCCGATGCCCGCATCGGCGCGTGGAATGCGGGACAGATCGGCTATTTCAGTCAGCGGACGGTGGTCAACCTCGATGGTCTGGCCAACGACGGCGAGTATCTCGAGGTCCTCGAGCACGGATCGCTGGCTGACTACCTGAGGCGGGAGCGGATCACGTATCTCGTCGACAACGACGCGATCGACCTGACGATGCCATATCACGCGGCGTGGGACCACACGCAGTTCTTCCACCGGACGGTCCCGTGGGCGGGCCTCGAGAAAATGTACGTCGAGCACGGTCAGTCAGACCCGATCATGGTGCTCCGGATCCGAAACTGACCGTTCAGGCGTAAGACTCGCGAACTGTCCCTCTACGAGATGTAACCGAGCCCCTTGAGGCGCTCGCGAATGATCTCGTCCCCGGACGAGGGGGACACCGGCGTGACGGCGGCGGACGTCAGCAGCGACGTCCCCGTCATGGACGGCGGCACGTCATAACCACCGAGCTCGAGCAGCGTCGGTGCGATGTTCAGCAGGTGCGCCCCCTGAATTTCGCCGCGGAGCGTGCAATTGGGCGCCGCCAGAATCATGCTGCCGAACTGCGCGTGGTTGCAGTCGTCGGGACCCGAGTCGTTTTCGCGGACGTGAATCGTGGGATAACCGACGCCGCCGATCGAGCGCCAGTACAAGGCGCCGAAGTGGACGATGAGATCCGGGGCGACGTTTTTCACGGTCCGGTAGATCTCTTCGGGTTTGAAGACGAGCGTCCCCAGAGGCCGGCCCTGGTCGTCGGCGGTAGCTTCGAACATCGCCTTCATCTCGTCGCGAAAGCGCTCGTACTCCTCCGGTGCGATCGTCCCCTGTGGCTCGCGCCCCTTCACGTTGAAGAACACCCGGGCGTAGTAGCCCCCCTCGCTCCAGACTTTCGTGCGGCTCCAGTCCACATCCAGCTTGGCGAACGGCGTGATTTCCTTCGGGTACTGATTGAGGACCAGCAGCCCCTGCTGCACCAGCCACTCGTTGACGCAGTACCCGCCGTCCAGCCGCTGCGCGCCGTGATCGGATACGACGAGGATTGCGGTGTCCTCGGTCAGCAGCTCGAGCAACCGGCCGAGCTCCTCGTCGAGATACAGGTAGTAATCGCTGATGACCGTTGCGAACTCGCTGTTCGGCTCGTACAGGACGTGCTGAGGGTCGTGATATTTCCAGAAACCGTGATGGATGCGATCGAGGCCGATCTCGACGAACTGAAAGTAGTCCCACTCCGAGTGCTGGACGTAGTGACGGATCACCTCGAAGTGCTTCCGCGTCATCTCGTAGGTCGAGTCGCGCAGCCACGCCTTCTCGCCGGTGCGAAATCCTTTGACGTCGACCGGATACTCGCCGACGAGGGCGGCGATCTCCTGCGCCACTTTGGCAGGATGTGTGTAGACGTCCTTGGTGGTGTCGGGCGTCAGGAAACAGCCGACCGAAATGCCGTTGACCTTGCGGGGCGGAAACGACGGCGGCACGCCGATGATGTTGGCGCGGTTCCCCTCGCGCGCCACCTGATCCCAGATCGCCAGCTCCTGGATGGATCGCGAGTTGACGATGCTCATGCCGTCGTAGGAATGATCGGTGCGGTTGCGGAACCCGTACACGCCAAGCGAGCCGGGGTCCTGGCTCGTCGACATGCACATCCAGGCCGGCACCGTGATCGGCGGGATGACGCTCTCGAGCCGGCCGTATCAGCCGTATTCCATCAGCCGCCGGAAGTTCACGAGCCGATCGTCGCCAAGCAGCAGTTCCGGGGCCGCGCAGTCGAGCCCGATAACGAGGATCTTCATAGCAGCGATTGTCCTTCCATGATCGGATCGCGGGGGACGCCGAGCGCGGCCAGAATCGTGGGCGCCATGTCGACCAGCCGCGCGTTCTGGCCGAACGGCCGGTTCATGAAGAGCACACCCGGCACGAGCGACGGATCGATGATATGGTCTCCGGCCCACTTCTTGTCGTTGTCTTCGAAGTGGCCGGCCGGAATGCCGCCGAGCGCGGTGGCCCAGGAGGCGCGGTATCCGCTGGCGAAGCGGACCATCAGATCGGGCGATTCATCCGCGTACGCGCCCACATAGACCTCGTCACGCCTCGACACTCCGCGAACCGCGACGGCGCCGCGGTCCTGGTCGACGAGGCCGGTCAGCCCGGCGGCGATC
>Ga0105247_10002404_pt1 | contig 12733 bp, 15 predicted proteins | sample KBSS24metaG_FD_81519 | JGI IMG/M metagenome (GOLD analysis project Ga0105247, IMG submission 81519) | Switchgrass rhizosphere microbial communities from Kellogg Biological Station, Michigan, USA - KBS S2-4 metaG | ecosystem: Host-associated > Plants > Roots > Rhizosphere > Soil | place...
GGTACTGATAAATATGGCCGTGACATTTTAAGTCGTCTTCTTATTGGCACAAGAGTAAGTTTAAGTGTTGGGCTGATCACACTTCTTATTTCATTGAGTATTGGTTTAATCTTAGGGTCTCTTGCCGGGTATTTTCGGGGCAGAACCGATAATGTCATCATGTGGTTTATCAATGTTATCTGGAGTATTCCTACATTATTGCTTGTATTTGCTATTACACTGGCATTGGGCAAAGGTTTCTGGCAGATATTCATTGCAGTGGGTTTAACAATGTGGGTAAATGTAGCAAGACTTGTGAGAGGCCAGGTGCTTTCCGTTCGTGAACTCGAATATATTGAAGCAACAAGAGCCCTGGGGTTTTCACATATCAGAACTATTGTACGTCATATATGGCCAAACATTATGGGACCGGTAATGGTTATAGCAGCATCCAATTTTGCCTCGGCTATAGTAATTGAAGCCGGATTAAGTTTTCTGGGTATTGGCGTTCAACCACCCCAACCAAGCTGGGGACTAATGATAAAAGAGAATTATAATTTTATCATTACACAAAATCCAATGCTGGCCCTTGCTCCGGGTTTTGCTATCATGCTTTTGGTGCTTGCATTTAACCTTCTTGGTAATGGGTTAAGGGATGCTCTTAATGTTCGTTGATTTTATTTACGGGAGTATCTATATGAGCCCGTCCATTGATTGGTTGACCTTGTTAAAGAGGTAACTTTTACTTCAACCAGGCATTGCACATTAACTGGCGTATTGGTGATATCAATATTGGTAACACTAGTCGATGTATTGATATTAAAAGTAAAAAATGGAGCACTTCCTGAACCATCATCTTTTTTAGCACTGACCTCTATTTTAACTCCATTAGGAGGCATAGCCGATGTAACAGTAACCTTTAAATTAAAAGGGCCAATGGATGGAGCCTGAACAGAACCATTTGGAGGATCAATTTCCACAACAAGGTTTGCTTCTGTATTGCCATGGCTTTTTTTGCAACCGGATCCGGATAGTACACACATACAGGCTATCAAACCAAATAAAACAGCTATCTGTTTCATACAAAACGTTTTTACAACAAATCCATTTCAAGATATTTATTATTATGATACTGTCCCATTTATCTGGTTGCTTTTTTGCAAATGACCACCCCTGAGATTTGAAATACTTATTAACTTATAACTTTCACGTTTCGGCTGAAACTTTCTTCCAAGGAAATAAAGGTTTCAGTACGCTCAATACCTTTTATTTTTTGTAGTTGATCATGTAAGACGAACTTAAGCTCTGAAATATCTTTGCAAACAATTTCTGCAAACATGCTATAATTTCCGGTGGTATAATTAAGGCGAACTATTTCCGGCATTTTTTGCAAATCTTTTGCCACTGAATCGTATAATGAACTTTCTTTTAAATAAATTCCGATGAAAGCTATGACGTCATAGCCAAGCTGCTTCAGATCTGCTTTTAGTCTCATACCTTTAACCACCCCTGCTTCCTGAAGTTTTTTGATACGAACATGAATGGTGCCGCCGGAGACAAATAATTTTTTTCCGAGATCGGCGTAAGATATTTCGGCATTCTCCATCATGTGATGAATGATCTCGAGGTCAAGTTTGTCAAGATTTAATTTACCTGCCATTTTAAAATCAATTTTTAAATTTTTTCATATATAAAAGCAAATATTTGAAAATTATCTATAATTTCAAAATTATTGTTGAAAAAATTGGAATAAAACATACAATTACTATAATTTTGTTCTATCAAAGTTCTTAGAATCATTGATAATACTGTGGGGTGATGAAACTTTCGGCAGACATGCCCTCTTGTCTCGAGGGTGGGGATAACAGGATAAACGTAGTATAGAGCCGCTTTGGTAGCAATACCATGGGCGACCAGGGTCGACCACTCAAAACTTTGTGCTATAGCTAACTGCCCCGTGGAGGTTCGACTCCTCCCCCTACAGCAGTAGTTTTCTCATGTTAATTTCAAAGCCTTTGGATTTTTCCTGAGGCTTTCTTGTTTTTACCCTTCTTAGCGCTGCTTCTAAGTCAATCCATTTTTTCTTTCCAATTTTACCTATCTGCTTTTCTACCTTTAGCGGCCATGGGTCAAAAAAAGCTCCAACGATTTAAAGAACTTGATACAATGAAAAATGTTCTGCAGCATCCAAAGGATATTGCAGGAAAATGGAATTCCTTTTTTAATAATAATCATCCGATCATTCTTGAATTGGCTTGCGGCAAAGGAGAATATGCAGTAGGGTTAGCACAAATGTATCCGGAAAGAAACTTTATCGGCGTTGATCTGAAAGGAAATCGCATTTGGGTTGGTGCAAAGAAGGCTTTACAACATGAGCTTAATAACGTTGCCTTTCTTAGAATTCAAATTGATAGTATCAATGACTATTTTATCAAAAATGAAATAGGTGAGATATGGATCACATTTCCCGACCCTCAATTGCGATCATCCAAATCAAAAAAGAGATTAACACATCCAAAATTTCTAAGATTATACGAACAATTTCTAATACCCGGAGGTTTAATACATCTAAAAACCGATAGCCCTGGTCTTTATTCTTTTACCAAAACAGTCATTGCACTTTATGATTGCGTATTGCATGCTGATCTTAACGACATTAATAAAGAGGAAAATCTTTCAGCAGAGCTTAAGATAAAGACGCATTATGAATCACTTGATATAGCTGAAAGTAACCGGATACATTATTTATGCTTTTCCCTGCCCCCCAAACTTAAAGGAAAACAAAAGGATGAAATATTAAAGCAAATATTACAAGATCATGGAGGAGCTGATTGAAGGCGTACACTATTACTTTAATGAAGAAGGCCTGATAGTGCTTACTGAAAAATATCATTTGGAAAAAGGATATTGCTGTGGAAACGGGTGTACCCACTGCCCCTATAATTATGAAAATGTAAAGGAACCCCGCCGCTCAGAATTACTTGACCAAAGAAAAAGTAATCCCGGGAAATGATTCTGCCTTCCTTTTAAAGATTATCTACTCCTTAATTCTCATTTCCGGAATGGTGATAAATATATTGTGGAATTTTTCAATCCATGGAAGGTATGGCATAAACTATGTTATTCTATATATGAACAATTTCAAGTTGAAGTCATGAAAAAGATTTGGGTGCTGGCGGGAATATTTATTTTATCCACTTTGCAGGTTTTTTCTCAACAAAAAAGATTTCGGGATATTGTAGGTAGTTGGAAAGTAACTGGTGAACAGGCTTCCGGAGCGAGTCTTCAAATAACAGATAGTTCTGATATAGTTTTTACCTACCAGGGTGAGAAAAAGAAAGTTCTTGATTATAATATCGATTTTTCTAAATCTCCTGCCTGGTTTGATTTTTCTATTAATGATACAGCTTCGGTTGTGAGAGTGAAAAGCATAATGGAAGTTATCAATGATAGTATGATCAAATGGCAGCTCTTTATTGATGAAGACCGCCCTGATCATTTTTCTTCAGGAAAAGGAGAATTGTTTTATCTCATAAAAGAAAAACCTGTTTCAAATTCCGTCTCAGTAAGCAATAAGGTCCAATAAGTTTTTTGCTATCTTCATTGCATGTCTATAAAAAAATCTGCAGCAGTTAAATTAAAATCAATAAAACCTTCTGGTAAAAGAGATGAAAATTTTTTCGAATTGGTATTTGAAGTAGCAAGACAAATACCAAAAGGAAGAGTAACTTCTTATGGTGCCATAGCTGCTTGTCTTGGAACAAAACTCTCTGCAAGAATGGTAGGATGGGCAATGAATGGATCAGGAAAAGTGAGGCCAAAAGTTCCGGCACATCGTGTAGTTAACCGGCTGGGTATATTAAGCGGCAAACATCATTTTAATGATCCTACGCAAATGGAAAAACTTTTAAAAAAGGAAGGAATAAAAGTTAAGAACGATACTATAGTTGGTTTTGAAAAATTGTTCTGGGATCCTGTGAAGGAATTGGGTTTTTAAATCTTTACTTTGATACCTCAGTAAAATATTTATCTGCCGCTTCAGGATCAGCAAAAAAATGCCGGCCTTCTATTATTTTTCCACTTTTAAACGTCCATAATACACAGGCGTGATGGTCAAGATTACTGCCATCGGAACTATTGGTTGCCGAATGAATACATTCAATTAAATAATTTTCATTTTCACATACAATCAACTTATCGATTGTTGGCTTTCCTCTCGCCATTATTTTACCCATTTTATCAAAAAAGGCAACAATTTCTACCACCCCATTTTTTATTCCGGCTAATGGATGCCTGCCCATGAATATCCATTTTGCATTTTCGTCCATTACTTCTTTTACCTTATTAATATCATGTTCCTGGTATGCTTCAAAAAATTTGTCAACTATGGATTGATGGGCAGAATTCATTTTGCAAAGTTTAATCAGATCTTAGCAAAATGTTTACCATTCTTGAAGCCGTTCAATAATAAGGGCTGATCATTAAATAAACAACTACACCCGTTACAACTACATAAAACCATACAGGCCAAATGATCCGGACTATTTTTTTGTGTTTCTCATATTCGCCGATCAATGCCCGGTAAGCTGCAAATAAAATAAACGGAAGTCCTAATCCCGCCAACGGGATGTGAGTGGAAAGAATTATGAGATATACGGTGCGTATGCTTCCTGCGGCGGCAAGCTCAGTATCACTAAGACCTTTTATACCATCAGTTTCACCATATATTGTTTCACCAGCAAATAAATGATGGCAGATATAAGAAACCAGAAATAATACTGACAAGAACATCGCTGTCAGCATTATTCTTTTATGTATTAGGTATTCTTTTTGTTTTACTGCAAATAAGCCTGCTAATAAAAGTATGGCCACTATCCCATTAATGATGGCATTTGCTTGTGCGAAAATGTGTACATCAAATGGTAAATTAATTTTTCCTGCCAGGTTATATCGTCCTAATACACTTACTGCCGCAAATACAATAACAGAAAAAAGGATGATCAGTGTTTTTGCTTTTCTATCATTTTTTTTCCAGGTAGCCGGCAACAACATTGATTAGGTAGTTTGTTTTCTGAAAAAGTATAAAAGTAATCCAACGGCTATCATTGTAATGAGTAAAACAATAGCGATCAATTGCAGCTTCCCTGCAAAAAAACTTTTTTCTTTAGGACTTTTTTCCAGTGTAAGTAATACGATGTCCTGTGAAAGTTTGGCAAGCGATACTGAATCCAATCCGTGATAATAACCCCGTACATAACGATTGCTATCAATCAAAACAAAATGATCGGTGTGCATAAAACTAGTGTCTACTCCATGCCCATCTTCTGCAGGAACTTTCATTTCATTAATGATAAGATCATAAATGTCTTTTTTATTACCGGTAAGCAACCACCATTGTTCGGGATTTATCTGGAAGCGGTCAGCCCAGTATTTTAAACGTTCTACTGAGTCTCTTTCTGGATCAATACTGAAGGAAAGGAAATGAACAGAGGCATTTGTTTTGTCCCCCACTCTTTGCGCATTGGTTATCGACTCCTGCAGCCGTTTCATATTTCTTGTAAGTCCCGGGCAAATAGTAGGGCAATGCGTAAAAAAGAAATCAGCAATTACGATCTTACCTTTTATATCATTCCATGAAACTTTTTTGCCTAATTGGTTAGTAAGCGAAAAATCAGCCAGACGATGCCAGGCCGTATCAACAATTTGTTTTCCCTTTTTTGTCTTTACAATTACTGAATCAGGAAGATAATGGCGGGGCATTGTAATAGCCGATTCGCTATAGCGCTTCACTATAAAATAACTCACCAGGGGTAAAAGTATCGCCAGCAGCACCGCATATAAAGCTTTCTTATTCACTTTGAGGTATAAAAATTAATTAAAAACCATCCCGTTGCAGCGGAATGGTTACAAGAATTTAATGAGTTAGTGAACGTATCGTTATTCTTTTCCACTATGTTTTAATTCAATAGTATCCTGCTTCTGTTCATGCACCGGCATGGTCGATTCTTTAAAATGCGGGTCATACTTGTTTCGAAGATTTTTATAAGAGTTACCATCTAATATAAATGCGAGGATGAACCAGATGAAAAGAGAAAGCGGCACAACGATCGTCATGATCATATTGCGGATCTCATCTCCCAGATGCATGAATACGGAAACGATATAATAAGCCTTTGCTAATGTCAATATGCAAACCATTCCTTTGAACATTAATATCAACAGCGGGCTTGGATGTTCCCCTTTATGCAATGTGTAAATGGTCAATCCTATTCCTAATTCTATAATAGTAATAACAGATAACAGGATTGTTGTCTTTCGTACCCTTTTTTTAAATTCAGCATCGGAATGATGATGCTGAAAAGTAACTTCTGGTGAGAATGTATTTTGCTGATGATCCATATTTCAAATTAAATTAAGTTTTAAAGCCCCCGCAATCCTAAATAAGATAAAAGCACAAGAATACAAATACCCATACCAGGTCAACAAAGTGCCAGTACAATCCTGCTTTTTCTATCATCAGGTAATGTCCTTTTCTTTCAAATACTCCTTTCGATGTCATGATAAGCATAATGCTATTAATGATAACTCCGGAGAAAACATGGAAACCATGAAAACCCGTGATGCCAAAAAAGTAACCGCCAAATGCGATTGGTCCTTTCTCTCTCACATGCATTTCTGCCGTATTCAGCATACCAATAAGATTGTCATTTGACATGGAAGCAAGCTGAGCCGGGGCAACTGTATGATTATGTTCTTCTACTAATTTCATTAATGTTTCCTTAGGTGTATTTCGTAAAGCATCCATTACCGCTGAGCCTTCAACGACTCTGCCCCATGGATTGCCTCTCATCGTTTGCCCGATCAATTCTATTTTACCATCAACTAATACAGCATGTTCACCCGTTATAAGATGATGCCATTCCCATGCCTGGCAACCTAAAAAGGCAAGACCGCCAACAATGGTCCATGCGATCCATTTTATTACCCCATTTTTATCCTGGTTATGTCCTGCATGTACCGCCAGTACCATTGTAACCGAACTGATGATAAGTATAAATGTCATCACACTTACAAAGGCAAGAGGTAAATTAGCATGACCAGCTCCGGGAAATGCATTGAACACGGCATTGGAATCGGCCCAGAAGTTTTGACTGAAACGAATAGAGCCGTATGAAATAAGAAATGCGCCAAATGTAAAAGCGTCACTCATCAAAAAATACCACATCATTAATTTACCATACTCCAGGTTGAATGGGCTTTTACCTCCACTCCACCATTTCGTTTGATGTGTTGTTGCCGTTGTTGCCATGTCAGTTATTTCGATTTATGATTTTGGTCTTTATTAATCTTATCCTATTATTAAAAAAAATACCAGCAGGTATATCCATAATATATCTACAAAATGCCAATAAGTCGCTGCTACTTCTACAGGTACTGAACTATACAACTTTGTTTTTCCAAAAAAAGCTTTAAGAAACATTACAATTAAAGTTATCACTCCTCCTATTACATGCACTGCGTGTAAGCCGAAGATCACATACAGGAATTGACCAGCATTTCCTCCTTTAAAAGTTATGTGTTGTGCCCACAATTCCTGAAATCCCATCCATTGCAATAATACAAACGCACTTCCCAATATAAGCGTAACAGCAATCAACCACCTGTATTGCTGCATCTGCCTTTGTTTGAAAGAACGTAAAGCCATTTGCACTGTTAAGCTGCTCAATAGTATAACAGCAGTTGAAACCCAGAACACTTTTGGAAGATCAATATCCTGCCAACCGGATTGATTGCTCTTTACAATAAATGCACTTGTCAAACCAGCAAACATCATCAGTATGCTTGCAATAGCCACCCACAATGTAAACTTATGCGGATGGATCTTTTTACCCCCATTTCCTAAAGAGGTATTTGTATGTTTTTCAAATTTTAAATCACTAACCATTTATTATATTTCTTCTAAAGATTTCTTTTAAAAATATTTAATTCCATTAGAGCTCTTCTTCAGGAAATGGAGACTACTTTGCTCATTAACAGGGCAAGCAGCACCACCGGCAAATACATATAACTTCCAAACATCACTTTCCTTGCCGAAGACACATCCATCCTTCTATACAAATTCATACATCGCATTATCATAAAAATATTTGCGAGTATTACTAATCCCAAACTCACCTTTCCTGTTACATCATCATAACTGCACATTTTTACCAAATATGGCGCCAGCGTAACCGGCACTAATAATAATGAATAGATCACTGTTTGTAATGCCGTAAATTTTGTTGGCCCTTCCTGCGATGGTAACAATTTAAATCCTACCGATGAATAATCTTTGTGTGCTACCCAGGCAATAGCCCAGAAATGCGGTAATTGCCAAAAGAATTGCAGCACAAATAATATCCATCCTCCCAATGATAATTCATCGTTACCTGCTGCCCAACCGATCAAACAAGGCAATGCTCCCGGAATAGCACCTGCTAATACTGCTATTGAATTAACTTTTTTCAATGGCGTATAAATAAATGCATACAGGAACAAACTAAAAACTGCCAAACCCGCAGCCAACCAGTTGAAAAAATAACCAAGAATAAAAACCCCGAGCAAGCCCGTGATAATTGCAAAGGCCCATCCTTCCTGCACACTCATTCGTCCTGCTGCAACGGGTCGCTTTCCTGTTCGTTTCATCATTGCATCGGTATCCTTTTCAACCACCTGGTTTATGGCATTGGCGCTGCCTGTTACCAGCATCCCACCTGCAAAGAGCAAAAAGATCATTCCCCAATCATACTCCACTACCTTTGGTGCCAGCAAATAACTGATCACACTGCTGAACACCACCATTATACTTAACGAAAGCTTTACTAATTGTAAATAATCCTTGATCTTGTTCATCTCAGCTTTCGCATATTATGATCGCATATTGAAACATGCGATAATTTTTTATTTGCCCGGCTTCAGTGCTACTATCATCGTCTGTTGCGTCGCACACTTCATCGTTCTGTAATTCTATTCAACAATATACATGTTCACTTCCCACTATTCATTTAATGTTTGCTCTCATTGGCACCAACCGGTTCTGTTTGCGGAATAAATTCTCTTCCGTCTTTTGCATAATCATAAGGCCAGCGATGCACTTCAGGAATCTCACCTTCCCAATTACCATGTCCCGGACGAATTGGCGTTGTCCATTCCAATGTATTTGCACCCCATGGGTTTTGCGTTGTCACTTTTCTTCCTTTAAAAATAGAATAGAAGAAATTGAACACAAACATCAACTGCATTGCAAATACTATTATTGAAACAATAGTGATCATTTTATCCAGGTCGCCAAATTGTGAAAATGAAACCCAACTGCTTTTATCAAGATAACGACGCGGCATGCCAGCCAAACCTTCGTAATGCATTGGCCAGAAAATGAGATAAGCGCCTACCATCGTTACCCAAAAATGAATATAGCCAAGAGTTGTATTAAGATAACGTCCAAACATTTTCGGAAACCAATGATACACCCCTGCAAACATTCCAAAGAAAGATGCTACACCCATTACTATATGAAAGTGCGCCACCACAAACATGGTATCGTGTAAGTGAATATCAAGTGTTGAGTTTCCTAAAAAGATTCCTGTTAGTCCACCTGAGATAAATAAACTCACGAAGCCAATTGCAAATAACATCCCGGGTGTAAACCTTATATTGCCTCTCCATAATGTAGTAAGCCAGTTAAATACTTTTATAGCTGAAGGCACAGCTATAAGTAATGTTAACAGAACGAATATCGATCCCAGGAATGGATTTAACCCCGTGACAAACATATGATGCGCCCAAACAAGGAATGAAAGAATGGCAATAGCAAATAAAGAACCCAACATGGCCATATAACCAAATATTGGTTTCCTAGCATTTACTGATAATATTTCCGACACCATTCCCATGGCGGGTAATAAGATGATATAAACTTCGGGATGCCCAAGGAACCAGAATAAATGCTGGAATAAGATTGCGCTGCCCCCTTCATTTGGCAATATTTGTCCATTCACAACTATATCACTCAGGTAAAAACTTGTACCGAGATTACGATCAAATAATAAAAGAATAAGACCCGATAAAAGAACAGGGAATGATAATACTCCAAGCACTGCGGTAAAGAACATTGCCCATATTGGCAATGGAAGTCTTGTCATGCTCATTCCTTTTGTTCTAAGATTAAGAACAGTAGAAATATAGTTTAATCCTCCAAGCAATGATGATACAACGAACAAAGCCATACTTACTATCCAAAGATCCATTCCTAATTGAGATCCTATGGATGCCTGGTGCAATGCACTCAGTGGCGGATACACTGTCCACCCTCCTGCGGCAGGACCAGTCGAAATAAATAAGGAAGATAACATCACCACACTCGCAGAAAAGAAGAACCAGTATGAAAGCATGTTAAGCAATGGCGCAGCCATATCTCTTGCACCAACCTGTAATGGAATAAGAATATTTGCAAAGGTTCCGCTTAATCCTGCAGTTAATACAAAAAACACCAGCACGGTTCCGTGCATAGTGATCAATGCATAATAGAATTCTGGTTTTATTTGTCCTCCTTCTGCCCAATGCCCGAATACTGTTTCAAGAATTGGAAAGTTTTGATTGGGATAGCCTAATTGCAACCGGAACAATACAGAGAACAAACCACCAATAATGGCCCATACAATACCGGTAATGAGAAATTGTTTGCCAATTGTTTTATGATCCTGGCTGAAAATGTATTTGGTGATAAATGTCTCTTTGTGATGATGCACATGATGTTCATTATGATGCACTTCATGTGTTGTTGTTATTTCAGGTTGTATATGCATTTCTTCACTCATACTCATTTATTTTAACGACAACTGATCTTAATTCCTTGTTTTCATTTGTGTGCTCATAGCCGAAGCCCCGGTTGTCGCAGTCGTATCTGTTTTTGGTTTTGTTGGATCTTTATCAGGAAATGCCGCATAATACTGCGGTTTTTTAGATGCCAGCCACCTGTCAAACTCTTCCTGTGTATCTACTACTACTACTCCACGCATACCTGTATGTCCTTTACCGCACATCTGGTCGCATGATAATTCATAAACAAAATTGGGATTGCCTGTTTTTTCCTGCATTTGTTTGGTAGTAAACTTAGGAGTAAACCACATCGTAGTAGGCGTTCCGGGAACCGCATCCATCTTCATACGAAAATGCGCAAGACCCACATCATGTATCACATCCTTTGATCCAATTATCAGGTGTACAGGCTTATTCACTACAATATGCATTTCCTGCTCTACAAAAATGTCGTCATGATTGGCAACATCATCCCATATTTGTCCAACGGGATTATTCTTTGCAGGATCAATATTTTTATAATATTTCTTTCCCAGGATTCCGTCCCTTCCTGGGTATCTGAATTCCCAACCAAATTGTTTTCCGGTTACTTCAACGATCATTGCATCCTTTGGCGCTTCGCCTGTTATTTTAAACCAGTAAAACAAACCAAACCCTACAAGCACTGATAAAGCAATAGCCGGTATTACCGTCCATATTACTTCCAGTTTGTTATTGTGAGGATAGTAATAGGTTTTTCTTGTATCCGATGCCTGGTATTTATAAGAAAACCAGAATAAAGCGATTTGGGTTATTAAAAAAACAAACCCTGTTACACCGAGGGTGATCCAAAGCATGTTATCAATAAATACACCTTGTACAGAAGCTGACTCACCTAATATTTTGCCTTTTAATCTTTCATTGCAATAATAAACGCCTATTAATCCCAATATGAGAAATGCAAGCAGCAAGAATGCATTTACTTTATTCGTATTCTTTTTAGCGGCATCTTCCCCACGCAATACAGATACATACTCACTGGCCTTGGCTATCTGGAATGTTATCAGGAAGCCCAGCAACAGTATCGCAACTATGAAAAATGTTTGCATAATTTATTCTACAAAATTAGTTAGTGTTTTCGTTTTCTATTTAATCCTCTTTAAGTATGATGTATCACACTTTCTTTTATCAACGGATGATTTTTTGCCAGCAACGGGAACCTGCTTAATGTTCTGCCCGTTACAAACATGATCAATCCAACAAAGCCAAGCCCTACACCAAAATCATATAGCATCAATGGCACTTTAGTTTCTTTGGTAACAGGATCTGTCATCGCTCCCGGAAATACCATCTGGAAAAAGTCAAGCCAGTGACCAAATATTATCAATATCGCCATAAATGTAACCGTGGTATAATTTCTTTTTGCACCGCGGCTCATCAATATAAGTATGGGTCCGATAAAATTTATAATGAACATCAACCAAAATACACCGCTGTAAATTCCATAACCCCGGGATTTAAAATAAGTTGTTTCCTCAGGAATGTTTGCATACCATATCAGCATGAATTGTGAGAACCATAAATAGGTCCAGAAAATAGAAAAGGCAAACATAAATTTTCCGAGGTCATGTAAATGTTCTTCATTAGTGAGTTCGAGATAATTATTGTTCTTCAGGAAAACAATATACAGGGCAATCAATGAAACGCCTGCAACAAATGTGCTTGCAAAAGTGTACCAGCTATACATGGTACTGTACCAATGTGCGTCTATGCTCATTAACCACAGCCAAGGAATAGACGACATGACGGTAAGCGCAAAAATAAAAATGTATATCGCTGCCCACACTGTATTATCCCACATGTATTTTTTTCCTTCTTCAATAGAACCTAAAGGTTTTTCATCGAGACTGCGGGAAAA
>Ga0105247_10002406_pt1 | contig 12730 bp, 10 predicted proteins | sample KBSS24metaG_FD_81519 | JGI IMG/M metagenome (GOLD analysis project Ga0105247, IMG submission 81519) | Switchgrass rhizosphere microbial communities from Kellogg Biological Station, Michigan, USA - KBS S2-4 metaG | ecosystem: Host-associated > Plants > Roots > Rhizosphere > Soil | place...
CGCCGCGTGGATCGCGTCGAACGTCGATCCGGGACGCGCGAGCTCGATCCCGACGAGCTACGCCTCGAGCACCACGTCGTAGACGACGCGCTGCTCCTTGATGAACGCGCCGTTCACCGGAAAGGTCCGCGTCACGTCGCTCGCGTAGTAGTCGGCCTCGCACCCCGCGTCGATGAGGAGCAGATCGCCGTCCTCCATCCGGCGGTCGTTCGACCGGTAATGGAGGATCGTCGCGTTCGGCCCCGAGCCCACGATGCTCCCGTAGGCGAGGCGCTCCGCGCCGCCGCGGCGGAAGGTCTCGAGGAGGACCGCCTCGATCTCGTACTCGTGCATGCCCGGCTTCGCCGCGGCCATCGCGCGCCGGTGCGCCTCGCCGGTGATCTGCGCCCCCCTCCGCATCGACGCGATCTCGTCCTCGTCCTTGAAGAGGCGCATCTCGTGCGTCACCGACGCGGGGTCGACGACCGTGGTGGGCCACGTGGTGGCGAAGCGCGGGCGCGCCCGGCCGCGGCTCAGGATCCCGAGGACGACCCGGTCGAACGCCTCGTCCTGCCCGAGGCGGTAATAGAGGCGGCGGTGGTTCGCGACGAGCTTCGGGAGCTCCTCGTCGAGGGCGCCGATGGGGAGCGCCTCGTCCGCGCCGAAGTCGCGCTTCGCCCCCTCGACGCCGGCGCGCGGCCCGTCCCACGTCTCCCGATCGGGATCGCGAGGACGGACGAAGAGCGTCGCCCTCCGATCCCGCGCCGACAGGACGAGGACGCTCGAAGGCTCGGCGAGCCCGGTCAGGTAGAAGAAGTCCGAGTCCTGCCGGTACTCGTGCTCGGTGTCCTGGTTGCGCATGTACACCGGCGCGGCGGGGAGCACCGCGATCGCGTCGTCCCCGTCCTTCGCCATCGCGTCGAGGAGGCGCTCGCGCCGCCGCCGGAACCTGTCGCCAAAACCCATGGACGCCAGTTGTCGATCGGCGCCCTCCGCGGTCAAGGGCCAATCTCCAAGACTTGGCCCACGTATGCCTACATGACGAGAATGACCCGCATGAACACCGAGGATCGCCGTCGTAACCGGAGCCAAGACCCGCTCATCGCCCTCCACTACCAGCTCTCTCGCGCGCGCCACGACGGCGCGATCGACACGCTCGTCCTGGCTGATCCGTCCGGCGTGGTCGTCGCCGGCGCGGGGTCGTGGGCGGCCTGCGAAGAGCTCGCCGCGTACGCGCCGCTCTTCGCGCGCCCCGGCCTGGGAGGCGATGACGGGGGCGGCGCAGGCGACGCCGTCTCGTCGCGCATCGCCGAGCTCCGCGCCGAGGTGAGCGTCCGCGAGCTGACGATCGCCGGCCAGGAGGTGCTCCTCTGCGCGCGCGGTCGCGGCGCGGACGTCGAAGGCGAGGCCGCCGGCGCGAGCGCGACCAGCCGCCGGGCCAGCGAGCCGAGCGGGCTCGTCTCCGAGATGGCCGCGTGGCCGAAGCGCGCCCTCGCTGCGTTCGATCGCGCGGCGGATGGGGTATCGCGTATCCTCTCCGCGGCCTGACGGGCGCCCGACGCGATTGACCCGGGGCGGCCGGACGGGTACTCCGAAGAGTCCGATGAGCGATCAAGATTCGTCCGACGGGAAGCGACGCCGCCTGGAGGGCGTCATCCCGGAGATCTTGAAGCGCGCCATGGAGATCGGCGTGGAGAAGGCGACGGACACCGTCCACGGCGCCCCCGATTCCATCAAGCAGTTCGTGAACGATCTCAAGGTGCCGAAGGAGATCGCGGCGTATCTCTTTTCGCAGATCGACGACACGAAGACTGGTATCTTCCGCGTCGTCGGCAAAGAGATCCGTGAGTTTCTCACCCAGACGAACCTGTCGGGCGAGATGCAAAAGATGCTCACGACGGTGCAGTTCGAGGTGAACACGACGATCCGGTTCACGCCGAACAGCCGCGCCGCAGGGGCCGCGGAGAAGAGCGCGCGCGGCGACGCGGACGACCGAGAAGCAGCCGACGCCGACAAAAAGGACGACGGGGACCGACTCCCCAAGCCCGAGGTAAAGACCGACGTGTACGTGAAGCGCGAAGACAGACGAGACCGACGGCACCGTTCGAGGGGCGAATGACGCGCAACCCGAAGACCGGCGGCGAAATCGACAGCTGGTGCACGAAGTGCCGGCTCATTCTGAATCACCGGATCATCGCGATGGTCGGCACGAAGCCCGTACGGGTCGAGTGCTCCACCTGCGGCTCCCATCACAACTACCGGCCCCGTGCGCCGGGCGAGAAGTCCGAGCCGGTCGCGCGCGCGGGGGCTTCGGGAGCGTCGTCGTCGCGCGCCTCGAGCTCGGCGAGCTCGTCGCGGGGCGCCGGCGCGAGCCGCGGGCCCACGCGGGCCGAGCAAGCGCGGATGTCGCGCGAGCAGACGTGGGAGAAGGCCATCGCGGGGCACGCGATCTCCGATTTTCGGCGCTACTCGGTGGCCGCGACGTTCGCCGAAGGCGACCTGATCCACCACGCGAAGTTCGGCGACGGCGTCGTCGTCCGCGTCATCGACGCCGCGAAGATCGAGATCCTCTTCAAGGACGACTCGCGCACGCTCGCTCAGGGGATGGTGGACTGAGCCACGGCCCGAGACCGTCTCCGCGCGGCGCACCGGCGAGCACCGCCGTGCGCCGCGCCGTGCGGTGGTCTCTGCGCTGGTTCTTCGGGCGCATCGTCGCGATCTACTTCCGCGAGATCGAGGTCGTCGGCGAGGTGCCCGAGGCCGACGTCCGCGGCCGGATGTTCGCGGCGAACCACGTGAACGGGCTCATCGATCCGATCCTCCTCCTCACGAGCGCGCCGTGCGCCGTCTCGCCGATCGCGAAGGCGCCGCTCTGGGACGTGCCGGTGCTGCGGTTCCTCCTCGACGCGATGGACGCCGTCCCGATCGTCCGGCGGCGCGATGATCCGGCGAAGGACGCCGCGGCGAACGACGCGGTGTTCGCGCGCGTCGGGTCGCACCTCGGCCGCGGCGGGAACGTCCTCATTTTCCCGGAGGGGACGAGCCACAACGCGTCGCGCCTGGCGCCGCTGCGGTCCGGCGCGGGGCGCATGCTCGCGCGCTCGCGGAGCGGCGGTGGCGAGGGGCTGACGTTCCAGGCGGTGGGGCTCGAGTTCGACGCGCGCGACGTGTTTCGATCGCGCGTCCTGCTCGTCTACGGCGAGGTCCGGTCGCTCGACCGCCTCGCCGCCCGCGTCGCGGCGCACCGCGGCGACCTCGCCGTCGCCGTCACGCGGCAGCTCGCGATCGACCTCGCCGGGCTGGTCGTCGAGGGCGACACGTGGGACGAGCGCGTCCTCGTCGCGCGCGTCGCCGAGATGTTCGCGAACCAGTCGGGCGACCGCAGCTTCGCCGGGTGGAACGCCATCGGACAGCGGGTCGAGACCGCCAACGCGGTGCTGAAGAGGGCCGACTCTCGGCTCCGCGACGACCTCGCGCGATCGGTGCGCGACTACTACGCCGAGCTCGATCGCACCGGCTTGGGCGACGCCGACGTGTCCGCGGGGCCGACGCGCCCAAAGCCGCTCCGGGCGGTCCGCGCCGCGTTCTTGATCGCCGTCGCGCCGCTCGCCCTCTTCGGCGCGGTCGTCTACTTCCTTCCGTACCAGGTGCCGCGCCTCGTCGCGGGGACCGCCAAGGAGCGCGACGTCGTGTCGACGTACAAGCTCGGCGCCGGGCTCCTCGTCTACCCGGCGTGGGCGTCCCTGCTCGTCGCGGCGGCGTGGGCCCTCCTGCCGGTGGCCGACGCGCTCGGTTGGACGGCGGCGCTCGTCGCGGCGCCGTTCGCCGCGCTCGCGTGGATGGACCGCGCCGAGACGATCCAGCGCCGCGTGCGCCGCGTCTTCGCCGGCCCGCCGAGCCTCGAGCGCCTGCGCGCCCGCCGGCGCGACGTGATGGAACGCCTCGAGACCGCGCGCGAACAGATCGAAGCGGTATAATCGAACCTGTAAGATGCAGCTTTCGGCGCGCCGGACGGCCCGGTCCGACGCGCCTCGCCGCGCGCCGCCCCCCCTGCCCGACCGCACGACCTTGCGCCCCTTTCGCTCCTCCGGCACCTCCGGCCCCCGCCGCTCCCTCGCCGTCTCCGCCCCTTCGCCTGCCTCCCGCCCCGCCCGTTCGTCCTCTCTTCGATCCTCGGCGGCGGTCCTCGCGGCGAGCGTCGCCGGGATCGCGGCGGCGGCGCCGACCCACGCCGCGACGGCCGACGGCGCGTCGCCGGCGATCACGTCGGGGGCCAGCGCGTCACCCGTGAGCACGCCACCGGCGAGCGCGTCGCCCGACGGCGCTTCACCGGCGGCCGCGCCGCCGAGCGGTCGCGCCGCCGCCGGGCCCCTTCGCGTCGCGCCGTCGCCCGACGGGCGGATCGGCGCGTGGCTCGTCGCCGGTCCGTTCAAGTCGGCGACGAACGGCGTGAAGGGGCGGCCGGCGGCGGACGCGCTCGGCGCCGCGCCGCAAGGCGTCGACGAGGCGACGCTCCGCGCCGAGCTCGGCGCGGTGATCCCGACGACCGACGGGGCGAGCGCGCGCGGCGGCAAGGGGGCAAAAGACCCGGTCGCGTGGCAGCTCGCGTCGAGCGGCGAAGGGCCGATCGACGTCCGCGCCGCCCTCGACGCGCGCGGCGCCGACCTCGTCGCGTACGCCGCCGGCAGGCTCCACGTCGAGCGCGCCGGGCGCTTCTACCTCCTCGTCGGCGCGGACGACGGCGTCCGGGTGATCGTCGACGGCAAGCCGGTCTTCACCCACGACGAGGCGCGCCCCGAGCGCGACGACGACGACACGATCGCGCTCGATCTCGCGGCCGGCGATCACGCGATCGCGCTGAAGCTCCACCAGCGCGAGGGCGGCTGGGCGCTCCACGTCCGCGTCGTGGACGCCGAGCTCGGCGCGCCGCCCGGCGCGTACCTCGAGCTGCCGGGCGGAACGCTCGACGACGCGCGCGCCCTCGCCGCGAAGCTGTCGTGGGTGTCGGTCGATCGCGGGCTCCGCGGCGACGGGTACCACCCGCGCCTCACGGTGCGCTTCCCGGAGGGGGCGCCGCTCGGCGTGCCGCTGTCGGTGCGCGCGCGGCTCGCGCCGGCGCGCGGCGCGGGAGAAGCGCTGTTCGACGTCGACGCCGGCCAGGTCGCGCCGGAGATCGGCGAGCTCGTGGCCACGCTCCCTGCGCTCCGCCCCGACGAGGTGAAGATCGACGACGGCGACTTCACGTACGAGGTGGCGGTCGCGGGCCGCGACGTGAAGGCGTCCTTCCCGGCGCGGCGCGCGACGCGCGAGGCGGTCGCGCGCGCCGATCGCGCGCTCGCGACGCTCCGCGCGGCGGCCGTCGCGCCGCCCGCGCCGGCGGCGCCCCACGCGGCGACCGGGGCGAGCGCGGCGAGCAGCGCGCCCGGATCGACCGCGGCGCCGACGGCCGCCGCGTCGTTCTCGTGGATCCAGCGCGGGACGCTGGAGAGCGTCCAGCACCTGCGGGATCGGCTCGTCACGCTGGTGCAGCACGGCGACGGCGACGTCGAGGCGCAGCGGGACGAGGCCAAGGAGCTCGATCAAGCGGCGCTCCTCCTCGAGAAGGGGCGCGATCCGTACGCCGCGCGCACCGGCCCGATCCGCCGCGCGTACACCTCGCCGGTCGACGGCCAGCTCGCCGAGTACGCGCTCTACGTCCCCCCCTCGTACCGCCCCGGGACGCGGACGCGCTACCCGCTGGTGGTCGCGCTGCACGGCCTCAACGGGAAGCCGATGGCGATGATCCGCTGGGCGTTCGGCCTCGACGAGAAGGGCAAAGATCAGGACTGGGAGGATCGGCACGTGCCGCCGCTCCCGCCGCTCGACGCCTTCGTCGTCGCGCCCCACGGCCACGGGAACACGATGTACCGCCACCTCGGGCAGGACGACGTCGTCCGCGCGATGGACGAGGTGATCGCGACGTACCCGATCGACGCGACCCGCGTGACCATCACCGGCCCGTCGATGGGGGGGATCGGCGCCGCGGCGCTCGCGTTCCGGTACCCCGATCGGTTCGCCGCCGCCGAGCCCCTGTGCGGCTACCACAGCTACTTCGTGCGCCGCGACATCGTCGGGCGGCCCCTCCGGCCGTGGGAGCGCTTCCTCGCCGAGGAGCGGTCGAACGCCCTCTGGGCGTGGAACGGCGAGAAGATCCCGCTCTACGTCGTGCACGGCACGCAGGATCTGCCGGAGTCGAACAGCGGCGTGCTCATCGATCGCTACGGCGCCCTGAAATACAGCGTGATCCACGAGCACCCGAACCTCGGGCACAACGTCTGGCAGACGACGTACGAGGACCTGAAGGGCCTGCGGTGGCTCCTCGGACAGCGGCCGCTCGACCTCCACCCGTCGCACGTCCGCTTCCGCACCGCGCGCCTCCGCGAAGGCGACGACGCCTGGGTCCACGTGCGCGAGCTCGCCGGGCCGGGCGCGTGGGCCGAGGTCGAGGCGAAGGTCGTCCGGCGCGACGCCATCGACGTGCGCGCCACGGGCGCCGCCGCGCTGTCGTTCGATCGCGACGACAAGCTGCTCGATCCGGCGCGCCCCGTCACGGTGACGATCGGCGGCGCGCGCATCGAGCTCGCCCCCGACGAGCCGATCGCGCTCCACCTCGAAGGGGCCTCGTGGAAGGCCGGCGCGGCGCGCCACGACGTCCCGTGGAAGCGCGGCGAGATCGCCGGGCCGATCCGCGACGCGTTCCACGCCCCGCTCCTCTTCGTCTACGGCGCGGACGATCCGTCGCAGACCCGCGCGAACGAGGAGGTCGCGCGCGCGTGGGCGAGGATCCGCGGCGGCGTCGACGTGCGCTATCCGGTGATGAGCGACGCGGAGTTCGTCGCCAAGGGTGAGCCGCTCGCCAACGACCGCGCGCTCTTCCTGGTAGGGAACGCGCGGTCCAACCGCGTCCTTCGCCAGATCGAGCCGGAGCTCCCGATCCAGGTCGATCGCGACGCGATCGTCGTCGGCTCCGACCGGCTCACCGGCCCCCAGCTCGGCGCCGCGTTCATCCGGCCGAACCCGCGCCGCGCCGACCGCTACGTCGTCGTGGTCGAGGGGGTCGACGCGCTCGGGACGTGGCGCTCGCTCTCCCTGCCCGATCTCCTCCCCGACTTCGTCGTGTACGACGAGCGGGTCGGCCCCGCGCGCGGGCAGATGGTGCTCGGCTCGGCGATGGCGCTCGCGGCGGGTTTCTTCGAGAACGACTGGTCGCTCCCGTCGAAGCTCGCCGACCCGCTCGCCGCCGCCGTCCGCCCCGCCGCGCGCACCGAGCGCGACGCCACGCCGTACCTGCCGTAGCGCCCGCTACCGCGGCGCGAACGCCACGACCCCGAACGAGCCGGCGACCCACACCACGCCACGGGTCGCGTCCCACGCGATCGCGCGCACCTCGGCGTCGCCGGGGTCCTCGTCGGGCGCGTGGTGCTGCGGGCCGGCCACCTCGGCGACGAGCGCGACGTCTTCGCCCTGCACGCGGACGAGCCACGATCGCCCCTCCGACCGGCTGTAAATCGTAGCAAAGACCGCGCCCCCTCCGCCCACGGCGGCCGTGACGTCGACCGGCGCGCGCGCGCGATCGGCGATCGCCTGCTCGGCCGCGGCGAGCGCGGCGCGATCGACGGGCGGCGCGTCGGGCGCGCCCTCGGCCGGGATCACCCCCCCCTCGAGGTCGACGCGAACGACGACGCCCCCTTCGAGCGTCGCGACCACCCCCTGCCCCGCGCACGCGATCGCGCGGACCGGGCCGACCTGCACGGGCGACCCGACCTCCTCCCACGGCGAGCGGTCCCACGGGAGCGGCGGCTCGTCGTCGACCGTCATCGGATCGAACAGCGTCTCCGCGCCGACCTCGCCGTCCTCGTCGGCGTCGAGCGCCGGGAGATCGTCCTCGCGGAGCTCTTCGTCGTCGTCCGCGGGCCCCTCTTCGCCCGCGTCCGGCGCCCGCTCGGCCTCGTCGCCGCCGAGGCCGAAGTCCTCCTCGCCGACGCCGAGCGCGTCGTTGTCCTCGAGCAGGCTCGCGCCGCCGGCGAGGTCGGCGATCTCGATCGACTCGTCGCCCGCCGCCGGCCCGCTCGCGTCGGCCTCGACGCCGTCGACCCAGGACGCCTCCTCGGCGACGTCGAGCTCGTCGACGGGGTCGGACTCGGACGTCGCGTCGTCGAACGGGTCGCCCTCGTCCGCCGGGACGTCGATGTCGTCGGCGTCGTCCGCCGCGCGCTCGCCGTCGCCGTCGTCGACCGCGCCGTCGAGGGGCGGCAGAGACGGATCGAGGTCGTCCTCGTCACGTACGCGCTTTCGCGGTTCCACGGTCACGCGCGGAATCTAGCCCCTCCGAGCCGCCGCCGGCAAACGACGGCGCGCGGTCGCCGGCGCCAGACGGACCGTCGTCACCGGCGCCCGAGCTCCGCGCCGCCATCGCCTCCGCCTGGAAAGCGACGAGCCCATGCCGCCGAGCGCGCCCCCCCGGGAGCGCGAGCTCCACGCCGCCGTCGCCTCGGCCGGAGCGTCGAGGCGGGTCGCCGGCGCAACCCCGCGACCGCGCAATCTTCACGCTCGAGCGGGCGCCGTGGCGCAATCCACGCACGTCCGGTGTGTCTACCCTGACCCGGACGTCATAGACGCGCGTCGCGTTTTCGCGCTGGAAACGGGACACGCGGCGTGTTTCGGAGGGAGGCACGCCGGGTGCACTGATCGCCGTCATGACGCCGCGACAGCACCTCGCGCTTCGAGCCATCGCGCTCGGCGTCATCGTCGCGTTGGCGATGGTACCGCGTGGCCCGTGGCAAAAAGGGCACGCGCGTGGCGCCGCGGCGCACGCGCCGGCGGACGAGCCGGCCGCGATGATCGCGAACCGCTGACCCGCTGACCCGCGGGGGCGGTGAGCCACGCCCGAGCCGCACGCGCGGCGAACCGCTGATCCGCAGACCCGCGGGGGCCGCGAGCCACGCCCGAGCCACCGCGCGACGAACGCCGATCCCAAACGCCGACCGCGAACCGCCGGTCACGCACCGCGGACCACCGATCGCGAACCGCCGGTCACGATCGCGAGCCGCGCGGTGTCCGCCGGAGCGCCACGGACGGCGCTCCCACGCGGCGCGCGGTCCAACGGCGCACCGCAGGTCGCGCTCCCCCCACGCGGACGTCCGTCGGACCGGCGCCGATCGCGCGGAGAGGAGCGCGTCGCGCTGCGACGGCCGGCGCGTCCGGATCGCCTCGGCATTGCGCGCCGGGCCCGGGAGACCCTACCTTCCGTGGTCCGCGATGCGCTTGCTCGTCCTGTCCCGGAACGCCACCCTCTACTCGACGAGCCGCCTCGTCCTCGCGGCGCGCGCGCGCGGCCACGAGGTGACGGTGGCCGACCCGCTCGATTTCCACGTCGTCATCAGCCGCGGGCGGCCGTGGATGTTCCTCGGCGACCAGCCGGTGCCGCACGCCGACATCGTCATCCCGCGGATCGGCGCGAGCATCACGAACTACGGGCTCGCGGTGGTGCGCCAGTTCGACATGATGGGCGTCCCGGTGCTGAACACCGCGGTGGCCATCGCCCGATCGCGCGACAAGCTCCGCGCGTTGCAGCTCCTCACGAAGAAGGACATCGACGTCCCGCGCACCGTCTGCGCGCGCACCCCCGACTCGGTCGATCTGGCGCTCGACTTCGTCGGCGGCTGCCCGGCGATCGTGAAGCTCCAGCAAGGGGCGCAGGGGATCGGGACGATGATCGCTGAGACCCCGCAGGCCGTGACGTCGCTCCTCGAGACGCTGTGGGCGATGGGGCAGGACATCATCCTCCAGGAGTACATCGCCGAGTCGAAGGGGCGGGACTACCGCGCCATCGTGGTCGGCAAGCGCGTCGTCGCGGCGATGCGGCGGCAGGCGAAGGCCGGCGAGTTCCGGTCGAACCTGCACCGCGGCGGGCTCGGCGTCCGGATCGACCTCGACCCGCGGTACGTCCAGGCCGCCGTCGCGGCGGTGCGCGTCATGGGGCTCGAGGTGGCCGGCGTCGACATGCTCGAGGCGAAGAACGGCCCGAAGATCCTCGAGATCAACAGCTCCCCCGGCCTCGAAGGGATCGAGCGGACGAGCGGCGTGGACGTCGCGGCGAAGATCATCGCGCACGCGGAGCGGATCGTCCTGCGACGGCGGCGTCGCAAGGCGGTGCGGAAGCGGGGCGCCGGGTCGAAGGACGTCGTGCTCGAGCACGAGCGGCGGGGCCGCCGCCTGCGGCGAACGGAACGGAGCCTCCTGGATCATGCTGCGCGTGGAGCGTGACGGCGCGGTCGCCGTCTGGACGCTCGAGCGGCCGGAGACGAAGAACGCCCTGAACTGGGCGCTCATCGAGGCGCTCGTCACCGCGCTCGACGACGCGAGCAAGGATCGCTCGCTCCGCGCGGTCGTGCTCACCGGCGCCGGGAACGCCTTCGTATCGGGCGGCGATCTCCGCGAGCTGCGCGGCGTGATCACGCCGGACGAGACGAACAAGTTCGCCGACGCCGGCGAGGAGCTGTGCCGGCGGATCGAGGATTTGCCGGTGCCGGTGATCGCCGCGATCCCCGGGCCGGCGTACGGCGGCGGGGCGGAGCTCGCTTTGGCGTGCGACCTGCGGATCGCCGACGAGCGCGCGCGGTTCTCGTTCAAGCAGGTGCGGATGGGGATCACGACCGCGTGGGGGACGGTGCCGCGCCTCCTGTCGATCGTCGGGTACTCGTGCGCCGCGCGCCTCCTCTACACGGGGCACGAGGTGGGCGCCGGCGCCGCGCGGCGCATGGGCCTCGTCGACAACGTCGCGGAGAAGGGCGGCGCCGTGGCCGGCGCGCTCGCGTGGGCGAGCGACATCGTCGAAGGCTCGCCAGCGGCGGTCGCCGGGATGAAGACGCTCTTGCGCGCCGCTCGCGCGCCCTCCCTCGCCGCGCTCCGCGCCACGGAGCGCGCGCATTTCGTCGCCACGTGGACCGGCGCCGATCACGCCGAGGCCATGGCCGCGTTCTTCGATCGCCGCCGCCCCACCTGGAAGTAGCGCCTCGACGAGCCGCCGCCGCGCGCCTCTTTGGGAGACGGCCGGCGGCGGCGAGGAAGGTCGGCGAGCGCCGAACCGGCGGACTCGCGTCGTCAGAAACGGCCGACCACGGCGGCGCCGGCGAACGTGGGGGCGATCGACGGCGCGACGCCCATGAGGAGATCGCTGGGCTCGCCGGACGGCGGCGCCGGCTGCGGCGAAGGCGGGTGCTCGTCGAAGCGCTGCGGCGGCGAGGCCACCGTCGGCTGATCGAAGACGCGGAAGAGGAGCCCCGTCGCGAGCGACGCGCCGGCGGCCGACAGCGTGACGAGCGACGCCGTGGTCCACCGATCGCGCGCGCGGCGCGCCCCTTCGTAGTCGTCGAGGTCCGACGGCGTGACACGGCTCCCCGGCTCGTCGCGGATCGACGCCGCGCGCCCCTGCTCGACGAGCGCCACCGCCCCGAACGCGCCGCCGACGACGGCGAGCGCCGCGCCCGACACGAGCAGCGCGTTCGCGACGACGCGCTGCCCCGTCACCTCGAGCCGGACGTCGAGCGTCCTGCGCTCGTCGCGACCGAGCTTCAGCTCCTCGGTCACGGGCCTGTATCCGGTGCGCGTGACGACGACGAGGTGATCGCCCGCCGCCATCTCGATCGGGCTCGAGAGCGGCGTCGTGCCGGCGAACCGGCCGTCGATGCTCACCTGCGCGTTCGCGAGCGCGCGGATCACGAGGCGCGCGGGGCGCTCGCGGAGCGACACCGGGACGACGACGTTCCCTTCGACGGCCTCGACCACCTGCTCCTCGTCGGCGTACCCCGGCGCGAAGACGCGGACTTTATGGCGGCCCGGCGACACCTCCGGGCCGAACGGCACCGGCTTCGTCACCTTGTCGTCGAGCGTGACCATCGCGCCCGGCGTGGGGCTCGTCACGAGGAGGCGCGCGACCGGGCGCGCCGCGGGGCGGGCCGGAGCGGGGGCCTCGGCGCCGAGCTTCTCTTCGAGCGGCACGAGCTCGGCGAGCGCCTGCGCGGCGTCGGCCCTCCGCCCTCCCTCGGGCACCTGATCGACGTACGACCTGTAGTTCCGGATCGCGACGCGGAGGTGCTCCGGGTTCTTGTCGATGAAGTACTGCCGCTTGTGCGCCTGCGCGAGCGAGAACAGGATCGACGGACGCGACACGATCTTGTTCGCCTGCTCGAACGCGTCGATCGCCGCGGCGAACTGCCCGCTGGTGTAGAGCTGCGCGCCCGCGTTGAAGAGCGCCTTCGCGCGGTCGAGCTGGTCCTTCCCCTGGGCGCGCGCCGAGGGCGCCGCGAGCGCGATCGCCGCCGCGAGCGCCGCACCGATCCGCGCCCCGCGCCTCGCCGCCCGACGCGCCGCGGTCGCGCGCTTCGCCGTCGCGCCGCTCATTGGCGGCCCGCCTGTCCGGGGTACAGCGCCACGCCGGTGGTCGTCGCGATCGCGATGTCGTCCACGCCGTCGCCGTCGACGTCGGCCGCGCCGATCGCGACGCCGCCCGGCATGAGCTCGCCCGAGGACAGCGCGACCCGCTCGACCGAGAACGCCTTGCGATCGAACGAGGCGATGTAGACGCCGTGCGACGTCAGCACCGCGAGCTGCTTCGCGCGCCCCTCGTGCGCGCCGAGGAGCGCGACGTCGACCGCCGCTTCGCCCGGGGGGAGCGGGACGGTGATCGCGCCCGCGGCGTCGAGCGTGCGCG
>Ga0105247_10002410_pt1 | contig 12715 bp, 11 predicted proteins | sample KBSS24metaG_FD_81519 | JGI IMG/M metagenome (GOLD analysis project Ga0105247, IMG submission 81519) | Switchgrass rhizosphere microbial communities from Kellogg Biological Station, Michigan, USA - KBS S2-4 metaG | ecosystem: Host-associated > Plants > Roots > Rhizosphere > Soil | place...
AACGCAAAAGCTACACCTGGTCCATACACGAACATCACCTGCAAACCAGATCAAGAACCAACACCGAGTTGGATGAACGGAGCTATTATGAAACCACTTTTCCACATCAATATCAGAACCGCACTGATTGCCGCTTTGCTGGTCTTCGCGCCCGTCTTGTCAGCCCAGGGTCAGCAGGACTCGCGCCTTCAAATGAGCAGCCTCGATCATCTCGCAGCGAAAGCCAGCCAAACCATCGACGTCAATATCGATCAACGATTGATGCTCCTGGCCGCGAAAGTCTTCGACGACAAGGATGAAGACGAACGCCAAATCAAAAAACTCATCACCGGACTCAAAGGCGTTTACGTCAAGAGTTTTGAGTTTGAGACCGAAGGGCAATACGCGGCCGCTGATATTGAAACGATTCGCACACAGCTTCGCGGGCCCGGCTGGACGCGACTCGTAAACGTCACCAGCAAGAAAGACGGGATGCTCGAGGTTTACCTGCTCTTCAACGGCGACGCGGTTGGTGGCATGGCAGTGCTTCATACCGATGACAAAGAACTCACGGTCGTCAACATCGTCGGCCCGGTCGATGTCGATAAGCTGGCGAAACTCGAAGGCCAACTCGGCATCCCTGACCTGGGCATCCAGTCACCAAAGAACAAGACAAAGAACGAGCAGTGAGGTGCGCGATGAAAGCGATTGCTACATGGATCCTCGTCATCGCGATGGTTCTAACAACTGCGAACGCCGTTTCTGCGAAAGGCGACGACTTCAATTCGGTCGTCAGGATGATCGAGCAGTTCTACCGCGTGAAGCATGTGGGCATTCCCTTCCTCGCGAAGACGGGAATGAAGGTTGGTACTACGGTCGCGCGCATCAAAGGCGGCCAGGCGAGACGAATTGCAGAAGCGGGCAGCATCAAGCTCGCAGTGTTTGAGGATCAGGATTTCAACGGCGACTTCACGAAGTTTCGCGCTTCGCTGAACGAAGCGATGAATGCGACGTGGATGCCATTGATCCAAACACTCTCAGGCCAGGACGAAGAACAGGTCTACATTTTTCTCAGAGACGCCGGCGATAAAATCAACGTGCTGGTGATCACAATCGAGCAACGCGACGCCACCGTGGTCCAGGTGACGCTCTCTCCGAAAAATCTCGCGCTCTTGCTCAAAGATCCGGAAGGTACAGGCAAAGCCATCACCCAGGAAGCAACGATTAACGATCAGGAGTAGATCATGTACAGATACCGTTTCTCACTGCTGCTACTTTTCATCCTTGCTACGTTTGCTTCTCTCTCCACGCAAGCACAGGAAGTTGAAGACACCATCAAGATCAAGACGCGCGTCGTGTTTCTGGATGCGCTGGTGAAAGACAAGAAGACAAATCTTCCGATCTCGAATCTGAGTACTGAGAACTTTCAAGTGCTCGACGACGGCAAGCCGCGCAACATCTCTTACTTCACGCGTGAGGGCCAGGCTCGCAAGCCACTCGCTCTGATTCTGATTCTCGATCTGCGCGAAGATGGCGCCGGGCGTTTTCTCAAACGCACTGAGATTCTCAAAGCGATGGAAGATGAGTTGGCCAAACTGCCTCCGGGTGATGAAGTCGCGATCATGGCGATGGACATAAATAATGAAGACGAGGAGCGGCTCTGGTTGACCGAGTTTACGAACGACCGTGCGAAGCTTGCGGCCGCACTCGCGCGCGTGCCGGCGATGTGTATGCCGCACGAGGGCCAGCCGGCAGAAACTAAATCAACGGAGGTTGCGAAAAAAGATAACAGCGCTGCCGGTAAGCCTGACGACATTATCGAAACTGAAAAGATAGTCGGCCGCAATGGTGGCACTGTTATCCGCGAGACGCATCGTGACGGCAGCGTCAACGTGAAACGCACGAATAAGAAAGGTGACGTGACGGTCGAGCTGGGTGACGTATACGACATGGCCGCGGCAGTTAAAGATGCCACGCGCAAAGCGGAAGAGGTGCGGCCCAACTCGCAGGTATCGATCGTGTGGGTTTCAGATGGTATTGCGCCGATCTTCTTCGAGGATCGTGACGCGACTGAACAGATCCTCATCCGCAATAATGTGATCTTCAACTCACTCACCGTGGAGCTGCGCACGCTGTTCAAGTTTCTGCTGCCGGTAGGCAAGCCGATCGCGGGCTGGCTGGGGATGAGTTTGTATGGCAGTGCAAAACAGCTCGCGCAACAATCCGGTGGCGAAGCGGTCAAGGTTGGGCGTCCGAAAGACTACGGCGCGGGATTGTCGCGAATCATCGGGAACCTGACGGCGCGCTACAGTCTCGGTTTCGCGTTGGCTGAGGATGAGATCGATGACGGGCGCATGCACAGTTTGGAAGTTCGTGTGAAAGCGCCGGATGAGAAAGGAAAAACCCGAAAGCTGCAGGTGAGCTCGCGGCAGGGATATTACATGTCGTCAACGCTTCCGAAGGACGCCGCCGCCAAGGCCCAGTTTTAAGACAGGATGACAGGATTTGCAGGATTGACAGGATCTATCTTGTTAATCTTGTAAATCCTGTAATCATGTAAAACTAACCGCGTCGCCGCGCTTCGCGCCCAGTACTTTCGCAGCCGATCCGCCATTGACCGAGATCTCGAGAAATCCTGCACTCCCCATTATCGCAAACAGCGACTCGTGATCACCTTCGCCATAAAACTGTCGAGACTCACTTATCGTCCGCCCGTTAATAACAACGCTCTTCTCTGCCCGCGTGATGTTCGTCACGCAATTCCCAAAGCGATCGATGTGGATGATCCGTGGCGGCGTATCCAGCGAAGGCAAGCGAACCGCATCGTCTATCTCCGCGCCAAAGTCTTCCAACGCAACACCATTCGACAGCGCTGCCGCCACCGGCGCGAAGACATCGCGACCATGAAACGTCGAGCTCACCGACGGTCGAAAGAAACGCTCGGAAGTGACATGAACTATGCGGTGTGAAGGCTCTCGATCGCAGATGTAAGTGAAGAGACCATTATCCGGTCCAACAAAGAACTGATCCTTCGCACTCACGATGATCGGCCGTCGCTCAGATCCAACTCCCGGATCGACAACCGCGACGTGAATCGTCCCTGCCGGAAACGTCTTGTAAGCCGCGAATAGAGTGAACGCGCCGGCCTCGATATCCTGTGGTGGGATCTCGTGAGTGATATCGACGATAGCGGCGGATGAATTGACGGAGAGGATCGCGCCCTTTACTGCACCGACGAAGTAATCAGCCACGCCGAAATCGGTGAGCAAAGTAATAACGCGATCCTCGCTTGCCATCACGAGCGGTCTTCACAGAGTGCCTGTGTCAGTTGAGGTGCGAATCTTTATGTGCTGTCCGCGTTCGAGGCGAATATCTTTGCCACGCTGCGTCATCACGCCGGCTGTGCCTGCGCCACCACCGATGATCGCGCCGATCGCAGCGCCTTTGCCGCCACCTGCAATCACGCCGATGATCGCGCCGATGCCGGAAGCCGCGCCGACTTTAGCCGCATCGTCTTTCGTCGAGTCGCGACCTTTCACGCCACCCTCGGAATCAACCTGCGGATCGTCGCTGCCAATCGCACTGATCTCGATCAACTCCGCGTGCAACGTCGTGGTGCGATTGTCGGGTGTTCGAATCTGATCGAATGAAAGCTGTAGCTCGGCAACGCCCTTCACTTTTCCGGGTCGCTTAACCTGCGAGACGCGCCCTTCGACGATGTAACCAGCGTATTGCGCCGGCTCGAAGACTTTCGCTTCCAATCGATCGCCACGCTGGCTCGCGTCAGTCGATACCGGCGTCAGTAGCTCGAGCGCGAGAATCGTGTTGCGTGGAATCGCGATGGAGCCGTTTGGCGCCGTTGACGCGTTGACGTCGACCGGATCGTTGTTCGGCTGCGGGTTCACTTCTGCCGGAGCCGCGCCACCATTACCTGGGTTTGTATTGCCTGCGCTCGCTCCGCGGCGACGCAGTCCTGTCGGTAACGCCGAGTTGAACTGCTGGCGCTCGTAGCCTGCGTTGTAGCCGGATTCGAATCCCTGTTGGTAACCGTCGCGATAATCCTCGATCGGTCCCCAAACGTCGTTGAAGGAACGATCGGCTTTTTGATAATCCTCTTTGTTCTGATAGTTACGAGGCGCGTTGTTGGAAACGTCGCTATAACCGGCAGTGTAGCCGTCTGAATAACCAGTGCGAAAACCGCGCTCGAGCGCCGTGGTTCCCTGCGCGCCGGCGGGAACAATGGCCAGCAAGCCGCTCACGCAGATGCTCAATAAAACCACCAGGGGAAGTCTGAGATAATTCATATTGTGTCCTTCCGAAGAATTTACGACCCGGGAATGATCGTAGCGTCTTGGGAGAGTCAACCTCGTAGCGTGTGAAATGTACCATCAATTGCCGCAAAACGGGCACATTTGTGCTTTTTGTGCCTCTTTGTGGCAAACTGCGATTTCAGATGCCAGCGGAGTTGAATTTGATGCCAGCACGTCGAGTCTACCTTGATAACAGCGCCACGACGCCCGTCGACCTACGCGTCGCGGCGGCGATGGCCCGCGCCGTGGTCGAGAATTTCGGTAATGCGTCGAGCGTCCACGGCTTCGGGCAACAGGCGCGGGCGGCGGTCGATCGGGCGCGACGCGAGATCGCGGCTCTAATCGGTGCGAAACAGAATGAGATCGTGTTCACTTCAGGTGGAACTGAAGCAAACAACCTCGCCATTCGCGGGCTTTGTGAAGCAGCGGCGACTCACGGCCGGCACATAATCACGTCGGCGATCGAGCATCCGTCAGTCGCAGGCGTTTGTGCTGAGTTGGAAAAACGCGGCTGGGAAGTCACGCGATTACCTGTATATCAAAACGGGATCGTGAAAGTTGAAGACGTGGCGGCGGCGCTGCGCCCGGAGACGGTCCTGATTACGATCATGATGGCGAACAACGAGATCGGGACGATTCAACCGATTGCTGAAATCGGCGCGCTGGTGCGTGAGCAACGAGCAGCGGGACACAAATACCTCTGGTTTCACACGGACGCAGTGCAGGCCGCAGGTAGATTGCGTTTGAATGTTGATGAGCTTGGTTGCGATCTACTGACGATGTCTGCGCACAAGTTGTATGCGCCGAAAGGCATCGGAGCGCTTTACGTTAGACGCGGTGTTCGGGTTCATGGTCAGAACGTCGGTGGACATCAGGAGCGTGAACGACGCGCGGGCACTGAGAACGTTCCAGGTATCGTCGCGTTTGGCGAAGCGGCGAAGCTCGCGCGCGAAGAATTTGAGGAACGATCGGCTCACGATCGAGCGTTGCGCGATCGATTTGAGAAGACCATCGCGGAACGTGTCCCTGATATCGTCATGAACGGAGATCGCGAGCGGCGACTGGGCCATCTCTCGAATATCTCGTTTCGCTTTATCGAAGGTGAAGGGTTGCTGATCAATCTCGATCTCGAAGGTGTCGCGGTGTCGACCGGTTCGGCTTGTTCATCCGGGACGTTGGAGCCGTCGCCGGTGATTCGGGCGCTCGGTGTTGATGACGAGCTCGCGCGTGGGTCGATACGGTTCAGTTTCGGGAAAAATAATACCGAGGATGAGATTGAGTATGCGGTTGAGGTGCTGGTCAGGGCCGTTGAAAGGTTGCGGGCGCTCTCGCCGTTGACGCTGGTTTGAGGATTCTTGCCTTACTCCGCAAAGTTTAAAGATCATCTGGCGCATCCACGTAACGCGGGTGAGTTATCGGATGCGAATGCCGTCGCAGACGAGACAAATCCGATTTGTGGGGATCGGTTGCGACTGTCGTTGATTGTTAAAGATGGCCGGATCGAAGCAGTGCGATATCTAGCTTACGGCTGTCCGCCGACGCTTGTTTGTGGATCGGTTTTGACGGAGCTGCTCGGCGGAAAGACGACTGAAGAAGCTAAACGGTTAACACGCCACGATCTTCTCGACGCGATTGGTGGTCTACCATCGCGGAAACACCACGCCGCCGCACTCGCCATCGAAACACTCAACTCCGCGCTTTCACTTTTGTGATTTTGTGCCTTTTTGTCGCGAAAATTAGTGTGGCTGTGGCGTGCCGACGACGCGTGGTCTGGCTGCGGGCGCCGGTTCGATCGTGTTGCGCTGGTGATACTGCGGCCCGCAATACTTCTTCGGCTCTGTTCCAAGCACAAATGTCTTCGTGCGAATCACCGGACAAGTCTCGACCGCTATCAAACCAGTCTGCGGATCGATGTCCAAAGTGATCGTTCCTTCCAGTCCGGTGTCCGGCGTAGCCGCACGACGCGGCGATGGTAACGGAGACGCTATGGGTATCGGCGCTTCCTGATAAGGCTGCTGCTCGAACGGCGACGGCGAAGGCAGCTCAACAGGTGTCGCTTCCTCAGCCGGTGCCACGGAGGTATCGTTTGGACCAGTGCCGTTGATGAAAAACTCGGTACGCTTTTCCGTGTCACCAGGTGCAGTTGGCGCACCAGTCTTTGGATTGATCTCAACCTGCTCGACACCCGCCGGCATATCCCAATCACCTTCCCACTCAGGATGCTCAGCGAGCGCGACCTGCATGAAGTCGGCCCAGATCGGGAGGGCTGAATTCGCGCCAGTCAAACCGAGTTGCGAGCCGTCGTCAAAACCAACCCACACCGCGCAAACAAGGTTCGGCGTGTAACCGGCAAACCATCCGTCACGCGACGTTCCAGTCTTCCCCGCCAGAACCTGTTTCAGACCACGTGCGCGCACTTTCGCAGCCGTACCCCGGTTGACCACGTCTTTCATGAATGAAGTCATTACAAAAGCGACTTCCGGACGAAGCACTTCACTTCTTTGCGTCGTCGGCGCTGCGATCGTGGCGCCTTCGCCTGTGGTGATTCGATTGATCGCGATCGGAGTCGTTCGCGAGCCGAGATTAGCGAAAGCTGTATACGCAGAAGCGATCTGGAGCGGCGTTGCTTCACTCGTGCCGAGCGCCATCGCCGGATATGCGCGCGGCGGTCTCGGCAATCCGGCCTTCGCGGCGAGATTCATCACGCGTCCAATCGTCACTTCCATCGCCACATCCACCGTGACGACGTTGAGACTATGGACCAATCCCTCGCGCAACGTGACCGGCTCGTGCGAGTAAGTCTCGCCAAAGTTTCCCGGCGAATATTCCTGGTTATCGTACGTGAATGTCTTCGGCTCATCCATGTACGTCGTCGCCGCCGTGATCACACGGGGCACCGGATCGTAGGCCGTATTGAGCGCCGTCGCGTAGACAAACGGTTTGAAGACTGAGCCCGGCTGTCGATACGCGTCTGTGGCGCGATTCAACTGGCTCTTCGAATAATCCCGACCGCCAACCATTGCGACGACCTCGCCCGTCTTCGCGTTCATCGCGACGAGCGCTGCCTGCAACGTGCCCGGCTCAAAACGTTTCGACTGGATCTTGTCGAGCGCGTTCATCTGTTTCGTCAACGCAGCGTACGCGGCGCGCTGGAGATCCATATCGATCGTCGTGTAAATGCGCAGGTGCTCGGTGCCGCCGTTGCCAGCGATCATGTCGCCGAGCTGGTTCTGAACGTAATCGGCGAAATACGGCGCATCGGAGACGTCGATGCGGCCACGCGCGGGAACGACCTGAAGCGGCGTCGCCTTCGCAGTCGTTGCTTCTCCCTGCGTGATCGCGCCGGCTTCGGCCATTGAGTCGAGCACTTGATTGCGGCGTGCAGTCGCGGTCTCGATCTTTGTGTACGGGTTGTAGCGATTCGGGCTGCGAATCAACGCCGCGAGAAAAGCGGCTTCCGGAAGCGTGACGTTCGTGACGTCCTTGTTGAAATAAGCACTCGAAGCCTCACCAAAACCGTTGATCGAAAAGCCGGCCTGCTGGCCCATGTAAACCTGATTGCAGTAGAGCTCGAAGATCTTTTCCTTACTCAGCCGCGTCTCGAGAATGATCGACATGTACGCTTCGCTGACCTTGCGTTGCCACGTCTGTTCCGGCGAGAGCAGAAGGTTCTTGACGAGCTGCTGTGTGATGCTCGAACCACCCTGGCGTGCAATCGGCGAGCTCGGATCGGCGTCGTAGCGACGAATGAGAGCGCGAATGATGCCCCGAATGTTCACGCCATAGTGCTCGAAGAAGGAGCGATCTTCCGTGACGGTGATCGCTTTGACGAGGTGTGGCGGGAGATCGCTGAAGCCGATGACTTTTCTTTTCGCACGCTCAGTGCCGGTTACTGAGCTGATCAACTCGGGCTCGAGCCACACGCGATCGAGCGATCCGCGAGCGTCGATATCCGTAAGCGAACTGATCGATTTTCCCGAACCTCCAAACTGAACACGCACATGCTGGAACTGTTTCACACCGTCAACACTCGAAGCGCTGCTCGGCTCGATCTCCAGCGCTGTTCCGCTAACTGAATAACGGCCACGAGATTCGTCAGCCTGTTGCGTCTTCTCGACGTAGCCTGCGCGCTTTAAGAACGCAATCACATCGGCCTGTGAGATCGTCTCGTTGACGTGGAGTTGTTTCGGAGCAGCGTAGATGCCGGCCGTGCGTGTGAAAACTTCGCCGGCAAGCAGGTTATCGATGCGACGTGAGAAGATCGTCCAGTAGTAGATCAGAATCCCGAGCACGATCGCGGTAATGAACACCAGCGGGATCAATACCGGCGCGCTGAACAACCGCCCCAGCGCTCGCCGGACAAAGCTCGGACGTCTTTCCACGTAAGACACGACGCCTGGCTTTTTTAGATCACGATTGGTTGTGCGGGGATATTGATTATCTGGTGGATAGCGCACTGGCATAAATTAAACGTTCAGCCGCAGGCAAGCTATAGCTTGAACTCTGAACTATACGTAACATCCCTCCAGCAGTTCTGTCGACATTAAGTTTGACAGGGCTAGCCGCATTCGTTAACGTGGCTGCCCTCGCTGGTGACTTTGATGCCACTCGGCCTGTATGAGTCTAACACCCCTGCCGCGTTTCCTTCTCCCCAGCCGTGCTCGCATCCGCATCGTTTTGATGGCGGTCCTGGCTGCGATCGCGCTGGGAACCATTGTATTTCACCTGCTGGAAGGCTGGTCTATACTTGACAGTCTTTATGTTACCGCGCAGACGGTCACTACCGTCGGATTCGGCGATATAGCACCGCGCACCGCAGCGGGCCGCGCCTTCGCGACAGTGTTCATGATAGTCGGCGTCGGCATTGTGCTTTATGCTTTGACCAGCACGGTGCAGTCGATTGTGCACTCAGAGCTGTTTGCCAGGTATGGTCATTCACGAAAAATGAGCAAACTGCGAGACCATTTTATCATCTGCGGCGCGGGCCGCGTCGGATCGCATTTGATCCGGAGCCTGCGAGCCGTCGATGGCGTCTTTCTCGTGATCGAAAGCGACCAGCGCAAGTGTGAAGCACTGATGGACATGAACATCCCCGTGCTTATTCGCGATGCGACGCTCGAAGAAAGTTTGATTGAAGCGGGAGTCGAACACGCGCGCGGGCTTGCTTCCTGCCTTCCTGATGACGCGGACAATGTCTACGTAGTTTTAACCGCGCGCGACTTGAATCCGAATATTCACATCGTCGCTCGCGCCGCGGAAGAGCAGGCGGAATCGAAGTTGATCCGCGCCGGTGCAAATCGTGTGGTGGCGCCGACGATCATCGGCGGACACCGCATGGCAATGGCGTTGACGAAACCCGCCGTCGGCGATTTTCTCGATTCCGTTACGGCCAACGATCTCGAGCTTGGATTTGAGCAACTCGAAGTCGATCCAGTTTCTTCGCTCGTGAATCGAAAGTTGAGTGAGAGTGTCATTCGGTCGGAGTTGAATATCGTCATCGTCAGTATTCGCCGCAGTAACGGTGAGATCATCTTCAATCCCAGCGGCGAAACCAAAATCGAAGGTGGAGACATGCTTATCGCGATCGGCAACGAGGAATCACTGGCGCGACTGAACGCGCTCGCACGCGGCCGTGCAACACAACAACGAGCAATCGAGGCAGAGACGAGATGAGGGTTCTGGTTACTGGTGGCAGTGGTTATCTGGGCATGTACGTCCGCCGCTTCTTTTCAGCCGACGATTTTTCCCGCCGTACTGGTTACGACATTCTCGATAATGAAGCCGTCGAGAAAGTTGCAAACTACGATGTCGTGATTCATCTCGCTGCACATTTCGATACGAGTCCGGAAGGGGCGGTCGAGTGTTTTCGCACGAACGCAGAAGGCACGGCTAATGTGATTCGCAACATGAAGCCTGGATCGATATTTATTTACGCCTCGACGAAGGACGTTTACGGTAGCAACGCGGGCGAGATTGACACGGTGAACGAGGAGACGAGCACGGCGTACTGCGGGCAAACGGCGTTTGAGTGGTCCAAGCTTATCGGCGAGAAGTACGTCGAGTATTACGCACACGCGAATAAGATTCGGGCCTGCATCTTCCGGCTCTCGACCGTTTTCGCGCGGCCATCGGAAGACAACACGCCGGGTTTCGTCACGCACTACGTGGAATCGGTGAAAAATCGCCAGCCGATCAGAATGCCGCCTGGGGTCGATCCCGTTCGCGACATCATGTATGTCGACGACTTATCAAGAGCGTGTCAGGCGTTTATCGCTTCCAGACATCAGTTCGCGTTGTACAACCTCGGCGGCGGTCGTATGAACGCGATCAGTTTGCGCGAGATTCTCAAGCGCGTTGGGGCGATTATTGAGATCGAGCCTGTGATCCAGGAAGATCCGTCCATGCCGGCGCCTGTGCCTTTGCGTTATGTGTCTGATACTACGAAGGCGATTAATGATTTAGGCTGGCGGCCGTGGATGGGAATTGATGCCGGGCTGCGAGAAATTCTGTAGATGAACGTGCAGGCGGAAAGTATTAAGCGAGTCGTCGTGCGCGGCACGAACTGGGTCGGGGATGCAGTGATGACTGTGCCTGCGCTGCGCGCGCTGCGGCGTGTGTTGCCTCAGGCGCATATCACGCTCGTGATTCGTCCCGGCACGAAAGGAATCTTTTTCGAGGCTGACTTTATCGACGACGTGCTCGTTTACGATCGCAAGGGAGCGTGGTCTGTCTTCGGGCAGGTGCGCGAGTGGAGGCGTAGACAATTTGACCTCGCGGTGTTGTTTCAAAACGCGTTCGAAGCGGCGTTGATTCCTTTTCTTGCGGGCGTGCCGGTGCGACTCGGTTATGCAACTGAATCGCGACAGGCATTGCTGACGCACCCGTTGCCATTACCTGACTGGCGCTCTTCAAAGCACGAGGTCTTCTATTATTTGTACCTGGTAACCGCGCTCGAGCAGATGCTGTTTGGTCGCAGCGACGTTTGTGAAAGCGAGCCGGATGCGAGCATAGAGATCTCGGAAAGCAGAAAGGCGGAAGCGGCGGAGTTGCTGCGTGCGTACGGCGTGAGTGAAGCCGAATCTGTTGTCGCAATTTGTCCGGGATCGATCAACAGCCGCGCGAAGCGATGGCCGGCGGAAAGGTTCGCCGCGCTTGCCGATCGTTTGATCGAGTCGCACCGGAAAGTGCTGTTAATCGGATCGAAAGACGAGCTTGATGTTTCCGACGAGGTTGTGCGGCGAATGCAAAACCAGCCAGTGGTGCTGACGGGAAAGACGAGTCTAGATCAGATCACCGCAGTGCTCGATCGTGCTGATCTGATCGTGACTAACGACACCGGACCGGCGCATATCGGCGCGGCGCTCGGACGTCCAACGATCGTGATCTTTGGTCCGACAAATCCTCTAACCACTCGACCGTTCGCTCCGGAGGCAGAGGTTCTGAGACATCCGCCTGATTGCGCGCCGTGCATGCTGCGTGATTGTCCGATCGATCATCGTTGCATGACGGCGATCGAAGTTGATGAAGTGTTTGAGCGCTCGCATGCATTGTTGAAGCGCGGCAGTTTCGCCAAAACGGTAAGGAGTTTGTGCGACTCAGTCGCGTGAGCCTGCAGATGAAGCGTCCGGCAGTTTTTATCGATCGCGATGGCACGATTTCCGAGGAGGTTGGGTACGTCAATCATCCTTCGCGGTTTCGTGTGTTTCCGTATTCGGCGGAAGCGATCCGGATTCTGAATGACAATGGTTGGCTGGCTATCGTGATCACAAATCAGGCGGGCGTCGCGCGTGGCTACTTCTCAGAGGAGATGATCACGAGTGTTCACGATCGGCTCAAGGGTGATCTTGAGAACGCGCAGCTCGATGCGATCTACTACTGCGCGCACCATCCGACAGTCGGTGAGCCGCCGTACCGGTTTGATTGTGATTGTCGTAAACCGAAACCCGGATTGATCGATTGTGCTGCGAGGGATTTTGAGATCGATCTGGAGGCGAGCTGGATGGTTGGCGATCGTTATAGTGATGTGGAGCTCGCGCGAAATGCGGGTTTGCATTCGGCGTTTGTTTTGAGCGGGTATGGGCGCGGTGAGTGGGAGTTCCAGCGCAAGGTGTGGAAGCACCAGCCGGATATCGTTTGTGAAAATCTGTTAGAGGCCGTGAAAACAATCGTAGCTGGTTAACAGGATTACAGGATTTGCAAGATAAACTGATTAGTATTATTGAGCGGTTCGGTGAGCAACGAATCGTGATCCTTGGTGACGCGATTGCGGATAAGTTTCTGCATGGAGCGATCAGTCGCGTCTCGCGAGAGGCGCCCGTCTTTATTCTGCGTCACCAGCACACCGAGACACTGCCTGGCGGTGCCGCAAACTGCGCGATGAATCTCGTCGCGCTCGGCGCTCGCGTTTCGTTGATCTCGGTGACGGG
>Ga0105247_10002415_pt1 | contig 12707 bp, 13 predicted proteins | sample KBSS24metaG_FD_81519 | JGI IMG/M metagenome (GOLD analysis project Ga0105247, IMG submission 81519) | Switchgrass rhizosphere microbial communities from Kellogg Biological Station, Michigan, USA - KBS S2-4 metaG | ecosystem: Host-associated > Plants > Roots > Rhizosphere > Soil | place...
CTTCCGCGGCAAAAGCGCGCACCGTCGCGCGGCCAATGCCGCCCGCAGCGCCGGTGATGAGCACCGTCTTGTCCTCAAAGCGTCTCGTCATGCGTCCAGCTCCATTAACCGCGCCATCTCGGCCGATCTGATCGTGTTCTCAAGCAGCATGGTGACCGTCATCGGGCCGACCCCGCCAGGCACCGGGGTGATAGCCTGCGCCTTTTCTGCCACTCGCGGATCCACATCGCCGGTTATGCGGCCATCGGGCAGCCGGTTGATCCCCACGTCGATCACGACCGCGCCCGTCTTCACCATCTGCGGCAATATGAGGCCAGGTACGCCCGCTGCGACGATCAGGATGTCCGCAAGGATCGTAAACTGGGCCAGATCACGCGTCCGGGCGTGGCAGACGGCGACCGTCGCGTCGCGGTTCATCAGCATCAGCGCCATCGGCTTGCCGACGATGTTGCTGGCACCGACGACCACGACGTTCTGGCCCGCAAGCTTGATGCCCTCGCTTCCAGCAGCTTCACCACCCCGAACGGCGTGCACGGTGAGAATATGGTGTTCCCCGTGACCAGCCCGCCGACATTGTAGAGGTGAAAGCCGTCGACATCCTTCTCGATCGCGATCGTCTCCAGCACCCGCGACATGTCGATATGCGGGGGCAAGGGAAGTTGGACGAGTATGCCGTGCGTGTCGGGATCGGCGTTCAGCTCGACGATCCGGCCGAGCAACTCCGCGTTGGAGATGGTCGCAGGCAGGCGGTGCGTGCGGGACGCAATTCCCACCGCCTCGCAGGCGCGCACCTTGTTTCGCACGTAGGCGACCGACGCCGCATCGTCGCCGACGAGCAGCACGGCGAGACCGGGCTGCCGGCCCACCTCCGCCACTGCCCTTGCACGCTCGGCCAGCCCGGTCCGCAGCGTCTCAGCAAGGGCGCGGCCGTCGATGATCCGCGCGGTCACGTGCTGCCCTGTTCCGCCCGCTCGACGATGACGCCGGCGAGCGCGGGCGCCAGCGCCTGGGGCTTACGCACCGTCACCTTCACCGCGTGCACGCCGTTCTGCGCGAGGCACGGTCCGGCAATGCGCTCGGCCACGGTCTCGATCAGGACGATGTGGCCGCCCGACACGATGTCGGTCGCGCCGTGCCAATTCGCGGTAGTCGCAAGCGTCCTCGTTGCGATCGTCCGCCGGAGGCGCCAGGAGGGTTTCGATGTCGACGAGCAGCCGCTGCACGCGTCCGATCTCGCCGTCAAGCGCACCCACCCTTGCGTCGAGCGCGAGATCGCTCGCAAAGATCGGCATCGCGCTCAAGCCGGAAAGACGACGGTCGTCAGCCCGTTCATCAGTACACGATCCTCCAGGAAGGCGCGCACGGCGCGGGAGAGCACACGGCGCTCGGTATCGCGGCCTTTGCGGATGAGATCGTCAGGGGTGTCGCGGTGGCTGACGCGTTCCACATCCTGCTCGATGATCGGCCCCTCATCGAGGTCGGCGGTGACGAAGTGTGCGGTAGCGCCAATCAGCTTCACCCCGCGCTCATGCGCCTGGTGATAGGGCTTCGCGCCCTTGAAGCCGGGGAGGAAGCTATGGTGGATGTTGATGCAGCGGCCCGACAGGAATTCCGCGAGATCGTCCGACAGGATCTGCATGTAGCGGGCAAGCACGACCAGCTCCGCCCCCGTCTCCTCGACCACGGCCTTGATCTGTGCCTCCTGCGCTGCCTTCTCGCCCTTGGCCATCGGCAGGTAGTGGAAGGGCACACCTGCAAAATCGAGGTGCGCGTAGGTTTCGCGCAGGTGGTTGGAGACGATACCGACGGGCTCCATCGCCAGCTCGCCCGTCTTCCACCGATACATCAGATCTGCCAGACAGTGATCGAATTTCGAAGCGAGCAGCAGTACGCGCTTGCGCCGCGCCGCAGGCCGCAGTGTCCAGCTGAGGCCCAGGTCGGCCCCGATCTTGCCTAACCGCGCCTCGACCTCCTCGATCTCGCGATCTTCATGCATGACGAACTCGACGCGCATGAAGAAGCGGCCGGTCACGAGATCGTCGAACTGCTGCGCTTCCAATATATTGCCGCCATGCTCCGCGATCGCGCAGGCGACCGCCGCGACGATGCCGGGACGATCCATGCAGGACAGCGTGAGGATGTAGGTGTCTGCCATGATGCGCGCGCCGCTCAGCCGATCGTGCCGAGATCGGCCCGCCGGTTGTCGGGCTTGAACGGCGAGTTGGCGACGACCACGCGGATCGGCTTCTGGCGCTTGTCGGGATCGCCCCAGATGACGGTCAGCTCGGTGCCGGGCTCCGCCTTGTCGACATCGATGACGACATGGCTCAGCATCTTGCGGAAGTAATAGCTGTAGCCGCGAGAGGTGGCGACGCCGACAAGCCGGTCTCCATCGAGCACCTTGCTCGCGTACATCGCGTTCCACTGGTGACGCGGAAACTCCATATAGTCGAACGGGATCTCATCCTCCTCGAACAGCGAGGCGAAGACATCGACGATGTCCTCCTTGTTCCATACGAGCGTGCGGCGAACGCGGACGGGGGCGGCGACCTCGGCCTCCAGCGCCTCGCGGCCGTGGAAATCGTGATCGAATTTCACGCTTTTCGCCCAGCCCAGTTCGACGGGAGAGCGATACCAGTCACGCGGATCGTCGCTCTCGAAGCTGCCCTTGACCTTAAGCACACGGGCAAAGCTCCTGAACCAATCCGGCGAACCGTAAGCGGGGGCGAGATCCTTATAGCGATCGAAGAACGCGCGTTCGGGTTCGTCCTGCACGGCGGGCAGGTAATCGTGCGTGACCGTAGGGAAGGCGGCTTCAAGGTGGTTTATCATCGCGGTCCGGGAGCCGAGCTGGCGGATGCCGAAAGGCGCACCGGCGGCAAGGATCGCGGAACGCACCGCTTCACGGCCCTCGCCCGGGCCCTGCAGCTCGAAGCCGATCTCGCCGGCCATGCCCTGCCGGAGGAAGGAGACTTCGTATCCGCCGATATTCTGCGGCGCAAAGCGCATGAAGCCGATCTCGCGCAGGCTGGTGCCCGTCGCCGCCTCCAGCGTCTGGAGCGCATTGGGACCGGAAACCTGGAGCTTGAACTTGCTGATCGCAAGGTTCGAGTGAGCATCGTATTTACCCGCCTCCAGCCGGTACTGAAGCCAAAGCACCACCGGGCCGCGCGCCTGGAACTCGAACTCCTGCTCGCCGTGGCGCATCAGCACGCCTTCGCCGATCACTTTACCCGCCTTGTTGCAGCATACGGCGTGCTTCGCTTGGCCGATATCAAACTTGGCAAGGCTGTTTATGATGTGGTCACTGAAGAGCCGCAGCGCGTCTGGCCCACTAACGCGCAACTCGTCGAGCCAGCTCCAGTCACCGATGTAGCAGGTCTGCTTCCATGACAGGTTCTCGTCCTGCCAGTCAGTATATTCTAACGTGCCCCAAGAGGTCGAGGTGTCAACGTTTTGACGAAGCGCATCGGTGGCGGACATATATCTCTCTCCAGGGGAGCGGTTGTCCTTGCACTACGCAGTCAGCGCCGCCGCGCTTGCCAGTCGCCGCCAAAAGGTTGCCGTGTTCCGCCGCCGCGGCCGGGCTTCCTAGCTCTTGCGTGCTGCGGCGAGGGCTGCGGCTCGATACTCGCGGGGCGCGCAGTCGAACTCGGCGCGAAATATGCGGCTGAAGTGCGCGGCATCGTTGAAACCGCAGTCGAAGGCGATCCTCGTAATGCTACGATGGCTCATCGCCGGGTCGGCGAGCTCGGCGGCGCATCGATCAAGCCGGGTCTGGCGTAGCCAGCGGCACAGGCTGATCCCCCCCGCGTGGAACGCACGGTGTAGTTGGCGTTCGGACAGGCCGTGGTGGCGGGCGATCTGGAGGGGCGTGAGCTCGGCATCGCCCAGGCGGCCAAGCAGGTAGGTCTGAATGGTGCGCACGATGGGGGGCACGGGCGCGGGCTCAACCTCATCGGGCTCGTCGTCGGAGGCGGCCACGAGATCGAGGATCGCGCTGGCGACGGCGCTGCGCGATCCGGTCCCGCTGGCCACCTGCTCGAATGCGGTGCGCACGAGCGCGCCAATTAGTGCCGCCATGCCCCGATCGAGGGGCATGCAGGAACGTTTGCGCCAGTCGGGCAGATGCCCGTCCATGGTCGCGGCGGGAACACGCACCGCTATCACCACCAACCGGCCGCTGCGCCGTACGCGCAAGGGCCGGGACGAATCAACCAGCACGACGTCGCTTGCCTCGACGGCGTGTTCATGGGCGCCGTGCCCAATCACCGAGGAGCCGGCGATCTGCAGCGCGATGAAGCAATCCCCTTCCGCGACCGTTTTCAACGTCTCGGTCGCCGCATGCCGATGGTAGGTGACTCGGACCGCATCGAATGGGCCGACCCGCCGTCGGTCTATGGCGGCGCGCCCGTCGCCGTCCTGGTTGAGGACAAACGGGTCAACGCTTCCCGTGCGCGAGTAGGCTAGTCGCGCCGGCAAAGGGTCCGGCAGGTGGGTATCAGCGCGCGCTGATGCAAGACGACCCGTCTGCAACGTCTGCCTCCTCTTCCTCTCCACCGATTCGCTGCGGGGTAGCGCGAACTCTGCGTCGCGGAGAGGCTAAGTTATCACCGATAACATGACAAGGGATTCCTTTGATGTCTTGACAGTCAATGCACGATGCAGACCGATTTTTCCTCAGTGAAAGCCTCAACCCAGCGTGGGCCGAATGAGGTGGCCGGCTACATCACGATGAAGGCGGGGCTGGTGATCAGGTCGTGAGCCTCGAGCAGGCGGTAGACCGTCGCTTCCGATAAAAATTACCCGGTCGTGTCGGTAAAGCGCACGGCCAGCTCGCGGGGCGAGAGTTCCGTCTCCTCCACGGCCAGCGTCAGGATCTGCTGCCGGATGTCGTCCGGGATCCGGTTCCAGACGCGGCTCGGCCGCGAGGGTCGGTCCTCCAGCGCCTCCGGGCCGCCGGTCTGATATCGATCGTACCAGCGGTAGAAAGTGGGGCGCGACACGCCGACCTGGTCGAGCGTGCGGCGAACCGACAGGTGGGACTGCTCGACGATCCGGATAATCTCCACCTTCTCGGATGCGGGATACCTCATTCCTGGTCTCCCCCATCCGCGATCATGCTTTTTTAGAAGGCGCAGTTCGAGCGCCTGCTCGGCAACGACCTCCTTCAGCGCACCTGCCTCCCGGCGGAGGTCCTTCACCTCGTCGCTGGTCGCGGCGCGGGTCGTATCACCCGCAAGGCGCCGTTTGCCGGCCTCCAGGAACTCCTTCGACCATCCATAATACATGGACTGGGCAATGCCCTCGCGGCGACACAGCTCGGCGATGCTATCTTCGCCACGCAGGCCGTCGAGCACGATCCTGATCTTGTCCTCGGCAGAATGGTGCTTCCGCGTGGCGCGGCGGATATCCTTCACCACCTTCTCGCCAGGCGTCTTCGGGCTTGAGGATTTTGGTCTCATCTTCGTTCCTTCGTCACTGCGATGAGACCAGAATCCTCCCTTATCTCAAACCCTCAATCTGTCTCACGAGACCTGACGCCGGACAGTCGACAGCCGGCAGAACCTCATTGCTTTGACAACGCCCAGAGCAGGCGTGCCCCGGCCTGAGGACGTCATCAACCTCCTATGGTTACCCAGCGCCGCTCGGCGGACGAGATTGCAGCAGCCTCAACTACTTCGTGCACGTGGAGCGCTTGCTCGAAATCCGGGGCGGCACGGCCCTTACCTTCCATCTCACGCAGCATCGATGCGTAGATGGAAGCCATCGGGAACACCCCCATTTGCGGCTCGTCAGCATGGATAGAAATTCCGGGCAACGCCTTCAGCCTTTCAGGTACCTCGATCTCGTGCTCGTTGAGGATCATGAACTCCACATCATCGCTGCGGAAGAGCTTGGAGCTGTAGCTTTGCGGAAAGATGGTCGAAACGGCCGCGAGGCGCCCCTTCGTACCCCACACATCGATTCGAAACCCCGGACCGTCGACCATGGTCCAGACGGTTTGCAGCATTCCGGAAATACCGTTCCGTAAACGAACGATATTGTAACTGGTGTCGGGCACTTCCGGCTCGATTGCGGGACCGCCATCCATCTTCCACTCGCCCAGGCGCAACGACTGGTCAGATACAATTTCGTTCACCGGCCCAAGCAAATGGACCAGCAGATGAAGCGCATGGCTGCCCGTATTGCGCATCGCGCTGGCGCCGTTTGCAGGGTCCCCAAACCAAGTGTAGCCAGGAGTGTAGGTCTGCGCCTCGGTGAAAAGACCAGAGTCGAAACGGATATTGAAACCTTGAATATCGCCGATCTGGCCCTGATCGATAAGTTCCTTCATGTAAACCATCGCCGGCGCCGTCTGAATGAACGCATCGACCGCCGCTACCGTGCCGGACTTCCGATGCAAATCATTAAGTTCGCGAGCAGCGGCAAGATTATGGGCAAAAGGGATGCCCTGGTAGACATGCTTGCCGGCCGCGAAGGCAGCCTTGACCATTTCATAGCGAAGCGGTGGCCGCGTACCGCAATCGATGAGGTCGATATCTGGATCTTCAGCCATAGCCCTAAAGTCCCAGAAACAACGCGCGAAACCATGATCTCGCGCGGCGGCCTCAGCGGTCTCCCGCCGAGACGTGCAGATCGCCACAACCTCGACTCCATCGACTGAACGCCAGGCAGGTAAGTGAGCCTGAACGCCCCACGCTGCGCTGATGATACCGACCCTAAGTGGACGTTTTCGCATGCTAAACTACTCTCACAATTGTATTCGCGAGGTTGACAGCTGCCACCCCGTCTCAGCAAGCAATTCTACAGGTTTCGAGGCTCATCGAATCGCTTGATGGCGAATGGTCGGAGACGGCATTCAGATAGCTGGGGAGGTTGAACGCCGCCGATGATTACCTGCCTCCGCCCCTTCAGCGCCGAATGCTCAGGCTGTGCCGTTTCTTGACGGAATTGTCAACAACCAATCGGGACTTGCGTGGCATTGCTGTGATCTATCAGCGTGAGACCGCTCCCTGTCACACAGCTCTGACAGCACCTGTCCTGCTCTAATTCCAATTGGTGGAAAGCGCGGGGTAACCTCGCCCTACAATTGTCGATAATCCACATCATTGAATTCGACGATCCCCGCATCGAGATCGACAGGCCGATGACCGAGGCTGAGGCGCGGGTGTGGATGTTCGACCAGCCCTCCGGCCGACCCGCAGGGAGCTGCTCGCGCCGCTCCCCGGCGCCCTGCCCTCAGCCAGGCCTCGCGTTCTGCACTGAGCCGATCCGCTCGCGCCAGGCCAGCTGGTCTAGCCACCTGTCAGGGATCCCGCCCGCGCCGTAGAGCGCCCCCGCCACCTGCCCGGTAATCGCGGCAGTGGTGTCGGCATCATCGCCGAGGTTCGCCCCGAGCAACACCGCGTCGGCGAAACAGCTGGTTCGCCCCACGCACCACAGCGCGGCTTCGAGGCTGTGCGCAACATGCCCGCTGGACCGGATCTGATCCCGCCGCTTGCCCCGCCTCGAGCCCGCCATGATCGCGCCGATCTGGCCGGCATAGGGAAATTCGACGCTGCCCTTGGGGCCTTGCCACATGTCCTGGTCGCGATGAGGGAACTGCGGCAGCGCGCCGGGATGGATCTGGATCGCCTGTGCCAGGTTGAGCGTGATCCGCTCGCACCAGGGCAGCAGCATCTGCTCGACGATGCCTGGCACTGGGCGGTGCATCACCAGCAGCTCCGTGCTATCGGACCGTGTCAGCAACGAACCGAAGCGCCGAGTGCGCTCGCCATAGAAGGCGCCATGGCAGAGCGGTGTCGCGGCAAAACGCGGCTCGAAATCGCGCTCAATGCCAGCGAGAACCGAAGGATCAAGAGCGCGCTCGATCACGCACCAGCCGTCGCGGCTGAGCGGCGCGGCGAAACGATCGGCGGTGCTCATGCCGCGATCCTTTCGGCCTCGCCGATATGCACGCGGGTCCAGCGCAGCCGCGCGGGCGTGTCGGCCCGCACGTGGACCATGAAGGCGCCGATCGACCCTCCGGAAAGGCGCACCGCCGGTCCCAGCGGCTCGGCTTGCCATCCCATTGCCAGTAGCTCCTTGCGGAAGGGATCGGGGATGATGCCGCCGTGCAGAACTGGCCCTGATAGCGACAACACGCGGACTTCTGAACGATATATCTGCGCTGGTAGAAGCAATGTGTATCCCTGTCGTCGAGGAAGTCGGCGGTCAGGAACGCCACAGCTTCTATCGATTTCTTTTGCAAGTATTCAATCAGCCGTGGAGCAATAAGGTAATTGATATAGACACAAGCATATCTGACTATACTACTACGCAACGAATAAGAATCCTTTTTGATCGCGCACTTACGCATTTGACGTCTGACGAGATCACTTGGAGAATGCGCCTTCTCACGCGGTTTCTTTTGGTCAATCTGATCGAGAACGATAACCGATCGCGACGCGGTGAAACTTCTATCGATGAGACGAAGCTGATTCTCGACACCTTCAATATGATCACCGCTTCGTTCATGGCGGATCCTGACTCTCGATTATCTCGAACCGAGATGGCGGAAGGTGAGGCCGATCACCCGCGCGAAGGGTGACCGACAAAACGTCGGACAGGGTTGCGGTCGAGGTGGACGTATCGCCCTTCTATCCGCAAGGTGGTGGCCAGCCGTCCGACACAGGCTTCATCGAGGCCCCTCACGGACGCCTCGTAGTACTGGAAGTCTCGTGGACGTCGGAGGGTATCGCGTTGCACCACGGTCGGGTCGTCGATGGCAGGCTTGAGATCGGCGATTTAGCCGTGCCTCTATCGATCAGCAGGTCCGGAGACGGCGCACGGCTGCATACGGCCGGTGAGGTGATCTGTGACGCGACGGCAGAGCTCGGCCGTCGCTGGCCGGTGACGGCCGCCTCGCACGTGCCTGGCCAGTCGCGCGTGGCATTCGCTACGGACCTAACTGGCGAGGAAGTGCCCGGGTTCATGGATGAGTTGAAGCGCCGCTTCGCGGCGAGGGCCCAGCGATCAGCCTGCCTGCTAAACCTTCTGCACGAAGATCGAGCGCGCGTTGGAGAGCTCGCGGAAGCCGTAGATGCCCTTGTAGCGACCGATACCGCTGCCGTTGACCCCGCCGAACGGCAATCGACTTTCGGCATAGTGCATCAGCACATTGTTGACGGTGACACCGCCCGACGAAGATCGCGCAAGCACGTCGTCGACGAACGCCTGGTCATGGCTGAAAACATATAGCGCCAGGGGCTTGCCGGTGGCGTCGATCTGCTCGACGGCCTCGTCCACGCTGCCATAACCGATCACCGGAAGAACGGGTCCGAAGATCTCCTCCTGCATGATCGGCGCATCGAAGGGGGGATCGAGAACGATCGTGGGCTCGATGGTGAGATCGGACAGGTCGCTGTGCCCGCCCTTGGCAACTTGCGCGCCCCGGGCGACCACATCGTCCACATAGCCTTTCACGCGAGCAAAATTGCGCGCGTCAACCAGCCGGGGCAAGCGCTCGCGCTGAAGCGCACCGTCAACATAGAACATATGATCGATCACCGCACCGAGAGCGGCGACCAGCTCGCTCTGTCGCTCCTTGGGCACCCAGACGTGGTCGACCGAGAGGCAGAGCTGGCCCGCGTTGAGGAAGCGCGCGCCCACAATCTTTGCTGCCGCATCCGCGATGGGATAAGCGTCATCGAGGATCGCGGGGCACTTGCCGCCCAGTTCAAGCGTCACGCTCGTCAGGTGCTTCGCCGCCGCCGCCATAACGCGCTTGCCCACGGCCGGGCTGCCGGTGAGGAACACATGGTCGAACGGTAGTTCGCCCAATGCCTGGGCCAAGGCCACTCCCCCCTCGAGGCAAGCGACCTCGTGCTCCGGGAAGGCTTCGGCGATGATCTGCGCAACGATGACCGACGTGTGCGGCTGCAGTTCGTTGGGCTTGACGATGCAGGCATTCCCCGCTGCGACGATCGGCACAAGGGGCGAGAAAACCATCGCGAAGGGGAAATTCCACGCACCATAGAGCAGCACGACGCCGCGCGGCTCATACTGGATGAACGTCTCGTTGCCGGCGAAATGCGGCGATGGCTCGATGTGCTCCGGCTCCATCCAGCTGGCCACGTTGGCGATCGCGGTGTCCAGATCGCCAAGCACGGCCCCAATTTCGCTGTTTTGCACGCCCGCCTTGGCTTTGCGGAGATCGAGATGCAACGCTTCGTCGATATCGGGGATTCGGCGAACGATGACGTCTCGCAGCTTCTCGAGCCGCGCGATCCGACCTGCGGCATCGCGCTTCTTTAGCGCAACGCGATTGGCGCGCTGCGCGGCGAAAATGCGGGCGATCGCGGACTTGTCCAGTTGTGCATCGGTCATGTCGTCACTCGTATTCCGGAAAACGCAGGATCGGCTTCACCGCCGAGCCGTCCTTCGCCGCGGCGATTGCTTCGTTGATCTGGCAGAACTCATAGTGCCGAATCATCCTTTCCACCGGCAGCTTGCCGGCCTGCCAGAACGCGATCAGCTGCGTGACGAACTGAGCCGGGAGGGCGCCCTTGCCTGCCATCAGCATGCCCTTGACGGTAAGTCCGCGAGCCTGGAGCATCGACGGATCGAGCGACACCTTCTGGCCAGGAGCCACGCCGACCAGCGCGGCCTGGCCATTCACGCCAAGCGCCTCGACCGCATTCTCCATCACCCGCGCGATACCGGTGGCTTCGACCGCATAGTCGACCCCGCCCGTGGCGCGCAGCGCCGCAACCGCGTCTTCCTCCATGGCATTGATCGTCCGGTCTGCGCCAAGTTCGCGCGCCAGTTCCAATCGCCCGGGGTTGGTATCCACGACAGAGATGGGGCCACAGCCGGCGATGCGGGCCGCCATCATCGCGGACAAGCCAACTGCCCCCGCGCCGAACACCGCGATGCTCCTGCCCGCTTCTACCTTCAGCGTGTTGAGGACAGCGCCCGCCCCAGTCTGGATGCCGCACCCGAACGGGGCGAGGATGTCCAGTGGGAGGTCCTTGTCGACCTTGATCGTATTCCGCTCGCTCGAAAGGACATAGGCGGCGAAGGAAGATTGCCCAAGAAAGCTCGCGAACACGGGCTTGTCGTGCTGGTGCATGGTGCAACTTCCGTCCGCCCGGCGACCCCCGGACATGTTGGACTCGGTGAAGTGATGGCAGAGCGAGGGCTCTCCCCGCTGACAGCTCGGGCAGTGCCCGCAAGACGTGGTGGACAGGATCACGTGATCGCCCGGGGCAACGGTCGTGACCGCACAACCCGTTCGTTCGACGATCCCAGCCCCTTCATGGCCGAACACCGCCGGCCAGGGCATGGGCACATGATCGATCATGCTCAGATCGGTGCCGCAAAGCCGGTCGCCACGAGGCGAACCAGGATCTCGCCGTCCGCCGGTTCGGCGAGATCGACCTGTTCCAGTGCGAGAGGCTGGCGATTGCCGTGCGCGACGGCTGCTAAGATCTTCATGGCTTGTCTCTAAGAAGTAACGACGAAATTCTGTCCGGGCCGAAACCCGCGAAGCAGCACGGCGGCTCTTTCGCCCACCGAGGCGCGCTCTTCCGGCGCGCAACGCTGCATGGCCGCACGAAGCTGATCGTGAGCCGAGCTCTGCCAAGTGGAGACGAGTTCGCATTGGACTGACAGCACCATGGAGTGGGAAGGCATGACGCCCATCCACACGAAGCTGGTGCCGATTTATCGCGAGGCGTCGGGCAAATCATTAATTGATCAATCTATCATGTTTTCTGAATCGCCGGGTGATTCCGCGCGACGATTCAGAAAGTACGCTAGCCGGTGGTATCGGGCGAGATCGGGATCGGCGCAGAGTCGGTCGGCAGAAGCCGGGAGGCATCTGTCTCCTCGAAGGGCGGATAATCGTTATAGCCCTCGCGCCCCTGAGTATAGTACGTCGAGATATCCGGCGCGTTTATCCCGAGGCCTTCGCGGTAACGGCGGTCCAGGTCCGGATTAGCGATCACCGCCTGGCCGTAGGCGATCATGTCCGCCCGGCCATCGGCTATCGCCTTCGCGCCAGAGTTGCGCGTGAAGCCTGCGACGAACATCGCGGGGCCATCGAAGAGCGGGCGCAGCGTTCCGTAAACATCCCAGCCCACGGCATAGTCGCCGAGCTGGAGATAGGCGATCGACCGGCGGGAGAGTTTCTTGACCACATAGGAATAGGTGGCCACCGGGTCGTCGTCGAACACATTGTGGAACGACCAACCTGGCGAGAGCTTCACGGCGACGAAGCCCGGCCCGGCAACCGATGCCATCGCATCGACGCAGGCCAGGAGGAATGCCGCGCGCTTCTCGACGCTGCCGCCCCACTCATCTTCGCGGAGGTTGGTGTTGGTGCTAAGGAACTGCATCGGCAGATAGCCACTCGCCGCGTGGATCTCCACCCCATCGAACCCGGCTTCGAGCGCGAGTTCGGCGGAGCGGCGGAAGTCGTCGATGGTTGCGAGTATTTCGGCATGTGTCATCGCCCGGGGTTCGGGATAAGCCCGCTTTGGTCGCGGGCAGTTGATGGTGTAATGGCGGGCCTTGGGGTCCGGCTGCACGGTCGAAGCGCCGCGCGGCTGCTCTCCGCGCAGCATCAGCGGGTCGGAAAGCCGGCCGACATGCATGATCTGGCCGAACAGGGCGCCGCCTTTCGCGTGGACGGCGTCGGTGACACGCCGCCAGCCCGCGAC
>Ga0105247_10002419_pt1 | contig 12698 bp, 9 predicted proteins | sample KBSS24metaG_FD_81519 | JGI IMG/M metagenome (GOLD analysis project Ga0105247, IMG submission 81519) | Switchgrass rhizosphere microbial communities from Kellogg Biological Station, Michigan, USA - KBS S2-4 metaG | ecosystem: Host-associated > Plants > Roots > Rhizosphere > Soil | place...
ACGCAATGTGTTTCACAGTTGGATGAGTCGAGACTTGCCGCCGATCTGTCATTCAAACTTCTGAGCGGCGATCCGAGCTCGATGCCGTTGATCAACCAGATGCAGCACGTTGTGAATCACGCCACGATGCATCGCGGTCAGGTCGTGGGCATGATTCGTCAACTGGGTATCGAGCCGCCGTCTACTGACTTGCTCTTCTACTTGCGCCGGGAGATTTCGCCGAAATGAACTCTGCGTGGCGCGTCGTCGCCTGCGTAACGGCGTCGCGTTCCATTTTCTTCAAGGTCTTCGCCAGCTTCATTTCGGTCGACTGATTTGTTCTCTTCCACATGCCCGCTGCTATTCCATTGATAATAATCGCCGGCCCGAGCGAGCCCCATGTCGTTTGTGAACCAAAGACGCTGGTGCGGTCCTTGTAAGCAACGAAATACTCGTCATAAATAGGCAGAAGGTGGGCCGTATGTGACGAGCGTGCCTGAGCCTTACCGGATCGACTGCTCCAATAAACTTTTTCTCCAATCGTTGCTCTCTCGAGACTGCGCTCGACCAATTCGATGCCACGTTTCGCATCGGCAGTACTCAACCCCGACCACCACACAAAATCCTGCAACATGGCTGGCCCATGACTGCGGAAATACAATTGAGTGAGGTTCGCGAGCGCTTCGTCGCGATCAATCGTCTTCATCGCAGGAACACGCTCATCAAAAAGCGCATAAGTAAACTGTTTGCCCACTCGTGGGCCACTGCAAACCACGCGATCCAACTCCGCGCGAATGAGTATGTGCCCCATTCTCACCGAGTCGTTTGCCGCAACTCCCGACTCATTCAACTTCCGGCGTAGTTCTGAACGCGATAGATATCTCCCGTCTTTCAACGCTCGCTCGAAAATTTTGCGTGAGCGTTTGAAGACCGCGTCGTCGAGCTCGAACATGCGATAACCCGGACCGCACCTGAGATTTACGCGAGCCGCGGTCAAATCCAACAGCCAACGAATGTCATCGTGAGCCACAAAGTGCCACGTCGGACGCATAACATGCGTGCGCAAGATTACGCCGCGATTGAAAGCATCCTCAATCGCGGCATTCGTCGCGCTTCGCATGCGGAGTGCAAGCGCCCACTTGGCCGCTTCAAAGTCCTGCGACTGGACAGCGCCGAACCACCGCACCACATCAACCGGTTTGCGAAAGTCCGGCGCAGACAGTCTTTGGTTTTGCAGTCGTTGCGAAACGAGATCTGCTCTATTCATCTCGTTACACTGACGTCACCAACGCCAGTTGATGTTGTAAGCCCACGCGAGTTTGTTGAGACTGTTTCGCACCTGTCGCCAATCGCCTTCCGAGCGCCCGCCGGTGCGATTCCGGCGCATAAAGTTGTCGATTGCACGGCCACGCTCCAGGACGGTGCGGGCGAGTCCGGGCGCAGTGCCGCGATCTTCGTATCGATCTTTGAGTCGATCCGTGGCCTCTTCAAACTCGTGTACGTAAGCATTGATCTCGTCTTCGCGACGCGTGCCGTTAAGACGGCTGTGGTCCAGGTCATTATCGAGTGACTTTGCGAAGCGATCCGAGTCTTCTTCCAACTGCTTCAACGTTTCCTTCAAGTTGCCCCGATACCATTGCGCCTGAACGACAACCGGGAGAATGAGCGTGGCGAGTAACGCGCCCATAACAACGAAGCTGTGCTTTTTCATCTGATGGGGTCCTTTTTAGTTTATGATAAAGCGGTGCGTGATCCTACGCTTGCGAATCTCTCAGTGCAAGCAGTTTTGGTCCAACGATTACATGCGACGCAGACTATCATCTCCTCAAACTATCCTGATGAAGTTTGTTTTTCCTGGGTTATGGATCCCACTCTTCGGTATGGGTACGCTAGCATCGTTCTCCGCGCGTGACCTCGGAACACCACCTCCGTGGATTTTTCTTTTTTTCTGGATTGGCGGTTCCGCGTGGTTTTTATTCGATGCAGTGCGTTTGAAGTACGTCAGTGTTGACGATGATTTTCTTTACGTATCGAACTATGTGAGAGAGATAGCCATTCCTTTATGGGACATCTACGACGTTACGGAAAATTTTTGGCTCAAGACTCATCCCGTCACCGTACATTTGCAGCATCGTTCGGAATTCGGCGATCAGATTGTCTTCATGCCAAAGACGCGATTCTGGGGCTTCACCTCTCATCCGGTCGTGAAGGAGCTAAAACAACTCGCCGGATCGAAAGGTGCATACTCAGGTAGGTAACCAGGCAGCAACCGTAACTGCCGTGCCGTTGAACGCGGCTGTTCCGCAAAGGGCATCGAGGGATTGCTGGTCAGTTAAATCGTTGATGCTTGCACCCGCGTGTTGCTGGGCCACTGTTTGTTGATTGCCATCGCGATCGTGTCCCCAACCGTGAGGAATACTTACAACGCCTCGCATGATCTCCTCTGAGATTTCAACCGGCAACACGATCGATCCCACACGCGAGCGCACGACGACCTTTTGACCATTCAGCAGGTCGCGATTAGCTGCATCCGTCGGGTGCATGAGGACTGTGCATCGAGGCTTCGTTGGATTTTCCTTCACGAGCCTTTCACTGTTGTGCAGCCACGAATTGTTACTACGCAGTTGTCGCCGCCCAATCAACAGGAGATGACCATTCGCCTCGTATGCCGCATCATTCAGAAATCGGCACCGAACACGTTCGACATCTTTGACCAACACCTCCGGCGCCAGCTCGATCTGTTTGTCAATAGTTTGAAGCCGGCCGGGCAAGCAGGGAGTCAATGGGCCAAGATCGATTCCGTGCACGGCTTTCCGAACCTTTCGTAACGTCAAACCTTTCGAGAAAGGATTCAACCGCGCGCCGTATGGTCCAAAACGCAAACCCAAATCCAGGATCCGCTCGGGCGTAAAGAATTGCTGGCTGAGCTTGCGCCTCACGCCTCCGATGAATCCATCGTGCTTTATGCGAGTTTCGAGCTCGAGCAGGATCTCCCAGTCGTGTCGCGTTTCCGCGTTTCGCTCAAACAGCGGCGGTGAAAACTTCGTCGTGTTACGCACCGCGAGCAGGTGAAACGCGAGATCGTAGTGTCCACGCTCGAGCGGTGACGCCGGCGGCAGGATGATGTGCGCGTGCCGCGTTGTCTCGTTGATATAGCAATCGATCGACACCATGAACTCGAGACTCGCAAGCGCGCGATCCAGCTCGCGGCCGTTCGGCGTTGAAAGCACAGGATTGCCCGCGAGTGTCACAAACGCTTTCACTTGCCCTTCGCCTTCGGTCAGGATCTCTTCAGCAAGTGCAGCGACCGGCAATTCTCCCGAAAACTCAGGCAGCTTTCGCACGCGACTGTGCCACCGTGCAAAACTTCCGCGTGCCGCTAATGATTCCGGAGCCGACACCGGATCGAAGGCCGGAAGTGGAAACATCGCACCGCCGGGTCGATCGAGATTTCCCGTGACGATGTTCAGAACGTTGATCAACCACTGGCAAACGCCTCCGAACTCCTGCGTGCTCAGACCGATTCTTCCGTAGCAAACCGCAGATTCAGCGGCGGCAAATTCTCTCGCAAGCGCGCGTATTTGATTCGATTCGATGCCCGTGATCTCAGCCACTCGTTCCGGCGGAAACTCAGTCACGAGTCTCGCCACCGTCTCCACACCTTTTGTAAACGGCGCGGGCTTTGTCAGCTTCTCTTCAAAGATAACGTGAAGCAAAGCGAGCAGCAGAAGGACGTCAGTGCCCGGACGGATGAAGATGTGACGATCGGCGAAACGTGCAGTTTCGTTGTGACGCGGATCGATGAGTACGACTTTTCCGCCGCGTTTACGAATCTCCTCCAGCCTGCGATTCATGCCGGGAGCAGTCATCATGCTTCCATTCGACGCTGCCGGGTTCGCGCCCAGGATCAGAAAATAGTTCGTGCGATCTACATCGGGAACAGGCAGGAGGAGTTGGTGACCAAACATCAGAAACGATGCGAGGTGATGCGCGAGTTGGTCCACCGACGTTGCAGAGAATTTGTTTCGCGTGCGCAGGCTTCGCAAAAACGACGGCGCGAATAGAATCGCGCCATAGTTGTGGACAGTCGGATTCCCGAGATACGTTGCGATTGAATTTCTGCCGTGTTGGGCGCGAATGCGTTTGAGGTTCTGCGCTACTTCGTTGAAAGCGTCGTTCCAACTGATACGTTCCCAACCGCCGGCAGTCCGGCGAACGGGATGCCTGAGGCGATCTTTGTCGTAATGAAGATCCTGAAGAGCGACGGCCTTCGGGCAGATGTACCCGCGGCTGAACGGATCGTCTTTGTCGCCACGAATGTTTAGACGTTGGTCACCAGCGCTCGTGATCTCGATTCCACAGATCGCTTCGCAAATGCTGCAGGTGCGATAATGGACCAAATTATTCATAGCGCCTCGATATTGCGAGCGTTGAGGAGCAAAAGCTTAACACAATTCAACGGACTTGTAGCGTGACGCGAGGAGGCCGGTGGCCAGGCTGATGTCGATGTCTGCAACCAATAAACCTTCTTTCCCGTAAGGCTGGTGCGCGAGTAATGTTCCGTCGGGTTGGACCACTGCTGAAGTCGTCGGCGATCCAGCACCGGCGTAGTTCACCGTTGCGAAGTAACACGTATTCTCCGCCGCACGACACAAAGCCGCCTTCTCGTGAAACGAATTGGCGGGATCTGCAAAACTCGACGGCTCATAACTTCCCGGTTCAGCTTGGTGAAAGTGCGGGTGGAAGACGACGTGCGCGCCGCCTCGCACGGCAACACGAACCGTCTCCGGATAACGCCAGCCTTCATGACAGATCGCTACACCAAACTTCAGCCCGTCCACCTGAAAAACCTGCCTGCCGGAACCAGGCGAATAGATCGTGTCTTCGGAAGGATCGATTTGGACCTTGTCCTGAAACCCAGCCACCGATCCATCTCGATTTATCACGAGCGCACTGGCCAACACCGCGTCACCAACCACGCGTTCGGTGCCGAGAATCACGGCCACATTTGCTCTTGCAGCAGCGGACGCGATACTGGACCACGCGCGTTCGAGAAACACCGGATCGGGCGGCAACACTCCCTTATTCATCCCGCGATAGCCGGGAACGAAACATTCGGGAAAACAGATGACGTCCGCCCGCTCATTCGACGCTTCGGCGATAGCTTCTTCAGCCAGCGTGACTGACTCTTCACGCGACTTCGGAAACCGGATGTTGGCCAGTGCAATTCGATAAGTGCTCATTAAATCAGTTTCGCCGTCATGCTGATCGGCGTACTAGCAAGCGCCTTCGACAACGGACAGTTCTCCTTCGCGCCCTTTGCATATTGTTGAAACGCCGCGTCGTCGATACCCGGAACCTCAGCCTCTGTCTCGAGCTCGATCTGTGTGATAGCGAATGCCTCGCCCACCTTTTCGAGTTTCACTCGCGCTTCGGTGTGGATTCGCTTCGGCTTGATGCCCGCGCGCGACATCGCGGCTGTCATCGCCATCGTGAAACAGCCGGCGTGCGCCGCGCCCAGCAGCTCCTCCGGATTCGTTGCGGCTTCACCTTCTTCAAATCGTGATTTGAACGAGTACGGACCTTCGAACGCGCCGCTTCCAACCTTTAATTTCCCCTGGCCCTCGGCGAGATTTCCTTCCCATTCAGCTTCTGCTTTTCGTGTTGGCATACTCTCCCTTTCCTTTGTCTGTTTGGATTAAATTTTAACGATTACTAAACACCATCACCAGAATCAACACAACGATCAAGATCGTCACCACCAGCAGCGCAATCTTCCAGACACTGTATGGCCGTTCGCCTTGTATCTCGCCGGTGCGGCCATTAACCAGAACCTGAAAGAGCTTCGCGTTATAGCGATAAGCGCCGGCGTACACCGGCAGCAACAGGTGCTTGAACGTGATCTCGGAATACTCGGTGGAAAGACTCTCGATCCTCTGCTCGTCACCACCGATGTCATTACTGACAGCGTTTTCGATCGCAGGCGCGATGACTTGCTTCACGAGCTCAAACCCCTGCTTGAGATCGACTTGATAACGCTGCGCTTTGAACCCCGCCAGAAATGCCGGATCGTATGGCCTCAACGCGGGAAAGTCCCACGGCTCCAACTGTGCAAGACGATCAGCAGGCAGCGACGTCGTTGCCGGGATCAAAACATCATCGAACGATCCGGTGACCGTGCCTGACGCCGGATACCAGCGCGTGTGTCGCACCTGTCTCGTGCGCTGCACCTGCCTGCCCTGCGCGTCGCGGTCGTAGTAAGTTTCAGTTACGTAGTAATACTCGCCGCGCTGGCCGGTGTAGTCGGTGGTGGTGTTGGTGTCGTACGTCCAGAACGGCAGATAAATCCCGTGAATAGCTTCAGGTTCGGCGAAACGTTTGAGATCGTTGGGCGCAAACCATCGCGACGAAAGCCATTCCCTGAGACTCGAGCTCGCCTGTTGCTGCGTGATGCAAAACGGCAGCAGTCCACCCGGTGTTAGGATCGGATCGGCAGACTTTGGCTGGGCCACAATCTGCACGCCACAGAACTCACATCTTCCCGCGACCTGTGGCGGAGTAAAGATCGACTTCGCCCCGCAACTCTGACACTGCACTTCAAGCGCATTGTCAGCGAGCTTCGCCATTTGCTCCGGACGAATCCAAAAGTGTTGCTGGTAAGACTGCTCCTCAACCAGCTCCGTACTCTCCGGAATCGCTTCTTTGTGCCCGCAGTAAGGGCATGTCAGAAACCCATCGCGCGGCTCAAAAACCAGATCCGCCCCACACGACGCGCACGGATAATGATGTATCTCATTGGCTTCGACGCTCATTTCCAAAAATGAATTCTATTTGATGCACCTCTTGCCTGTCACATTCACAGAATTTCACGTATGATTCAGCGCATCTCTTCCTCTGGAGCACTAACATGAGTGATCGGAAATATCGTCACCGCGGTTACATGGATAACGATCGCGAACCGCAACGACCGCAGGGACAGCAACCGAAGCCGCAGTCGAAGCCTGTCGATCGCGAAGGCCCGCGCTCGCCGAAGATGATGGCGTTTGGCGAGACCGTGAAGTGCTCCTCGTGCGGAGCAAAGGCGCCGCCGAGCATCACTCTCGAGAGTACATGCCCCAACTGTCGAGCTGAGCTTCACACGTGTCGCCAGTGCACATACTTCGATCCGGGCGCCCGCTTCCAGTGCAGTAAAACTGTCCCCGTACGCATCGTTAACAAAAACGCGCGCAACACCTGCGAGCTGTTCGTGCCGCGAACCGTCGTCGAGCGGCAAACGTCATCAGGCGCCCCGACGGATGCGCGCCAGGCGTTCGCAAATCTGTTCAAAAAGTGATCAGTAGAACTCGTACTCTGACGTCGTTCGATCTACAACCTCGCCTTTGTCGTTAGTTCGCAAATCCTCAATTACGAGTCCCTTCGGATCGCGTTTGTAGACATTGCGACGCAGCAGATTTCCATTTGGATCATAAATCGACTTTCGCGCGAGTCGATCGCCGGCATAGTCGTACGCGATTCTGGAAGTGAGATTTCCGTCTGGACCATAGATCATAGTTTGACGAATGGCGTTGCCGCCCTGGTAAGTATGTAATTGTCTCTCTAGCTGCTTTCCATCCGGCCCATACCTCGACTCCTCGATCACATTCGCTGAGCCATCGTGTCTGAGCTCAATGCGTTCCTTTAACTTTCCCTCCGCGTCGAACTGCCGCGCTTCGATCACCTGACCATTGTCATCAAATTTATAACTGTAGGTGCGCTTCTTCCCGTTAACAACAGCCTCGACAAGATTGTCTTTGTCGTCGTAACTATAGCTTTCCTGCACGCGCGTTGATCCATCCGGGCCATATCCGACTTTACGAACCAAATTACCGCGCTGATCGTAGTCACTAACGAACTTCTGTTTAGTCGAGACCACACTCGTGACCCGTTTGATATTGAGCTGCCTGATCTCTTCCTTTTGGTACTTTGATTGCTGAGACTGAGTGCCGGCAGCGAGGCCGATGATTAAAAGCAGGCTAAAAGAAAGCGGCTTCATAGATTTTGTCCTGATGTCTTAATAATACTGCGATCTCGGGCAGGGGAAGCGTACCACTTTACCGTAGAAATCGAACCAGCGAATCTGGTATTCTTGGCCCGCTACCTTCGACTCCCAACACGCAAGTGGAGGTAAGCTCCCGTCTCCTAAGAATTGTAAGTTTAACGTCCCTCATGAAAATTACACCGCGCGCCCAGTGTGTCAGGAGACGACTAGCTCTCCTATTGCTCGTCAGCACTATCAATTTCATTGCCGCTCCTTTTCTGCTCGCAAGTAGGAGCGCAGCCGCTCCTGATGAGCCGACGGACTTTGTCAGACGCATAAATCTGACGACGAACGATCTAATCTTCAGCTCCGCGACAGGAAGGATTTACGCGAGTGTGCCGAGCAGTGCCGGAAGCAGCGGCAACAGTCTCCAGGCTATCGATCCGACGACTGGTCTCGTTACGAGCACCACATTCGTCGGCAGCGAGCCAAACAAACTCGCAATTTCAGACGACGGCCAGAGCCTCTACGTCTCACTCGATGGCTCATTCTCAATTCGTCGGTTCGACACGCAGACAAACACACCGGGCCTGCAGTTTCCGTTAGGTTCAGACTTTATATTCGGCCGTTACAGTACGGGTGATCTCGCTGTTGCTCCGGGCAATCCCGGCGTCTTGGCAGTGGCAAGAGTTTACGCGACGGTGAGTCCGCCAGAAGCGGGCGTGGCGATATTCGACGATGGCGTTCGTCGTACGAACACTGGACCAAACCACTCGGAAGGCAGTGACTTTCTCGCCTATTCCGCCAGCGCTGCAAAACTGTATGGCACGGGACAAGCCAGCGGTCTGAAGACGATGGCAATCGACGCGCAAGGTGTGACCGTCAGCTCCTCAACCACGCTGGCATCCGGCGCACGCATTAAGTTCAGTGGCGGAAAGCTTTTTTCCTCGGCGGGCCAGGTAATCAACCCTGATTCAAACACGCTGCTCGGCACATTTTTCGGCGTTAATACGCAAGCCTTCGTTCCTGACACTGCGGCGGGCCGTGCGTACTATGTGACTTCCGGCCCAGGCTCCAGCGTTACTCTCAAAGCTTTCGACATCAATACATTTGTCCAACTCGGCACGCTCGTAATTGACAATGTCTCCGGAACTCCCACTTCGCTGCTTCGCTGGGGACCAAACGGACTGGCCTTTCGCACTAATAACAACCAGCTATTCATCATTCAGACCGCTCTGATTCCGTCAGCCGAGCCGATACCGGCTCCCACCCCGGTAAGTTCCCCAACGCCGTCTGCCTCGCCTTCGTCAGCAGCGGTGTTTACTCGAACGATTCCGTTAACCGCAAACGATCTTGTTTACAACCAGACGACACAAAGACTGTACGCGAGTGTCCCGAGCAGCGAAGGCAGCAGCGGAAACAGTCTCGCAGAGATCGATCCGGTAATGGGCTCGATCACGAGCCAGACGTTTGTCGGCAGTGAGCCAACACAACTGGCCCTCGCTGACGACAACCAGACGCTTTACGTCGGACTGGACGGCGCCGCGTCACTCCGCAGTTACAACATCATCTCGCACACTCCCGGCGCGCAGTTCCCGGTCGGAAGAGACAATTCTACTGGTCCATATTCATTCACAGACATTGCAGTGTCTCCGGGTAATCCATTGGTCGTTGCTGTTTGCCGCCAACAGCGCAGCGTCTCTCCACCGGAAGCCGGTGTCGCGATCTTTGATAACGGCGTGCAGCGTACCAAGACTGGACCAGGCCACATAGAAGGAAGTGATTTCGTCTCATTTGCATCTCCGACCACTCTCTACGGCAATGGCTTCGACGGTTTAACTAAGATGACCGTCGCCAGTGATGGCGTCACCGTAAACGGCACTACGCCTTTTCGTCCCGGGAACGGAATGATTCTCGCGAATGGACTGTTGTATGGAGCCAGCGGCCAGATAATCAATCCGAGTACAGACCAAATCGTCGGAACGTTTAGCAATGTTGCCCCCGGATCGACTCATGTAATTGATGTGGCCAACAATCGTGCCTTTTTCATTAACACTCAAGGCGGCCCTGTTCAGATCAAGGCTTACGACCTGAACACGTTTCTGCCGGTCGGGTTTGCCAATGTTTCAGGAGTTGGAGGGCCAGGCAGCCTGGTCCGTTGGGGTGTCAACGGCCTCGCATTTCGCACCGTCAATCGACAGGTGGTTTTGGTCGAGACGGCGCTCGTGAATGACAGTGTGCCAATCCCGAATCCAACGCCGACTCCGATACCGACTCCGTCACCCACGCCGCCGTACATCCCGACATTTATCAGGCGAGTAAATCTGCCTGCTAACGATCTTGTCTACAGCGCAGCGACTCAGGCTCTTTACGCGAGTGTGCCGAGTAGCGCCGGCGCTAACGGCAACAGTATTACGAAGATCACTCCGGCGACGGCCGTAGTTGGACCATCAACCTTCATTGGCAGCGAGCCCGCCAAGATGGCGATCTCTGACGACGGCCAAACGATTTGGGTCCACCTCAACGGCGCAAATGCTGCGCGCCGGTTTGAGGTCGTCAGTCAAACACCTGGTTTGCAGTTCAATACCGATGTTCAATCGCTGTCGGACATGGAAGTTGTTCCCGGCAGCCCGCAATCAGTGGCACTAACGAAAACATTTTCCAGCGGCGTTTACATTTATGACGATGGTTTGCAAAGGCCCAACACTGGCAATTTCTTCCCGACTGTCGGTCCGATTGAGTTTGCCGGTCCGTCCGTCTTGTATGGCTTCAACGGTTCTTCATCGAGTTTCGATCTAGTGAAGTATCTGGTCAATGCGAATGGCGTCACACAATCAACTTCGATTTCGAATCTGCTGGGCGGTGTTGGCATGGAGTACTCGAACGGCCTGTTGTATTCAGGCGGTCGAGTGGTAGATCCTGAAGCGGGAACCCTGGTAGGAACTTTCGTACCGGTCTCGTTTCCTTCAGCAATTGCCCTCGACGCTGCCAACCATCGAATCTTCGAGGTGGGCTCCAGTAATGGAAGCATTATCCTACAGGCTTTCGATACGAATACGTTCCTGCCGGTCGGATCCGTAACGATTCCCTTCAATGTGAACAGCCCGTTTAGTCTGGTGCGGTGGGGCGCAAACGGACTTGCGTTCACCACGCAGAATCAATTCAGTACCGACCCCGGCCAGGTCTTTCTGTTACAGACAGAGTTGGTGTCAAACGCTGCGCCGATTCCGACCGGAGTGCAGTTTGACCTTGATAAGTTTTCCGTCTTTGAATCCGGATCAGCGTTGGTAAAAGTCTCGCGAACAGGCGATGTGTCGGGCACTGTTTCGGTTGATTTTGCTACCAGCGACGGCACCGCAACCGCCGGATCTGATTACACAGCGATGAGCGGCACGCTTACCTTTGCACCGGGCGAGCTGAGTAAGAATATCTCCGTTCCGATCACGAACGATACTCTGTTTGAAAATGCAAATGAGACGTTCACGGTCACACTCAGCAATCCTACAAGTCCGGCCATCCTGACGACGTCGAGTACGACGGTTACGATCAACGATAACGATTCCAAGCCGTTCGTGTTTCTGCCTTCTCCTATTCGTGTTTCGGAAGGTGATTTGGGCAATAGCAATGTCGCTGTTTCAATCAGGCTTACTAACCCGACCGTTCAGACTGTGACTGTCGACTATACGACTTCCGACCGCACGGGAACGGCGGGCAGCGACTACGTGGCGACGTCCGGCAATGTGACTATCCCCGCGGGAAGCACGAGCGTCACAGTTAACATTCCGATCACCGGCGATACGACGATCGAGCCGGATGAGACGTTTGCGGTGATGTTGAGTAATGCCACGAATGTGAGCTTCATCGCGAACTCCGAGGTGCTCGTGACGATCGCAAATGACGACGCCACGATGCAGTTCAATAACGCGACTTTCGGCGTGAATGAAGGGGCGGGATTTGCGACTGTAACCGTCACGCGCGCCGGTGACACAACGAGAGCAGCGACGGTCCAGTATGCCACTACCGACACGGCCGGCTTGCAGAACTGCACGGTCGCGAACGGCAAAGCGTCTGAGCGCTGCGACTACGCTACGGCAGTTGGTCGTGTGCAATTTGCGATTGGTGAAACAATCAAGACGTTTACGATCCCGATCATTGACGATGCGATTGTCGAAGGTGATGAGACGCTGACAGTGAGTCTGAACGGGCCGGCCGGCGCGCTGCTTGGCACGACCAGCACGGCGACGATCACCATCACTGATAACGACACGACACCGGCGATGCAGAACCCGATCGATGGTGTGACTCCATTCATCACGCAGCAGTACATCGACTTCCTCGGACGCTTGCCTGACACGATCGGTCTCGATAACTGGATCCTAACCCTCGCGCCGTGTCCGAACAGCGGCTTTGGCGAGTTTGATCATCCTGAATGCGATCGCGTACACGTATCGGCGGGTTTTTTCCTGTCGGATGAGTTCCGCGGGCGCGGCTACTTTGCGTACAAGTTCTACGAAGTCGGTTTCGATAGGCGACCAGCGTATGTGGAGTTTGTGCCTGACATGGCGCAGGTTGGGCGGCTGCAGTCGCCGGAATCAGAAGTGGTGAGGGAAGCGGCTCAGACGGTTTCGTTCGTGGAGCGGCCGGAGTTCAAGAATCGTTACGTCGCGGTGTCGCACAGCGCGCATGTCGCTGCGCTGAAGAC
>Ga0105247_10002421_pt1 | contig 12697 bp, 8 predicted proteins | sample KBSS24metaG_FD_81519 | JGI IMG/M metagenome (GOLD analysis project Ga0105247, IMG submission 81519) | Switchgrass rhizosphere microbial communities from Kellogg Biological Station, Michigan, USA - KBS S2-4 metaG | ecosystem: Host-associated > Plants > Roots > Rhizosphere > Soil | place...
GGAAAATTAAACTGGCCCACATCGGTCATAAAAAAGTTGCTGAAGAACCGGCGGTATTCTCCGCCCAGTTTGATCGAATGAGCGCCGCTCAACCGGCTTAACGTCTCGGAAGAGACGAAGCTCGTGTCGCCGCGTCCCTGAGGCAACTGGCGTGGCCCACCAAAATTGAAAGCACCGGCGACATTAATCTGCGGCAATCCGATTGTTTCGCTGATTCCGTTCATGATCTGAAAGTCTGCCGGGTTCAATGCGAATCGAGCACTTCCCCTGAACGAGAACCGGTTAAAACCAAAACGGGCCTCGTTCACGGTCGTATTGTTAAAGACGCGCGTCAGATTGAGCGTGAAGATCTGTTTGAAGTTTTTGCGAATGTCGCCAAAGCCCGGGATGTTATTGCCCAAAAGGGTCGGCTCATTGCGATCATCGCGTTGCACAGCATAGTAGCCGTGCAGCCGATCACTCTGGTTGAGGCTGTGGCTGACATCAATGGACCACTGGTCCACCAGGACTTTAGTCGGTGTTACTCCAACAAACCACGCCGCACCCGAAGAATCGATGAAGTTGGCGCGCGGTATCAGGTCGACAAGTTTTTTGATCACCGGGTCGGTCGCGGAGAGTCTCTGCTGATCACTCAGAACAACAGTGTTGAGGTTCACCGCCTGATTCTGTCGTAACCCTTCGTAGGCGAAGAAAAAGAAAGTCCGGTCACTTCCGTGATAGGCAGCGCGCGGATGGCCTTCGCCAAAACGAGGGAGGACCAGTGGGCCACCGATTGAGCCGCCAAACTGGTTGCGCTTGAAGGGCTGGGCCTTGCTGGAATTGAAATCAAAGAAATTCCGCGCGTCCAAAGCATCGTTCCGGAAGAATTCAATCAGCTCTCCGTGATATTGGTTCGTGCCTGAGCGCGTGGCAAGGTTGACGATCGCGCCGGAGTTGCGACCGTACTCGGCGCTGAAGGTCGAGTTGTCAATCGCGAACTCCTGAATGCTGCTGATGGGCGGCAGCATGGTGATGATGTTATTGATCAGGTCGTTGAAGTTGATGCCATTGATTTGAAAGTTGACAGCGTCTTCGCGGTTCCCTGCTGTATTCATGGCCTGCGATCCCTGGCCCCGCGTAGGCGCCGAGAGATTGCCATTCTGAGGCGGCGTAACCGAGCCAGGCGTGAGCAAGCCGAGATCGATAAAGTGCCGGCCGTTTAGTGGAATCTCCTGGACGGTGCGCCGGTCAATCACCTGCCCGGCGGAGATGGTTGCCTGCTCAATCAGGTCGATGGTCGGGGTCACGACGACTTCCTCCGAAACATCACCGACCTGTAGTTGAAAGTTCTGCGCTGTCTTGCGCGCCACCTCGAGTCGAACGCCTGCGACGATCTGCGTCTGAAAGCCCTGGGCCCTGACGTCAATGCGATAGTCAGCCATTGGCAAAGAGGCAATCTGATATCTGCCGGCCTGGTCTGTGGTTGCCTTCCGGTGGATGCTGATTGCTGAGCTAAGCACCGTGATTTCGGCGCCGGAAACGACGGCGCCGTTTTGGTCTGTAACCTGCCCCTCGATGGATGAAGTTGATTGGGCCTTAATCGGAATACAAAGGAAGAGAACAGACACTACGGTTGAGAGTGAGTAACTGAGGGTGAGCGAGTGAAAACTCATATTTACTCTCGCCGGTTATCTCAAACATCAGCAGTTTGATTTAAACCCGGGCCTTTGTTGCTGTGCTTGAGGATGTGTGGAGGCACTCTTGCAGCACGCGGTACAGATTGATTTCAGACTCCCTGGATAGCAGCCCGGGGATATTATCTGTTTGGTTATGAATCCGATATCCGTAGAACTACGTACTTGGCGTACCAACAGAGTTTTCCGTGCCGGTCAACTCTTTCTGGTGCGATGCTTTGCGAAGGACTTCACCTCTTTGCATCCTTGCGTGGCTTCCGCAAAATCCTTCTTTGGGTCCATATGCACCAGTTCCTTGAGATCTTCTACGGGAGGACCAAAGTATCCCGATCCTTTGAGGAGGTGGCGACCGTGGTAGATGAGATGGCCGCTTTCATCGTAGTAGGCCCGATGTTGTTCTCGGGTGCCGTTGATGGCATAAGAGGTCATTAACACAAACCGCAATCTGCCGGCATCGTCGTAGTAGTAATTATCGTCCCAGGATGAATCTTCTCCCTCTTGATAATGCTGGTACCACCTAACGGTCCCCTTTGAGTCGCGGGCGATTCGAAGTCGACTAAACCAGCCCTCCTCACAAATCCAATGCTCAGTCTTGAACGAGCCATTCCTGACTTTGAGATTGTCCGAATTGACGATTTTGCGGATCGCCACGATCTGGGAATTGTTCTGCCAGTTTTTGTTATTGATTTCGTCTTCGGACTGGGCTGCTACTGTCGAGATTACTCCTATAGTTAACAGAAGAAGCCGCGCAGCAATACGGGTTGTGTTCATACTCTCCTTTCTGAGTGCTTCCTCATGCCTAAGCGGCAAAGGCAGCGGCGAATTTACTCGCGAGGACGAGGCTGATGGCGCCGCGTAAGGTTGGATTTTCGCCCAGAGTCGACGGCAGGATGCGTGCGGAAGGAAGACCGCGGCGGACACTGTTTCCAATCGTTTCCGTTAAAGCACTCTCGATCAGATCCCAGGCGCGCGCGATCTCGCCGCCAACTACGACCGCTTCAGGGCTGAATCCGATGATCAGGTTTGAGATACCAACGCCGAGCTGCCGCGCAGTCTCGACCAGTGCGGCTTTCGCGTGCGCTTCACCAGCGAGCGCGCGATCGACGACCTCGATAAACGTCGTCTTCGGAGAAGCTCCAGACGATTCCAGATAACGCGCAATCGCGGCACGCTCTGAAGAGAAAGCTTCCCAGCAATCGTCGCTGCCACACGAGCACGGAACCGGCGCGCCGCTGCCGATGACCATGTGTCCAAACTCGCCCGCCGCGCCGCGCTGGCCGCGATACACCTGGCCATCGAAAATGATTCCCGTGCCCACACCTTCCGCCACGAGGACGAGTATGAAATCGCGAGCGTTGAGGACTTCGGGTCGACCAAACCACAGCTCAGCGAGTGCAATTGCATTCGCGTCGTTGTCGATCACGACCGGCAATCCGACGGCGTTCGAGATCATTTCCGAGATCGGCAGATCGCGCCAGAGGAAGTAAGGAATGTAGAGCGCCGTGCCGGTTGACGGATCGACGAGGCCCGGAAGACTAACGCCGACGCCTTCGATCGATCCTTTGTAACGATCGGTGAATTCGCGTACGACGTCGATCACCTGTTTGAGTGTTGTGTTGGCGTCAGTGGGAAACTCTTCCTGATCGATTACACGGCCGGCGAGATCGCTGGTGGCGATCGTCGTGCAGGTTGGAGTGATTGCGACGCCGAGCGCGATCGGACCGGCGGCTCGCAGCTTCAGCATCGTGGGCCGGCGACCGCCGGTCGACTCGCCTTCCCCGACTTCCTCGACGAGTCCTTCGGTTTTCAGATCTTCGACGATGGCTGAGATGGTGGAGCGCTGCAGATCGGTTTCGCGCGCGATCTCGGCGCGTGAGATCGGCTCGCGTTCGCGCACGTAGTTCAAGACGATCTGGCGATTGATATCGCGGATCGTATTGAGTCGCGCTGCCTGCGCCTTTCTCAGATCAAGTCGTCGCACGTGATTTTCAGGTCAGTCTTAGACAGGATTTACAAGATGAAACAAGATTTACATGTTAATCCTGAACAATCTTGTAAATCCTGTCTACAACTTTCCTTTACCTTCTGTGATCGTGATTACTTTATCAACACCGGGGACGTCGAACGATTCGACGCTGCCGTCCGGCCATTTGATTTCGAGTTTATCGATCTTTGTCGCGGCGCCCAAACCGAAGTGCAGCGTCATATCATTCTGCGAACAAAACACCGCGCCGCTCAGAACGTCCTGTCGCTGCCTCACCACGCCTGTCGTCACGTAAGCCGTGCTGCCGATCGCATCGCGCGGGCTCTTCTTCGACACGTCGCCGATCAATCGCAATCCGAGCCAATGACCACTCGTCGCCGCCACATTGCGCAATACGACCGGCTTTGCATCGAGATTATTGATCACGAGATCAAGTCGACCATCACCGTCGAGATCGCCGACCGCGAGTCCACGACCGGGCCATGCATTCGCGAGCGCATTGCCCGGCGGCGCACCGACACGCTCAAACTTACCTTTGAGGTTACGAAAGAGCAGCGCCTGTTGCGCGTAACTCGTTCCCCACTGGTGCGCGTCCACCGCCGGATAAACGTGACCATTTACTACAAACAGATCCAGCCAGCCATCGTTATCAAAATCGACAAAGCTCGTGCCCCAACCGAGAAACGGAATCGACACTTCACCAAGTCCTGCCTGGAACGTCACATCAGTAAAGTTGTCGTCGCCGTCGTTGTGATACAGCGTGTTCGAATCATCTGAGAAGTTGGTGATATGAAAATCCACGCGCCCATCGTTATCGTAATCACCAACTGCGAGGCCCATCCCGGCTTGCTCGCGCCCATTCTCGTTCAACGCCACACCTGACGGATATCCGATCTCTTCAAACGTGCCGTTGCCCTTGTTGATGTAAAGCTGCTTCGGCGTCGAATCGTTTACGACGATCAGATCGAGCAGCTTGTCGTCGTTTACGTGAACAAACGCGGAGCTGAAACCATAAAACTTCTCCGGATCGCTCACGCCCGCCTTCACGCTTACATCTTCAAATGTGCCATCGGGCTTCTGGTGATAGAGCGTGTCGGATTCACCCGTCAGCCCGCGTGGACCACACATCACCGGCGCGCCGCGAAACTGGCAGTAGTTCTGACCAACACCGCCCGGCTTATTCACTTCACTCGGACTCGGCGGCAGGTGCGCGAGATCGATCTGCACATAACCCGGGACGAAGAGATCGAGACGGCCATCGCCGTCGTAATCGCCCCAGCTCGCGCCTGTGCTCCAACCTTTCCGCGCCACACCGAGTTTGTCTGCAACGTCAGTGAACGTGCCGTCGCCGTTGTTGCGATAAAGACGCGATACACCGAAGTTTCCAACAAACATGTCGGGCCGACCATCGTTGTTGTAATCACCGACAGCGACACTCATTCCCCAGCGCTCGTTTGCGACTCCGGCTTTCTCGGTGACGTCTTCAAACTTCCAGTTGCCGAGATTTCGATATAGTGCGGCGCGTGGCGCTTTCTCTTTGCCGCGCATCGCCGGGATCGTCGATCCGTTTACGAGATAGATATCCGGACGACCATCGGAGTCGTAGTCAAAGATCGCGACGCCACCGGAAGGTGTTTCAAAGATGTAGTCTTTAGCCGCTTCTCCTGAGCGGTTACGGAAACTTGCGAGGGGCGTTTTGTCGGTTACGTCTTCAAAGATAACGGGCGCGCTTGGATCCGTGATGCCGGCGGTGCGACGCGAAGTGTAGGTAGCGGGCGCTCCGGTTGAAGCGCCGCCCATCGGCTGCTGAGTCTCTGGTTTCTTTGGCGGCTCCTGCGCGAGCAACGCAAATGGAACCAGTAGAGTAATGCAAACGACAGAAACGATCAGTTGGCGCATCGCTGTTAATTACTGCGCAGCGATCACGACGTAGTTTTTGCCGTTGTAAAGTCGCACGCCTTTCGCGTCGGCTGTCATCATCAACGGGCGCGGTCGTTTTAGATCTTTGTCGTTGGTGATCGCGACTGACATCAGATCTTTCCCGGAAAGATCGAGCACAGTCAGTTTCCCCTCATTCGCAAAACCAAAACCGTAAGCGCCGGGTTGCAGCGACTCGCCGTTGAGTGTGATTGGGGAATCAGTGATCAGGAAACCGACATACTTCGCACGCACATCAGCGGAGTAACCGGATGTGTCGACGAGACCGGAGATCACGTAGCGGTCTTTGCCGAAGCGCGCGGCTGCGGCGTTGCGCATCTGCGTCGGGGCGCTGAGGCCCTGGAAGTAAAAACTATTGGGGACAACGCGCGTTAACTCTGCGCCTGCCAGGACTGTGCCCTGCTCCTGGGCCACAGCCGAGCCGGCGGCCAGGAGCAGAGCGGCAATAAGGAAGAAAAGCGTCAGGGAACGTTTCATCGGATTCACCTCGCGGCACACAATACCCTCGGAAACGCGCGCGAGGCAAATGTCTTCAGGATAAGTCCTATTTGTCCTATAGGGCCTATTGTCCGTTATTGCGTTCCAGTGCAATCGCGATGCGCTCGGATTTCGCCCCTTTCTTATCGATCCAGATTTCCCTTCCGGTGTTAGCCGTCAGCCAGATCTGCGAGAGCGCATATTGGTCACCGTATTTCTCGAACACGATGCGCTCCACTGCGTTTGGATCGCTCGAAGTATCCGTGACTGGTGCGTTCAGAATCACACTCGAGTGCCCATCTTTGCTGCGTAACGTTACGTTGTTACCGGACATTCGCTTGATGCTGTAAATACCTGCTGGCAGCGTTGTCTTTCCGGCCGAGAACTCGAAAGGAATGTTCACTTCCACCCTGCTCGGCGCCTGCGCGTTTACGCCCGCAACCGCGAACCCTAATAAAATGCCTAAAATGGCGACTATTCTGTAAGTTTTAGTATTCATAACTACCTCCATCTACTAACGCGACAGTCTTTGAAAAACGGGCTCAAGTCGCTATTCTCAACGCGTGGAAAAGGAAGCACTCGATAAGCTGATGCCCGCCGTCTACGATGAACTTCGTCGTCAGGCCGCGCGTTATCTGCGTCGAGAACAGGCGGGCCACACGCTGCAAACCACGGCCCTGATTCACGAGGCTTATATGCGTCTGGTGGATCAGCGCAACGTGCAGTGGCAAAATCGCGCGCAGTTCTTCGGTATCGCGGCCCAGATGATGCGACGCATACTCGTCGATCACGCACGCACGAAGAAACGCGTGAAACGCGGCGGTTCGGATATAAAGGTTTCACTTGCTGACGCGACTATGCCCGTGGAGGAACGGGATCTCGATGTGATCGCGTTGGACGAAGCACTGACTCGACTCGCTGAGATCGACGAGCAGCAGAGTAGAGTTGTAGAGCTCCGTTTCTTCAGTGGGTTGACAGTTGAAGAGACGGCGGAAGTGATGGGCATCTCCCCCGCCACAGTCAAACGCGACTGGAGCATGGCCAAAGCCTGGCTCCACCGTGAACTCTCTGCGTAACCTCTGCGTCCTCTGCGTCTCGGCGGTTTAAGAAGAAGTCTACCGCAGAGACGCAGAGGACGCAGAGGCTGCGCAGAGAACAGCACCTAAAATGAGCGACTGGCAACGTGTGAAGGAAATTTTCGAGGGCGCACTCGAGCGTCAGGGTGAGGAACGAGCAATGTTTCTCGATCGCGCCTGTGACGGTGACGCCGGAGTGCGTGAAGAAGTCGAGTCGCTGCTGCGCTCTTATGAAGTCGCCGGCAGCTTCATGGAATCACCCGCCCTTGCACACGCCGATCTCGAACAAAAACTCACGCCCGGCCAAAGAGTCAAGCACTACCAGATCGTGAATCTCATCGGTGAAGGCGGGATGGGCGAAGTCTATCTCGCAACCGACACGATCCTCGGCCGTCGCGTCGCGCTGAAAGTCCTGCCGGCGTTCGTCAGTAAAGATCCGGAGCGCCTGCGTCGTTTCACACAGGAAGCGCGCGCAGCCTCGCGGCTGAGTCATCCAAACGTCTGTGTGGTCCATGAGATCGGCGAGACAGACGACGGCCGCCCGTTCATCGCGATGGAATACGTCGAAGGCATGACCCTGCGCCAGCGCATCCGCAGCCAGTCGATGAAGCTCGGCGACGTGCTCGACATCGCGATACAGATCGCCGAAGGCCTGATTGCCGCACACGAAGCGGGCATCGTCCATCGCGACATCAAACCCGAAAACATTATCATCCGTCCCGAAGGCTACGTGAAGATCCTCGACTTCGGCCTCGCCAAACTCACCGAGCGACACAAGAGCGCGACGACCACGACGATGCCCACCCTCTTGTTTCACTCGACACCCGGCGTCGTCATCGGCACCGCAGCATACATGTCACCGGAACAAGCGCGCGGCATCGCTGTCGATGAGCGCACAGATATCTGGGGCCTCGGCGTCGTGCTCTACGAGATGGCCTCAGGCCGTGCTCCGTTTACGGGCGAGACTCCGACCGACGTCGTCGTGGCGATCGTCGAACGAGATCAGCCGCCGATTTCTCAGCACGTCGAAGGCGCGCCGCCTGAGTTGGAACGGATCGTCAAAAAGGCTCTGCGTAAAGACAGAAACGAGCGCTACCAGATCGTGAAGGAGATGGCTATTGATTTGCGGACCCTCCGCCGCGAATTGGAAATGAACTCGATGCTGGAGCGGTCGATTACACCGGGCGCTTCGAGCGGGTGGGAAAAAGCCGCCGCCGAGACGGATGAGTTGAAACAACTAGCTACCGATTTGCTTGAGCATAATAATCCCGCAAACTGGAGCTGGTGGCCGCTCTGGTTGGGCGGAATCCTGGCGGTAGCGTTGGCTATCTTTGGCATCTTCTATCCTCGCATGAGACGAACTGAACCAAAGCTGCGCGTGCCGTTTGAGCGTGTTGAAGTCACGAAGCTGACGACGAACGGAAACGCACTGATGGGCGCGCTCTCGCCTGACGGCAAATACGTCGCTTATGTAACAGGCGAGAGTGGGAAAGAGAGCCTGTGGCTGCGGCAAGTCGACATCAATAGCAATGCGCAGCTCATCGCGCCGCGAGAAGGGCGATATCTCGGCGTCGCTTTCTCGCCTGACGGCAACTACGTCTATTTTGGTTATGCAGAGTCTGCGCGCAACGACGCCACGCAGATATTTCGTCTTCCGGTACTCGGAATCGGTACGGCGGCAATGAAAGTCGAGTTGCAGGAAGGTCTCCCCACTCTGTCGCACGATCGCAAGCGACTGGCTTTCATTCGCTTCAATCGCCAAAATCAAACTGACTCGCTGATTGTGACGAACGCTGATGGCAGTGGTGAGCAGGTTATCGGCACGCGCAAATGGCCGCAGCATTATGGTTGGGATCCGCTGTCGCGACCTGAATGGACCACAGATGATCGGACGTTGATGTTGCCGATCATCAACGCGGCTCCGTCTTACACCGGCGACACTTCGTCCAGCTACACAATAACGCTTTATGAGAAGGATCTGATTAACGGCGCCGAGCGCACGATTCCTCTCTCGCCGGAAAAATTTGACGAGATCGGCCGGGTGACAGTACATCCGGACGGCAATGGCGTCATCATGCTGGCGAAAGGTCACGGCGCTTCATTCATCCAGATCTGGCAACTCTTCCGAGATGGATCACAACGCACAGTCACAAGCGATCTCAGTGATTACCGTGAATTGAGTTTGCGCGCGGACGGCAGCGCGCTCGTGACGGTGCAAACGCAAACTCTCTCGCGCTTGTGGCAGCTCCGTCCAAATGAGTCGAAACCAACTCCCGTAGGTTCCGGCACGAGCCGCTATTACGACATCTCGATCGCACCTGACGACAAGATTCTTTATGCGTCGGACGCGAGTGGCATCGCTGACATCTTCGAAATGTCTGCGACTGGCGGTGATGAGAGACCATTAACATCAGCCGGTGGACGAAATTATGCGCCGGTGGTTTCGCCCGATAATCGTTACGTCGTTTTTCACTCGAACCGCACCGGTGTCTTCCAGATCTGGAGAATCAATCGTGACAGCAGCAGTCCCAAGCAGTTGACGTTCGCGGACACTGAGAGCACGTGGCCCACTTTTTCTCCCGACGGCAAGTGGATCCTCTTCCAGCACTCCGATCCGAACAATCCGTACACTCTCTGGCGTGTCTCGATCGACGGCGGCACACCTGAAAAAGTTACTGATGGCATCGCCATCCGAACAACGGTCTCGCCGGATGGAAAATTGATCGCGTTCTGGTACAACGATGGGCAGCAAAACTCGCGCTGGCGTTTGAAGGTTATTAACTTCGAAGGTGGTGCGACATTCAACATATTTGACGTCGCGGAGACGGTGCAGGTTCAATGGGACACGCCGTTGCACTGGAGTCTCGACGGGAAGTATCTCGTTTACGTGGACCATGCAGGCGGCTTCGACAATCTCTGGGGACAACCGATCGACGGCGGCGCACCGAAGCAGTTAACAAAATTTGACGAGAGCAAGATCTTTGCGTTTGGCTGGTTGAAAGACGGCAGCCTCGTGACCTCGCGCGGCGTGATCACGAGCGACGTGGTATTGATCAAAGACGCAGGGCGCTGAGGCAACATTAATATAGGTCCTATTGGGCCTATAGGATCTATTTTCAAGAGGAGAATGATGGCGGAAAAACGTGTTGGGGTTTTGACCGGCGGCGGTGATGCGCCGGGTCTGAACCCCGCGATTAAAGGTTTGGTTTATCGTGGCTCGGAGCTCGGGCTCGAAGTTGTTGGTTTATTTGATGGCTGGCGCAGCCTTTTGAATCCGTTGCCGGATACGCTGCCGCTCAATCGTGAGACGGTGCGGCGTTGGGATCGCGATGGCGGGACGAATCTTGGCTCGTCGCGTACGAATCCTTTCAAAGCGGAAGGATCAACTGATCGCTCTCAGGAAGTAATCGAAAACGTCGAGCGATTGAAACTGGATGCGCTCGTTGCTTGCGGCGGTGAAGATACACTCGGTGTTGCGGCTGGTCTCGCGCAAAAAGGTGTGCGCGTCGTTGGTGTTCCTAAAACGATCGATAAGGATTTAGCCGAAACAGACTACACACTCGGTTTCGATACCGCGCTCCGGAATATCACGGAAGTGCTCGAACGATCGCGCACGCCGGCCGGCTCGCATGGTTGGGTGCAGGTGGTCGAGGTGATGGGCCGTCACGCCGGACATCTCGCGCTGTGGTCGGGAGTCGCGGGACAAGCGCACATGATACTGATCCCGGAATACCCTTTTCGATACGAGCGGGTTTTCGAGTTACTCAGCGCGCGACTCGGCGAAATCGATCCATTGCATCGAGGAACGCAGCGTCCGCGTTACTCGGTGATCGTAGTTGCTGAAGGGGCGAGTGCAGAAGGTGACGGGATCGTGACGCTTGACGATCGACGTGACGCGTTTGGACACGTGCGACTCGGGGGCGTGGGTGAAGTGCTGGCGAAGACGATCGCAGCGCAGACTCCGTATGAATCACGTGCGGTCGTGCTGGGGCATCCGCAGCGTGGTGGAGCACCGAGCCCGATCGATCGGATCATGGGAATGATGTTCGGGGCGCGAGCGGCGGAAGCCGTGGCTGACGGTCATTTCGGGACGATGGTTTCAGCGCGCGGGATCGCGCCGGCGTGTAATTTCTCGCTCGTCGATCTTTCAACCGTCCAGGGCAAGATGACGCTTGTAGACGTCGAGCGGTATTACGATACGGAGCGCTATCACCTGAAGGATATCGGGATGTAAAGAGGTTTTCTCCCGCAACGGCGCAGCGGCGCAGGGTTTGACTCTTCGCTGTGCCGCTGCGCCGTTGCGGGAGAAATCTATTTTTGGGCCTTGAATGGTTCGTCCCGGGTCAGTCGCTGATGAACTCGCGCGACGAGATCAGGGATTGTCGGATCATCGCTCGACTTCGGCACGATCTTCGGATCGGGCGCGATCACCGGCCGGATCATCTTCTGCTGCAACTGCTCGCGCGCGTCCATCATCCATCCAAACCCACGGAAGATGTAAGTCAGCAGCGTCCGATCCGGCTCCTCAACTCCCAACGCCTCCTGCACACACCACGCACCAAAATCCGTGTTCGCAGTAAGCCTGAGCGGCGGACTGTCTTCCTTCCCCGGTTTCAGCACGCCATTCACGAACGCCGTCAAATAGATCAGCCGTGCGATCGCAAGCCGCTCGTGCTGCCGTTCCGAGATACTCAACTGACCAGCATCGATCGCCTTGAACACCGGATCGATATAGATCGCAGGCCGTGGATCCTGTTGCACCTGATTGCCCCTGCCGGCCGCAGCGATCTCCGGATGACCAAACGTCGGCAATCCACCAGTCAACATCTTCTCTTTGATTCGTTCACCGCGCTGTTCGGACGTCAGCGGCTCGAGCTCCTGAACGAAGTCTGACATGTCGTGAATCGCACCGAAGTGTCGCGCGCCGTCGAGCGCCATCTGCGACGCGATGAAGAAATCGGCGACAGAGAACGTGTGCAACGTCGCCATGTAACGCGCCACCATGCTCGAGCCCGCCGAACCGTGATGGATCTGGATCGTGCCCATGCGCTCGAGGATCTCGCGCTCGTGCTCGTTCGCGTGATGACCGAGAATCAGACTGTAACTAACCTGGAACGCGTTGCGCTTCTCTTTCGACTCCTCGTCGATAAACTGCCGTGTCGATTTAACCAGCTCAGCTTCACTGATCTGCGGATTGTCGAGCAGCAGGTGATTCATGTAAGCCGACACGCCGCCAACCGCCACGTTCGCCATGTGAACGGCGATCATCTCGACGAGCATCGACTCGGGATCGCGCTCGTCGTGCATGCCGCGGTCCTGATGTTCCTCACGGCCTAGCTTCGCTTTGGCGAGGATAGAAAAATGGTGTATTGCGACTTCCGGACCGAGCCCCGGAAACTTCTTCACAAACGCTGCTACCTCTTCGATCAACGAGCCCGAAAGACCCTGAAAATACTTTTGATCTATAAAAGCCGCGAGCTCTTTTGAATCTCCCGGGCTTCCAAAAAGTCCTGTATAAATCACATCGATTGGACCAACCTTACCGGCTA
>Ga0105247_10002427_pt1 | contig 12683 bp, 8 predicted proteins | sample KBSS24metaG_FD_81519 | JGI IMG/M metagenome (GOLD analysis project Ga0105247, IMG submission 81519) | Switchgrass rhizosphere microbial communities from Kellogg Biological Station, Michigan, USA - KBS S2-4 metaG | ecosystem: Host-associated > Plants > Roots > Rhizosphere > Soil | place...
ACCGACTCGGTGTGGAGCGCGCAGAGCCAGCGGCCGCGCCGGCGCACCCACGTCGACGCGTCGGCCGCCTCGAGCGTCACGGGCTTCCCGTCGACGGTGAGCCGCTCGCGGACCTTGTACGCGAGGATCGCGACGTCGTCGCCGAGCATGCGCACCTCGGCGTCGTCCTTCACGTCGAAGTCGTGCAGCGTGTACGTGGCGTCGCGCATCATCGACGCGAACGACTTCCTGTCGATCCGCCCGACCCCCCGCGCCCCCGCCACGATGCACGGATCGTCGGTCAGGCGCATCGCCGCGTCGACGTCCTTGTCCTTGATCGCTTGCCAGTACTGCTTCTCGAGCTCGAGGAGCTCTCTCTCCACGGTCTTGGTCGACATGGCGGTCTCCTTGGGCGTCATCGGGTCGCGGGCCGTCGCGCCGGGCGCGCGTCGACATCGGCCTCGACGCGCGATCCCGAATCGCAAGTATCGCGATATCGCAAATGGGGTGTGGTGATGAGGAAGGAGGGAGCAGGTTCCGTGCCCGACGAGCGGCGCGGTCGAAGCCCCGATCGGCGCGCGGCGCAGGCGACGCCGCGCCGGCCGGCCCGCCGCGTCGCGGGCAGGGTTGTGATCGCCCCCGCACACGTGTGGCGAATTTGCCGATCAGCGGCCGGCCCGGGCCATCGCCCGGCCCGCGTCCTCGACGGAGAGCTCGGCGCACGAGAGGATGGCGTCGGCCTCGTCGGCGACGCGCACCGAGGCGGCGACGGCGCGGACGCGCGGCAGCGCGTCGTCGCCCTCGGCCCGCGCGACGCGGACGAGCACGCGCGCGGCGGCGGCGCGGACCTCGACGTCGGCGTCCGGATCGCGGAGCGCCGCCCAGAGTTCCGCGGGGGCCGGCGCCGCGCCCCGGTACCCGACGGTACCATCGGCCATCGTCGCCGCGAGCGCGTCGATGCGCCCGAGCCACGCCGTCGCCTCCTCGCCGCGCCTGCGGAGCGCATCGAGGTGCGACGGCGCGTCCGAGCGCGCCGCGCCGCCCCCTCGCGCGCGCTGCGCCGCCGATCGGATCTGATCGGCGACGAGGGCGAGCTCGGCTCGCGTGAGCCCGCCTCGGAGGTGCGACGCGACGTCGACCGGCAAGAGCCGCGTCTTGCCCGAGGCGAGCGTCAACGAGACGCCGCCGTCGTGCGCCCGGGCGTCGCGGATCTGGTGGTACCAGTACTCGGCGCGGACCGGCCCCCACACGCGGAGGCCGGCGGGCGCGAGCGTCAGCGTCCCCCTCAGCGTCCGCGCGGCCTCGATGATCGCCCCGAAGAAGCCCGCGATGACGGTGAGCTTCGCGATCGCGTGGAGGTCGAGCCGATCGAGCGCCTGCCGCGTCTCGGGCGCGAGCGCCAGGATCAGCGGCAGGGCGAGCCACGTCACCGCGGCGACGGCGCGCGCGATCGTCACCGGGCGATCCACCCTGGTCGGCCAGGTGATCTTGCCGAAGCCCGCGTGCCCGATCCCGAGCGCGTCCTGGACGCGGCGCGCGTCGTCGTCGCTCGCGAGCTCGAGGAGGAGCGGCGTCGATCGATCCCGCCGCACGAGCGCCAGGGAGACGCCGCTCCGCGTCCGCGCGGTCGACGCGGCGCGGATCCCGCGCGCGCCGAGGGTCTGTCGCAGCGCGCCGGCGCCGACGACGCGGATCCGTCCAGGCTTCAGCACGAGGTCGACGTCCTGGGGGCGGCTCCGGCCGCGGAGGATCGGCGAAGCGCTGAGGAGCGCCAGCCCGACGAACATGCCCGGCCCGGGCAAGGCGCCGTCCGCGACGCACCAGTAGGCGTCGATCGCGATCGCGGCGGCCGCGATCGCCGGGAGCACGGCCCGCGTGAGGAGGGGCCCCGCCGGATCGTGGAGGCGCGCGCGGAGGGTCGTGGGCGGTTCGGTCATGCGAGCTACTCGATCCGCCGCGTGGAGCCGGCGAGCGCGCCTTCGTCGCGGCTCGTCGCCTCCGCGACCGCCTCCATCGCCTCGAGGCCGTCGGCCGCCTCCTGGACGTCGGGGAGGAGCGCGATCCGGATCCGCTCGCGCGCGTCGTCGTCCCGGATCGGCGCCGCCGCGTCGCGCACCCGCGCCGCGGCGCGCGGACCGAACGCGGTCGTGAGGACGCGCGCCGCGGCGGCGCGGAGCTCCGGGTCGGCCTCCGGATCTTCCACGGCGCGCCACAGGTCGTTCTCCTCGAGCGCGGCGCCGCGGTAGCCGGCAGGCGCCCGGAGCATCGCGCCGGTGGCGTCGAGGCGCGAGAGCCACGCGCGCGCCGGCTCGTCGCCGCGGCGGAGCATCTGCACGCCCGCCTCGGAGTCGTCCTTCGGAGGCGCCTCTCCGTGCGCCCGCTGCGTCGCGGACGTGAGCTGCGCGACCAGGTGGAGGACCTGCTCCGACGAGAGCCCGGCGTCGAACGGCCCCGCGCGCCGCGCCGACGTCGCGAAGCGCGCCCCCCCCTGGAACTCGAGGACCACGCCGCCCTCGTGCGCGGCGATCTTGGTGAGCCACTCGTACGGCGCCGCCTCGCGCCCCTTCGGTCCGTCGATGTACACCGCTCGGTTCGTGAGCGTCACCTTCGGGCCGACGAGGAGCGAGAGGCAGGCGAACACCGCGGTCGCCTGCGAGGCGTACATCGCGAACTGGAGCGCGACGCCGGCCGTCTTGAAGCTCGCGAGGGCGGCGCAGAGGAGCCAGAGCAGCGCGGCGCCGGCGCGAAACGCCAGCGTCCACGCGGCGTGGTCGGGCCGGAGCGCCCAGGTGAGCGAGCCGAAGCCGTGGTACCCGACGCCGAGCGCCGCGCAGATCCGCTGCGCGGCCGCGGCGTCCTCGAGCTCGAAGACGAGTGTGCGATCGCGCCGCTTCAGCGAGATCGCGAGGCTCACGCCGCCCGCGACCCGCGCCGTCGACGCGCCGACCACGTCGGCCGCGCGGATCACGTCGGAGAGCGGGCCGCTCCACGCGATCGCGCCGGGCGCCGGCGTCACGTCGACGTGCCGCGCCGGGTAGCGGCCGATGAGCGCCGGCACGCCGAGCGTCAGGAACGCGGCGGCGTAGAACAGCGCGCCGTACCACCGCGAGTACGGCAGGAGCCACGCGAGCCCGAGGAGCGCGAGGCCGGCGATCATCGGCGCGACGCGCGCCCAGAGCGGCCCTTGCGGATCGAGCAGCCGCGCGCGAATGCTCACGACGAAAAGTGTAGATGCGCGCCGGCGGGTGGCAATCCGCGACGCACCGGTCCCGCTTCCGCCCGGGTCCGCGTCCGCGACCCGCGAGCCGACGAGCGCGCCAGCTGACTCGGTGCATCAACGTGTCGGCCGCGTTCGCCGTCTCACGCCGCTTCGGGACCGGACGAGATGCGTGTAGGCTCGCCGACGCCGCCATGACCCAGCAAGCCGCACGCGCCGCCGAGTCGCCCGCCGCCGTCGAACCGCCCGCCGCCCCCAGCCCTGGCGCCGGCGCGTCCGAGGCGCGCGACGACAGGATGCCCGCGGGCATCCCGTTCATCGTCGCGAACGAGTTCGCGGAGCGCTTTTGCTACTACGGCATCAACGCGATCCTGACCGTCTACATGACGCAGTTCCTGCATTTCGGGGACGCGGACGCGACCACCTGGCACTCGCTCTTCAAATCGGGCGCGTACTTCTTCCCGCTCGTCGGCGCCATCGTGTCCGACGTGCTGTGGGGCAAATACCGCACGATCATGACCTTCTCGGTCATCTACGCGAGCGGCTGCGCGATCGCCGCGCTGGTCCCGGGGAACGTGGGCCTCAGCGTCGGCCTGTTCCTGGTCGCGTTCGGCACCGGCGGCATCAAGCCGTGCGTGTCCACGAACGTCGGTGACCAGTTCACGGGCAAGAACCAGCACCTGATCGAGCGCGCGTTCAGCTACTTCTACCTCGCGATCAACGCCGGCTCGTCGATCTCGATCTTCTTCTGCCCCATCCTCCTCCGCGACTACGGCCCGCGCCTCGCGTTCGGCGTCCCCGCGTCGATGATGTTCGTCGCGACGTTCATCTTCTGGCTCGGTCGCAAAAAATTCGCGGTCGTCCCGCCCGCCGGCAAGGCGTGGCTCCGGGACGTCCTGTCGGCGGAGGGCCTGAAGACGATCGGCAGCCTCTCGATCATCTACCTGTTCGTCGCGTGCTTCTGGTCGCTGTGGGATCAGTCGAACGGGCAGACGTGGACGCTCCAGGCGCAGTCGTCGCTCATGGACAAGAACCTCGGGTTCGGCTTCACGATCCTCCCGGCGCAGATCCAGGTGGTGAACGGGCTCTTCATCCTCGGGATGGTGCCGATCTTCACGTTCGCCATTTACCCGCTCATGGGGAAGTTCTTCCGGGTGACGCCGCTCCGGAAGATCGGGATCGGCCTCTTCCTGGTCGCGGCCTCGTTCCTCCTCGTGTCGCGGATCGAGGCGCAGATCCAGAGCGGGCACGTCGTGAGCGCGTGGTGGCAGATCCTCGCGTACGTCGTCTTGACCGCGTCCGAGGTGCTCGTGTCGATCACGGCGCTCGAGTTCAGCTACAAGCAGGCGCCGCTCAAGATGAAGAGCTTCATCATGGCGCTCTTCCTCCTCTCGACGAGCGTCGGCAACCTGATGACCGCCGGCGTGAACCACGCGATGATCCGCCCGCTCCACGCCGTGTCCGCGCAGGTCGGCGCCGAGACGTGGGTCGGCCTCGACGACATCGGCGGGTTCGTGGTCGGGCAGAAGGTCGACTTCGCCGGATCGAGCGGCGTGCAGGTGATGAAGGACGGCAAGCCCGCGCCCCTCTCCGGCACGTTCCTCGTCGCGGAGACCGACGCCGCCGCGAAGCGCGTTCGGCTGATGGACGTCGTCGATCGCAAGCCGATCGCGAGCTCCGGCAGCTTCGACGCGTCGAAGGCCGAGGTGTCGACGTACAAGCTCGTCGGCCCCGAATATTTCAATTTCTTCGCGATGGCGATGGCGGCGGTCGGCGTCCTCTTCATCTTCGTCGCGATGTTCTATCGAGAGAAGACGCACCTCCGCGAGGGCGAGGCCGCGACCTGACGCGCTGACGCCCCGCCCCTCCGCGCTCCGCGCCGGGGATCGCACGGCGCGTCTCGTCCTGGGCGTCACGCGCGCGGCGCAATCGATTCGCGGCGCATTTCGGGCGGCGACTCGCGCCGCTCGAGCGCGCGTGCAGGCCGGCGCGCGGGCGCGGTGAAATCGCGGCGCGTCTCGAACGGCGCCGTCGCCCGATGGCGCGCTGCCCCCGGCGCGCGCGTCGAACGGCGGCCCGTGCGGACAATCACGCACATGAATATCCGTTCATCGGCGGGCTCACGGTCGAAAAAAAATCTATGACCCTGGTGGTCATACTCACATGCACGGTTATGAGCGATTTAATACCGACAAGTCACTCCAATGTCGACTCGTGCGCTGGTCGACACGATTACCAGTTATCTCCATTGCACTTCTTTTTCCCTGTTTCATGCGTCGGCACTGCCCAGATTCGCACGATGTGTGCAATTGCCGTAGCTCGCCCGCATTGCGCTAACTCCGCGGCGTATCTCAGGATTGAGCGGGTATCGATGGCGGTCGAGACGTCGGCGAGACTCGGAGACAATCGTCGACCGCGTAAGGTCTCAAGGCGCGGACATGAACGGGAATCTAATTTTCATGTCATGCGGGGCTCGGAATCTGAGCTTTCGTGTTTCGACGGATACGGGGCAGGGGGGGAATATGAGCAACGTGACCACGATCTCACGCGGACAGCTGGCGAGGCTGTCCGATCCACCGGCGGCGCAGAGCACGCGTCGTCACCGCGGATGCACGTCGACCGGCGTGCACGGCGCGCTCGGATGCATGCGCTGCGAAGACGTGACGCCCGCGGGCGCGGACGACCAATTCGAAGACGAGCTCGCGGAGCGTCTCCGTGCGAGCTTTGCAGGAGAAGACGAAATGTTTGAAGAAGAGGGGCGCATCTCGAGGATCGCCGAGCGCCTTCCGAGCTATTCGGAGTTCCCGTCGGAGGAGGAGCCGCGGACGGGCGTCGTCCTCCGCACCCTCACCGCGGAGGCCGGCGACGAGGAGCGCGCGCGGCGCGACAGCGAGAGCGCCTGGGACGAGGTCGAGTTGGAGGGGCGGCGCCAGCGCGCGCAGACGCGCGTCTGCGTCATCCGCCCGCGCCCCAAGAGCGCGTAAGCCGCGCGGGCCGTTCTTTTCCGTATCGGCGGGGCGTCCGCTACACTCGTGGCGCATGCCGTCGCGCGACGAGACGCACCTCGACCCGCTCCTCCGCGTGCGCGAGGTCCGCGTCGACGACCGGATCCGCGCCGTCGCGTCCGCGTTGAGGACGGTCGAAGAGGCGCGCGCCGACCGCGCCTCGGCGGAGGCCGTGCGCGCGCGCGCCGCGGCGGCCGCGCGCGCCGTCCGCCAGGCGGAGCGCGAGGTGCTCGAGACGGGCGGGCTCACCGCGCTGGATCTGGCGCGCGCCGACGCGTGGGAGGCGCGCGTGCGCGACGAGGATCGCCGCCTCTTCGACGCCGTGGCGCGCGCCGCCGAGGCCGAAGGCGCCGCGATCGACGACGAGGCGAGGGCGCGCGCCGCGCTGGCCGCGACGAAGGCCGACGCCGACGTGATCGCCGCGGCGCGCGCCGTGATCGTCGACGCCGCGCGGCGGGCCGCCGAAGCGAAAGCCGAGGAGGAGGCCGAGGAGGCGTGGCGGAGGCGGGGATGAAGCGGGGCGCGCCTGCGACACCCGCCGCCGATCGCCGCGCGCGCGCGGCGCGCGGCCGGTCCGCGCCGCGCCGCGACGGACCGGGCGTACGATCGGGCGCGGCGGACGCGCGCCGCGAGGGGGAAGCGCGCCGCGACGACCGCCGGCGCCGCCTGGGCGCGTGGGCGTGCGCGGCGCTCGCGTTCGCCGGATCGGCGATCGCCGTCGCGGCGTGCCGCGGAGGAGCGTCGGGCTCGACCGCGCGCCCGCCGCTCGCCGCGCCGCCGCCGCCCGCCGCGCCGGCGCGCGTCGCCGTGTCGACGCACGACCCGCCGCCGCTCCGCCTCGCGGCCGACGACGCGGCGCTCGCGGGCGCGCGCGATCGCGAGCGGGCGCGCGATTTCACGGGCGCGGCGCGGATCGTGGACGACGCGCGGCGCGCCCACCCCGACGCGCCCGACGCTCCGTGCGCCTGGGCGTACGTCGCGGGGCGGCTGCACCTCGCGGCGAACGAGCCGGCCGAGGCCGCCCTCGCGTTCGCGTCGGCCGAGCGCCCGTCGTGCCCGCTCGCGGCGTACGCGCGGCTGCGCGGCGCGCAGGCGCTCGCCCGCGCCGGCCGCTGGGAGGAGAGCCTCTCGCGCGCGCGGGCCGTCCCGGCCGATCTCGCGCTCCGCGACGAGAACGCGATCACGCTCGCCGAGGCGTCCTTCGCCCGCGGCGATCGGCTCGGCGCGATCGCCGGGTGGCGCGCGCTCCTCGCCGAGGCCCCGCGCGGCCCGCGCTGGGTCGACACGGCGATCCACCTGGCCGCGGCGCTCCTCGACGGCGGCGCGGGCGATCCGTCGGCCGCGGCGCGCGAGGCGTTCGATCTCGGCACGCGCGTCGTCGTCGAGGCGCCGAAGGTCGCGGCGACGAGCGGCGCCGAGCGGCTCCGCGCGCGCGCCGCCGCGCTCCTCCGGGCGAAGGACGCGTCGTTCTCCTTCGCCCTGTCCGCGGCCGACGCGATCCGCCGCGCGCAGGCGTGGCTCGACGCGTCCGAGGCCTCCCGCGCGCTCGCCGAGGCGAGCCGCGTCTACGCGCCGCTCGCGGCCGCCACCGGCCCCGACGCGTGCGCCGCCGCGACGGTGCGCGCGCGCGCCGTCGTCAAGACGAAGGGGCCCGCGGCCGACGCCTGGGGCGACGCGATCCGCGCGTGCCGGGGCGACGACCAGCTCGTCGTGGCGCTGTTCCAGGGGGCCAAGGCGAGCGCGTCGGCGCGGCGCCCCGACGAGGCGATCGCCCGCTACGCGCAGGTGGAGCACGACTTCGCGCGCCACCGCCTCGCCGACGACGCGCGCCTCCAGGGGGCGATCCTCGCGCGCGACGGGGGCGACGAGGCGCGCTTCGCGTCGATGCTCCTCGCGCTCCCCGACGACTACCCCGACGGCGACATGCGCGGGGAGGCGCTCTTCCGCGTCGCGCTCCAGAGGATGTCGCGCGGCGACTGGGCGGGCGCGAAGGACCCGCTCGATCGCGCCGTCGCGCTCGAGCCGGACGACCGGCGGTGGGCGACCGCCGGGCGCGCCGCGTACTTCCGCGCCCGCGTCGCGGAGCTCGCCGGCGACGCCGACGGCGCGCGCGGCGCGCGCGAGAGGTACGCCGAGATCGTCGAGTCGTACCCGCTGACGTTCTACATGACGCAGGCGTACGCGCGCCTCGCGCAGGTCGACGCGCCGGCCGCGGCCGCGACGCTGGAGCGCGCCGTCGCGCGCGAGCCCGAGGGCAAGTTCGTCCGCGGCGAGCACCCGGAGCTCGTCGCGCCGGCGTTCGAGCGGGCGCGCGAGCTCCTCGAGGTGGGCGACGTCGACGCCGCGCGGAGGGAGATCCAGCGCGGCGGCTACGTCGAAGGCGGCGCCGATCCGGAGCTCGTATGGATCGTCGCGGACATGTACAACCGCGCCGGCGCGCCCGACCTCGGGCACGCGTTCACGCGCGGACGCCTGACCGAGCACCTCGCGCACTACCCGGCCGGCCTCTGGCGCTTCGCGTGGGAGGTCGCGTACCCGCGCGCGTTCGAGGGGGTGGTCACGAAGGAGAGCGACAAGAACGGCCTCCCCGCCGCGCTCACGTGGGCGGTGATGCGCGAGGAGTCGAGCTTCATCGCCGACGTGAAGAGCCCGGCCAACGCGTTCGGCCTGATGCAGCTCATCGTCCCCACGGCGAAGCTCGTCGCCCAGGGGACGGGGCTCCCGTTCGACGAGGCGTCGCTGAAGCGCGCCGACGTGAACGTCGCGCTCGGGACGCGGATGCTGTCGCAGCTCCGCGGCAGCTTCGCGGTGAACCGCGCGCTCGCCATCGCGGCGTACAACGCCGGCCCCGGCGCGGTCTCGCGGTGGCAAGGGCAGCGCGGCGCCGACGACTTCGACCTCTTCGTCGAGGAGATCCCGTACGAGGAGACGCGCGGGTACGTGAAGCGCGTCCTCTCCAGCCAGGCCGCGTACGCGTTCCTCTACGCGCGCCCCGCGCTCGCCGAGGTGCTCGCGATCCCGCAGCGCGTGGCGTCGCGGTGAGCGACCGCGACGAGCGCGCCTCCGCCCGCGCCGCGCCGGCCGACGGCGATCGGCTCGTCGTCGTCCCCACCGAGCGGCACGCCGAGCGGTTCGCGCGGGCGGGCCGGCGCGCCGAGACGCGCGCGTCGCTCGAGCGGCGCCTCGTCGCGGAGCTCGCCCCGGACGTGCGCCTCGCCACGCCCGAGGAGACGCGCGTCGCGCTCGCCGAGGCGCTCGGCACGGCGGCGATGGGCGATCGGCTGCTCGAGCCGCTCGCGCGCGCCGGCGGCGCGTCGTGGATGCGCACGGTCGACGCGATCGACGCGGCCATCGGCGCGCTCCGCGCGGCGCGCGTGTCGTCCGAGATGCTCGAGGCGGTCGAGCGCGGCGGCGGCCCCGCGGCGCGGCGCGCCTGGACGCTGCGGCGCGCGGCGCGCGCGCTCGACGGGCGCCTCGCGGCGGCGTCGCTCGAGGACGGGCGCGCGTCGGGCGACGTGCTCGCCGCCGCGATCGCCGCCGCCGATCCCCGCCGCGTCCGCGACGCGGCCTCGGCGTCGCGCGTCGTCGCGCGCTTCGTCGTGGCGTGGGACGCGCGCGATCGCGCGTGGTGGAGCGCGCTCGACGCGTCGCTCCAGCGGCTCGGCGGGGAGGCGGTCATCGAGCTCCCGTCGTTCGCCCACCCGCTCGACGCCGAGCGCGATCGGGACCCGCTCGAGGTCCTCTTCGACGACCTCGCGCAGGCGATGGGCGAGCCCCCGCGCGCCGCGACGATCGCGTCGCCGCTCGGCGATCTCCGCCTCGAGGGCGCGCCCCCGCGCGGCGCTCCGGGGGACGACCCCGGAGGCGCGGCGGCAGACGACCCCGGAGGCGGCGCGGGCGACGCGCGCCATTTCGAGGCGGTTGCCTCCGCGGACGCGCCTCGCCACGGCGTGGAGCTCCGGCAGGCGGCGGACGCCCACGCGCAGGCGCGCGCCGCGGTCGACGCGGTGTTCCACGCGATCGCCGCCGGCGCGCCGGTCGAGCAGATCGCGATCGGCGTCGCGCGGATCGACGAGGAGGTGCTCGGCCCGCTCCGGCTCGCCCTCGCCGAGGCGCGCCTCCCCGCGCACGACCCGCGCGGCCCGGCCGCGGCCGCGGCGGCCATCGTCGCGTCGGCGCTCGACGCGCACGCGCTGGCGTCGCGCGGCCTCCCGCGCCTCGGGGTCGCGTCGCTCCTGCGTTCGCGGTACCTCGACGCGTCGCGCGCCGCGGCGATCGACGACCCGGGGGAGGCGCGCCGCGCGCTCCTGCGCCTCGCGAGCGCGCTCGAGCGCGTGCCGAGCGCGTCGGGCCCCGATCCGGTGAGCCGCCTCGAGGCGACCGCCGCGGCGTACGATCCGGACCTCGCGAAGGTCGCGCGGCGGATCGGCGAGCTCCTCTGGTCGGTCGAGCGCGCCGCGACGCGGGCGCAGCACCTTTGCGCCGCGCGCGAGCTGTGGACCGAGCTCGGCTACCCCGCGCGCGCGGGCTTCGACGCGCGGACCACGCTCGCGCGCGACGACGCGCCGTCGGGGCTCGCCCGCGCCGAGCTCCTCGCGCTCTCGCGGGACGCGCACGCGTGGGAGGTGCTCGCCGCGGCGCTCGACGACTACGATCGCGCGATCGCGCGCCTCCACGCCTCCGCGACGGCGGTAAAGAGCGACGTCTTCCGCCACGAGCTCGTCCGGGCGCTCGAAGCGGGCGGCCCGCCGCCCGGCGCGGGGCGCGCGGGGGCGGTCCGGATCGCGCGGCTCACCGAGGTGGCGGGCGAGCCGCTCGCGTGCCTCGTCGTGCTCGACGCGAACGAGGGCGTCCTCCCCTCCGCGCCGCAGGGGCACCCGCTCCTGCCCGACGTCGTCGTGGCGCGCCTCCGCGAGATCGACCCGCGCCGCGCCCCGGCCCCGCACGCGGTCGTCGCGGCGCGCGACCTCGCGACCCTCGCCCTCGCCGCGTCGCGCGCGTCGCGGATCGTCCTCGTGCACCGGACGCGCGACGAGGCGGGGAGCCTCCTCGAGCCGGCGCCGCTCGTCTCCTGGCTCGCGCGGGGCTCCGTGCCGTCGTCGTCGTGGAGCGGCTCGCCGCTCGCGGGGAGCCCGCTCACCCTCCGCGACGCGCGCCTCCGCGCGCTCGCGGCGCCCTTCGCTCCGGCGGACGCGGCGGCGATCCGCGACGCCATCGCCGCCGAGCCGGCGCGGAGGGCGCGGATCGAGCGCGCGCGCGAGTCGTTCCACGGCTCCTCCCGCGCGGCCGACGCCGTCACCGGGGCGCTCGCCGCGGACGAAGGCGTCGCGCGCGCGCTCACCGCCGCGACCGGCGGCGGCGACGCGCCGCTCCCGGTGACCGGGCTCGAGTCGTTCGCGCGCTGCGCGTTCCAGGGGTACGCGTCGCAGGTGCTCCGCGCGCGCGACGACGCGTCGCCGCGCGAGACGCCGGACGCGCGGGAGCAGGGGACGCTCGCCCACGAGGCGCTCGCCGCGGCGTTCCGCGCCACGCGGACGATGTGGAGCGCGCGCCCGCGGGACGCCGAGTCGATCCGCGCGCGCGCCCTGGAGGCGGCCGACGGCTTCCTCCAGCGCCACGCGTCGGCGTCCGGCCTCCGCCGCCTCGCGCTCGATCAGGCCCGCGACGCCGTCGCGCGCGTCGTGGCGTGGAGCCTGGCCGACGTCGACTTCGACTTCGCGCTCGCGGAGCAGGGCTTCGGCGACGGCGCCGACGGGAGCTGGCCCGCGTACCCGATCGAGGTCGACGGCGTGCGCGCCCGCCTCCGCGGGAAGATCGACCGCGTCGACGTGGCCGCGGCCGGCGCGAAGCGCGTCCGCGTCGTCGACTACAAGAGCAAATCGGGCGCGAAGAAGGCCGACAAGGCGCTCGGCAAGGACGCACTCCAGGTCCCCCTCTACGCCGCCGTGGCCGCCGCGGCCCTCGGCGCGATCGACGCCTCGGGGCGCTACCTGCCGATGCAGGAGCTCGATCCGACTAACGCCCCCGGCAAGGACTTCCTCGAGGCGTGGCGCGCCCTCTTCGCGACGCTCGGCGACGCGCGCGACGAGGGCGCGACGAAGCTCCACCTGACGATCGCGTCGAGCCTCCGCGACATCCGCGCCGGCGCCCTCGCGCCGCGCGCCCGCGAGGAGGCGACGTGCGACGTCTGCAGCTACGACGGCGCGTGCCGCCGCCCCCGCTTCGTGATCAACGAGGAGCCGGAGGAGACCGACGCGCCGTCGTGAACGCGCCGCCGCGCGCGCCACGCGGGGCCGATCGCCGCTCCGCGCCGCCAGCGCCTGCACGGAGCTCGGTCACGCTACACTGGACCCGCGCACCGCCCGCGGACCGCGAAGCCCGCGGATCGCGCGACCTGGCGCGGACGAGGAAGGCCCTTTGCCCACGCGACGCGATCACGACCGGCCCGCGCCCCCCCGCCGCGACGGCGAACGGAGCCCGGG
>Ga0105247_10002434_pt1 | contig 12673 bp, 8 predicted proteins | sample KBSS24metaG_FD_81519 | JGI IMG/M metagenome (GOLD analysis project Ga0105247, IMG submission 81519) | Switchgrass rhizosphere microbial communities from Kellogg Biological Station, Michigan, USA - KBS S2-4 metaG | ecosystem: Host-associated > Plants > Roots > Rhizosphere > Soil | place...
ATCAGGTTCTCGTACTCTTTAAGTAACGGCACGACGGAGCGTCCGGCAAACTCGTGATACGCCTCGTCAATCACGACCAGGCCTTGCGCGGTCTCGAGTAGCGCTCTCAACGCGTCATCATCAATAACGCAACCCGTCGGATTGTTCGGCGAACAGATGATCGTTACGTCAGGTTGTTTCTCTGCAACGAATCGCTGGAGTGCATCGCTGTCGTACTCCAAAGCGGGCGTCAGAAAAACTGTTTCGACTTTACCGCCAAGCACGGTCGCGACTTGCCTGTACAGCGTGAAGGTGGGCTCAGAAAGCAGGAGCGTTTTTCCTGTTTCCATCGTGACCATCAGCAGCGCCTGGATCAACTCATTGGAGCCGTTCCCGGCGATGATTCCATCCGATCTCCAGCCGGCGAAGCCCGCGAGACATTCATTCAGCTCTGCCGGAACGAAGTCGGGATACTGCGACCACTTGCGCGCCGCAAACCTGCGCAGCACTTCCTCTTTAATATGAGCCGGCGCATCCCACGGGTTCTCGTTTTGATTGAGCTTCAACGAAGCGCGATACGCCGGGAGCGTGTACGCCCGCACCGCGCGAACATCTGGCTTAATGGAATCGAGCGCTTCCTTCATGAATTTTGTGCCTTTTCGTGGCGATCTTTTCTAATCAACGCCGACTTCGCATGTCCCGTAAGCCCCTCACATTCCGCCAGCACCGCCACACTCTCCACCGCTCGGGCAAATGCATCTTTCGAATACCGCAACAGACTCGTTCGCTTCACAAAATCATAAACCCCGAGCGCTGATGAAAACCGCGCCGTCCGGCTCGTCGGCAGCACATGGTTTGGACCAGCCAGATAATCACCGACCGCTTCCGGCGTGTAACTTCCAAAAAAGATCGCGCCTGCATGACGGATCTTCGCGGCAATCGCTTCATCATCACTCGTCACGATCTCGACATGCTCGGGCGCCAGCTCATTCACGAGCGCACACGCTTCAGCCAACGTCTCAACCAAAACGATCGCGCCGTAATCTCTCAACGACGATTTAACAATCTCAAGCCGCGGCAGCGACTCCGCCTGGCGCTCCACCTCCTCCGCCACACTCCTCGCCAGCGATTCGCTGTTCGTAATCAACACCGCCGACGCATCTTCACCATGTTCCGCCTGGGCCAATAAGTCCGCCGCTATGAAATCGGCCCGCGCCGTTTCATCCGCAACGATCACAACCTCCGTCGGCCCGGCAATCGCATCAATCCCCACAACTCCGAACACGATCTTCTTCGCTGCCGCCACGTACTTATTACCGGGTCCAGTTATCTTATCGACACGCGGCACCGTCTCAGTACCAAAAGCCAACGCCGCAATCGCCTGCGCTCCCCCAACCGCATAAACCTCCTTGACGTTCAACTCAACCAACGCCGCCGCAACAGCGGGACTCTCGGACAACGTGCGCGGTGGCGTCGTAATAACTACTCGCTCAACACCTGCAACCTGTGCGGGCACAACATTCATCACCACCGACGACGGATACGCAGCAGTTCCACCCGGCACATACAAACCAACTCGATCGAGCGGCGTGATCCGTTGGCCCAACTGAACGCCTTCCCTCGGATTGATCGTCCACGATTCTTCAACCTGCCGCTCATGAAACTCCCTGACGTTCTCGATCGCCTCACGCAGCGCACTTCGCACCCGCTCATCAACTCCCGCAGCACACCGCCGCAGCTCCTCATCACTTACACGTATTTGCTTTAACTCAACCTTATCAAACCGCGCCGTGTAATCAATCAGCGCCTCATCACCACGCTTTCTCACATCGTCGATGATCCCCGTAACAATACTCATCAACTCCGCATCAAGCGCCACCGACCGCGCCGCCAGACGCTCAACCAACTCCATCTTGTTAATCCTGCAAATCATGTAATCCTGTCTTCAAGCGCTTTAATCAACCTTCCCACCTCATCACTCTTCAACTGGTAACTCGCGCGATTCACCACCAACCGCCCCGTCGACTCCGCAATCTCCTCAACCACCGCCAACCCGTTCTCCCGCAACGTCACCCCAGTCTCAACCAAATCAACGATCATATCCGCGAGTCCGAGCGCCGGCGCGAGCTCAACCGATCCCGAAAGCTGAATGATCTCCACCGGAATCCCACGCGCCCCAAAATGCGCACGCGCAATCTGCGCATACTTCGTCGCCACCCGAATCATCCCCTGCACGTTCGTCATCGCCTGCGGATCGGCCGCCGCTACCACAATCCGGCAACGCGAAATCCCTAGATCGAGCGGCAACAACAAATCAGCTTCCGACTCGAGCAACACATCACGCCCGACGATCCCGCAGTCGGCAATCCCATGCTCGACGTAAACCGGAACGTCCGCAGGCTTCACAAAGATGAACCGGTACTGCTGCGTCTCATCCATCAGCGCGAGACGGCGCGAGTTCACCCCATCGTTCAAGCGAATACCCGCACGCGCCAGCAGCGCCAGCGCGCTCTCCTGCATCCGTCCTTTACTGATTGCGATCGTAATCATCGTTACTGTCCGATAGTGCGGCCGAGCACTTCCGTCAGCGCATCGAGATTGAGCACAAAACCAACCGCCGGCTCTGCGCGTCCGAAGCTCCCGGTTAGACCATCGTATCGACCACCACGCCCAACACTCGCTCCCGCTCCATACACAAAGATCTTCAAACTCAAACCGGTGTAGTAGTCGAGACTCGAAACGTCGCCGAGATCGATCTCAAACGAGTTCTCGAAACCGAGCGACTCAATCTCCATCCAGAGATCTTCGAGTGAATCGAGTGCAGCTAACGATCGCGCGTTTGTGAGCGCACTGCGTGCTGCCTGGATAACGTTGCGCTTACCGGTCAGTTGAGTTGGTTGTGAAAAAGCGTGTGCTTCGGGATAGTCTTTGAGAAAGCGTTGTAACTCAGCCGTTTCGCGCGTGTCGATCAAACGTCGCAGTTGTTCGCGCGCACGATCTTCCAGGTTCAGGTGCGCCGCAACGCCGTTGAAGATCTCGACGTTATTGATCGTGATGCAATAACGTGATTGCAGATTGAGTCGCGACAGGATCTCCGCCGCGAGTCGCAACACTTCCAGGTCTGCGGGCTTGCCGCCGGTGCCGATCAACTCACAACCAAGCTGCGTATTTTCGCGTCGCCATTCCGCGTGTGACTGTGTTTGCTGGCGAAAGACCGGAGCCGCGTAACAAAAACGCAGCGGACGTGGTCGTTCAGAAAGGAGCGTCGCGGCCATGCGCGCGACCGAGCTCGTTACATCCGGACGGAGGGCAAGCAGACGCCCGTCATTGTCAGTAAAACGGAAACCGCGTTGCGCTTCACGCTGGCCCATGCCCTGTTCGAAGAGGTCGTAATAATCGACTGACGGCGTGATCACCTCCTCGTAATCCCAGGCCTGAAAGACAGACATTGCGACGTCTTCGACCGTGCGGCGGAGTCGCGCCTCGGCGCCGATGTAATAACGCATTCCGGCTGGAATTCTGGAAGTCATAAAAGTAAAAACCCGCTACCGGCTTCGTCGTCGGTAGCGGGTTCTGGAAATCGTTTTTGCGCTTTTTAGCTTGCTTCTGTCAGCGCTGCGAACACGATCGCCAGCCCGCCACCGGTGTGGTGGTTATGCCAGTGCGCATGATGGCCGCGATCGGTCGTAAACATCGTGTTGGGCTTATACCCGAGTGACGAGGTGATTGTCAAATTATCAGCCGCCCGGAATAAACGGCCGCGACTGCACAATGTAGATCTGCCCTTTCATGTACGCCCATTCAATATCCTGATCGCGCGCGCCAAACACGCGCTTGATCGCTGTCGCCGCGCGCACCAATCGACGTATTACATCATCAGTCAACACCACTCGATCGCCTTCGATCGGCACTTCCTTCACGCCGCCGTTCTCATCAAACGTTAACAAACTATCCTCAGCAGAGCGCGTCAACACCTGGACGGCATTCGTTCGTGGACGAAAGATTATCTGCTCCGCAATTCGCTGCCCTTCAACCACCTTGATCCCCAAACCTCTCTTCGCGCTGATATAAATCGCGCCCTTGTTTTCATTGTCGAAAGGATCGGTGCTGATCATTACGCCCGAGCTTTCGGAGTTGATTCCCTCCTGGATCAAGACGGCCATGTAGACCATGGAATGCGCCACGGCAGAACGTTCGCGCGCTTCGTAAGCTTCGAAATTCCAAAGTGACGCCCAAACCTTTTTGATGGCGTCTATCAACTGCTGCTCGCCGCGCACGTTTGGCACTGTGGTGTAGAGACCGGCGCCACTGAAGTTGGGCAGGTCTTCCGAATTCGAAGAGCTACGCACGAACAAGCCCTTGCCCGCATATTCGAGCGCAACCTTCGCCAATACCATTCGCCGCAGCTCCGGATCGAATTCTGCGCCTTCGATCTTCTGTCGCAATTCAATGAGCCGCTGCCGGCGGTAAGCTGGATCGTGAATGAACTTCTGGTCGTCGAATAGATCGCGAATCGTTTCGTCGAGACCATTTCGATTTATGAATTCATCGTAGTAATAGAAAGGAATCGTGAAGCCACCGGGGACGATGATCCCGGGCAACTTCGCGTTCAGCACCTCACCAAGATTCGCAGACTTACCTCCAAACGCGATGCTCGAGCGCGAGCGTTGCTCCGCCAAACTCAGCAAACGCTTTTCCGACAAATCGGACCGGGGCTTTACGAGGTCGGCACGCTCTTTCTCGCGACGCACGTAATCGCGCAACTGATCGTTGTCGGCACGTTTGATCTTGTAATTCTCGCGGAGAATTTCGAACGTGACCCAGTACGTGTCGTACGGCTTGAAGAGCTCTTTCGCGTTTTTGATGTACGCGTTTGGGATTCCCCAACCCTTCGCGAGCAGGTTAATGTGCGAGAGCGGCGTGGATGGTTGCGAGGTGATGATACCTGCGACTGGCGGAAGTTGGACCGGCACTTCGTCGAGCACCAGGATCTCGTTCGATCCAATTTCGACGTGGTCGTCGAGCTTTGAAATGATGTGAATGCGCCCGATGCCCTTCGCGATGTTGAGCGCCTGGTATGCCTGCTCCTTCGCGATGTCGCTCTGCAACACGCGCTGCACGCCGGCGAGCGATCGCGATGCTTCGTCCTGTCGCAGCGAGTTTGGTTTGAATGCAACCGGCGCGAAGAATGTCTTGTTGATGACGTCGTAGGCGAGCTGGATCTGATCGGCGGGAATCAGATCGCCTTCCCAAAATTCAAAGGTCCAGCGCTTGATCGGAGTTTGATACGCGAGCGTGCCGAGAATGAAGCGGCGATTGGGTTTGATGTAGTTGTTTACGAAAAACTCCCGGCCGCGTTCGAGGGAGAGATATGTGCCGTTGACGAAATCCTTGTGGAAACTGTAGCGCTTTTTGTTGACGTAGTAGATCTTGTTGCCGTCTTTGCGATCGATCACGATCATGACGTGCGGCAAAGCGTAGGGAGTGTTGGCGTCGTAGGTGATGGAGATCTTGTCGAAGTCAGCTTGAGATCTGATTGCGGGCAAAGACTTCGGTCCAGTCTGCCCCTCGATTTGCGGGGACAGCGCCAGCACCAAGAAAATGACTGTCACGCAAAGGCGCAAAGTACGCAAAGCCGCTTTGGGTTCACCTTTGCGTCTTTGCGGATCTTTGCGTCTTTGCGTGAAACTAACTCTCACCACTCAACTGCCCTCCCGATCGCTTCAGCAATTCTACCAAACCATCAATGTGATGCTTCTCGGTTAGAAAGCTGTTGACGTTGACACGCATCGCGCGTCGACCGTGCAGCACGGTGGTCGTCAGCCACGCTTCACCACTACGCTCGATTATCTGCTGTAAGCGTTGCTGCAGACGATCGGTGTCCGCTCCATTCAGTCGAAAACAACACACCGCGGTCTCGACTTCACCGACGCGCGTGAAATTTTCGAGTTCATCGATCCTTTGCGCGAGATATTTCGTCAACCCGATCTGATGTTCGACCGTCTTTGCGTAACCTTCGCGGCCCATGAACTTCATCGCCATCCAGAGTTTCAAAGAGTTGAAGCGACGCGTACCCATCTGTCCGTAACGGAAGAAGTCAAACTCAACATCATCACCGCCACGATCTTCGCTCAGATACTCCGGCGTCATATCAAACGCATCGCGTAGCACGCGCCCGCCATCGCGCACGAGTGTCGCACCACACGCGAATGGCACAAACATCCACTTGTGCGGATCGAACGTGATCGAATCAGCCAGATTGATGCCGCGCAGCATGTCTTTGTGTTTCGTAGAAAATGCGAGTGGTCCACCGTAAGCGGCGTCGATGTGATACCAGCAACGGTTCTCACGCGCGATTTCCGCCAGCTCTTCGAGCGGATCGATGACGCCGGTTGACGTTGTGCCCGCAACACCGACGATGCAGCAGGGTATCAATCCTGCATCACGATCCTTCGCGATGGCCTCGCGCAGTGCGTCTGGAATGATATGAAAACGATCGTCGGTCGGAATCTTGCGCACGCCCTCGCGGCCAAGTCCGAGAATGTCTGCGCTCTTATCGATCGAGTAGTGACACTGTTCGGAAGCGTAGATTACGAGATCGCCGGGTGCGGTCCGTACACCACGATCCTTGATGCTCGCGGTGACGTTATCTCGCGCACACTTCAGCGCAATCAAATTCGCCTCCGAGCCGCCGCTCGCGAGTGTGCCGAAACTCTGTGGGCCATAGTCCAGCAGATCGCACAGCCAGCGCATCACACGTGCCTCGATCATCGCAGACGTTGGTCCATTGCGCCACGCGCCTGCATTTTGATTGAGCATCGAAGAGAGCGCGTCGGCCCAGACGCCGATTGGCAGAGGCGTGGGATTAAACTGGCCGAAGTATCGCGGACTCGGGACGCCCATCGCATTCGGTGCAATCTCGTCTTTGAAACGTGCAAGGATCTCTTCGAGCGCGATGGGCTTCTCGGGCAGTGGTTCGTCGAAAAGTTTTTCGAGCTCGGCGGGCGTGGCTTCCGGGGTTACACGGCGCGATGCGAGTCCGGCCACATGATCGGCGATAATTCGCGCGACCGCCGGGCCTAAGAAACGATGCTGCTCAACAAAATCGTCAATCATGATCTATGCTTCGGTTATGAATGGGTTCGAGCAATCTTTGGTATCGAACATGGGGAGCTTCAACCTGGATCTCCCTTCCGAAACCATAACACGGCTGGGGGAGTACTACAGTTTACTCACACGCTGGAATGATCGGCTACATCTGGTTGCACCATGCGAGCCGGCGGAATTTGCTGTCAGGCACGTGCTCGAATCCTTGCTGCTGCTGGCGCACCTTCCTCAGCACGCAACGATAGCAGACATCGGCTCAGGTGGAGGCTTGCCGATCATCCCGTGCCTCATCGCGCGGCAAGATCTTGAAGCGACGTTGATCGAATCTTCGCAGAAGAAGGTCATCTTCCTTCGCGAAGCTTCAAATCAACTCGGCCTCCGTGCGAAGATCGTCAACCGCCCCTTCGAAGACGTCCCCGCTCCCCCAGTCTCGTTCGTCACCTGCCGCGCTTTGGATCAGTTCATGCGAAAACTACCGGCGCTGATCAACTGGGCCCCACGAGGCAGTACGTTACTGTTGTTTGGTGGTGAAACACTGGGCAATCAGTTGCGGCGAGCAAACGTGAACTTCGAACAACTCCTCATCCCACAATCCGAGAAACGCTACCTCTTTTTAGCCACGGATTGACGCGGATTATTTGAGAATTACTTGCTCAGCATCCTCAAGTTCTTCCTTCCGCCGCCAGTAACCACACTGTTCGATCAGTTTCCGAGCCGCTTTTAAATCGGCCTCCGGACTCTCCCACGGATACTCTTTCTCTCGAAAAAACAGCCTCGCCCGATAAAGATGAATATCCGCCATAAACAACCTCATCGGCCCACGCTCTACAACCTCCCACGCTTCGTCTAAATCGTCCTGCGCACTTTCCGATCCTGTTAATACTCCCATTAGAAATCGCAGCCAAGAACGAGTGAGCAACCCTTGCGGCAGATAGTGCAAAGTACCCGCACGTCTTAGATCATGAACTGCCCCTGCCACATTGTTTTTCACTGGTGTGAGTTCACCCTCAGTAATCGACCCAGTTTCACACAGGATTGCTTCGTAGAGAGCCGTGCGTCCTAACATTAGTTGGTGGAGGGCAAAATCAAGTAGCGGTGCACCTTGCATTTCTCTTTCCAATGTAAGCATCTGCTCCGCCCGTTGAAAGACAAACATCAGTTTTTTATTGGGTGGCGAAGGAAAGCGGCCAGGTTCGTGTTCGCCTATGGGCTTATCGGGTGTGCCTTCATTCGAGGACTTGCCCAAAAACTCTAAGCAATCATGGGATTTCAACACTCGGTGCCAAGCACGTCGCTCTAACAACGAGAGCAACAGGTCACAATATCGAAATCCCAATACTGAAATCAAAATTGGAGGATCCCTTTTGGATTGCATCTGCTCTGCTTGTTGGAAATGCGTCTCCGCTTCGTCCAATTTACCGAGTTGATGAAGCACATCGGCATACGTTGTGCAGGTATTAATCCTCTCAACTATGTCACCGCTCAGGTCCGCGTAGGTTATCGCCTGCATGGCATCCTGAACTGCCTCGGGTATCTTGCCGAGCGTTAATTCCAGCTCGCTCAAGTTGCTGTAACTGATGGCCGCCCCATCCCACCGTTTAGCTTTAGCGTCGATGATCCCAGAGACTCTCATTGGCTCGAGAGCCTCAGTGAGTCGACCTAGCGCCCGCAATCGAGTTGCGGCTTCATTCAGCAACCAAGCCTGCGCAACTTCGCTAAGACCAGGCAACAATTGACTCCACAAAACCTCGAAGAAGCACGCAATTGCTCCCAAATCGGAACTAAATGCGCCGAGTTTACGGGGACTATAGTGCTCCGGACCACGCTGAATACGGTCATAGTAAATACCTCTACAGGCCTCCTCAGGTAATCTCGCTTGACAGCCGTGTATAACCGCTTGGTACAGCGGCTGAAGGTCTTCAAGAGTCGGCTGTATTTTGTCTGTCGTAGTCGCGGAGAGGTGTTCGTAAAGTCGTCGGTGGGCATCACGCCAACCATCGGGATGTTTCGTGCTCAATTGCCGAGCAAAGTATTCACGCAGTAGCGGATGGGCATCAATTGACGCGAGGCTGTTAGACGCATCTCGATTTATTGTAAGCAGCTTGGCGTCTTCTAGTCGTCTGAGCGCAAGGTTAAATTGCGTTTCGCTCAATCCAACAAGCTGTTCAGTGAGGCCAATTATAGCGGGCTCCTTAAGTAGAGATGCTAGACAGTCAGCGCTTCCAGGACGATCAAACAAACCAAGAAGCCGCAGGATAGCCACGGCCCGCCTACCCTTTTCGCTTTCACCTTCTAATGTTGCTTCGTAAGCTTCGATAACGCGAAAGGCATGACCACCTTGTTCCTCTGCATCCGCCTCACCAAGCTTTACGAAGTTCCGTCGGCGGATATCGCCGGCATGAGCGTCGCGTAAATAGGTACCCAAAAGGCTTAGGGTCAGTGCGTGGCCTCTTACGTCTTCGATAAGAATTTTAAATTCTTTTGCAGACCCTTTGACTCCCAAAGTTTTTAGAAGTTGGACTCCTGCTTCAAGTGACAAATGGTGTACGGGCACTTCTGGTGCGGTGGTTTGCCAATAAGTTTTCAAGTTTGGCAGCGAATAACGCGTCGTGACTATACACAAACCTTCGGCATCAGCAGCGAGCATTTTGAGTAGTACGGCTATACCTGAATCCTTTAGCTCACCAGCCATTGTCGAGGTCGGGGCGTACTGCAGTGGCTCCAGACCGTCAAGAATTAATAAAGCGCGACGCTGGCGGAGTATGCCAGCGAGACGTTGGCCTTTTTCGTAAGCGTCTGCGTTGCTCGCAGCTAATTCCTTATCTGTATCATTACCGAAAAATGAGATTGCTTCTTTTAAAAAGAGGTCAGAAGAAGCAACCGATTGTTCATGCGTGCCTTGGCTGTAGAAGGACCATGCGAAGGCGGAATCGCAGCCGGGCCAGTTTTGAAATGCGAGGTTGGCGAGCCACTTGGCGATGAGAGAAGTTTTGCCTTCGCCGCCGAGTGCGACAAAGGTGAGGATGTGTGGGCGCTTTGGCTCGGCGCGACGGACTTTTAACCAAGCGTCGTTGAGTAATGCGAGCTCGTCTTCGCGGCCGATTAGTTCTGCGGGCGCGTACTTGTCGATGCGAGAGATGTCGACGCGAAAGTCAGCTTGGGCGACCGCATCAATCTCTCCCGCAAGTTTGCAGAGTGCGGCCTTGTCGTTGAAGAAATAGAAAAGAGAGTTAGTGTTTTGGACCGTCTGACGATAGGTGAGTTGGAGCGCAGTAGCTTCCGCGTCATCTGTGCGCTGAGCATCACCGATAGCAACGTCTGATGAAAGGAACACGTAAATAGGCTTCTCCAACTCACGCGCGATGTCGTACTCCATCTGTGTATACGAGCGGCGTGGTTTGTCAGCGGGTCGGTCCCTTGGCTCGGCGCCAAAACGAAAGCCGACGATGTGAATCACGGCGTCAGCGTCGCTGATCCTCCGGCGTAGCATTTCTTCGACGGTGTGGTAATCAACGCCAAAGCTCGACTGATTCTCAGCGAAGCAGCCTTTCTTCTGAACCTCAACTTCGACCGCGTCGCGGAACGATCCGAACTCACTCGAGACACCGCTGAGGAAAATGGTGGGACGTAGTTTCATGAGGTCACTCCGTGTCTTAAGAATCCGTGTAATCTGTGGTTAAGAAGGCTCTTCCTTAACGACATCCGCCGGCTTTTTGTCTTCCCGCAATCCCTGGAACGAGGGGTGGCGGATGACGCCCTCGTCTGTCCACTCGGAAAATGCGACCTCGCCGACAAGCTTGGGCTCGGTCCAGATGGCGCGCCTCAAACCGGGGTCTTTGGGGAGGTCGGCGATGGCTCGTTTGTCCACGGCGATGCGGTCTAGTTTCTTCTTTAATTCGACACGCATCGCGTTGGTGTAGCCCGTACCCGCACGGCCGGCGTAGATTAGTTTGCCTTTGTCGTAAAAGCCCAGGATTAAAGAGCTGAAGGGGAGACCTTTGTCGGAAAGTGTGTAGCCGGCAATCACGAACTCCTGCCGCTTGATGCACTTGATCTTCAGCCAGCTCCGGCTACGCGTAGACTCGTATGGCGAGTCGGCGAGCTTCGAGACGATCCCTTCGAGACCGAGCTTGCAGGCCTCCTTGAAGAACTGCGCGCCGTTGCCTTCGATGTGATCGCTGTAGCGAAGTGTTCCAGTCTCGCCTAACGGCTCCAACAACTCCGCCAACACACGCTTCCGTTCGCGCAGAGGCGTGCGCGTGAGGTTGTATCCGTCGATATAGATCAAGTCGAACACGTTGAAAACGAGCCCGGCGGCGGCACCCTTATTGATCGAATTTTGCAAGCGCTGGAAACTCGCACGGCCCGACGGATCCAACGCGACGATCTCGCCGTCGAGTATCGCGCTCTTCAACGGCAGCGCTTTAACAGCCTTCCCGACACTCGCAAACTTCGCCGTCCAGTCTTTTCGATTGCGAGTCCAGAAACGAATCTGGCGTCCTTCGATGTGACAAAGCAGACGGTAACCGTCGAATTTCAACTCGTGAAACCACTCTTCGCCCTTTGGAGGTTCACCGGTAAGTGTGGCGAGCTGGGGCGGCACAAACTCGGGCATCGACAGCTTGCGCGCGCCCGGCAGGTTCTTGATTTGTTTCAGATTCATGGGAGTTTTAGTAGCGGCATCGAGATTGCTCAATCAGCAAAATGACGTGCTGAATTGTACCGAAAGAAGTCAACGCGAGATGTATGCGACGCGCATGATGACCGAAATCTATCACCTGGTCCAACCCGGCGGACAACATACGCTGTGTGGACTAAGAATAAGTCGTATCACGTTAGAACGAAAGACTAATACGCTGCAACTGGTGAATGCTCTGACGCCAAACCTGACTATTTGCAAGCACTGCGAGAGGATAGAAAAGCAGGATTCGTTCGGAATCTAAAGAAGTTTTTTCACGCAAGGCGTAAAGAAAACTCAAAGGCGCAAAGGAGAACTGAATTCTTCTTTGCGCCTTTGTGTGAGAAAGATTTATTTACTCTTCGACGTCGGAACCAGCTACGACATCGCCATCGCTCGCCGCAGCAGGCACGACAATAGGCTCACGTGCAGGCATCACGATGTCGTGACCGCCAACGATATCCGGAAAGTCATCCAGATCCCGCTCACGCGCCTGATCGATCGTTTCATCACGCTCGATATCAACGTTGCGATAGTATTCCATGCCCGTTCCGGCCGGAATCAACCGCCCCATGATCACGTTCTCCTTCAGCCCGCGCAGGTAATCAACGCGGCCCGAAATCGCAGCCTCGGTGAGAACACGCGTGGTCTCCTGGAACGACGCCGCCGAGATGAACGAGTCGGTCGAGAGCGACGCCTTCGTGATACCCAGCAGGAGCGGCTCGGCTTGCGCCACTTCGCCGTCTTCCTGTCGCACGCGCTCGTTCTCGTCCTGGAAGCGGAAACGATCGACCTGCTCCTCGAGCAGAAACTCCGTATCTCCGACTTCCTTGATCTTCACCCAGCGCAACATCTGGCGAACAATCACTTCGATGTGCTTGTCGTTGATGTTCACACCCTGCAGACGAT
>Ga0105247_10002435_pt1 | contig 12672 bp, 8 predicted proteins | sample KBSS24metaG_FD_81519 | JGI IMG/M metagenome (GOLD analysis project Ga0105247, IMG submission 81519) | Switchgrass rhizosphere microbial communities from Kellogg Biological Station, Michigan, USA - KBS S2-4 metaG | ecosystem: Host-associated > Plants > Roots > Rhizosphere > Soil | place...
GAGCGTGCGAATGGCGACGCTGAGGCACATCGAGCGATCGGGGGCGACCATCCCGATCGCCCCCGTGTAGACGCCGCGCGGCTCCATCTCCAGATCGTCGATGATCTCCATCGTCCGCACCTTGGGGGCGCCGGTGATCGAGCCGCACGGGAAGAGTTGGCTGAGCAAGCGCGACAGGGGGAGCCCGTCGTCGACCCTCGCCGACACCGTCGAGACCATCTGGTGCAGCGTCTCGTAGGTCTGCACCTCGAACAGGTCCTTCGTCTTGACGGTGCCGCGCCGGCTGATGCGCGACAGATCGTTCCGCAGGAGGTCGACGATCATCACGTTCTCGGCGCGCGTCTTCTCGTCCCGGGCGAGGGTCTCGGCGTTCTGCACGTCCTGCTCGTGCGTCTGGCCGCGCTGGCGCGTGCCCTTCATCGGCTTCGTGTGGATGCTCTCGCCTCGCTTTTCCACGAAGAGCTCGGGCGAGCGGGACACCACGGTGACCCCGGGGAAGTCGAGGTATGCGCCGTACTCCACGCGCTGGCGCCTTCGAAGATCGGAGAACAAGCGCAGCGGCGAGCCCTCGTATCGAAATTTGTATTTTAGCGTGTAGTTGACCTGATAGGTGTCGCCTTCGTAGATGTGCTTTTTGACCTTCGCCAGGCGCTCCAGGTATTCCGACTCGGTCATGTTGAGCCGGCAATTCAGGACGTGCGTGCGCTCGCCTCGCGTGTGGACGTCCAGCGCCGCGGCCATCGCGCCGTCCTCGACCTCGAGGCGGCTCGCGTAGACACCGACGCAGAGGAGCGGCACGGTGCGCCCTCCGGGCAGGCGCTCGACGAGGCGAGGACTGTACAGATAGCCGAGCTCGTAGGAGAAATAGCCGACCGCGTAGCGCCCGGCGCGGACGTGCGCCTCGATCTGCTCGAGCGCCGCCGGCACCTCGTCGGGGGACGTCGCGACGCAGAACGCGAGCGGGTCGTCGAAGAAGTAGCTGGATTGGCTGCCGTCGCCGCGGTTGTTGTCGAGGATGGCCAATTGACCCTTCGCCAGCGAACGACGGATTCGATGTGCGGTCTCCATTCAGTTCCTCGACGTCGTGCCGTTTGGAAATTCGTGAGGAGGCTCGGCCCGCAGGCCGCCGCCCCCCGCTCGGCACGACACCGCCGACGCGGGTCGATGGACGCCGAATCGGCCGGCGGATCCGCCGGTGATGCGGTGCCGAGCTCGGGTCTAGTTTTCCGTCGACGCTCGAGCAACCCATGAAACGACAGAATCGTCTTGCCGATTCATTTTCCTCGGCGCCGCGATGTCGGTCGGAGTGCGCGTTCGGCGGCGGTTGCCATTTTGCGACGCGAATCGATCGCAGTCGCTCACGGGTTCAACGGCGGGCGGCGCGACAGAACGCCGGGAGCCCCAGGACGGGCGACTCGGCGACTCGGGTGCGCGCGACCTCGCGCGTGGTCGAGAGCAGCCACGAGCACGGCTCGTCCACGCGCGAGCCGTGGCCGGCGTTCGCCGAGCGCACGGCCTGGGGGCGCGCCCACGGCGCCTGCGGCACCATGGGCCCTCGTGCGCTTTCGTCGCCGCCGTTCCCGGCGCGCGGGCGCTTCGACGCCGCAGGGCGGGGGCGCGCGGACGCTTCGACGCCGGTGGGCTACGTGAGCTCGTCGTACTTTTCGATGATGTGACCGACCAGGCCGTATTGCTTGGCCGCGGGGGCGTCGAGCCAGAAATTGCGCTTCGTGTCCGCTTCGATCCGCTCGAGGGTCTGCCCCGTCTGCCGCGCCATGATCCGATTGAGCCGGTCGCGCATCATCAGAATCTGCTGAAGTTCGATATCCATCACGCTGTGCGGTCCGCCGATGCCGCCGGAGGGCTGGTGCAACAAGAAGCGGGTGTTCGGCAGGCAAAACCGATCGGCGAGCGGAACGGCGACGAAGATCAGCGCGCCGGCGCTCGCCACCCATCCGGTGCCGACCATGCGCACGCGCGGTCGCACCATGCGGATCATGTCGTGGATGGTGTCGCCCGATTCCACGTGACCGCCCTGCGAGTTGATGAAGACGGTGATGGGCGCGTCGCCGTCCGCGGCGAGCGCCAGGAGCTGGATGGTGACCTCGCCGGCGAGCGTCTGATTGATGTCGCTGCTGATGACGATGGAGCGCTGCTTGAATAGGCGATTGCGCAGCGACTCCGTGAGTACGGTCGGGCGCTCATTGTCGGAATCGGGGTCTGAAGACGGCATCTCGGTACCTCCTAGGTACGCTGCGGCGGGAGACTAGGACGAATGCGCCGAGCGTCAAGCGGTACGCGATCCAGCCGCGGCGACGTGTCGATACGACTCGGGCGCGGGCTCGCGACGCGACGACCCGCCGCGCGCCTCGCCGGGCGGGAGGAGGCGCGCCGTCTGGCGGCTCTCTTCGTCACGCGACCGAGAGCCCGTCGCCGCGCGCCCGCTCGATAACGTCATATCGAGCTCCTCGTACGCGCGATATCCGCTCCCGGCGACGCGCGGCGCGCTCGGTCGATCGCGCGTCATGCGCCGCTGCGGCGGACACGGCCCGGGCCTGCCCGGCCGCCCCCGCCGCGCCGCGATCAACCCCCTTGCGGCCGGGCCGCGATCGTGGGCTCTTCGAGCGATCTTGATCCGATCCATCCGTATCCGACGGCGGTCCGCCGCGGCGCTCGCGGGCGCGCTCGCCCTCGCCGGCGAGCGCGGCGCCGGGGCGGGCGAGACGACGCTCGCCGAGCCGATCATCGAAGAGAACGTGACCGACATCGACGCGGTCGACGTCGGATCGTTCGAGCTCGACCTGAACGCCGCGGCCCTCCGGTCCGCCGACACGCGGACCGGGCTGTGGCGGAGCAGCCTCGAGTTCGAGTGGCGCGCGCTCGACCGGCTCGGCATCGGAGGCGAGCTCGCGACCGGCGCCGCGTCGGACGGGTGGTCGCCCGCGTCGCCGAGCGTCCTCAGCCCGCGCGGGACCGTCTCGTACGTCGCGGCACGCGACTTCGATCGTCAGATGTTCCTCCAGCTCGAGGCGAACGCGCGGCGCTCGTTCGGAGACGCTCCGGCGCAGACCGATCCGACGGAGATCGCGCTCCCGTACTCGGCGGGGATCCGCGGCGCGGCGGGGCTCGGGCCGGTCGTCATGCGCTTCGGGGCCCTCGCCGCGGCGGGCGGCTCGTACGCGCACGCGCCGGTGCACGGGAGCTACGCGGCGATCCTGACGCTCCCGTCGCCCGAGGCGATGCGCTTCTACGTCGGCGGCGAGCTCCTCGCCGACTGGGCTCGGCGCGCGCCGTTCGTCGCGATCCCGGAGCTGCTGCTCCTGACGCGCGTCTTCGAAAAGCCGATCCGCTTCGGGCTCGGCCTGCCCGCCACGCTCGGCGCGCGCGACGAAGAGCGCGCCCTCGGCCTCGCCTTTCGGCTCGTCCTCGAGCCGGAGGAGTGAGGGCGGCGCGCTCGATGTGATGACCCGATCCCAGGGCGACCATTACCGTTCGGTAATGTTCGATGAGGGGCGCGTGTTACCAAACCGTAACGACGAGGATCGGCGCTCGCCCCGCCCGCGTCGCGCGGCTAGCTTCGTTCGACCCAATGCGCGTCACGTTGCTCGGTCATGCGTCGGTCCTGGTGGAGGTCGACGGCGGGCGGATCCTCATGGACCCGGTGTTCCAGGATCCGTTCGAGGAGGGGGCGGTCGTGTCGTGTCCGAAGCGGACGATCGATCCCTCCGCGCTCGGGCCGATCGACGTGATCGTCCTCTCGCACGCCCACCTCGATCACTTCGACATCCCGACGCTCGCGCGGCTCCCGCGGAGCGCCCGCGTCGTGTGCCCGAAGGACCAGGCGATCGTCTACGTCCTCGCGCAGCTCGGGTTCAAGAAGGTGCACCCGCAGGACCCGATGGCGCTGATCCCGTTCGGCAGCTACCAGCTCCTCACGACGCGGTCGCACGTGACGAACGTCGTCGAGTTCGGCGCGATCTTCAAAGACAAGAGCGGCGCGTTCTGGAACCAGGTCGACACCGTGCTCATGCCCGAGACGATCGCGCCGACCCTCGAGCTCGTGAAGAAGATCGATCTCCACTTCTCGATGTACGCGAGCCAGAGCTTCGACTTCTTCGAGGGGCGCACGTCGGGCTTCCCGCACGCGATGCACGCGATGAACCTCGCCAACGCCGTCGCGATCGGCGCGAACACGCTCGTCCCGGGATCGGCGGGCTTCCGCTTCGCCGGACCGTTCGCCTGGTGCAACTCGTTCCTGTTCCCCATCTCGCGCGAGCGGTTCCTCGCCGACCTCGCGCGCGTCGCGCCGTCCATCCGCGGCGTCGTCGCCAACCCCGGCGACGTCTTCGAGATCGAAGGCGGGAAGGTGACGCACCGCGCGGCGGCGTCGCGCGTCGCGACGACCGCCGCCGACGACACGTCGCTCCTCGATTTCGATCCGACGCGGCCGATGCCGGAGCTCACCGACCCGAACCCCGACGGGTACGCGCCCGATCGGATCGCCGCCGCCGTCGACGGCTGCCTCGAAGGCTTCGCCGCGTACGTCCGGGGCGCGTACGCGACGCCGGACGCGCCGATCGAGGAGTATCGCCAGCACGGCACGACGTACGCGATCGGCGTCGTCTTCCCCGACGGCGAGGAGCGCCGCCTGCGGATCGAGTTCGCCGGCGGCGCGCCGCGGATCGAGACCGGCGCCGCCGCGGCGCGCCCGGCCGAGACCGTGCACCGGATCGCCGCGTCGGGGCTGACGGCGTGGGCGACGCGCGAGAAGAGCTACTTCTACTTCCGCGGTTTTTCGCGGAAGTTCTCCACGTTCCACGTCGTCGCGTCGCGCGACGGCAAGATCGTGGTCGAGCCGAAGGCCCTCCCCGATCTCCTGACGCACTACCTGACGCGAAAAGCGCCCGGCGCCGAGATGGCGCTGAAGCAGCGCCTCGATTTCCAGCTCCGGCCTTACCTCGCTCGCGGCGCGACGTGAGAAGCTCCGCCCGAGCGGGCGCGGGCGACGACAAAACGCAAAACGCGGCTGCACCCGTTTCGGATGCAGCCGCGCCCTTCGTCACGCGGCGCGGGCGGTGGCGAAGCCGCTCGCGCCGCGGCTCGTCACCAGCACATGTAGAGCGACGGGGGGAGCTGCGGGAGCGGCGACGAGAGCCCGAGCGTGGGGAGGGTCGTCACCGACGTCGAGGTGGTCGTGGCGAGCGAGAAGCCGGCGCGCACCGAGCTGCGGACGGTGACCTTGTCGTTCTTCTTGATTTCCATGGTGATCTCCTTGGTTATTTCGATGAAGTGGCCCGCGCGCGACCGGTGTGGTCGCCGCCCGGCGGATCGCCGGCGAGACGCAGGCGAAGGCTCTCGATGTTCGAGCTTCGCTAGTTGGGTATCGAGCGCCCCTGCGTTTCGCCGTCGACTCCGAGAGTATGATATCGATTTAATTTAATGCACGTAGCTCGAACGGGTGACGGTATTTTAAATGGATACGACGTGCTCAGCGTCGCCGCAGCGTATCGATCTTCCCGGTCGCGGCGAGGAGGCGGAGGCGCGCGATGTCGAGCGCGCGGCCGGCGCGGACGGCGAGGACGCGCGCCGCGGCGTCCTCGCGCTGCGCGTCGATCAGGTCGAGCGGCCCCGCGAAGCCGTTTTTGTAGCGATCTTCGATCATCGCGAGGGTCGCGGCGGCGCCGCTCTCCTGCTGCTTCGACTGCGCGAGGACGGCGCGCGCGCTCCGCACCGCGATCGCCGCGCGCGCCGCCTCGTAGCGGACGCTCGCCGCGCGCGCCGTCACGTCGGCCTCGGCCGCCGACACCGACGCCTCCGCGGCGCGCACGTTCGCGGTGATCACCGGATCGAGGATTGGCATGCTCAAGATGAGCGAGCCTTGCGCGATCTTCGATGTCTCTCCCCCTTTGACGTCGCCGTCGGGGAGGTAGGTATAGCGCACCGTGCCGCTCGCCTGCGTGCTCAGGGTCGGGAGGCGCCCGCGCTGGGCCGAGTCGAGATCGTGCCGGGTCTGCTCGACGTGGCGCCGCGCGAAGGCGAGCTCGGGGCGCGCCGCGAGCGCGGCGTCCGCGGCGGCGCGCGGATCTTCGTCCACGCGGAGATCGGCGGGGCGCGCGACGTGGAGGCGCTCGTCCACCGGCAACGACAGCGCCGCGGCCAGGCTCAGCGCGTCGTCGTCGGCCGTCGCCTCGGCGATGACCAGCTCGCTCCGCGCCGCCTCCACGGCCGCGCGCGCGCGCGTCCAATCCACCGGGGAGCGCGCGCCGGCGGACGCGAGGCCGGCGGTGACGGCGAGCGAACGTTCGCGCTGCGCGAGCGACTCGCGCGCGGCCGCGACCAGCGCCTCGTCGCCGAGGAGCGTGTAATACGCGACGGCGGCCTGGGCCATCGCGGTCTCGGCCGACGCGCGGAGGTCGTCCTTCGCCCCGTCGATCCCCGCCTCGGCGCCGCGCACCGCGCCCGACGTCTTGCCGAAATCGAGGAGCGTCCACGTCAGGTTCAACGTCGCGTCGGCCCACACCGCGGTCTGCGAGGTCGGCGTCGACACGCCCTGCGTCAAGAACGAGCCGTTCGACGCGAACCCGTTGCCGCTCCCGGCCACGTGGACCGTCGGGACGCGCGGGGCCGACGCGCGCGAGAGCCGCGCCTCGGCGTCGGCCACGCGCGCCGCCGCCTGCTTCACCGACGGCGCGCTCGCGCGCGCGAGCGACAGCGCGTCCTCCAGCGTCAACGCGCGCTCCGCGGCGTCCGCGTCCGCGCTGCCGACCGCCGCGGCGGCGACGGCGGCGAGCGCGACGAGGCGTGTGAGGCGGGCCCGTCTCATCGATGCGGCCTCATGGGTGCGCGATGACGAGGAGCGTCTCGGCGCGCTGCATGACGCAGCGGAGCGCGCGATCGAGGTTCTCCGGATCGAGCGACGCGAAGCTCTCGTCGAGGATCACGAGATCGGCCTTCTGGAGGAGGGCGCGCGCGATGTACATGCGGCTCCGCTCGCCGTGGGAGAGCTGCCACCCGGTCTCGCCCACCACCTGGGCCATCCCGCTCGGCATCCGCTCGAGGAGCGGGCCGAGGCCGAGCTCGCGGCACACCGACTCGGCCTCCTTTAGGTCCTCGGCGTTCGGCGGCCACGCGCGGCCCATGAGCAGGTTGAAGCCGAACGACCCGGTCATGATGTGGTTCTCGTGGAACTGCGGCGCCGACACGACGCGCCGTCGCCACGCCGAGCCGCCGAGCGTGCGCCGATCGAGCCCGCGCAGGAGGAGCAGCCCCGAGTCGGCGGATCGGAGGCCGGTGAGGACCGACGCGAGCGTCGACTTGCCGCCGCCCGACGGCCCCTCGAGCAGGATCTGATCGCGCGCGTGGATCGCGACGTCGCACCCTTCGAGCACCGGCGCGGCGCGCCCCGGGTGCCGGTAGCTGACGTCGTGCGACTCGATGAGCGGCGCGGCGGGCGCCCTGGGATCGAGCGCCGCCTTCTCGTCCGACGCGAGCCCGGGGACGCCCGGCGGCTCGACGTCCGACGCGGCGTGGAACAGCGGGCCGACGACGCGCCACGCGATCGCCGCGTCGCCGAGCGCGAGGAAGCCGCCCGTGAGCTTCTGGAGCGCGCGGTCGGCGAGCAGGATCGCGCCGAGCGAGACGGCGATCGCCTCGGGCGAGAGCTGGGTGTGCAGGAACGCGGGGACGAGGCCGGCGAGGCCGACGACGATCCACCCGCGCCCCATCGACGTCGACAGCGTGACCGCGGCGTGATCGACCTCCTTGGCGGTCGCGAGGTACCGATCGACGGAGACGTCTTCGCCCTGGTGCCAGCGCTCCGGCGCCTGCTGCGCGAGGCGCGTCCTGTGCCCCACCATCCGCTCCACGAGCTCGCGCGTGAGGCCGAGGCGCTCCGCCGTCCACACGCGCCGGCGCTGGAAATACCGCCACGCCGCGCCGAGCGACACGAACGTCCACGAAGCGAGGATGCCGGCGTGGAGGAGGCCGCCGGGGCCCTGTGCGAGCATCCACCCGACGGTGACGATCTCGACGATCGCCATGAGGCTCGAGAAGCCGCCGGTGGTCATCAGCGACTCGACGACCTCCGACTCGATGACGCGGCCGAGCAGCTCGCCGGACCCTTCGTGGCGGATCGTCTCCGGCCTCAATCGGAACGTGCCGAAGAGCAGCCGCTGCTTCAAGAGGCGCCCGACGCGGAGCGACAGGAGCGACTCGGCCCACGACGACATCAGCCGGAACGGGATCGCCGTCACGAGGAGGAGCGCCCACGCCGCGAGCCACCCCGGATCGTACCGGCCGTCGAGCGCGCCGCGGCCGAGCGTCCACCACGCCGCGAGCATCAAACCGTACTGCGCCGCGTGCGCCGCGATCATCCGCAGCGCGAGCCAGTGCACGCGGGCCTTTAGCGCCTGGCGCGTGAAGCTCGCGCCCGGGTGCGGCCGCAGGATCCAGCACCCCTCGAGCGCGATCTGTCCGTGCCGCTTCTGGAGGAGCACCTCGCGCGCGCGCTCGCGGCGCGACGGCGCGACGGCGGCCGTGTCGAGGATCGACTGGATGCGCCCGTCGACCATCGCGACGAGCGGCGCGGTGAGCGCGTCGCGGACGGCGCGCGTGGCGATCCGGCGCCTCCCGCCGTCGGGGCCGATCACGGTGAGCGCGCCGCCGCCGCCGCCGAGCACGGCGAGGCACCGCCGCCCGCGCGCGGGGTCGTCGGGGAGCCGCCAGATCGCCGGGCCCGACGCCTCGAGCGCGCCCTCGATCTCGGCGTACGTCGTCGCCACCGACTCGGCCTCGACGCCGAGCCACTCCGCCGCGGCGTCGAGCCACCTCTCGAGCGCGTCGCCGTCGGCCGCGATCACGTCGCGCGGCGGCGCCGGCGGCACCACGTCGCGCGGCTCGAGGCCGCCGCGGCGCGCGAGCGTCTCGGCCACCTCGCCGAGGCGGAGCATCGGCCACGCGATCGCGTCGACGGAGGCGCTCAATGGACCTGCCCCGCGGCGTTCGTGACGCCGAGCGCGCGCTCCGAGGGGAGCTCGGTCAAGGTCGTGTCCATCGCGTCGTCGTCCTCGAGCGGCGCCGAGCGCTCGTGCACGCGCCCGTCCGAGAGCGACCACCGCCGCCATTTCGGGCTCGACCAGAGGCCCTGCCGCACCGACAGCTCGGCGTCGTGGAGCGCGCGATAGCGCGACTCGGGGCGCGCGTGGAGCTCGCGCGGCGACGCGTCCTCGACGAGCCTCCCGTCTTCGATGACGAGCACCCGCTCGAAGTCCTGCGTCTCGCCGATGTCGTGCGTGATGCAGACGAGCGTCGCGTTCGCCCAGAGCCTCCGGGCGCGCGCGAGGAGCTTCCGCCGCTGCGCGCGGTCGAGCCCGCGGAACGGCTCGTCGAGGATCACGAGGCGCGTCTCTCGGCGGAGGAGCGCGCGCCCGAGGCGCACGCGCTGCCCTTCGCCGCCCGACACGAGCGCGCCGCCTTCGCCGAGCGACGTCTGGAGGCCGTCGGGGAGCCGCTCGAGCACGCCGTGCAGATCCGCGGCGCCGAGCACCGTCGCGACCGGCGCGGCCGCGTCGTCGGCGAGGCCGTATCGCAGGTTCTCGAGGAGGGACTGGTTCCAGAGGTGCACCTCCGGATCGACCCACGCGATCTCCTGGCGCACGCGCGCGAGGTGCGCCCCTTCGAGCGGCACGCCGTCGACGAGGATCCTCCCTTGCGACGGGCGGTGCCACCCGAGCAGGAGGCCGACGAAGCTCGATTTCCCCGCGCCCGACGGGCCGACGACCGCGACGTGGCTGCCCGCCGGGATCGACAACTGGAGATCTTGCAGGATGTCGTGACCGCCGGCGCGCGCGCTCACGCCGTCGAAGGTGAGCGCCATCGCGTGCCGCGCGCGCCGCACGCGCGACGAGTGATCGGTGCGCGGGCCGTCGGGCGCCGCGTTCGCCTTCGCGACGTCCTCTTCCGGCGCGACGAGGAGCTCCATCACGCGGAGCATCACGTTGCGCAGCGCGGGGTACTGCCGCGCGGTCGCCGCCAGCTCGCCGCCGAGCGTCGGGAGCTGGAGGGCCCAGAAGACGAGGAGCAGCGCGCCGGCGAGGTCCTGCGCGTGCGCGAGGTGGCGCGCGAGGAGGAGCCCGGAGAGCGAGAGGCCCGACAGCGCGAGCACGCCGTCGACGGTGAGCGCCGCGCGTTGAAGGCGGACGCCCGCCGCCTGCCAGTCGACGAGCAGCTCCTCGTGTTGGCGCCGCACCGCGCGCTCCGCGCCGTGCGCGCGCACCGGCACGAGGCCGAGGAGCGCGTCCAGGTAGAAGCGCGTGAGCGCCCCCTCGTGCGTCCGCATCCGGAGATCGCGCTCGGTGAGGAGCGGCTGGAACACGATCGGCAGGGCGACGCCGAGGAGCGCGACGAAGATCGCGAGCGGCGCGCTCCGCGGATCGAGCCAGGCGATCCCGGCCACCGTGAGCAGGAGGCCGAACGTCGATCGCAGGACGCGCGCGCCGACGTCGGGGAGGCGCCGCACCATCTGGAGCATGTGCCCGCGCTCCGCCATGTCCGACGCGAGGCGGCTATGGAAATACCGGTCGCCGAGGCGCGGCAGCTTGGTCAGGTACGCGACGCGGAGGCGCGCCTCGAGGTGGCGGCCCGTGCGCATGAAGCTCGCCGCCACGGGGAGCTCGAGGAGCACCATCGCCGTGAGGAACGCGAGGAGCGCGAGCATCGCGGAGAGGCGCTGGCCGCCCGGCCCGAGGTGGCCGCCGATGTAGAACATCCCGCGGAAGAGGAGCGCCTCGACCACGACCGCCGCCGACGACAGGAAGAGCGCCGCGGCGCACGCGATCGGCGTGAGGAGCCCGTCCTCGCGGAGGATCGCGAAGAGGCGCCGCCCAGGCCCGGTGCTCGTCTCAGCGAGCGACGCCACCAGCTCCGGCGAGAGCGCGGGGGGCTCGCCGTCGACGTCGCCCTCGTCGCGGAGCGCGGCGCGCGGCGAGCGCTTCCCGGTGATCCGGACGAGCACCGCGCCTTCGACGAGCACGCGCCTCTCCCCGTCCTCCGACGGATCGATCCCGGTGACCGCCCAATAGCCGCCGCGGATCAACTTGGTATCGATCATCGCGTGGTGGGCGATGGACGCGACGGCGCGGGTCGCCTCGGCGCCCTTGCGGAGGCCGCCCGCGTCGACGACGCCGGCGACCATGCGCACCGCCGCGTCGAGCGTGCCGAACGCGCGCCAGCTCGGGTCGGCCGCGGCGCACGCGACGAGGCGCCTGGTCTCGGCCGCGGAGGCGCCGAGGTCGCGGATCCGCCGCTCGAGCGCGCCGCGGAACTCGTCCGACTCGGCCCACGCGCGCCACGTCGCCTCCGGCATCGGCATGCGGTGCGCGTGGAGCTCCTTCACGAGATCCGCGTCGCGCATCCAGCGGCGCCCGGTCCCCGGGTCCATCACCTGGAGCCACCGCCCGTGCCGCCGCCACACGACGACGAAGTGGGTCATGCCGTCGGGCAGGCGCACGACGACGATCGCCGGGAGCGCCTTCGCCTCGGGGAGGAGCAGGTGATCGGGCGGGATGATCACCTGCTCGGCGTCGAGCCCGAGCTGCCTCGCGACCTCCTCCAGCGTGTCGATCGACGTGCCGTCGACGTCGGTCTGGCAGATCTCGCGGAGTCGCCCGTAGCTCACGGAGACGCCGAACCCTTCGAGGAGCGCCTTGAGCGACGCGGGGCCGCAATCCATCGTCGACGTCTGCACGACCTCGGGCGCGAGGAGCCGCCGGCCGTCGCCGAAGATCACGGGAGCACCGCCTGCGGCGCCGGCGCCGGCTCGACGGCCGACGTCTTCGGCGCTCTCCGCGAAGGCGCGAGCGCCGCGCCGACGGTGCGGAGGACGAGGCGCGCCGGCGTGATCTGCTCGACCTCGACCTCGGCGACGCCGGAGAGGCCGTGCTGGATCGGGATGCGCGTCGACGACGCCGGCTCGAGCGCGAGCTCGGCGCGGATCCGCCCGTCGCGCGGCTCGCTGCCGACGCTCACCACCGTCGCGCGCAGCACGCCGTACTCGGCCCACGGGAAGCCGGCGAGGCGGATCTGCGCGGGATCGCCCGGCTCGACCCGGCCGATCGCGGTCGCCGCCGCGAACTCGGCGACGACCTTGAGATCGCCCGGCGGGATGACCGCGCCGAGCTTCGCCCCCGCCTGCACCACCGAGCCCTCGGGCAGCGTGACGATCTCGCCGACGCGCCCGTCGACCGCGCTCCGCACCTTGTGGCGCTCGATCTCGTGCTCGAGCTGCTCGATCCGCGTCGCGAGCTGCGCGCGCTCGCCCTCGGCGACGGCGAGATCGCGATAGAGCCGCTCGATCATCGCGCGCCGCTCGCTCCCGCGCTTCTTCACGTCCCACGCGGTGCGCGCCGCGTCCTCTGCGTTCGCCTCGGCGTCGGCGGTGCGCCCGGCGGCCTCGGCGGCGGCGCGCATCGCCTCCATCTCGCCGAGGTGGCCGTTCGCCTTCAGCTTCTCGAGGCGCGCCGACTCCTCGCTCGCGAGGCGCGATCGCGCCGCGGCTTCGCGGGCCCGGGCGCGCGACATCGCGAGCGCCGCGTGCGACGCCTGGCGGTCCTCGTGCTGCGCCGACTCGTCGTCCTCGAGCTCGCGCCGGAGGAACTCGACCTGCCGCACGTCGGC
>Ga0105247_10002436_pt1 | contig 12671 bp, 10 predicted proteins | sample KBSS24metaG_FD_81519 | JGI IMG/M metagenome (GOLD analysis project Ga0105247, IMG submission 81519) | Switchgrass rhizosphere microbial communities from Kellogg Biological Station, Michigan, USA - KBS S2-4 metaG | ecosystem: Host-associated > Plants > Roots > Rhizosphere > Soil | place...
AATCGCGCTGACGGTATGCACGGTCGTTCTGTTTAAGATGAAGCGCGAGCGGTTCGCGTGGGTGACGATTGTGCCCGCGACATGGCTCGTTGTCTGCACGGTTACTGCGGGTCTGGAAAAAGTGTTCAGTCGCGATCCAAATGTGGGGTTCATCAGCCACGCATTCAAATATGGTGACGCGGTAGCGGCGGGCCAATTGTTGGCGCCCGCAAAGACCTTGAGCGAGATGAGGAGGATCGTTTTCAACGACTACATCGATGCATCCCTTGCAGCTGTGTTCGTCCTAGTTGTCGTTGCGACGGTGATCTATGGGCTGATCAGTATCCGGAAGGCCTTGGGCAATCCGCAACCGACCGTAGTGGAGATCGGGCTCGCCGGAACCGCGATGGGAGGTCGCCATGCCTGATCTACAAGAATTGTTCGACCGTTCCGTCAGTGTGATGCGAGCCACCGGCTATTGGAGCACGCGCACTGCTCGTTTAATGATCGGGGTTCCAGATTACGAGACATATGTTGCGCATCGGCGCACAAATCATCCCAATCAGCCGATCATGACGTATGTGGAGTTCTTCCGCGAACGCCAGCAATCCCGCTATGCCATTGGGAAGGGTCGGTTCAGAGGCTGTTGCTGAAAAAAATACAGCTCTTGTGAGCAATCCCGACTAAGGGATGCATCGGTCATGCCTGCGATCGCAAGGACGGGCACAGTGAACCACACTCGCCACGCCCACGCGTGGGCGCCTGCGGCGCTTGCTAGTATGGGCATTGTCTTCGGCGACATTGGTACGAGCCCCCTTTATGCGCTGAGCGTGGCCGTCAAGGCCACAACTACCGGCGGTCAGATATCGCCGGATGCCGTGCTGGGAGTCGTATCTCTCATCTTCTGGTCTTTGATTGTCGTCATCTCCATCAAATATGCCGTTTTGATTATGCGTGCCGACAATCATGGGGAAGGCGGCATCCTCGCGCTGCTCGCTCTAGTCAGTCCGCGGCGCGCCAAACAGAGCAGGTTGCGCGCGATCATGGTTTTGATCGGTCTTCTCGGGGCAACGCTGCTGTATGGTGACGGCTGTATTACACCGGCCATTTCCGTGCTGAGCGCGATCGAGGGCGTCAAGGTCTATGCTCCACATATGGAGCACGCGGTTGTGCCGCTGACTGTGGTCATTCTCGCGCTTCTATTCCTTATACAGCGCAACGGGACGTCCTGGATCGGCGGCATATTTGGGCCGGTCATGCTGGTCTGGTTCGCCGTGGTGGCCGCACTTGGAATAGCAGGAATTGTCAAATCCCCCGCAGTGCTTGCCGCAGTGAGTCCTGTGCCAGCCGTCACTTATCTTTTGCACGCTGGACCAATGGCTTTCGCCATCATCGGTGGTGCTTTCCTCGCCGTAACGGGTGGAGAAGCATTTTATGCCGACATGGGGCACTTTGGCCCATTTCCAATTCGCATTGCTTGGTTCGGCGTAGCACTGCCCGCGCTGACGCTGAATTATTTCGGCCAAGGTGGCCTGCTGCTTGCCGATCCGAGTGCGATCGATAATCCGTTCTATCAATTAGCTCCATCGTGGGCGCATTACGCGCTTGTAGCTCTCGCGACTGCGGCCACGGTTATCGCATCCCAGGCGGTCATCTCGGGTGCTTTTTCTCTGACGCAGCAAGCCATTCAGCTTGGCTTTCTGCCGCGCATGAATATCGTTCATACGGCGGGCGACGAGATCGGCCAGATTTACGTGCCGTTCGTTAACTGGACACTTGCGGCTGCCACGCTCGCAGCTGTCATCGGGTTTGGTTCGTCGGATGCGCTAGCAGGTGCATACGGCATCGCCGTTTCACTATTGATGGCAATCACAACGCTGATGGCCACGTTCGTCGCGTTGCACTGGAAACACAACCCCTTCGTTGTTTATTCGGTGAACGGCAGTCTCCTTATCATCGACCTACTTTTCCTTGCATCTACGTCGACGAAACTGTTTGAAGGGGGTTGGTTCCCATTGCTCATCGCGCTCGTAATTGCGTTTTTTATGCTCACCTGGCGTAAAGGCGAAGAGATAATGGACAAGGTGAGACTTGAGGTTCGCAAACCGTCAAAAGAGTTTGTCGAACAGCTTACTCGAGATCCTCCGTTCCGGATCCCGGGCACGGCAATCGTTCTTGGCCGCATGGCAAAAGGCGTGCCGCTAGCGCTGTCACACAACACCAAGTGCAACCGCGTTCTGCACGAGAATGTTTTGCTTGTCGCCGTGACAACAATGGAGACACCGCGCGTATTGGACGAAGAACGAGCGGTCGTAACTCCGGTCGGCGAGGGAATAGTGCGTGTCGAGCTGCGCTTCGGCTTTATGGAGCAACCCAACGTTCCAAGGGGACTCGAAACAGCAGTAAAATTTGAGCAGATCGCGCAGTTCGATAGCAAGCGGGTAATCTACTATACCGGGCACGAAACAATTATTCCGTCCGGTCATCGCGCCGGTCTTCCACGCTGGCGCGAGGAGCTTTTCGCCTTCATGCATCACAATGCCCAGCGACCCGGCGCCTATTTTCAGATTCCAAGCGCACAAATTATGGAAATCGGCGTTGAGTTTGAAATCTGAATAAGTAATCGCCATTGTTTTCGAAAAAAGAGAATGCCGCGCTTTCAGGGGGCGATCATAACGCGCCTTGAACTACCCAGGTCGCTTTCTTTGTGTGCGTCTTTCAAAAACGCGTAGCGTCTCTTCGATTGTGTCTCTGTCGATATTTTTTGTAATGAACACGATTCTTGTTCGATGATCGTCGCTGGGCCATTCATTCAAGTGGACTGGGGGATGAAAAATGTGCTGAACGCCGTGAATAACAATCGGTCGAGAAGGATGTTCAATCACGTTCACAATTCCTTTGATTCTGAGCAGATCATTTCCTCGCATAGCTGTTATCATTTCAAGCCAAGCGCTGAACCCTGCCCACGAAACTGGCGTCTCTCTAATTATGCAGTGGGCTTTAATTTGATCTCCATGCCGGCTGCCTACATCGTCATGAGCGTCGTTGTGATCATGTTCGGTGTGATGGGTGTGCGCATGTTCGATATACGCCTCGGCGTTGAGCCAGTTCTGGACGTCAGCCATCTTGCTTTCTGGGCGATATAACCCTGAGGCAAAAAAAACTGCTGGGTTGATTTCTCCATTGACGGCTTGGACTATTTTTGCGCCCGGGTTTATCGATGCAATGCGATTGCGCAGTAAAAGAAGGTTATTCTCGGAAGCCACATCTGTTTTGGTAAGCAAAAGCAAATCGGCAACGCCGATTTGTTTTATAGCTTCTTGATGGTTGTCGAGGGTATTTAGACCATTCACTGCATCTATGGTTGTTACGACAGCGCCGAGCCCAAAATTGTCGTGGAGGGATCGCTCATTCATCAAAGTGTGCAGTATCGGGGCAGGATCAGCGAGGCCGGTCGTTTCAATCACCACTCGTTCCAATGGTTCGATTTCGCCGCGTTGCTGTCGTTCTGATAAATCTCCAATTGTCGAAATTAGATCACCGCGGACTGTGCAACAGACGCACCCATTGCGCACAAGCATAAAATTCTCGTCGGATTTTTCGACGAGTTCATGATCAAGTCCGATCTCTCCAAATTCGTTGATGATGACGGCGGTTCTTTTCAGCGTTTGACTTTTGACTAGCTGACTAAGGACAGTAGTCTTTCCGCTTCCGAGAAAGCCGGTAAGAATGGTGACGGGTATTTTTGCGGTCAGGTCTTCTACACTCATTGCTTCCTGCTTCTTTTTTGTCGCGCCGCCAACACCCGACAACCAGCACTTATATAACACGAGTGATGATAGACCTAAGCCCTAGCTGCCCACCTGAAGTGTGCTTAAATTCTAATGGTTTCTGAAGCGCAGAGGTGTTTGATGACTCCCACACAAGATCCGCGGTCAGACGAGAGGATTTTAAAGGCGCAGCATCTGCTTGAAACCTGGGATCGATTGGCCCGCGCGCATACGATGATCGGAGCGGGGTGCTCGTGCGGGATCGGTGGCGTCGTCGTGGCTCTCGAAGATTTCGAGCAGGATATCGTGGATTACCTCCAAGCCGAGGCAGAACGGCTCGGCAGAGCTGATGTGCTGAAATGCCTAGACCAGACGCGCGAAGGAAACTTGTGGAGCATCTCGAGGCTTCTTGGCGGTTTTTCTCAACCCGCCGGACTGTCCGAGCCTGAGGCTGGAAACTTCGTATTGGAGCGTCTTACTCGGACCTTGCGGTCCTTCGAGCAGCTTCACGGATCGCGCTGATCAGAAGTTCGCTTCGACCTAACCATTAGATCTTCCCCTTTTACTTTCGACATTTGACGTGCGGCCCCGTCGCCTTGCGGGGCCCAAATCTTCTGCGCTGCAAAAACCCTTGACACGGCGGCTACTTTGCTTTATTCGGAATACGAATAATCATTCGCATTCCGAACATGACAAAAGTGAGCACAAATTCGCAAATTACGCACTCACTCGTGCAGGGGTTTCGAGTCTTGCAGGCATTCACGGCCCACAACCCATCGCTCACACTGGGGCAGGTCGCCGCAAATACCGGGCTGGACAGTGGAACCGCATTCCATCTGGTCCAGACACTCGTGATGCTGGGTTACGTGGAAAGAATTTCAGGCAGCAAACAGTTTCGCCTGACGCTCAAGCCACTTGAACTCGGCTTTAACGCCATCGTTCAAAACCCGGATTTGTTTAAGTGCCGCGTCGGTGTTGACAACGGGTCGGAACAGCTGAATAAATGTTCGCTATCCGAATTCTTTGCGAATGGATATTCGCAATCCGAAGGGACTTCCAAGTAGCAAGCCATGCCCGGAAAATCTAAAGACCCCAAATCTCAGATTGGCGAGCTCGATCCGAAGAATACGGTCCAATCGCTCGCAAAGGGTTTTCGCGTGCTGCACGCGTTCACGGCGGAAGAGCCGGAACTCAAGCTTGCTGAAGTTGCCCGCCGCGCCGGGCTAGACAACGGTACAGCTTTTCGTCTGCTCGAAACTTTAGTGAAGCTTGGCTACCTGGAGCGGTTTCCCGATACGAAACAATATCGACTGACGTTGAAGCCGCTTGAACTTGGCTTCAATGCGATTGCACGCATGGACTTGCGCACCATCGCACAACCGGAGTTGCGGGCTTTGGTTGGGTCTGTGCGGGAAGCCGCCAGCATCGGTATTTTGGATCGAGACGAAGTCGTCTATATCGAACGGTATCAAGAAGGACAGGTCCGCCTGGGGGTCGACATCCGGGTCGGAAGCCGCGTTCCGGCTTATTGTACCGCCATTGGGCACAGCATTTTAGCTTTCCTCCCGCGCGCCGAAACCCGGCGAATCCTCGGCCTAAGCCGTCGCGTAAAAGTCGATGAGCATACACCTGTTACTCTGGATGAAATTGAGGACCAGCTCGAAGAGGTTCGTCGGACAGGTTATGCGGTCTCAGATTCGACCTATATCGCTGGATTGCGGGTATTGTCGGCTCCCATTCTCGGCACGGATGGCCATGCTACAGCCGCTCTAAGTGTCGCCGCTCCTTCGCCACGGATGTCGCTTAAGGAATTCGTGGCTCTCACTGCCGGACCGGTGACCTCGGCGGCAGGGAACGTCGCGCGTGCGCTGTCTGCGGCCGGCAACACGGTCATTCAATCGGCGCAAAAGTCCAACAGATAAGGAGATCGAAGCGTTATTTCGCTTTGGCGAAAATCTAAGGCTTGCAAATCCGAAACTAAGTAGACGGCTTAGTACCCAAAAGAAGCAGACCTCTCGAAAGGTCTCGGACTAGGGACAGGTGGAAACGGAGTTGCCCAATGGTAGCGTCTGCCGTTGCCGGTGGAACGGCCCACAGTATCGAGTCGGTTATTGCCAGACTCGAACGATTGCCGATCTCGCGCGAGCTTACCGTCGCTCGAATTGTTATCGGAAGCGCGACATTCTTCGATGCCTACACCGTACTGGCCATCGCCTATGCGATGCCGGTTCTCGCGCGCGAATGGAATCTCACTCCTGGCCAAATCGGTGCAATTATTTCTGCCGGTTATGTAGGCCAAGTTTTTGGCGCGCTTTTCTTCGGATGGCTAGCTGAACGCATCGGTCGCCTGAACGTACTGCTGATCACTGTCGTCGTTTTCACATCAATGGACCTGGCCTGTCTATTTGCATGGAACGGGACCTCCATGATGGTCTTTCGATTTGTTCAGGGAATTGGCACGGGTGGCGAGGTGCCCGTCGCCAGCGCTTACATGAATGAGTTCGTGAGCGCGCGACGACGCGGCCGCTTTTTCCTTCTGTACGAAGTGCTTTTCCTTTTTGGGCTGCTCTCGGCTGGGCTCATTGGCTATTTCCTAGTGCCTATATACGGCTGGAGGGCGATGTTTGTCGTCGGTTTGTGTCCGGCCATTCTTACGATTCCAATGCGATGGTTCATGGTGGAATCCCCTCGCTGGTTGCTATCGGTCGGCCGTGTAGAGAAGGCCAGCGACATTGTAAGTCGTATGGAAGCAGGTCTGCAGCGGCGTGGAGTTTCTTTGGAGCCGCCAAGCGCTGTAGTCCACGCGTTCGACAAAGCGCGGTCGGATTGGCGCGAACTTTTCAGAGGCATTTACTTAAAGCGTACAGTCATGCTGGTCGGGCTGTGGGTATGTTCGTACATGATTGCGAACGGACTGATCACTTGGCTACCCACTCTTTACCGCCAGATTTTTCAGTTACCTCTACAGACAAGTCTCGCCTATGGATTTACGACCAGTGCCTTTGGCTGTGCCGGAGCACTGCTTTGCGCCCTTTATATCGATAAGGTCGGCCGCAAGACTTGGTATACCGCAGCGTTTTTTCTCGCCGCGATCCCAATGATCATTCTGGCCTTGCTGGGAGCCACCTCCGCGCAGGAAGTTCTCATCTTTGCCACCGCCACCTACGCGGTCATTCAGACCGTCACTTTCTCTCTGTATTTGTACTCTGCAGAACTGTATCCGACGCGGCTCCGCGCCGTTGGCGCCGGATTTGGGAGCGCGTGGCTCCGCATCGCGTCCGCCATCGGACCAGTGTTGGTCGGGTGGGTCGTGGGAAACTACAGCATCAACTACGTGTTTATCGTGTTCGCAATCGTCCTCGCGATCGGGGGAATCATATGTCTGCTGTTTGCAATCGAGACCAAAGGCCGTGTTCTCGAGGAGTTGTCACCCTGATCACTAACTGCCGTTAGCAGATGATGCTGGGTTTCGAAGTGGAGTTTGCGTAATGAAGGTCATCACGTTCGAACGAAACGGCGTTCCTAGCTACGGGCTCTTGAAAAAAGACCGTGTCATCGATGTTGGCAAACAGCTGGCTTCACGTTACGCAGACTTACGCTCAGTCTTAACTGCTGGCGCGCTGCAAGAGCTAGAACGTGCCGCAAAAGAGTCGGCGCCAAGTTATCAAATCAATGAAATTAAGTTTCTTCCGGTCATCCCAAACCCTACAAAAATCTTATGTGTTGGCTTGAACTACGTGAGCCATCGTACGGAAACAAAAAGACCCGAAACGAAATACCCATCAATCTTCACGCGCTTTGCCGATTCACAAGTCGGACACGAAGCCCCTGTGTTGCGTCCAAGTTTTTCAAGCAAGTTCGATTACGAGGGAGAGCTTGCAGTCGTTATCGGCCGTGGTGGACGTCACATCTCGGAAAAAGATGTCAACGCACATATTGCAGGATACTCCTGTTACAACGATGTGACTGTACGCGATTGGCAGCGTCACACGGCTCAATGGACGCCGGGCAAGACTTTTCCAAACACTGGTGCTTTCGGTCCTTGCCTGCTGACGTCCGACGAGGTTCCCGACCTCGGCGTTCTTACTTTGACGACGCGCCTCAACGGTGACGTGATGCAACAAGCGCCGTTCTCCGATCTTATTTTTTCGGTGCCCGTGATTGTCTCCTACATTTCGAGCTTCACTCCCTTGTATCCCGGCGACGTGATCGCCACTGGAACACCGGGAGGTGTAGGTGACCGTCGGGAACCCCCAATTTACATGAAGGATGGCGACGTCGTCGAAGTTGAAATCGATCGAATCGGTACTCTTCGTAACGTTGTTCAAACCGACCCCCAGCCAGGGGTGTTAGGCGTTCAGTAGTCAGTTCTCAAGCGCGGGCGCGTTGTACGGCGAGGAGAAGGCACGATGGCAGCGACTAAGCAAACAAACATCAACGGTCGGGTCCGGATCGCTGTCGATATTGGCGGAACGTTCACCGATCTTGCAGCTTTCGACGAGTCTCAGGGCAAGTTGATGTTTGGAAAGGCTCTGTCCACGCATGGAGAATTAGTCAACGGAATCCAGCACACGATGGATGGCGCAGGCGTAAAATCTGGGGACGCCTATTTGTTTCTTCACGGCTCAACGATCGCGATCAACACGCTTTTGGAGCGGAACGGCGCCGATACTGCTCTACTAATCACCGAGGGTTTTCGTGATATTTACGAAATTGGTCGGGTCAATCGCCCTGACGCCTATAACCTATTTTTTTCGAAGCATGCGCCACTCGTAAAAAGGTCATCCCGCTTTGAGGTAAGTGAACGCCTCCTTGCTGACGGCAGTATTTACAAGAATTTGGACGAGCGAGGCGTGCGCGCACTGGCTCGATCTCTGAAAGAGCGCGGTATCAAATCCGTCGCGATTTTGCTTTTGCATTCCTATCGGAACCCAAATCACGAGATCAGAGTAAAAGAATTGGTGCGTGAGGAGTTGCCAGACGCATTTGTTTCGGCGTCGCACGAACTGTCGCAGGAATATCGAGAGTTTGAGCGAGCCTCTACCGTTGTCGCCAATGCATACGTTGGGCCACGCGTGGCAGAATACCTAGAGCAACTTGAGAAACACCTCAAAAAGCAAGGCTTCAACGGTGATTTCTTTGTTGTGCAATCCACGGGCGGCTTGTTTCCCATAGAGCATGCGCGGAGAGATTGCGTCCGCATGCTGGAATCCGGGCCGGCGGCCGGCGTCATCGGCGCGCAAGCCATTTGCGCGCAACTGGGTCTCAAAGATGCCATCGCCTTCGATATGGGAGGTACGACCGCGAAGGCTGGCGTGATTAGCGACAGCAGACCCCTAACTACCGGGAGCGCGCTGATCGGCGGTTACGAAAAGGCCCTGCCGATCCAGATTCCAATGATGGATATTTTCGAAGTCGGCACAGGCGGAGGAAGCATTGCGCGGGTTGGTGAGGGCAATTCATTGCGTGTTGGCCCACAAAGTGCGGGCTCAATTCCCGGGCCTGCTTGTTATGGACGAGGTGGCACCGAACCGACCGTGACTGACGCCAACGTCTTATTGGGGCGACTAGACGCCGACAACTTTCTCGGTGGTGAGATGAAGCTCGATCTTGCGGCCGCCCGACGCGCGATGCAGGAAAAACTCGCCACACCACTGGGGCTCAATGAGACCGAAGCAGCCGATGGCATCCTCCGCATTGCGGTGACGGCCATGTCGTATGCAGTCAAGGCCGTAACGACCGAGCGTGGTCTCGACGCTGGAATGTTTTTGATGGTCGTGTACGGAGGTGCGGGTCCGTTACACGCGTCAGCTATCGCGCGCGAGCTCGGTATTAAGCAAGTTTTGATTCCATTCGCGCCTGGCTATTTTTCTGCATACGGCATGCTGTTCAGTGATCTGCGGTACGATTACGTCAGATCCTGCTTTCGCAGGCTGGACGAGGTTTCATTTGAAGAAATCGAGAATCTCTATTCCGGGATGGAAGAAGAAGGTCGCGCCGCGATAGGTACGTCTCGTATTACCCCGGATTCGATAGTCATAGAGCGAGCAGCGGACATGCGTTACGTGGGTCAAGAGCATGCCGTCACCGTTGAATTACCGAGTCAATTTTTTGCGGACAAGAACCGTGATGCAATCAAGCGACGTTTCGATGAAGTGCACGCAATACGCTACGGTACTTCGGCTCCGAAGGAGCCAGCAGACCTCGTCAGTTTGCGGACTACTGTCCTCGGTACGATGCGTAAGCCGCCCCGCCATACCGTGGATAAGGGGGAAGCAGACCCACCCAAGGAAGCGTTGCGCATCACAAAAGATGTTTTTTTCCGTGGCCACGGATACATGCCCACATCGGTTTTCAAACGTACTGCTCTACGCAGCGGAAATCGTGTGAATGGCCCGGCACTGATCGAGGAGCACGCATCAACAACGGTCGTTCACCCGGGCGACGTCCTCACTGTGGATGGGCTAGGCAATCTCCAGATTCAAATTGGGAGCGAGCGCAAATGAGTACGCCCAAGGCAAAAGCGGAAGCGGTGGATCCAGTCACTGTCGAAATAATTCGCAATGGTCTCTTGGCAGTTACTGAGGAAATGAAGACCAATCTGACTCGGACCGCCTACAATCTAATTATCTACGAAGCCCTGGACTTCACCGTTGGCCTTTTTACAGCTAACGGTGACACGGTCTCAATTGGCCTCGGCCTTCCTATGTTTATTCGTGGGATGGCGGAAACGGTCAAAGCAAAGATTAAGCACTATGGACTCTCGGGAATTAAACCCGGGGATATTCTGGTTACTAACGACGCCTACACTACCGGTAGCCACCTCAATCACTTTACATTCACAATGCCCGTTTTTCATAAGGGCGAGATAATTGCATTCACCTGCTGCATGGCGCATTGGCTCGATGTGGGCGGCACATTGGGGCAGGTCACGACAGATATTTATTCCGAGGGGGTTCAGATCCCGATCGTAAAATATCAAAGAGAAGGGGTCGTCAACCAAGAGCTCATTGACATCATTGCAATGAACGTTCGCCTTTCAGAACGGGCGATGGGTGATCTTAGGGCTCAAATCACTGCTGTAACGACAGGTGAGCGGCGCTTTCTGGAGCTCGTTGAGCGTTATGGAAAGGATGCCGTGTTGGGCTCCATCGCACAGATCATGGATCACTCAGAAGCAGTCGCGCGGGCAAATACGCGGTCAATTCCCGACGGAGTTTATGAAGCAGAGTCATTTATGGACGACGACGGCGTTGAGATCGGCAAGAAAGTGCCGATCAAGGTACATGTAGAAAAGCGCGGTGACGAAATGACCATAGATCTGTCGGAAGTAAGCCGACAGGTCCGAGGCTTCTACAACTCCGGGGTGACCACCGGAATCGCCTGCGCTCAGGTCGCCTTCAAATGTCTTACTACGGCGACAGACTATCCCGTGAACGATGGAAGTTTCCGCAACTTAAAGGTCATTATGCCGATGGGGCGAGTGATCAGTGCCGAGCGTCCATTTCCGATGCGCGTGTGGATGACCTATCCGATGACGGTGATCGACACGGTGTTTAAGGCTGTCGCTCAGGCCATTCCGAATCGAGCTATCGCGGGCCATCACGCCGACCTGGTCTTTCCAAATATCCACGGCATTCATCCTGCCGACGGAAAATTATTCATCGTTGGAATCGGGCCCCTTGGAGGCGGCTGGGGAGCCAAGAAAAATGAAGACGGGGTTTCTGTTACCGTATGCATTAACGACGGGGACACGCACAACAGCCCGTCAGAGCAGCTTGAGGCTAAGTATCCAATTTTAGTCGAGCGTTATTCTATCCGCGACGATTCTAGCGGCGCTGGCCGCACACGCGGTGGACTAGGCGCAGAGATGGTAGTGCAGGCCTTGTCGCCGTTTTCTCTGACCACGCGCATTGATCGCATGCATTGCAAGCCTTGGGGCCTGGATGGAGGCGGCGAGGCTGCGGGTAATGGCATCGGTATTCGCCGAAATGGCAAATGGGAAATGGATCTCCCTAACGCCAAAATTTTCAATGTTCGCCTCAACAGAGGCGACGCCTACATGATGCAATCCGGCGGAGGCGGTGGCTTCGGTGATCCGATGGAACGTGATCCCGAACTTGTCGCTGAGGACGTGCGGCAAGGTTACGTCACTTCCAAGGTTGCCCATAACGTGTACGGGGTCGTACTCAATTCAAACGGTGGGGTTGACCTCGCCGCCACGAAACTACGTCGCTCAGGTAAGGCGCCCGTGCAGCGCGAGGACGAGGCTTTCGAAGTAATTCCTGGCTAGCGCCTCTAAATGCGTTTTCTACCGGAATGCATTTCCGGTAAGGCGACGACGATCTGTTAAAAAGGAGCCGATCATGGTTGATATCGTAATTGCGTCGGCGACCCGCACTCCGGTCGGATCTTTCAATGGCGCCTTCGCTAACACGCCTGGGCATGAGCTTGGTGCCATAGCGATTAAAGGCGCAATCGAGCAAGCCAAGATCTCACCCACAGACGTCGATGAGGTGATTCTCGGCCAGGTACTAACAGGTGCGCAGGGTCAAAACCCCGCACGGCAGGCGGCCGTAAAGGCAGGTATTCCCACCCACAAAACCGCGTGGGGACTCAATCAGGTCTGCGGCTCAGGCTTGCGTGCCGTTGCGCTTGGCATGCTGCATGTAGCAAGCGGCGACGCTCAGATAATCGTGGCTGGCGGACAGGAATCTATGTCTTTGTCGCCCCATGCCGCCCATATGCGTGCTGGCGCAAAAATGGGCGATGTCAGCTTTGTGGATACCATGATCAAAGATGGCCTATGGGATGCGTTCCACGGCTACCACATGGGCACAACGGCCGAGAACGTCGCTCAGAAATTTCAGATTACCCGAGAAGAGCAAGATAAATTTGCCGTCGCATCGCAAAACAAGGCTG
>Ga0105247_10002442_pt1 | contig 12640 bp, 8 predicted proteins | sample KBSS24metaG_FD_81519 | JGI IMG/M metagenome (GOLD analysis project Ga0105247, IMG submission 81519) | Switchgrass rhizosphere microbial communities from Kellogg Biological Station, Michigan, USA - KBS S2-4 metaG | ecosystem: Host-associated > Plants > Roots > Rhizosphere > Soil | place...
CTCAGCTTCGCCGAGGCGATGCGGTTGGTGGCCGGTGCGAACGTCTCTGGCGAGAGAGCCGTCGACGAGGCTCGCGACTGGTCACGTATTGCCGCCGGTCCATGGCTCGCCACCACGCTCGACGGACTTCGACATCCTGAGGCGCTCGCCCGCGTCGATCCCGGCGATGAGCTCAAGACCGCACTGAGACCGTATCAGCAGGTGGGCGTGCGCTGGCTCCATTTTCTATCAGCCCTTGGCCTGGGTGCGTGTCTCGCCGACGACATGGGCCTGGGCAAGACGATGCAGGTGTTGGCGTTGATGCTGGTGAGGAGACGGCAGGTACGACGATTGACCGGAACCGCCTTCGCGCCGGAGGCGTTCCGGCGAGCCTCGCCGGAGCTCGCTCGAGGAGACGCCGAGCAGAAGCGGGAAAGCGCGGAGCGGGCGATCGATACGGTCAGACGGACGAGCCTGCTCGTCGCGCCGGCGTCGCTTCTCGCGAACTGGGCGTCGGAGATCGCACGCTTCGCGCCGGGTCTGAGCGCGCTCGTCGCCCATCCATCGGCGATGACGGCGGCAGATCTGCAGGCGCTCGCTGAGGAGCAACTCGCGGACGTGGATCTCGTCATCACGAGTTACGGATCGCTCCTGCGAGTCCCCGGGTTGGCGAAGATCCGGTGGCATCTGGTCGTGCTCGACGAAGCGCAGGCGATCAAGAATCCGGGCGCCCGACAGACGCGAGCCGCAAAGCAGCTCGACGCCGACGCGCGTATCGCGCTCACCGGGACGCCCGTCGAGAATCGGCTCGGGGATCTCTGGTCCATTTTCGATTTCCTCAACCCCGGGCTGCTCGGCTCGGGCAAGGAATTCTCGAGCTTCCTGAAGCGGCTGGCGGAGCGGCCGCACAATCCGTACGCGCCGCTTCGCGAGCTGGTGCGTCCCTACATTCTCAGACGCCTGAAGACGGACAAGACCGTCATCGCCGATCTGCCGGACAAGACCGAAGTCAAGGCGTACTGCCACCTGACGCGTGCGCAAGCGGCTCTCTATCAGCAGGCCGTCAAGGAGCTGGCCACCGAGCTGACGACCAGGCTTCAGGACGCTGATGCGATCAAGCGCAGAGGAGTGGTCCTCGCGTTCCTGATGCGCTTCAAACAGATTTGCAATCACCCGTCACAGTGGCTCGGTGACAATACGTGGGTCGAGGCCGACAGCGGCAAGTTCGCGCGGCTGCGGGAGATCGCGGCAGTCGTCGCCGCCAGGCAGGAGAAGGCGCTGGTATTCACGCAGTTCCGCGAGATGACGGCGCCTCTCGCCGCCTTCCTCGGCTCGGTGTTCGGGCGGTCGGGCCTCGTCCTGCACGGCGGGACAGACGTCAAGACACGCCAGGCGCTGGTCCGGCAGTTTCAACAGGACGAGGATGTGCCGTTCTTCGTGCTCTCGCTCAAAGCCGGCGGGACCGGTCTCAACCTCACGGCCGCCGCGCATGTGATTCACTTCGACCGCTGGTGGAACCCCGCGGTGGAGAATCAAGCCACGGATCGCGCGTTCCGCATCGGGCAGACGAAGAACGTGCTGGTTCACAAGTTCTTGTGTCGGGGGACGGTCGAGGAGAAGATCGATCAACTCATCGACTCGAAGCGGCAACTATCGGAAGATCTGCTCGGGGGCGGCGCCGAGCTTCTGCTGACCGAGATGAACAACGACGAGCTGCTGAAGCTCGTCGCACTCGATCTGCACGCTGCCTCGCTGGAATAACGATGGCCTACTACGACGACTACTACGGCTGGAAACCGTACGTCTCCGTCGCCATCCGTCGTCAACAGGCCGCGCGCGAAGTGGCGAAGCTGGCGAAAAAGGGGAAGCAGACCTCGCCGGTCGTGATCGATGGTCGCAAGATCGCCCGGACATTCTGGGGCAAGGCCTGGTGCGACAACCTCGAACGCTACAGCGACTATGCGAACCGGCTGCCACGCGGTCGGACCTACGTGCGCAACGGCTCGGTGGTGGACTTGCAGATCGCGCCGGGCGCGGTGACGGCGATGGTGAGTGGTTCGCAGCTGTATCGGACCGAGGTGAAGGTGTCGGCGGTCCCGAAGGCCCGCTGGAACGCGGTCTGCACGGACTGTTCGGGCGCCATCGACTCGATGGTCGAGCTCCTGCAGGGGCGATTTTCGGACGGCGTGATGGCGCGTCTCTGTCAGGAGCAGACCGGACTCTTCCCCTCGCCAGCCGAGATTACGTTCACCTGCAGCTGTCCGGACTGGGCGTCGATGTGCAAGCACGTGGCGGCCGTCCTGTACGGCATCGGCGCCCGGCTGGACGAGCAGCCCGACCTGCTGTTCGCGCTGCGCAAGGTGGACCAGCAGGACCTCATTACACAGGCGGGAAAGGGTCTTCAACAGACGAAAGGACCGAAGGCGGAGAAGGTGCTCGATGCGGACGATCTTTCCGAGATGTTCGGAATCGAGATGGCTCGAGTCGCGAAGCCGCGCGGAGCGGCTCGTCCTTCGAAGGCGCGAACCGCGGGTCGAATGAAGCCGCGCGCGTCCGCAGGGTCCGGCTTCAGCCGGACTTCAACGGAATCGGTTGCTCCTCCCAAGCTGAAGTCGAGTACGTCGGCGATGTCAGCGACCAGGCGGGCCGCGATCAGCAAGCGGATGAAAGAGTACTGGCGCGCCAGGCGATCGAAGAAATGATGCGATCGGTCAGGACCGTCAGGATCTCGCGATTGGCTCTGGGGCACCTTCGTGTAGAGTAAGCGCACTCGATTACTTGCGTTGTCTCACATGAGTCCGCCATCCAGGGTCTGCTCATGACCAGCAACCTTCCCACGGTTGGCAGGCCGCGTCTGCTGATCCTCGTGGTCGCCTACAACGCGGAAAAGAAGATCACGAGGGTTTTGGAGCGCGTCCCGCCCCAATTGGCTGACGACTATCACGTTGAAGTGCTGGTGCTCGACGACTCCTCGAGGGATCAGACGTTTGAGGCGAGCCGGGAAGTCCAGCGTGTCGGCGCGCTGCCGTTCTGCCTGCACGTGCTCTTCAATCCCGTCAACCAGGGCTACGGCGGGAATCAGAAGATCGGCTATCAGTTCGCCATTGAAAAGGATTTCGACTTCATGACTCTTCTGCACGGTGATGGGCAGTACGCGCCAGAGTACCTCCCCGACCTGGTGCGGCCGCTGCGGGAGGGGCAGGCGGAGGCGGTGTTTGGCTCGCGAATGCTCGAGCGTAGGGCGGCCCTGCGTGGTGGAATGCCGTATTACAAGTTCGTCGGCAATCGGATCCTGAGCTGGCTTCAGAACCGCATGCTCGGTACGTCGCTGAGTGAGTTTCACTCGGGCTATCGCGTCTATTCCGTGGCCGCGCTGAAGACAGTCCCCTTCGCCCTCAACACGAACGACTTTCACTTCGACACGGAAATCATCATCCAGCTCCTGGTTGCGGGTCTGCGGATCAGGGAGGTGCCCATCCCCACCTACTACGGAGACGAAATCTGCCACGTGAATGGGCTCAAGTACGGACGCAACGTGATCAAGGCAGTGTTCCTGGCGCGGTGTCAGCGGATTGGCCTGTTTTACGATCGCCGTTTCGACTGCGCACCCGCCCTCACCGACAACGCTCATTACCAGCTGAAGGTCGACTACGTGAGTCCGCACACCGTGACGCTCGAGACAGTGTCCGCTGGATCGCGTGTTCTGGATCTTGGTTGCGCCGGCGGTTATGTCGGTGCGCAGCTACGGCAGCGAAACTGTTGTCACGTGACCGGAGTCGACCGATCGCCGCTTGGGAAGGGCGTGGAGCTCGACACGTTCATTCTTCACGACCTGAATCAGGGGCTGCCATCGCTCGCATGCGAGCGCTACGACTACATCGTCATGCTCGATGTCATCGAACACCTCGCGGCACCTGAAGTATTCGTCGACCGCTTGCGGGAAGCGCTGAAGCTGACATCGAACACGAAACTGCTGGTGAGCACCGCCAACATCGGATTCTTCGTCAATCGGCTGATGCTGCTGATCGGAAAGTTCAACTACGGCAAGCGCGGAATCCTCGACCTGACCCACTGTCGCTTGTTCACCTTCCAGTCCTTTCGGCGGCTGTTCGAGCAGGCGGGGTTCCGGGTTCTCGAAGCGCGCGGCATTCCGGGGCCGTTTCCACTCGTCCTCGGAAATGGCAGGCTGAGTCAGGCCATCGTCGCCATCAACAACTGGCTGATCCGTCTCGCGCGAGGGCTGTTCGCGTACCAGATTTTCTTCGTGGTCGAGCCGCTGCCTTCGCTCGACTACCTCTTGCGCCAGGCCGAGGTTCAAGCGACGTTCCGGATTGGGGCCGGGGCTGGCGGCGAATCATCCGCCGCCGCCGCCCATAACGCGGTCGCAATGACGAAGTAGTAGTAGTTGCAGAACGCCTGCTTGTTGAACGCCACGAACACGAGATTGACCAGCGTGAGCGCTGCCGCAAACCCCGCAGGCGACCGCTCTGTACGCCAGAGAGCGAACGCCGTGGCTGGCACGAGGAGCGCGAAGGGCGTCCACCGCACGATGTCATAGCCCGGAAGCCGGTAATGCATCCAGACCAGGTGGCTGAGCGCGTCGAGGCGCTGCGGCTGGATGAACTGGTACACCACGACCGATCGCCAGAAGGCGGAAGGGTTCCACAGAAAGAACGGCCCCGTCAGCGCAAGCGCCAGGAGGGCGGCTTTCGTCATCAGGACCGCATATTGGCGAAGGCGATCGGGCCCGTCGAGGAGAATCCACACCAGCGGGACTGCAAGTACGCTGGTCTGCTTCGTCGCGAAGAAAAGGCCCAGCGCCCAGGGCAGCGCGGCCTTCCAGCGAAGGGCGGAAAACATGACGAACGAGAACGTGAGCGCCATGAGCGCCTCGGTCCAGGAGCCCTCGACGAGATAGAACACTTCTGGCGTCAGCAGAAACGACGCGGCGACCAACCCGTTCCAGCGTCCAGGTCGAACGGCCGCGACGAGACCTGCGGCGAGCGCGATCGCCACGACGTCGGCAAATCGGCAGTCTCCTGCCAGTACATAGGCCGGGAGCACCAGCAGGAGGCTGAGCGGCGGATAGGGCAGCCCAAACGTCAGCGTATTGGTCGCCGCGTCGACGACGCCCGGACCGTAAACGGGCGTCGAGGCTCTGTACAAATTAGGGAACCTGATCGCATATGGGTTCGCGCCGTGCAACAGCCCGTTCGCACTCACCTGCTGAAACATGAACACGTCGATCTGCGGATGGCTGGCCACGGCGAGAAAAACGGCGGACGCCACGACGACGAAGGCGGCCAGTGTGAGGGCAAATATACGAAGCCGCCACCGTTTGAGATCGAGCACCTGTAACAGGGCCATCGCACCGACCAGCCCGATCGCCAGCTTTGCCAGCGGCGGCACCGGTACGGCCGTGAGCAGCAAGACCTGGACGAGAAGCGCACCGGTCAGGCCGATGATCATGAGACGAGGGCGAGCGCGCTCGGCGAACGTCTGCCGCCGGAAGAAGATCGTTCCGCCGCAGACGGCGATCGCGGCGGTCACGAGCAGCAATCCAGGCCGACTGTAGAAGCCATCCTGCTGATAGATCGCGAGCCCGACCAGCCAGGCGACCGCGGCCATTCCGAATGCCGTCATCGGTGTGTGCGACTGATCGTACGGCGCGCGCACCCCACATCCTCCCATCCCGCGTATCAGCCGCGGCTCTCTTCTTCCTCGCGGTGAAAGCTCGTGAAGCCGCCGCGGAAGTGGTCGAAGTCGTCGTGCTGATCTGGCGGGAAGAACAGCAGTTGGCGGCCGGCGATGATGCACGTCAACTGCCGGGTCACGGCTGCACCCTCATGAACGCTGCTTCACTCGAAGCTCGTCTCGAATGTGTCGAGCGTGGAACTGCGCGACGTACAGCCCGCAAAGAGTCCCGAGAAGATTGGTGGTTACATCCGTGGCCGAGGGGAAACGCCAGTGACTGTAGAGCTGTGTGGCCTCAGTCGTGCCCGAGAGCGTCGCGGCAAGGAGCATGGCGGGCCAGATGGTTGAACTGGATCGGAACACTCGACGGTACCCGTATCCGAACGGCATGTACAGGAGCACGTTGCCCACCACGTCGGTGATTCTGACGGGTGGACTCACGAACGGAATCCACGCCACCTTGCGCCAGTGGGTATGTCCCTGGAAATCGCCCCACGGCACGACGATCGCCACGATGAGCGCGATCCATCCCAGCCACATCGCACCAGCGACAATCCGCTCGCGTAATGGCGTCACACTCGACGCATTCCTCGCCTCCACAACCCTTGCGAACCCGCGAACAGCCCACTCAACCCACCCCACGGCGCAACGTCCGCGCGGCGGGGCCCCCGGGGTGCTCGGAGCGAAAAGCCCTGGTCACGGGTGACGCCTCCTCGCCCGAGCGGCGGGGTCCCCAACGCGGCCGCCGCGTTGGGGTGCCTCGGGCGCCCATTCGCGGCCACCCGCTCACGGTCGATTCTGCAACCAGTTCTCAGGTTAGTCCTGTGGTTCACAATTACGCTAACGTATCGGGCGCAGATGCATCCCGCCTCGCCGCGTTGCTCGTCGATCAACTATAGCGGGCCGAGGCCCTGCGGACTTGAGCCCCGCTAGAAGATTCTGACAGAAGCGGGTGACGAACAGTCTGCCACCGGGCAGATCGGGACGCTGCGTCAAGCGAAAGCCCAGTCATTGTAGAATCCGAACGCGACGCGGGGAGGGACCATGAACGAGTACATCGAAATCCAATTTCGCCGAAACGACAAGCCGCTCCGCATCAAACGACAGGTGCCAGGCGGCGTCGAGCTCGACGAACCGGATCCGATTCAACGCTCGGTGGCCATCGGATTCGTTCCCGCGAACGAGATCACGCAGTACCGGGTTCGCCGCGTCTGCCAGTTGCAGGGCTGGGACCCTCATGAGTTCAAGCTTCGGCTGAGCGTCGAGGACGGAAGCCTCGTGCTGCGCGGCGTGGACGAGTACGCGCTTCCGCAAGGCCGCTACACGCTCAGCGTGAATCTCGAAGAAGCCGAGACCCGTGCGCAGTCGCGATCGGTCTCGATTGACGAGAACAGCCACGCGGTGTCGCTCGTGGACGTCAAGACAGACGACCGCGGGGTGAAGGTGGATCTGGCAACGGCCGACCCGGAGATCAGGCGCGTGCTGGGCGATTCGAGCTTCGACGATGAAGACGCCCTCGAATGGCTCGACGACGACTGGCGGCCAACGAGGAAAGCGTGTGTACTGAATCTCCTGGCGAGCCTGCGGGTGCGCCCCACCTTGTCGGCCCCGTTGATTCAGCAAGTGCAAAGGTTCTACTTTGCCGGCACCGAGCGGGCCTACGCGAGGGTCGATCGCGATCTGCTCACCCGCCTGGAAGACCTGGCCAACGATCCCAAGAAGCCGTTCTACCGGGAGGGCCGGCCCAAGGCCGACATCCACAAGAGGCTCATCGAATCGATCCCGCCCGAGATCCAGCCCTTGTTCTCTCCTGATCGGCTTTTGAGCTTTCGCGGGGAGGGCAACCCTTCGCTGCAGTTCGTCATCGCCGAACCGCCCGCCGGTTACACGTCCACCTTCGCGGACATCGATCTCGATCTCGGCAATCCGCTCCAGGACGTCGCCGGCTTCATCGTCCACATGGGCGAACTGGCCGGCGGGAAGCCGACCAACCATCTCGATCTCAGAAAGGCGCTGGGCAAATCGTCAGCGGCAGATTTTCTGTACTACACGCTGGTCTAACGCGTCGGCTTTAGCCGGACCGTGAGCAGGTCCGCCTGAAGGCGGACACTACGTACAAATCGAAATGGCTCTAGCCCCTTCAGGTCCGTACACCTCAGAACTTCGCCACCAGCGCGATCGCGGTAATCGTGTCCGTCTTTTCGAACCCGAGCGCTGGCGCGTTTACGTAGCGAACTGTATTCGACAGCTTGAGCGAGAAGACGGTCGTGAGCTTTGCGGTGATACCGGCGATGTTCGCGAGGCGCCAGTCGTCTCCCTCCGACAAAGAGAAAACGAATCTCCCATCGTCGCTGATCTCGGCCGTGTTGGAGATCTTCAGCGTGTAGGTGGCCCCCACGGGTACGATCGCGGTCGAAAGATCGGGCCCGAGCACGCGCCGTTCATTGGCATATCCCAGGCCTCCGTCCACCACGAGCTTGTGCGGCGCCGCATTCACCAGCACGAACGCCAGGCCGCCCTCGACCGTGTTGCGGTGCTCAATGCCCGCAAACCGATCGTGCAGGAACCCGAACCGGCCGAACGCCGACAGGCGGGGTGAGAGCGTGCGGGCACCCTGAAACGTCAGAAAAAAGGACTCCGCTTTCAGTTCCGAGGCGGACTCGTTGCGGACGTAGGCGGTTTTCGTAGTGAATACCCACGAGTCAGGACGCTCGATGAATTCAGCGCCCAGGCCGAGCGACTGTGTGGAGGAATTGCCGCTGGTTCCTACAAACGCAAACTCGGCGCTCGTCTCGTACTTCGGTGGCGGCGCAGGCACGGGCGCCGGCGCCTGCGCCGAGGCGCAGATGGGCATCAGCCACAAGACCACTGCCGTGAGGATATTTCGTAGCTGCCCCGCAGATTCCACGGCACTACTCCCTGGTCTCACCGATCGGCAATCCGACCATCCCCTGACGCGATGGCCGGATCGCCTGATTGACATCGGCCGCGTCACGGCAGTGTGAACACGAACACGTTCGGCGCGCTGCCCTGCATCAACTCGGGCGCAACGCGCGAGTTGGAGTTCGCGACGAGCGACGGCCCCGTGATCACTGCGACGTACTGCTTGCCGTCGACCGCGAACGAGATCGGGTAGCCGCTGACCATGGATCCGAGGTTCATGTCCCACAGCACTTTGCCGGTTCGGTCGTCCAGGGCCTTGAACCGGCCGTTCGAGTCGCCCCCGAACACCAGCCCACCGCCCGTGACCGCGAGCGACATCATGCCGGCGGGCTGCTCGTGCTTCCACGTCGTCATGCCGGTTTCGGCCGAGATCGCCCACACCGTGCCGACCATCTTGGCGCCGGGCGCTAACTGGCCCGGCATGGTGAGGCCGTAGACCTTCGACGGATCGCGTGTGTCCACGGTGGTGGTGGCGGTCATGCACATGTTCTGCATCGGCATGTACATGGTGTTGGTCAGCGGGCTGTACGCGCCTGCCGGCCAGTTCTTGCCGCCGTTGCTGCCCGGACAGATGACCTTCTCTTCGTTGATCTTCGTGAAGAGCGATTCGCGGTTGACGATGACTTTGCCGCTTCCCTCGATAGTGCTGATGACGTTCTGCGCCACCGTCGGCCGCGCCCAGAGGAATTCGCCGGTCGTCCGGTCGAGGGTGTACACGACGCCGGTCTTGCCGGGAATCCCGGTGATCACCTTACGCCGCTCCCCCGCTTTCACCTTGGGGCTGATCCACATCACGTCCCGCGGGTTCGGCGCGACGGCCGTGTCCACGAGGATCCGTTCGAACGGGTGATCGAGGTCCCAGTGATCGACGATGTGCTGGTAGTACCACACGAGCTTGCCGGTATCGGCGTTAATCGCGAGCGTGCAGTTGTGATAGAGGTGCTGCATGTCGTTGCCGGCCAGGATGAACTTCGGTGCGGGGATCGTCACCGACGTGCCGACGTAGATCAGGTTGAGTTCCGGATCGTAGCTGGGCACCATCCACGTGCCGACGTGCCACCGCTCGTTCATCGGCACGTTGCCCCACGTTTCATCGCCCGGTTCGCCCTTCGCGGGAATCGTAAAGAAGCGCCACAATTCCTTGCCTGTCCGCGCGTCGTGGGCCGTGACGACGCACGAGTCGCGGCCGGCGTCGGGCTGGCACTGCCGGCCGGTGATCACCTTGCCGTTGGCGATGATCGGGCCACCGCTCGTCGGGGCGCGCTTCTTCGGATCCAGCACCGGCGTTTCCCAGGCGAGTTTGCCGGTGCGCGCGTCGAGCGCGTAAATGAAGTTGTCGGAGCTCGAATTGATGATGGTGTTGCCCCAGATCGCGATCGCGCGATCGGTCTTGTTGCGCACACCTTCTGGCAGCTTGCGGCGATAATCCCAGATCACGTCGCCGCTCTTCACGTCGATCGCGAGGATGTGGTCGCCCGGATCGGGCACATACATGACGCCGTCGTGCACGAGCGGCGTGCCCTCCTGGTTGCCGGGCCCGAGGCCGTGCGCCCAGGCCATCCGTAACTGCGCGACGTTGTTGCGGTTGATCTGCGTGAGCGGGCTGTACCCCCAGCCGTCGAGCGTCCGCCTCCACATCAGCCAGTCCGACGCGTCCGGCTTCTGGAGCATCGCGTCGGTGACCGGCACGTACCTCCGGGCTCTCTCCTGCGCACGCACCCCCAGGCCGCCGGCCAAAGCTGCGGTGACCACCGCCATCGTCAGCAATCGCTTCATGAGAGCTCCTTTACGGAACGTATCTTCGCACACAAGACATCTTCCAAGGCGGGATCGTGACAGGTGAAGCAAGCTTGCTGTGGTCGTAAGCATCCCATAAGGCGGCGGCGTAAATACGCGGGGGAGGGTGTTATGCGCAGATTGACGATTCTCTCGGCATTAGTGCTGGCGCTCGGGACCGGTTCCTCGGCGCAGCAGGGCGATGCCCTGAAAAAGGCCGCCGACGCGCTCGGCGCCGGCACGATCAAGACTCTGCAATTCACCGGGTCCGGCGCGAACTTTTCGGTCGGTCAGAACTACACGCCAAGCGAACCCTGGCCTCGCGTCACGGTGAAGAGCTACACCGCTTCGATCAACTACGACACCGGCAGCATGCGCCAGGAACTGCTCCGCGAAATGGGGACGACGATGCCGCGCGGTGGTGGTGCGCCGTTTACCGGGGAACAACGTCAGATTCAGGTGGTCAGCGGCAACTATGCCTGGAACGTGGCCGCTGCCGCGCCGGGCGCCGCTCCGCCGCCGGCCGCTCCCGCCGCCGCCAACGCCGTCGAGCGGATGCTGGCGCTGTGGGCGACGCCTCAAGGGTTCATCAAGGCGGCCATGATGAACAACGCGACGACGAAGAACGCCAGGGGTGGGACGGAAGTCTCGTTCACCGTCGGCGGCAAGTACAAGATGACCGGGACCATCAACGCGCAGAATCAAGTGGAGCGCGTGCAGACCTGGATCGATCAGCCGATTGTCGGCGACATGCTCGTCGAAACCGTCTACAGGGACTACAAGGCGTTCGGTGCCGTCATGTTCCCTTCGCACATCGTGCAGACCCAGGACGGCTTTCCCGCCCTCGACATCACGGTTTCATCCGTGACGGCCAACGGGCCGGTCGACATCACCGTGCCGGACAACGTCCGCACGGCGCAGCCGGCGCCGGTTCGCGTCGAGTCGGCGAAGCTCGCCGACGGCGTCTTCTATCTGACCGGCGGCTCGCATCACAGTCTGGCCGTCGAGATGCGAGACCACATCGTGCTGGTCGATACGCCTCAGACCGAGGAGCGGGCGCTGGCGGTGATCGCGAAGGCGAAAGAGGTCATCCCGAACAAGCCGATCCGCTTCGTCGTCACCTCGCACCATCATTGGGATCACCTCGGCGGCATCCGCGCGGCGATCAATGAAGGCGCCACGATTGTCACGCACCAGACGAACAAGACGTTTCTCGAGCGAGTGGCGAAGACCCCGCACACGATCAATCCGGACCGACTGGCATCGTCGAAAAAGCCGCTGAAGATTCAAACGGTCGGCACGAAGGAAGTGCTCACCGACGGCACGCGAACGATCGAGCTGCACCTGCTGACCAATTACGAGCACACGGGAGACATGCTGGTGGTGTATCTGCCCAAGGAAAAGATTCTGGCGGAGCCAGATGCGTATACCCCGCCGGCGACGCCGACGACGCCGCTGGTCGTGACGGCTGTTCCCTACGCCGTTGCGCTGTACGACAACATCCAGCGGCTGAAGCTCGACGTACAGACGATTGCGCCTTTCCACGGCGCGCGTACTACTACTGTCGCAGAATTGGCGAAAAGCGCTGGGAAGTAGAACGGATCAACCACCGAGCGCGCCGAGACCACCAAAGGGAAGTTTCCCGGTGGGCCTCGGTGATCTCGGTGGTTAACGTTTCACCGACTTGCCGTACACGTCGATCGCGGCGACATCGACCCATCCGCCGGCACCGTGACCGCTGCCCGGCAGTAGATCGGCGAAGCCGACTTCGTCGACCTTGGTCAGGTCCGGCTTCTCGACGAAGTTGCCCTTCGTGACCACGTTGTTGATGTCCAGCCGCAGCCAGCGGACCTCAGAGAGCGAGAACTCGCTCGTGAGCCAATCGACGGTCGATCCGTCTGCGTGATCGCCGACGAGCCACGTCCCGTCCGCCAGCTTGACGACCGGCCGGACCTGATGGAAGCCCGAGACCTTCGTCACCCATTTGATCCGGGCGAGGCCGGAAAGATCCGCGAGGTTGTTCTTCTCTTTGAATGTGACCGCGCATGGCGTCGAACAGAGTCCGGTCCAGACGTGCGTCGGGTTGGTTTCGTCGGTCGGGCTGCCGGTCAACTGCACTTCCTTGCTCGTGGTGCCGTACAGCTTCAACTCGAGGTTGGGGTTGGCCACCGCGTCCGGCGTGATCGGATGCTCGCCGCCGCCAGGCACCTGTTTCCACTCTTCGCGAAAGAAGAGTGGCGGACGCCCC
>Ga0105247_10002444_pt1 | contig 12635 bp, 8 predicted proteins | sample KBSS24metaG_FD_81519 | JGI IMG/M metagenome (GOLD analysis project Ga0105247, IMG submission 81519) | Switchgrass rhizosphere microbial communities from Kellogg Biological Station, Michigan, USA - KBS S2-4 metaG | ecosystem: Host-associated > Plants > Roots > Rhizosphere > Soil | place...
CAACGCGCTCTATCGCCACGCCGACATCGTCGCGCTGCGCGACCTGACCGAGGAAGACGAGAAGGAGATCGAAGCCTCGAAATACGATCTCAACTACATTGCGTTGGACGGCTCGATCGGCTGCATGGTCAACGGAGCAGGACTTGCAATGGCGACGATGGACATCATCAAGCTCTACGGCATGGCGCCCGCGAACTTCCTTGACGTCGGCGGCAGCGCAACCAAAGAAAAAGTGACGGCGGCGTTCAAGATCATCACCTCCGATCCGAACGTTAAGGGCATCCTGGTCAACATTTTCGGCGGCATCATGAAGTGCGACGTGATCGCCGAAGGCGTCGTCGCCGCGGTGAAAGAAGTCGGCTTGAAGGTGCCGCTGGTTGTGCGGCTCGAAGGCACCAATGTCGATCTCGGCAAGAAGATCATCAAGGAGTCCGGGCTCAACGTGACCTCGGGCGACGACCTCGACGATGCCGCGCAGAAGATCGTCAAAGCCGTGAAGGGCGTCGCGTAATGTCCATCCTCATCGACAAGAGCACCAAGGTCATCTGCCAGGGCTTCACCGGCAAGAACGGCACCTTCCATTCGCAGGCGGCGATTGCCTATGGCACCAGGATGGTCGGCGGCACATCGCCGGGTAAAGGGGGCTCGACCCATCTCGAACTGCCGGTCTTTGACACCGTTGCCGAGGCCAAGCAAAAAACCGGCTGCGACGCGAGCGTCATCTATGTGCCGCCGGCCGGCGCCGGCGATGCGATCTGCGAGGCGATCCAGGCCGAAATTCCGCTCATCGTCTGCATCACCGAGGGCATCCCGGTGATGGACATGGTCAAGGTGAAGCGCTCGCTGAGCGGCTCGAAGTCGCGTCTCATCGGTCCGAACTGCCCCGGCGTGATGACGGCCGGCGAGTGCAAGATCGGCATCATGCCGGGCAACATTTTCAAGCCCGGCAAGGTCGGGATCGTCTCGCGCTCGGGCACCCTCACTTACGAAGCTGTCTTTCAGACAAGTCGCGAAAACCTGGGTCAGACGACGGCCGTCGGTATAGGCGGCGATCCGGTGAAGGGCACGGAATTTATTGCGGTGCTTGAAATGTTTCTTGCCGACCCGAAGACCGAGTCGATCGTCATGATCGGCGAAATCGGCGGTGCGGCCGAGGAAGATGCCGCGCAATTCCTGAAGGACGAGGCCAAACGGGGCCGCAAGAAACCCATGGTCGGGTTCATTGCCGGGCGCACCGCGCCTCCCGGCCGCCGCATGGGCCATGCCGGCGCGATTATCTCGGGCGGCAAAGGTGACGCGGAGTCCAAGATCGCAGCCATGGAATCCGCCGGGATCAAGGTGTCGCCGTCGCCAGCACGCATCGGGAAGACGTTGGTCGAGGTGCTAAGAGGCTAGATCTTTTCAACAGAAGGTCTTTTGGGCTCGGACCCCATCAATAGCTCTGTAGGCGGCCATGCCACAGCGCGTTGAATACAAAGGGTTATTTTGAGCCGTTTTGTAGCAGTTGATCAAATAGGCAGAAAAACGATTCCCGGGAGGTGTTGCAATACGGTGACAGACTCCACCGACCGGTTGATTTAGGGTTTTTACCACACATGAGCGGCGCGGCTACGCTCTAAGTCCTTTCTTGGTTCTGCGATTTTGGGGGCTAGCATGAAAAAGCTTCTTCTCTCGGTAGTTGCTATTGTGGGATTCGGCGGCATCGCCGCCGCTGCGGATATGCCAGCCAAGAGCGCGGCGCCAGTCGTCACGCGGCCGGCCTGCGGTGCAGCCCAGTTCCAGGGCTTTTATGCCGGTATCAGCGGCGGTGGTGTGAAGCACATCGCCAGTCGTACCGACAACGATGAGTTCCTTGTAGACGCCGCGAGCTATAATCTCGACAAATGGGGCGGGATCGTCGGCGGCACGCTCGGCTACAACTTCGCAAGGTGCAATACCGTGTGGGGGGTCGAGATCGACGGCAGTTGGACCAGTGTTAACAATGATCTTACACTCCATCCCAATTCGGTCTTTTTTCAAACCCTTGGCACCAAAATGCAGGGGTTCGGAACGGCGCGCGGTCGCGGCGGCGTGGTCGTGGACGACGTGTTCATCTATGCGACCGGTGGCTTCGCCGTAGCCCGATTCAAGACACTTTGGCAAGATTTCAACAACGGCTTCACCCCGAACGACACCTTTGAGCAAAGTCAAACGCGATGGGGCTGGACCGCCGGCTTTGGTGCCGAGTGGGCCTTCGCGCGCAACTGGACCTTCAAGTCCGAGGTGCTCTACGCCAACTTCACGGATCGCACGTACACTCATAATTTTCCGAGCTTTGGCAACGCCTCCTTTACGGACAGCGACCAGATTTGGGTAAGCCGCATCGGCGTCAACTACCGGTTCGGTGGTGGGCTGTAAGGGTCTGACTAAGGCTCCGGCAGTCTGGACAATTTAAGGGCCCCGGCAGGGATGCCGGGGCCCCGTTTGTTTGTGTGGCCGAGGTCGCGTAATGCTGCAGCTGTTTAGACCTAGGCCAGAGGCGTCGCCTACGATCAAGTGGTGTCAGCGCTCGGCGATCTGTTGGTACAAGTGCTGAAATCCTGATTCAGTGCTAGGTCTTTCATAGACTTACAGACGTCATAAATAGAGTTACAACAGCCATACCAACGCTGCGGCCGGTTTTCGGTCGCGGCGAGGTGCGCATTTTTCAGGCCGCGCAAGGATCAGACCATGTCCCGCCAGGACGCCAACGCAATCTTTGCCAACACGTCTTTCCTCTACGGCGGCAATGCCGCCTACATCGAAGATCTCTACGCCAAATACGAAGCCGATCCGGCGGCGGTGGACGCCGAGTGGCGGGCCTTTTTTCAAAGCTTGAAGGACGAGAAGGCCGACGTCGTCAAAGGCGCGCGCGGGGCCTCCTGGAAGAAGCCGAACTGGCCCGTGCGCGCCAATGGCGATCTCGTTGCGGCGCTCGACGGCCAATGGGCCGAGACCGAAAAGAAGATCGGCGAGAAGATCTCGTCGACGGCGCGGGCGAAGGGCGTCGAACTCACATCTGCCGACGTCCTGCAGGCTACGCGCGATTCGATTCACGCGCTGATGCTGATCCGTGCCTACCGCATCCGCGGCCACTTCCATGCCAAGCTCGATCCGCTGGGACTCGAGCCTGAAAAGAACGAGGAGGAACTGGATCCGCGCTCCTACGGCTTCACCGAAGCCGACATGGATCGGAAGATCTATCTCGACAAGGTGCTCGGTCTCGAGTTCGCCTCGATGCGCGAGATCGCCGGCATCCTTCGCCGGACCTACTGCCAGACGCTCGGTGTCGAGTTCATGCACATCTCGAATGCCGCCCAGAAGAGCTGGATCCAGGAGCGCATCGAGGGTCGCGACAAGGAGATCACCTTCACCCGTGAGGGCAAGCGCGCGATCCTCAACAAGCTGGTGGAAGCGGAAGGCTTCGAGAAATTTCTCGACGTCAAATATACCGGCACCAAGCGCTTCGGGCTCGACGGCGCCGAAGCGCTGATCCCGGCGCTCGAGCAGATCATCAAGCGCGGCGGCAATCTGGGCGTGGAGGAAATCTGCATCGGGATGCCGCACCGCGGCCGTCTCAATGTGCTCACGCAGGTGATGGGCAAGCCGCACCGCGTGCTGTTCCACGAATTCAAAGGCGGCTCGGCGACGCCCGACGAGATCGAAGGCTCCGGCGACGTGAAATATCACCTCGGTGCCTCGTCCGACCGTGAGTTCGACAACAACAAGGTTCATTTGTCGCTGACGCCAAACCCGTCGCATCTCGAAATTGTCGACCCGGTGACGCTCGGCAAAGTGCGCGCCAAACAGGACCAGCATGGCGCTACTCCCGACGAGCGCACAATGGTGATGCCGCTGCTCATTCACGGCGACGCCGCGTTTGCCGGCCAGGGGGTGGTGGCCGAGTGCTTCGGTTTGTCCGGCCTGAAAGGCTACCGCACCGGCGGCTCACTGCACTTCATCGTCAACAACCAGATCGGATTCACCACCTATCCGCGCTACTCGCGCTCATCGCCTTATCCGTCCGATGTCGCCAAGATGATCGACGCCCTGATTTTTCACGTGAATGGCGACGATCCCGAAGCGGTGGTTTTCGCAGCGAAAGTTGCGACAGAGTACCGGCAGAAATTCCAGAAGCCCGTCGTCATCGACATGTTCTGCTACCGGCGCTTCGGTCACAATGAAGGCGACGAGCCTTCGTTCACCCAGCCGCTGATGTACAAGAAAATTCGCGCGCATCCGACGACGCTGGAGATCTACGGCAAGAAACTCGTCGGCGAGGGCGTCGTCACCGAAGGCGAAGTTGAAAAGATGAAGGCCGACTGGCGCACGCGTCTCGACGCCGAATTCGAGGCCGGCCAGGGCTATAAGGCGAACAAGGCCGACTGGCTCGACGGACGCTGGTCCGGAATGAAAGCAGCGCGCGATGCCGACGATCCGCGGCGCGGCAATACCGGCGTCGATGCCGGCCTGCTGCGCGAGATCGGCCAAAAGATCACCACCGTTCCGGAAGGGTTCGTCGTTCACAAGACAATCCAGCGCTTCCTCGAGCATCGCGCCAAGGCGATTGAAAGCGGCGAGGGAATTGACTGGGCGACGGGCGAAGCGCTCGCCTTGTGCTCGCTGCTCAAGGAAGGCCATCCCGTGCGGCTGTCCGGCCAGGACACCGAACGAGGCACTTTCTCGCAGCGGCATTCCGTGCTTTTCGATCAGAATAGCGAGGAACGCCACACGCCGTTCAACCATCTCGGTGATCCGCAGGCGCGCTTCGAGGTGCTCAATTCGAGCCTCTCGGAAGAAGCCGTGCTCGGCTTCGAATATGGCTATTCCACAGCCGAGCCGAACGCTCTCACGCTGTGGGAAGCCCAGTTCGGCGATTTCGCCAACGGCGCACAGGTGGTCTTCGACCAGTTCATTTCATCGGGCGAGCGCAAATGGCTGCGCATGTCAGGCCTCGTGTGCCTGTTGCCACACGGCTACGAGGGGCAGGGGCCGGAGCACTCATCGGCGCGACTCGAGCGCTTCCTGCAGATGTGCGCGGAAGACAACATGCAGGTTGCGAACTGCACCACGCCGGCTAATTACTTCCACATCCTCCGCCGGCAGCTCAAACGCGAAATCCGCAAGCCGCTGATCCTGATGACGCCGAAGTCGTTGCTGCGCCACAAGCGTGCGGCGTCGCGCCTCGACGAAATGACGACCGGTACCTCGTTCCACCGGCTGCTTTGGGACGATGCGCAGTTGCTGCCGAACGAGAAGATCAAGCTCGTGACCGACGACAAGATCCGCCGCGTCGTCATGTGCTCGGGCAAGGTTTATTACGATCTCTACGACGACCGCGAGAAACGCGGCATCAACGACATTTATATTCTACGGCTCGAGCAGCTTTATCCATTCCCGACCAAGGCGCTGGTCGCGGAGCTTTCCCGCTTCAAACAGGCGGAAATGGTCTGGTGCCAGGAAGAGCCGCGCAACATGGGTGCCTGGTTCTTCATCGACGTTTTCCTGCAATGGATTCTCAACCAGATCGGCGCCAAGCACCGCACCATGCGCTACGCAGGACGTCCGGCGTCTGCCTCGACCGCGGTCGGGCAGATGTCGAAGCATCTGGCACAGCTCAAGCAATTCCTCGATGAGGCGCTGGGATAGACTAGCTGGCTGTCATGGTGGGGCATGGCAAATGAGAGGCAAGGCAAAACATGGCTGACATCCGCGTGCCGACCCTCGGCGAATCGGTGACGGAAGCCACCGTTGGAAAATGGTTCAAGCAGCCGGGCGATGCCGTGGCGGTCGATGAGCCGCTGGTCGAGCTTGAGACCGACAAGGTGACGCTCGAGGTGCCTGCTCCGGCAGCCGGCGTATTGTCGGAGGTTGCAGTGAAGAACGGCGATACGGTCGCCGTCGGGGCGCTGCTGGGGCAGATCAAGGAAGGTGCCGGTGCCGCGCCCAAGGCTTCTGCGCCGGCGGCAAAACCCGCGGAAATCCCGAAACAGGCGCCTGCGGCTCCGCAAAGATCGGCTGAAATGCCGACGCCGCCCTCGGTACGCAAGCTGGCTGCGGAAAGTGGCGGCGACCCGTCGAAAGTCAGCGGCACCGGTCTGCATGGGCAGGTCACCAAAGGCGACATGCTGAGCGCGATCGAGCGCGCCGCGGCGCAGCCGACGCCGGTCTCCGCACCGGTGCAGATGCGCGCGCCGTCACCCGCCGACGATGCCGCGCGTGAAGAGCGCGTGCATATGACGCGGCTGCGCCAAACGATTGCACGCCGCCTGAAGGATGCACAGAACACGGCCGCCATGCTCACGACCTTCAATGAGGTCGACATGAGCGCGGTGATGCATCTGCGCAATCAGTACAAGGACCTGTTCGAGAAGAAACACGGGGTGAAGCTCGGCTTCATGGGCTTCTTCGTGCGTGCTTGCATACAGGCACTGAAGGAAATCCCCGCTGTCAATGCCGAGATCGATGGCACCGACATCGTCTACAAAAATTACTATCACATCGGAATTGCCGTCGGCACCGACAAAGGCCTGGTGGTGCCGGTTGTGCGTGACGCCCAAACAATGTCGCTGGCAGAGATCGAGAAGACCATTGCCGATCTCGGCCGCCGCGCACGCGACGGCAGCCTCAAAATCGAGGAGATGCAAGGCGGCACGTTCACCATCACCAATGGTGGGGTGTACGGTTCATTGATGTCGACGCCGATCCTCAACGCACCGCAGTCCGGCATTCTCGGCATGCACAAGATCCAAGAACGTCCCATCGTTGTTGCAGGGAAGATCGAGGCGCGGCCGATGATGTATCTTGCGTTATCCTACGATCACCGCATCGTCGATGGGCGTGAGGCCGTCACCTTCCTGGTACGAGTGAAGGAAGGACTGGAAGACCCGGCGAGGGTCGTGCTGGATTTGTAAGGTTATGGCCTACGATCTCATTGTTATCGGTACCGGTCCCGGCGGTTACGTCTGCGCGATCCGCGCGGCGCAGCTTGGATTGAAAACGGCGGTTGTCGAGAAAAGTGCAACGTTTGGCGGGACTTGCCTCAATATCGGCTGCATCCCCTCGAAGGCACTTCTGCACGCCTCAGAGCTTTTCGAGGAAGCCGGCCACACCTTCGGCAAAATGGGGATCGGGGTTTCGCCGCCGAGGCTGGATCTCAAGGCCATGATGGCCTTCAAAGATCGGGGCGTCGACGGCAACGTGAAGGGCGTCGACTTCCTTCTGAAGAAGAACAAGGTCGATACTTTTCACGGCGCGGGGCGCATCACTGCCTCCGGCAAGGTCGAAGTCAAAGGCGCTGATAACAAGACGCAGACGCTGGAAACCAAATCCATCGTCATTGCCACGGGCTCCGACGTTGCGCGTCTCAAAGGCATCGATATCGACGAAAAGCGTATCGTCTCATCGACCGGCGCGTTGTCGCTGCCGGAGGTTCCCAAACATCTGCTTGTGGTCGGGGCCGGCGTGATCGGGCTCGAGCTGGGCTCCGTCTGGCGCCGGCTTGGCGCGCAGGTGACCGTCGTGGAATTTCTTGACGGCGTTCTGCCTGGCATGGATGGCGAGGTCCGCCGCCAGGCGCAGCGATTGCTCGAAAAGCAGGGAATGACGTTCAAACTGTCATCAAAAGTGACCGCGGTCGATGCATCCGGAAAACGGCTCAAGGTGACGGTCGAGCCCGCGAAAGGTGGAACGGCCGAAACGATCGAGGCCGACATTGTTCTGGTTGCGATCGGGCGTGTACCGTACACCGAGGGTCTCGGCCTCAGCGAGGTCGGCGTGAAGCTCGACGAGCGCGGACGTGTGGTTGTCGATCATTACTACGCGACGAGCGTCCCCGGCATTTGGGCAATCGGGGATGTCATTGCGGGGCCGATGCTGGCGCACAAGGCCGAGGACGAAGGGGTTGCAGTCGCGGAAATTCTGGTCGGGCAGGCGGGCCACGTGAACTACGACGCCATTCCGAACGTCGTCTACACTTTCCCGGAAATCGCGACCGTCGGAAAAGGCGAAGAGGAATTGAAGGCTGCCGGCGTCGCCTACAACGCCGGAAAATTCCCGTTCACCGCCAACGGGCGTGCGAAGGTGAACCTGACCACCGATGGTTTTGTGAAAATCCTTGCCGACGCCAAGACCGACCGTGTGCTGGGCGTTCAGCTCATCTGCGCCGATGCCGGCAACATGATCGCCGAGGCTGCCATAGCAATAGAGTTCGGTGCATCGGCCGAAGACATTGCGCGCACCTGCCACGCACATCCGACATTGTCGGAGGCCGTCAAGGAAGCGGCGATGGCGGTGGCGAAGCGCACAATTCATATGTAGCTTCAGCGATACCAAGGAAAAATCGGGGGTAATCAAATGGCCAAAGGCCATAAGGATAAAGTTGCGGTCATCACCGGCGCGGCGGGCGGCATCGGGCAGGCCTTTGCGAAGCGGCTGGCCGAAGACGGCGTGCACGTCGCCATCGCCGACCTCGGCGACAGCAGCGCCACCGTGAAGATGGTCGAGGCCGCCGGCCGCCAGGCCATTGCGGTCAAATGCGATGTCGCTTCGGAAGCGTCCGTGGCGGCCATGGTCAAGGAAGTCGGCAAGAAGTTCAGCAATGTCGATATCGTGGTGAATTGCGCCGGCATCTTCCCGCAGAAGAATTTTCCCGAAATGACCTTCGCAGACTGGCGCACCGTGCTCTCGATCAATCTCGACGGTACGTTTCTGGTGACGGCTGCATTTGTACCCGGCATGCGGGCGCGCAAATGGGGGCGTGTCGTCAATATGGCATCAAGCACGCTTGGCTCGGTGGTGACCGGGTTTGCGCATTACGTCGCGAGCAAAGGCGGTATTGTCGGCTTCACGCGTGCGCTCGCCAGCGATCTCGCGCCGGACGGAATTACGGTGAATGCGATCGCGCCAGGACTGACCCGATCGCCGGGCACATTGGTCCGCGCACCGCGGCCGGGTTTCAAGACCATGGATGATGAGTTTACCGCCGTCGCCCAGATGCAGGCGATCAAGCGCGTGGAAGTGCCCGACGATCTGGTTGGCGCCGTGTCGTTCTTGACCAGCGACGACGCTGCTTTCATCACCGGACAGACCCTGAACGTCGACGGCGGACGCGTGCGCAGCTAGTGTCCGGCCAGATGGAGTGCGTGCGGTGCCAACAGGCCCAGCGCCATGAAGCCAAGGCCAACTATTCCTGCAGTACCCGCCAACCAGGCCAGTGCGAAAATTCCCGTAATGACTGCAGACGAAGCGACAACGATGCCGATCTGGAACGCGGCGGACGCAAATTCATACTGGTGATAGCGCGCTAGCCACTCGTCGCGCTGGTGTTCGTACTTTTCGGCCAGCGCTCGCAATTCCTTTCGGCCATCCTGCTCCTTCGGATCGGAGTCGTACCTGCTCACTGTATTGCGCCAGGTTTCGATTTGCTTGGTGGCCGCAGCCTTGCTCTCCTCACTGGTAAGTAGCGGCAGCTGTAGCGCCATGGCCTCGGCAGCAACGCGAAGACTGGTCTGCCGGATGGTCTTTGCCTGAAAAAAATTCCAGGTGTCGGAGGACTTGATGTTGTCGGCGATCGCATTGGTTTGCGCGCTCTTGCCCAGCGTCTCGGAGAACGCAAGAAACAGTGCCAACACGGCGATCAGCAGTGCGATTTTTTTGTTCGAATGCGATGCATGCTCGGCGTGCTCGGCATGCTCCAGATTTTCGTGCGCGCTCATCGCCCCCTCCCGTGATCCGGGCCACGATGATAGCAGAGGGCGGTCAGGTGCAAGAGGGCTAGTTACGCGCGTGGGTGAGCGTTGTTATAAACTTCCAGTAAACGCTCGGCATCGACCCCTGTATAAATCTGCGTGGTCGACAATGAAGCGTGTCCGAGCAACTCCTGAATAGATCGCAGGTCGCCCCCGCGTGCGAGCAGATGCGTCGCGAAGGAATGCCGCAAGGCGTGCGGCGTAGCGGTGTCGGCCAGCCCGAGTACGCCGCGCAGCCTTTCCATCGTCAACTGCACAATACGCGGTGACAGTGGCTTGCCGCGCGCCCCGACAAAAAGTGGCCCGTTCGGAGGATTTTCGTATGGGCAGAGGGTCAGGTACTCGGAAATCGCCTTCGTGACCTGAGGAAGTACCGGCACCATGCGGGTTTTGTTGCCCTTTCCGGTGACGATGAGGCTATCGGACTTACCGGTGATGTCCTTGCGCTTCAGCCCGAGGGCCTCGGAGATCCGGAGGCCGCATCCATAAAGCAGCGCGAGCACCGCCGCGTCGCGCGCGATGATCCATGGCTCGCGTTCTTCACCCTGACGCAAGTCCGTGTCGGTGATTTTCTTGGCGGCGGAAATGGCCAGCGGTTTTGGCAGTGTTCTCGGCAGTTTCGGTGTTCGCACCGCCGCCAGTGCCGCAACTTTTCCTTTCCCGTTTCGCTCGAGAAAGCGCGTGAAAGAACGGCAGCCCGCAAGCGTCCGCATCAGCGAGCGATTGCCGGCACCCTCGTTTCGCCGCGCGGCCATGAAGGCGCGAATATCGGCCGGGGTCAGCTTGGCGAGCTGCTTCAGCGTGGGTGCGGAGCCCAAATGTCCAGTCAGAAAGCTCAGGAACTGGGACACGTCGCGCTGATAGGCATCCAGTGTTGTCGCGGACATGCGGCGCTCGGCGCCGAGATGACTAAGCCATCGCGCGATTTCGGCACTGGTGTCGGGCGCGACGCGAAACCCGTCCATGGTGGGTGTCTTGGCGGCAGTCATTGCGGCAAGAGTGACATTGCTTTCTTCACCCTTCCTTAAAGCCGCGGAATCGGCCAGACCTGAGCCATGACCACGCGCGTCGTCGATATTCTGGTGCCGGTGGCGCTTGACCAGACCTATTCCTACCGGGTTCCGGCCGGGCTCGAGCTTGCGCCGGGCAATCTGGTGTCGGTGTCGCTCGGTGCACGGGAATGCATGGGTGTCGTCTGGGCGGAAAATCCCGCGCCAAATCCACGACTGCACAACCGGCTGAAAGACGTTGATGAGAAGCTCGACGTGCCGCCGCTCAAAGCCGAGCTGCGCCAGTTCGTCGACTGGGTTTCCGGCTACACGCTGGCGTCGCGCGGCACCGTGCTGCGTATGGCCCTGCGCATGGGTGAGCATCTCGGACCGGGACGCGAGCAAGTCGGCGTCCGCCTGGCCGGCCCGCCGCCGCAACGAATGACGCCGGCACGCGCGCGCGTGCTCCGGCTTGTTGCAGACGGGCTCACGCGTTCGAAAGGGGCGGCGGCGAAGGAAGCTGGCGTCAGCGCAAGTGTCATCAATGGATTGATCGATGAAAGCGCGCTCGAAACCGTGGTGATCCCGCCTGATCCGGTCGCGCTGCCGCCGGACCCCGACTTCAGCAAACCCGGATTCGCGCTCGCGCAGCTTGCCGCCGCCGATATGTTGAGCAGGACGGTTGAGCAAGGCGGCTATACGGTGACCTTGCTGGACGGAGTCACCGGTTCGGGGAAGACCGAGGTCTACTTCGAAGCAGTCGCCGAAAATATCCGGCGCAAGCGGCAAACCTTGATCCTGATGCCGGAAATAGCGCTGACCGCCCAGTTTCTCGACCGCTTCTCCAGCCGCTTCGGCACGCGGCCGGGCGAATGGCACTCGCAAATTTCACCGCGCAAGCGCGCGCAGACCTGGGCCGCGGTTGCCGCGAATAAAGTCTCGGTGATTGTCGGCGCCCGTTCGGCCTTGTTCTTGCCCTATGCCGATCTTGGACTCATCGTCGTCGACGAAGAGCACGACCCGGCCTACAAGCAGGAAGATGGCGCGCACTACCACGCACGAGACATGGCGGTCGTGCGCGGCTCGATCGCGAAAATTCCGGTTGTGCTCGCATCGGCGACCCCCTCGGTCGAATCGGAGGTGAATGCACGTCGCGGCCGTTACCGGCATGTGCATTTGCCTGAGCGTTTCGGGGGCGCGCATCTGCCATCGATCGAAGCGATCGACATGCGTCGCGAGGGTCCACCGCGCGGACGTTTCATCTCACCGCGGCTGGCCGAGGCAGTGGCGGTATCGCTGACGCGCGGCGAGCAGGCGCTGCTGTTTCTCAACCGTCGCGGCTACTCGCCCCTCACATTGTGCCGGGCGTGCGGTTTCCGCTTCCACTGTCCGAATTGCGATGCCTGGCTCGTTGACCATCGGTTCCGGCGCAGGCTCGTGTGTCATCACTGCGGCTATTCGATTCCACCACCGGCGGAATGTCCAAATTGCCACGCCACTGAAAGTCTCGCTGCCGTCGGCCCGGGCGTGGAGCGGCTCGAACAGGAGGCGGCTGAACTGTTCCCGCAGGCCCGCATTCTTGTGCTGTCGAGCGATCTCGTGGAATCGGTCGAACGCCTTCGGCAAGAGCTCGACGACGTCGCCGAGGGACGTTTCGATCTCGTCATCGGTACGCAACTTGTCGCCAAAGGGCACCATTTTCCCAAACTCAACCTGGTCGGCATCGTCGACGCGGATCTTGGCCTTGGCAACGGCGACCCCCGTGCGCCGGAGCGTACTTTTCAGTTGTTGCATCAGGTGGTTGGACGAGCAGGGCGTGAGGAGGGACGGGGTCTCGGCTACCTGCAGACCCACCAGCCAGAACATCCGGTCATGCGCG
>Ga0105247_10002446_pt1 | contig 12630 bp, 8 predicted proteins | sample KBSS24metaG_FD_81519 | JGI IMG/M metagenome (GOLD analysis project Ga0105247, IMG submission 81519) | Switchgrass rhizosphere microbial communities from Kellogg Biological Station, Michigan, USA - KBS S2-4 metaG | ecosystem: Host-associated > Plants > Roots > Rhizosphere > Soil | place...
CCGCCGGGTCCGCCTCCCGGCCCGCCGCCGGGCCCGCCACCCGGACCGCCGCCGGGTCCGCCGCCGGGTCCGCCGCCGGGTCCGCCTCCCGGACCGCCCGGCTGCTTCGTCGCCGGGACCAAGGTGGCGCGAGGAGGAGGTGAGTTCGCGCCCATCGAGGAGCTGAACGTCGACGATCTGGTGCTCGCATGCGACGAGGACGGGCGCGTGACCTCACTGCGGCGGGTGACACGTCGCTGGGTGCACGAGGACCAGAGCACCGTGCGCCTGCACCTCGACGACGGCGAGATCCTCCGGACGACGCTCGCGCACCGCTTCTTCGCGGAGGGCAAGGGGTTCGTGTGCCTGGGCGAGCTCGCGGCGGGCGATCGCGTGCGGACCCTCGGCGGAGGGTCCGTCGCCATCGCCCGCATCGAAGCGGAGCGCGATCGAGCGACGGTCTACAACCTGTCCGTCGACGGCTCTCCCACGTACTTCGTGGGGCGCGCGGGGCTCTGGGTCCACAACGTGAAGACCGAGGGAGGGGACTGGGAGAACGCGGCTCGCGCCCTCGCCGCCGCCGCCAGCGCCCTCCAGACGGCGTCGCAGGCCGTGAAGATGGCGCAACGTCGTGGCGGCCCTGCCCCTGCCGCCCCGACCGGCCGCGCGCGTGCTGCTGGGAACGTTCCAGAAGGGACCAACGCGCAAGGGAGCGTCGCGCGCGCGGCGCCGCCGGCGCGCGCCGCGACCGCCCCCACGACCTCCGCGAAGAGCCCGCGCGATCGCCCGGTCATCGGCCCCAAGCCGCCCACGCGCAAGTAACACCGGCGCACGATGGATCCGACTCGACGGTACGTCATCGCGTCCTCACCGAGGACGGGTAGCTACCTGCTCTGCGAAGGGCTCGCGGCCACCGGCGTCGCGGGGCGCCCCACCGAGCCCTTCTGCGCGGAGTTCCGGGGCGACTTCTGCCGTCGTTGGCGGCTGCCGCCCTCCGCCGGATTCGCGGATTACTTTCGCGCCGTCGAGCGCGAGGGGTCGACGAGCAACGGAGTCTTCGGCGTCAAGATTCATTGGCCCCAGATCGCCGGCCTCGCTCGCGCGAGCGGCGTCGACCCCCGATCGCCCCCCCGGGTGCTGGACCATCTCTTCCCCGGCGCGCGCTTCATCCACCTCGTCCGCCGCGATCGCCGCGCGCAGGCGATCTCGATGTTCCGCGCGGCGAAGACCAACGAGTGGTGGCGCATCACCGGCGTCCACAACGATCAGATCACGGCGGCGTGCCCCGCCTTCGACTCGCGCGCCATCCGGCGGCTCGAGGACGATCTGGAGCGGCAGGAGGAGAGCTGGTCGCGATACTTCCGCGCCCGCGGGCTCGAGCCGCTCACGATCGAGTACGAGCAGCTCGCGCGCCGTTATCGCGAGGAGATCGCCCGCGCCCTCGCGTTCCTTGGGTTGGACGAGGAGCGCGCGGCCGCCATTCCGAGCCCCCGCCTCGAACGGCAGGCGGACGCGACGACGCGCGAGTGGCGTCGCCGCCTCGACGCCGAAGACGCCGGACGCGCCGCGCCGCTCCCGTCCACCTTCGAGGCGGCTCCCCCCGCCGCGCCGGCGCTCGCGGCGATCCTCGAGAACAGGACGTGGCTCCGCCGGGAGCGGCCGTTCCTCCACGTGACCGCGCGCCGCGTCTTCACCCCCGACACCTACCGCTCGCTGGAGCGAGCGTTCGAGGTGCTCCTCGCGGAGGGGCTCCACGAGACGCCGCGACCTGGGCGCCTCTCCCGCAGCATCGCCGGGTACGACGCCTACGGCATGGGGATCGACGAGACGACGGGCGGCCCCTTTTCGCTCTTCGTGTCGCCCGAGTGGCACGGGCTCCTCGCGCGCCTCTTCGACGTCGAGGCGACGCCCTACGTCAACGCGGGGCTGCACCATCACCTGCCGCGCAGCGAGAGCGGCTCGATTCACAACGACTTCAATCCGGTGTGGTTCGTTCGGGCCGGCGCCGCCGCGATCCAGTGCCCGAAGCACGACGTGTGCTCCTACAAGACGGGCGCGGGGCCGCTGCCGGACGCCGCGAAGGTCCAGGTCGTCCGCGCGGTGGCCATGATCTTCTATCTGGCGAACGGGCCCTGGACGGACGGAGACGGCGGCGAAACGGGGCTCTTCCAGTCCGCGCGGCAGCCCTTGCAGGAGCCGGCCGTGCGGGTGCCACCCGAGGACAACTCGGTCGTCGCCTTCGAGTGCACCCCTCGCTCGTATCACGCCTTCCTTCGGAACACGCGTCGCGAGCGCAACTCCGTCATCCTGTGGCTCCACCGCACGAAGGCGGACGCGCTCTCCCGCTGGCCCGAGCGCGACCTGGAGCGCTGGCGAGAATGAAGCGAGTCTGCGTGCTCACCGGCGCGAGCGGCCGCCTCGGGGCCGCGTTCATCGAGAGGTGCGCGGCGACCTTCCGGATCGTCGCGATCCATCACCGGCGCGAGCTGTCGTTCCCGTCGCAGGGGCAGTCGTTCGTGGACCCGCTCGCGCCGTCTTCGCCGCTGCCGGAGAACGCGAACGCGGTCCATGCGATCCGCGCCGACCTGTCTCGGCAGGAGCAGATCGACGCGGTGTGCGTGGAGGTCATGGGCCGCTTCGGCCGGATCGACGTCCTCGTCAACGCGGCCGTCCACCGGACGTCGAGCGACCTGCTCGCGCCGAACGCCCTCGATGGGGCCGAGATGGCGCTCCTCGTCAACGTGCTCGCGCCGCTGCGCCTGGCGGCGGCGTTCACGCACGCGTTCTGGTCCTCGCGCGCGGAGGAGAACGTCGCGCTTCGCCGGCACGTCCTGAACGTCTCGAGCACGTGCGGCGTCTACGTCTACCCGGACCTCGGACAGGCCGTGTACAGCACGACGAAGGCCGCGCTGAATTTCGCCAGTTATCACATGGCGAACGATCTCTTCGGCATCGGTGTCCGCGCCAACGCCGTCGCGCCCAACACGTTCCCGGGGCTCGTCTCGACGTCCCGGGTGGTGGACGAGATGCTCGCGCTCGACGCGTCCGAAGACACGGGCCGGCTGGTCGTGATCGATGAGTGACGCCGGCGTCCTCCTCGTCCACGCGCCGTTCGCGACGCCGACGGTGCCGAGCCTGTCGGCGGAGCTCCTGGCGGAAGGGCTCCGGCGCGATCGCGTCGAGGCCGACACGTTCTACGGCACGCTCCGCTTCCCGCGGACGCCGCACCTCGAGGCGTTCATCCACAGCGTCGCGGGTGAAGCGGTCTTCACGCCGCTCGTGTTCGCGGCGCACTCCGCGGACGCGGTGATCGAGCGCCTCCTCGGGTGCGACCGCGCGATCGCCGAGCTCGCGGGCAACTACGCCCGCCTGTTCGGCGTCGACGCGGCGAGCCGCGGCCCCTCGTGGCTCGAGGCCGAGCTCCGCGGGCACTTCGCCCTCGCGGCGCGCTGGCTCGATCGCTGCCTCGCGGACATCCCCGTCGGCCGCCACGCGGTGTACGGGTTCTCGGTCGCCTTCGACGCGCAGCGCGTCGCGTCGCTGGCGCTCGCTCTCCGGCTCAAGGCGCGGGACCCCGCGTGCCGGATCCTGTTCGGAGGCACCGCGGTCGACGGCGTCATGGGAGAGGAGCTCCTGCGAGCGTTTCCCTTCGTCGACGTCGTCTCGCAGGGGGACGCCGACTGGCGCATCGGCGCGCTGATCCGGCGGCTCCGCGCCGGCGGTGACCTTTCGGAGATCGGCGGGCTCCTGCTGCGCCGGGGAGGGCGCGTCGTCCGCACGGGTCCGGCGCCGGCGGGCGGGAGCCTCGATGACCTCCCCATCCCGGACTACGACTCGTTCGTCCGTCAGCTCGCGGCGAGCGATTGGCGCGACGAGCGCCCCATCCTCCTCTTCGAGGCGTCGCGCGGGTGCTGGTGGGGGGAGAAGCACCATTGCCGTTTTTGCGGGCTGCGCGCCGACGGCCTCCATTTTCGGCGCAAGTCCGGCGACCGCGCCGCGCGCGAGATCGAAGCGCTCTCGGAGCGCTACCCGCAGCACCGGATCCTCTACGGGACCGACTCCATCCTCGACTACCGGGCGCCGCGCGGCCTCTTGCCCGAGCTCGCGCGACGGCGGCGCCGCGGCCCCTTCAAGCTCTTCTTCGAGATCAAATCGAACCTGACGCGGCGGCACGTCGCGCTGCTCGCGGCGGCGGGCACCACGACCGTGCAGCCGGGGATCGAGAGCTTCAGCGACCGCGTCCTCTCGCTCATGGACAAGGGGAGCACCGCGCGCGGCAACGTGGAGCTGCTGAAGTCCCTGGCGAGCCACCGCATTCAGCCGATCTACAACCTGATCATCGGGACGCCCGGAGAGCGGGCGGAGGACTACGCCGAGGCGCTCGAGCTCTTGCCGCGCCTCCATCACCTGCCGGCGCCTGCCCAGATCTGCTTTCTGCAGCTCGATCGCTTCAGTCCGTATTTCGACGATCCGGCGCGCTTCGGCATCCGCCCGCTCGGGCCGGAGGCGGCGTACCGGCTCATTTATCCGGATTCGTCGGTCGACCTCGAACGGCTCGTGTACCGCTTCGAGTTCGACTCGGCGGAGCAGAAAGACGCCGCGCTCCGCGCGGTATGGACGCGGATGGATGCGTTGCTCGCGGAGTGGCGCGCGGCGCATCCAAAGAGCGTCCTCTGGTGGCGCGACCTGGGGCAGCAGGTGGCGATCCTCGAGGAGCGCGACGGCGAGGTCGTGCCCGAGCTCCTGTCGGGCCCGGCCGCCGATCTGTATCGGCTGTGCGATCGCGGCGCCTCGTGGAGCCTGCTGACCGCGCGCCTCCCTCACGTGGCCCCCGACGCGCTGCGCGCGTGCCTCGATCGCTGGCGAAGGCGCGGCTGGATCTTCCGCTTCCAGTCGGGCGCTCACCTGGGCCTCGCGCCGGAGTGGGAGCCGCGCGGCGCGCTCGCCGACGAAGACGCGGAGCCCGAGGCTTCGACGGGACCTCTCGTCACCCTCAGGCGATCGAACGGAGCAGTGCTCGGATAGGACGGACATCATGGCGCAGATACTCCCCCAGGTTTTGTTCGTGACCATGCCCTGGGCCACGTCGATCCATCCGAGCATCGGGCTCGGGCTGCTCTCGTCGATCCTCCGTTCGGCGGGGCTGCCGTCGACCACGCTCTACGGGAACCTCCTCTTGCCGCGCCCGAGCCGGTCGAGCGTCTACGCCGTCGAAGATCCGGGCTATTACGAGGATCGCAGCGCGGGGCTCGCGTTCGTCCCCCACCTGTATCCGAACCTGGACACGCAGCGGATCTCCTCCGCGGTGGCCGAGCGCTACATGCAGCTCGTCACGCGGGAGGGACATCTCAGCTTCGATCGACGAAGCTGGGATTGGCGCGCGCACTCGGACCTTCGGGACCTGCTCGCGCGCCAGACGGCCGAGGACGTCGAGCGCGCGGGCACGTGCCTCGCGCGGTGCCTCGAGCGCATCGAGCGGATCGATTTCGACGTCATCGGGTTCTCGTTGACGTTCGAGACGCAGCTCGTCGCCTCTCTGGCGCTCGCGCGCGCGGTCAAGGAGCGGTGGCCCGACAGGCGCGTCCTCTTCGGGGGCTCGGCGTGCACCTCGGTGCAGGGCGTCGCCATGTTGCGCGCGTTCGACTTCCTGGACGTGGTCTGTCTGGGCGAGGCCGACACGACGATCGCGGAGCTGGTCCGCGCTCTGCGCGCCGGCGGGGCGCTGGACACGATCCGCGGCATCGCCTACCGGACCGGGGCGGGCGTCGCCGAGACGGAGCGCGCCGCGCCGGTCTCGGACCTCGATGCGCTGCCGACGCCGGAGTACGACGCGTATTTCGAGCAGAAGAGCGCCAGCGAGTGGCGCGACACGATCAGCGTGCTCCTGTTCGAGACGTCGCGCGGCTGCTGGTGGGGGCAGAAGCACCTGTGCTCGTTCTGCGGGTTGAACGGCGAGACGCTGACGTACCGGAGCAAGAGCGCGGAGAGGGTGCTCCGAGAGGTCCGAGAGATGCGCGATCGCTGGCCCACCGAGCACGGGCTCCAGGCCGTCGACAACATCCTCCCGCTCCGATACTTCGCGGACCTGTTTCCCGCGCTCACGGAGGAGCAGCGGCGGCGGCCGGTCGGGCTCTTCTTCGAGATCAAATCGAACCTGACGCGGGCGCAAATGTTCCAGCTGGCCGCCGCCGGCATCACCACGATACAGCCCGGGATCGAGAGCTTCAGCGACCACATCCTGCGGCTGATGGACAAGGGCGCGACGGCGCTCCAGCAGATCTGCTGCATCAAGTGGGGGCAGGAGGCGGGGCTGTCGGTCACCTACAACATCTTGCTCCGCAATCCAGGCGAGACCGTGGAGGACTACGAGCAGATGCTCGCGCTGCTCCCGTTCATTCGCCATCTCTTGCCGCCGAACGGCGTCGCCAACATGCAGCTCGAACGGTACAGCCCGTACTTCATGCGGCCGGAGGAGTTCGGTATCCGGAACGTCCGCCCCAAGGCCCACTATCGAGACATGTTCCCGGACGAGCGCGTCGACCTCTCGACGCTCGTCTACCAGTTCGACTTCGACCACGACGAGCTGGATCGCCCCGATCTCGTCGACGCGCGCCGGGACCTCATCGAGGCCATCCTCGCGTGGCGGACGCAGTTCAAGCCGCGCGCGCTGTCCTACCTCCGGACCGGCGAGACCGGCGTCGTCGTCGACCGCCGGGGCGACGCGGAGGAGAGCATCCACCTGCCCCCGCTGCAGGCCAGGCTCTACTCGTGGCTCGACGAGCCGCGCACGTTCGATCGCACGTGCGCCGAGCATCGCGAGGCGCCGCCCGCCCTCCTTCGCCAGTGGCTCGACCAGCTCGTCCGGAGGAAGCTCCTCTACCACGACGCGCGGACGGACAAGTACGTCGCCGTCGCGGTGCGCGGATACCACGACCGCGCTGAATACATCGCGGAGATGGAGCGCGCGCTCGCGCGCCCCGCGTCACCGCCCCGCGCAGGGCCGCGCCGGCTGCCGCTGGTCGGCGCGACGGATTCGACGGATGGATGAACCAGAGGCCGGTTAGATGAACCAGAAGCCGGCCCCGGCGCGGTAATGGCGAGTGACGCGGAGCCGGCCGCCGCGCGCCGCTCGGGAGATGGCGAGGAAGAAGAGGTAGATCCGGGTGGTGTCGCTGCCCTGGAGGTGCGCGTGAAATCGCGCCCTCACCTCGCCGAGGTCCAGCCCCGCGGCGGTCGCGCACGACCAGGCGAGCCCCTCGAACATCGGCGCCCCGGGCTCGAGCGGGTGCGCGCTCGGGATGGTCATCGTGATGTCGAGATCGAGGCTCCGCGCGGTCCGTTCGAGCTCGGCTTCGCACGCCGGCCCGCGCTCGTCGCCCGAGCACGTGCCGATGATTTGACACAGCCCCTCGGGCCGGAGCGCGCGCGGGAGCCCCTCCACGATCCGCCGGGTGATCGAGAGGCCGTCGGCGCCGCCGTGGCCGACGAACGGATACGGGAGCTGCTCCGGGAACGGGAGCAACGGGGGATTCGCGCTGATGAAGTCGAAGGACTCGTCCGGCACGGCCCCGTACAGATCGCCGACGCGCACGTCGACCTTGTCTTCGACGTCGTTCATGACGGCGTTGAGCTTGGCGTACGCGGCGCTGCCCGGGTTGATCTCCACCGCGACCACCCGCCGCGCGCGGGATGACGCGAGCAGCGCTTGCACGCCGGGGCCGGTGCAGAGGTCCAGGCACTCTCCGCGGGACGGAGGGGACAGATGGGCGGCGAGCGCGGCGGAGTCCTCCCCGAAGTAGACGACCGGGTCGACGCACGGCCGGTCGGCGAAGACGAGGTGGCCGGAGAGCGGGATCGCGGCGAGCGGGCCGGCGTCGATCCGCCCGCCGTCGCGGTGGAGGACGAGGAGGCGCTCGAGCGCCGCGACCTCGGGCTCGGGCACGATCCGCACGAGCTCGTCCACGTCGACGGGCTCCCCCAACAAGAAGAGCCGAAACAACAGCCGGAGGCGCTCCGGGAGCAGCGGCAGGTGCTGCGCCCAGGACGACGAGCGGCTGTTGTACGGCCCGTACAGCACGAACGCGTCGACGAACCCCTCGCGCGCCAGGCGCCCGGGCAGGCGCTTGAGCGCTCGGACTTCGGCCTCGCCCGGGGGCGGGACGACGTGGGATGTCTTAGCGACCACTACACGCTCCTCGTGGCCTCGTGGCCGGCGAGTCAGATTCGGCTCAAGTACCAAAAACTGTGGGCCACGGCTCCGACCAGGGACGAGACGAACAGCGCGAACGCCCAGTTGGCGACGGGCAGCGACGGCGACAGCGTCTCGCTGGCGACGTACAGCGCCGCGACGCCCAGCGCGAGGATCGCGCCCGCGATGATCAGGTCGATCCCGGCGACCCGGTTGGCGGAGTACCAGATCTGAGGGTCGGAGAGCGTCTTCGGGGTGCGGAAGCCGTACCAGGCATTGGGCGGCACGCGCTCCCGCATCAGAGGAACGCCGACTCCGATGAACATCAAACCAGCCAGCCCATACAACAGCGCGATGACTTCCGTTCGTATGATCATGTCTCCAATGTCCCCGACATCCCGTTCAATCGAGAGCCTCGAGATATTCGATCTCGAGATCGTCGTACAACAGGCGAATGACCGCCATCGCCTCGCGGACGGCCGCCCGATCGTCGCCGGTGAGCCGGCTCGGGCCGGCGTGATACAGAGGAGACCCCGGGACGTCTCGCCACCACTCGAAGCGGAGCCGGCGGATCGCCGACGCCACCGCGATCCGCGTCGCGACCTGAATTTTGTCGACGACCTCCTCCGCGGTCTCGAACGGGAGCCCGAGGACGACGACGATCCGGCTGACCGGGGCGAGCCCGTTCCGCGCGACCTCGAGGCACGAGCGCTCGAGGATCTCCGAATCCAGGAGCGCCATGAAGGACTCCCGTGAATCCCGGCGCGCGGGCTCCGCGCTCGTCGCGCCGGCGAGCACCTCCAGCCGCTCCAACTCCAGGAGGCTCAGGCTCGGTAGCACGCCGTCCGCGAGCAGCTCGGCGGGAGTGGCGCGCAGAAAGAAACGGACGACCGTGTCCTCCTCGCGCAGGGCCGTCAGCGCGATCCATCCGAGCGCGTTCATCCCGTCGCGACTCCACCCGCCGGGCGGATGGCGCATCGAGAGCACCGACGAGCCGCGCCGCTCGGTCCCACGAGCGAGCCCACGAGCGAGCCGATTCAGCGCCTCCGCGTCGCACTCGAGCGGCGCCGCAGGCGGACCGGGCGCGTTCCAGGGATGCGGCTGCGAATCCACCGGAAAGCCGTACGTGGGCGAGAGCGCCAGCGCGAACGTAGCCGACGCCGACGCGGAAGAGAGCGGGACCTCTTCCGGCTTGATCATCATCATGGACGATCCTTTTCTTGTGAATCGAGATCCTAGCCTTCACGCCCTGCGGATGCAAGCAGTCGAGACGGCTCTGCCCGCGTACGCGTGCGTTCTCATGAGTTCTCAATGCCGTGTCTACGCGGGTAGTTGAATATTTCGAAAATGGGCGCTCCGTCGAAGGCTCGACCATCTGGTCTTTTGAGCACGCCGACTTATCCGTGATCGAACCGGGCTAGCCGCGGGCGCGGGCGCGCGCGGACCTCTTCTGCCGCCCGGGTTCGAGCCCCGTCACCCTGAGCCGAAATCCGAGAGCCGGCCGTGGAGGCGCGCTTCGGCGACGAAATTCGCCGGCAGGTCGGAGCCCGGCGGTGGAGCTGGACATCCGGCCCGAAGCGACGGCGGCGATCGTGTCCGGTGCAATCGAAAGAAGGGACTCTGGCCGTTCGAGAGGATATGCACGCTCCCGCGTGGCGGGATGAAGGCGTGAACGCCCTATCCCGTCTACACGCCTCCCGCGAATAGGACATTTCACGTGGAGGACATGGAGGTGGCGGGCCGTCGTGCCGATGGGCGCGACGCGGACCGTGCCGGCCGAAGGTCGGAGCGTATCCCCGAGCGGTGGCGACCGGCCCGCCACGCGCGGCGCGGGGACGCCGAGATCCTGCTCGTCGAGACGTCGCTCGCGGTGATCGCTCGAGGACCTTCGCTGTGGCGCGCGACCGGGGAATGGTCGGACAGGCGACCAGCCGCACCGCGGCGTGCGACCGTGAAGCTCCCCCGCGACCCGTACCACAAGCGTCGACTGAAAAAGTAAGCCTAACCGTACGCTGACACGCCACAGCCGCTCGAAGTGGACGACAATTCAGCCGGCGACCAGCTCGACACACGTCGTCGCGGTGTCGACTGGTACCGTCGCCTATGCGTCCTCGGAGCGAATATGCAGCTTGTCAAGAACGCGATCGTCGCGGGTCGCTTTCGCCTCAACCATCTCATCGGACGCGGCGGAATGGGCTCCGTCTGGCACGCGACGCACATGGGGCTCGACGTCCCGTGCGCGATCAAGTTCATCGAGGGCGAGCGCGCGAACCGCCCCGAGTCCGCGACGCGCTTCGAGCGCGAGGCGAAGGCCGCCGCGCAGCTCCGCGGCCGCAACGTCGTCCAGATCCTCGACCACGGGATCTGCGACGGCACGCCGTACATCGCCATGGAGCTCCTCGAAGGCGAGGACCTCGGCAAGCGGCTCGAGCGCGTGAAGCGCCTCCCTGCCCAGCAGGTGGTCGCGATCGTGGGCGACGTCGCGCGCGCGCTCCGGAAGGCGCACGCCGCCGGGATCGTCCACCGCGATCTGAAGCCGGAGAACATCTTTTTGGTCCAGGACGACGACGATCGCGAGATCACGAAGGTGCTCGATTTCGGCATCGCGAAGGTCACGACCAGCGAGCCCTCGGCGAGGACGCGCACCGGCGAGCTGCTCGGCACGCCGCACTACATGAGCCCGGAGCAGGCGCAGGGGAACCGCGAGATCGACTGGCGCAGCGACCTGTGGTCGCTCGCGGTGATCACGTTCGAGTGCCTCACCGGCGTCCGCCCGTTCGAGAGCGACGGCCTGGGCGATCTCCTCTTGAAGATCTTCACCGCGCCGGTCCCCGTGCCGTCCACCATCGCCGACCTGCCGCGCAGCTTCGACATGTGGTGGAAGCGCGCCATCGCGCGCGACCCCGCCGGACGTTTCCAGTCGGCGAACGCGTTCGCCGAGTCGCTCGCCATCGCGCTCGCCGTCGACCTCGACGCGTCGCGCGCGGGCTACGCCGGCGTGAACAGCAGTCAGGGCGCTCGCCTCTCCGACACCGACGTGATGACGCCCCGCGGCGCTCGTGCGACAGCGCCCACTTCCGACGCGGACGCCGTCCGCGACGACTCGCGGAAGACCGACCCGGCACCCCCGGACTACGCGAGCACGGATCGTCTCACGACTCCCTACGCGGATACGGCGCTGGCGATGGATGCGATTTCGTCCGGCCCCACCACGCCGCGCTCGGAGCACGCCGAGCCCGCGCCGGCTCCGGCGCGAGCCGCGAAGGTCGACGAAAAGGGCGCGCCCGCGCGCCGCGTCGGCGTTACGGAAATGCGGTCCGCGCCGCAGGGCGCGTCGCCCGCCGAGAGCCGTAAGGCTCGCGCTCTGGCCAGCGGCGAGAACGTCGCACAGGGACGTGATTTCAAGACGACGGACCGCGATCGCGTGATCGATCGGGGCCAGAGTGCACCGTCTTCGGAGAGGTCCGGAAATACCAACGACGGGGCGGAGATGGATAAGAAGCCGCCGATGCAGCGGCCGTCGGCGCTCTTGTTCGTAGTCATATTCGCATCGGGTCTTCTCATTTGGACCGTTAGGTTGCCCTTGCCAAGCCCCATTTCCCATTCCTCCTCGGTAGCCTCGTCGACACCATCGTCGACCGACGCCCTACAGGCTACCGGCGAGAAGGCTACGCCTACCTCACCTTCGGCCGGAAGCGAGACTCCCGTGAACGGCGGGACGGCAAGCGGTACGTTGCCCACCACGTCCTCGGGCGGCAGCCAGTCACGATCTGGCCGAACGACGATGCAACAGATCACTCCCTCCGAGATCACGATCAAGGTAGATCGCGCGGAACACATCGACAAAGTCGCGGTGGATGCAGCCGTGAATCAAGCGAGCCTCATCGACTGCAGTACGGAACTGCCTTCGCTGGAGCGATCTCGAACCAACGTCGTTGGTACCTTGTCTTTCTCCATCGACAGGAGCGGTCAGGTCAAGCTCATTGACGTGACCATAAAGGACGTGGCAGCTGACGAATTTGGCAAATGCGTGGTAAATCGATTGACGCGCCAACACCTACGCTTCGACGGCGACGCAGACACTGGTCAGGCCATTCTAGGGTTGACGCTCCGTCCGCGACGCTGAGGGGGCCGATCCCGCAACGCGGACGGTCCGGTTGATGCGATGATGGCCTTGATCGGCCATGAATCGCGACCCTAGCGCGCGGACCGCCATCGCGGTCGCCTCGGTCGGCCGCGCTCGCGATGCTGCTCCAGATCTCCGACGGGGAACGGGAGGCGACGAGGCGGCGGGCCATTGGTCGCCGATCGACGCCTGCGACTCGTCGTGAGAATGCTCGTGGGCATTTGACAAACCGTCGCGAGCTGCTTCGATACGGTCGAGGCGAGCGCGCATGGGTCTTCTGGAAAATACCGGCATTGTCGAGGCGTTTCGCGGCGTCGACGGCGCGGATCTGTGTTTC
>Ga0105247_10002449_pt1 | contig 12616 bp, 11 predicted proteins | sample KBSS24metaG_FD_81519 | JGI IMG/M metagenome (GOLD analysis project Ga0105247, IMG submission 81519) | Switchgrass rhizosphere microbial communities from Kellogg Biological Station, Michigan, USA - KBS S2-4 metaG | ecosystem: Host-associated > Plants > Roots > Rhizosphere > Soil | place...
AGGTCGCGCGCCGACGCCGAGCGCGCCCCGCCGGCGAGCTCGAGGGTCGACGGCGGGAGGCCCTGGCGCCACGGGACCGTGTCGATCGCGCGCCGCAGGTACCGCCCGAGGAGCTCGTCGAACGGCGCGCCGTGCAGGCTGAGCGAGATCGACAGCGACGGCTCGCCGCACGACGCCGTCGCGTGCCACGTGCCCGACGGGACGTAGAGTACGTCGCCCGGCTCGAGCACCGCCTCGCTCATCTCCGCTTTCGTCGGGACGGCCACGTACGCCCACGGGTGAGCGCGGCCGAACGCGCCGCGCCGCTCGAGATCGCCGCTCGCGCCGAGCGCCGCGCGCGGCGCGACGACGGCGGGCTCCGCGCCGAGCCACCACCGCTTGCGCCCGTCGCACTGCACCGAGAAGACGGAGAACGGATCGAAGTGCGCGCTCAGCGCGCCGGTCGCCCCGCCGAAGAACGTGGTGACGCCGAACTCGCCCGGATACCCGAGATCACGCCGGATCGCCGCCGCCCACGCGTCGAAGTCGGGGAAGACGTCGGCGAAGTTCGCGACGTACTGCGTGTGCCCGAGGTCCTCGAGCCTCTTCGACTCCGCGCCGTGCGCCGGGACCTCGGTGATGACGCCGTCGATCTCCGTATAGGCGAAGACGCGCGCGATCGCGCCGGATCGCGCGATCTGCGCGCGCAGCGCGGGGAGCGTCAGGCGGAGCGGGAGGGCGCGCGCGAGCTTCTCCGCGCCGCCCCGGACGAGCAGCGGTCTTCGTCCCCAGTACGTCGCCGCGAGCTCCTCCGGCGCGACCGGATCGAGCAGCGCCGCGAGGGCGCTCCCGCGCCACGCCGCGTTCGCGCCGCCTCGTCCTTCGGCGCGCGGCGCGCGCCTCAGGAGGATGCCGATACGTCAGCCGACGCGCAGATAGGAAACCGCGCAGATCCCGAGGCGAGGATGGGATTCGAACCCACGTATGACGGTTTTGCAAACCGTTGCCTAACCACTTGGCTACCTCGCCACCGCCGCACGGCGAAGCCGCTTGGACGTCCCCGATGTACTCGGCTCCTCCGCGCGGTGCAAGAGGGTCAGTGCGGGCGGAGCACTTCGATCCCGTTCATGTACGGCACGAGCGCCTTCGGCAAGGTGACCGATCCGTCCTCGTTCTGATGGTTCTCGAGGAGCGGGATCAAGATGCGCGGGCTCGCGACCGCGGTGTTGTTGAGGGTGTGCGGGTAGGCGAGCGAGCCGTCCTCGAGGCGGACGCGCACGTTGGACCTGCGCGCCTGGAACTCGCCGAACGACGAGCACGAGTGCGTCTCGGCGTAGGCGCTCCGCCCGGGCATCCACGACTCGACCTCGTGCTTGCGCGTCTGCCCGAGGCCGATCTCCCCGGTGCACGCGATCGCGATGCGGTACGGGATCTCGAGCGCGGCGAGCACCGCCTCGGCGTTCTCGAGGAGCCGGTAGTGCTCCTTCTCCGACACCGCCTCGTCGGGCGCGCAGAAGATCACCTGCTCGACCTTGGTGAACTGGTGCACGCGGTAGAGGCCGCGCGTGTCCTTGCCGTGCGCGCCGGCCTCGCGCCGGAAGCACGGCGATATCCCCGCGTAGCGCACCGGGAGGCGGGTGAGGTCGAGCGTCTCGTCGGCGTGGAGGGACACGAGCGGCACCTCGCTCGTGCCGACCAGGAAGAGGTCGTCCGCCGGGATGGAGTACACCTCGTCCTTCGCGAGCGGGAAGTAACCGGTGCCGACGAGGGCGCGCTCCTTCACCATCACCGGCGGGATCACGAGCTCGAGCCCGCGCTTCAAGAGGATGTCGATCGTGAGGCGCACGACCGCGAGCTCGAGGAGCGCGCCGCTCCCGACGAGCGCGTACGAGCGGCCGCCCGCGAACCTCCGCGGGCCGTCCCAATTCACCAGCCCGAGGTGCGTCATGAGGTCGACGTGGTCCTTCGGGGCGAACGAGAACGCGCGCGGCGCCCCCACCTTCCGGATCTCGACGTTGTCCTCCTCGCCCTTGCCGATCGGCACCTCGGGGCGGGGGATGGCGGGGACGCGGAGCATCAGCTCGTCGAACGTCCTCTGCGCGGCGGTGAGCTCGGGATCGAGCCGCTCGAGCGTCGTCTTGACCTCCTTGCCCTCCTCGATGAGCTTGGGCCGGTCCTCTTTGGACGCCTTCGGGATGAGCGCGGCGATGGCGTTCTTGCGCGCGCGGCGCTCGTCGATGAGCGCGATGTTCTCCCGTCGGGTCTTGTCGGCCGCGAGGAGCTGATCGAGGTCGAGGTCGACGCGCTTGTTCTGGATCGCTGCGCGGACGACGTCGGTGTTCTGACGGATGAAGGCGATGTCGAGCATGACGAGCGGGGCCACGGTGCCCGAGGCGAGCACGAGCCGCAAGAGGGGTGCGCGCCCGCCCGAGGTACGCTACCTCTTTCCATACGATGGCGACGAAATCCGGCTGCGGCGCGCACAAGGAGCTCGGGGCCGCGCACACGCTCCGCGTCACGCAGTGCCCCTGCGGGACGATTCATCTGCACCTCCGGAGCGGCGTCAGCGTGCGCCTGACCGCGCAGGAGTTCGCCGACGTCGCCGGCGCGGTCGCGGCGGCCCGCGGGGCGCTCGCCGCGGCGGACGCCGACCCGGTCGACGGGCCGCACAAGCCCGCGGTGAATTGATGCGCCCGCCGGACTCGTCATCGCGGCCGCGCAGGGCGAGCGCGCTCGGGATCGCGGCGCTCGGCCTGGTCGCGGCGTGCTCGTCGAGCCCTCCCGCGGGCGAGCCGGCCGCGGCGTCGTCCGCGGCGATCATCGGCGGCACGGCGTCCGGGTCGAGCGAGGACGCGGTGGTCCTCGTCATCTACACCGACCTGAGGACCGTCGCGGAGGAGTGCACCGGCACGCTCCTCGCGCCGAACCTGGTGCTCACCGCGCGCCACTGCGTGAGCGACAGCACCGACGGCGCGTTCGCGTGCGACGCCGACGGGAACCTCGTCCAGGGGTCCACCGGCGGCGAGCTGAAAGGCGACTTCGATCCGGCCAAGATCTACGTCTTCTCCGGCGCGAGGCGGCCCGACCTGTCGACCGCCACGGTGTTCAAGGACGCGGTGCACGGGCGGCAGGCGTTCCACGACGACGCCAAGAGCGTGTGCAGCCACGACCTCGCGCTCCTCCTGCTCGATCGGCCCATCGCGAACGCGACGATCGCGTCGGTCCGCCTCGACGGCGGCATCAAGACGGGCGAGACGTTCACGGCGGTCGGGTGGGGCGTCACCCAGGACAGCCCGACCCCCGACGAGCGCCAGGCGCGCTCCGGGATCACGGTGAAGCGCGTCGGCCCGTTCGCCGGGACGAACGTGGAAGACCCGGTCCCGGGCAACGACTTCTCCGTGGGCGAGGCGATCTGCCAGGGGGACAGCGGCGGTCCGGCGCTCTCCGACGCGACGGGCGCGGTCATCGGCGTCGTCTCGCGCGGCGGCAACGGGCGCGACGCGACCGACTCGGACCCCTCGGCGGGGGGCGTGGGCTCCGGGACGATCAACGAGTATACGACCACCGCGGCGTTCAAGGGGCTCATCGAGTCGGCGCTCGAGGCGGCCGGACAGGACCCGTGGACCGAGGGGGGCCAGGACCCGCGCCTCGCGAAGATCGGCGCGGCGTGCGCCGCCAACGCCGACTGCCGGTCGAACGAGTGCCGGGCCGGCGCGTGCATCCAGACGTGCGCGACCGGCGCGTGCCCCGACGGCTACGCCTGCGAGGACACGTCGGGATCGAAGCTGTGCGCCGCCTCCACGGGGGACGGCGGGAGCAGCGGCGGGTGCAGCGTCGCGCCGCCGCGCGCGGGCGCTCGCGGGGGCGACGCGGCGGTCGGGGCACGCGGCGCGCTCGTGAGAGGGGGCCCGCTCGCGGCGCTCGCGCTCTTCGCTACGGCGCTTCTCCGTGGACGATCGCGACGGCGTCGAGATCGAACCCGTTCTTCGTGACGTTCTGCGACGTGCACGCCTCGCCCGACGCGTCGCGGATCCGGACGTAGCGCGCCCGCGCGACGCCCACCGTCGCGAGGTCGAACGCGTCGCCGCCGGCGGTCGCCGGATCGGCCGGCGAGACGCCGTTCCCCGGCGCCGAGTAGGTCGGGTGCCACCCGGCGCACGCGCCGTACGGGTAGGCCGTCGCGGTGCACGGGTACGTCGTCCACGTGGCGCCGTCGTCGCTGACGCTCACCTCGCCGACCTCGGCGTAGACGCTCGCCGGGTCGCCGGCCTCCTGGAGGAACGCGTTCTCGAAGACGATGAAGTCGGGCCCGGGGCCGTCGACGATCGCGTTCGGCTCGAACGACAGGACGATGACGCCGCCGTCGCCGAGCGACAGGACGTCGAGGCTCCCGTTCTCGTCGCCGCCGCCGTCGGGCGGGCCGAGGACCTGGTCCTCCGAGCCGAAGCCGCCGCACTCGCCCTTCGTGAACGAGACCACGCGCGTCGCGAAGTGATCCGCGGGCTGGGCGGGCGCGCCGTCGCTCGCCCCGTCGGAGAGCGCCGCGCCGCCGCCGTCGGTCGTCGCCCCGCCGCCGTCGCTCGAGCCGCCGCCCGCGTCGGGGGCCGATCCACCGCCGCCCGCGTCCGACGACGAGCACGACGCCGGCGCGCACGCGGCGACGAGCGCCGCGAGGACCGGGCCGATCGCCCGCCTCGCGCCGCGGCCGGGGTTACGAGAGCGGTCCACCGGGGGTCTTCGGGGCGATCTCGGCGCGCACGCGGTCGTTGCGCGCGGCGCGCTCGAGGATGTCGAGGCGCTTCGTCGTCTCCGCACGGAACGCGCCGAGATCGCGGAGGAGCGTCTCGATCCCGAGCTCGTTCTTCAAGTTCACCTGGAAGTCGGTCTCGGCCTGCCGCCGGTCTTTGAGCGACTGCCGGTTCTGGCTCATGACGATGAGCGGCCCCTGGAGCGCGACCAGGATCGCGAGGAACAGGTTGTAGAACTGGAACGGGTAGTCGTCGAACGCCTTCGGCACGAGGTGGCCCACGAGCTGCGTGTTCAAGATCGCCCACGAGCCGCTGAGCGCGAGCAAAAAGAGGATGAACGCCCAGCTCCCGTTGAGCTCGGCCACCTTGTCGGCGAGGCGCTGGCCCCAGGTGAGGTTCTCCTCGATCTCCTTGACGACGTCCTTCGCGGCGCGCTGGCTGAGCATCGCGTTCGTCTCGCGGAGGCGCTCGGCCATCTCGCCGAGCACGGCGAGGGCCGCGGTCTTGCTCGACGTGAGCTGCTCGGCGAACTCGTCGCGCGTGAGCACGAGGAGGACGCACTCGGTCATCGTCTCGACGCTGGCCGATCGCGGCTTGTCGTCGAACAGCGCGAGCTCGCCGAAGTACTCGCCGACGCGCACGTCCTTCAGCACGACCCGTGGGGCGTCCTTCTCTTCGGGGGGGAGGAAGATCTGCGCGGTGCCCGAGAGCACGATGTACATCGACGCGCCCTTGTCGCCCTTGGCGAAGATGACGGCGCCGCTCTCGAAGCGGCGCTCCTCCATCCGCTTGGCGAGCGCCTCGCGATCTTCGTCGGAGAGCCCTTCGAAGAGCGGGATCTGCCCCAGCAGGTCGGCTCGTTGCATTCGGTCCGATCTGACCCTCTTCGCAGCCTCGTGGCAAGCTCCACGCGCCGCGGCGGGGCCGTCGCCGCGAGGTCGCCGCGGGGCGCGCGTCCCGCGAGCTTCCACGCGACGATCGCGCCGATCGCCGAGGAGGGGGACGGAGCGCGCGCGTCCGGATCGCCCAGCGGTAGCGATCGAGCAGGGAGCCGAGCCCGAGGCCGAGGAGGGGTATACGCCGCCTGACGAGGCCGGGTGGGACGCTGTCCGTGACAGCCGGGTGACCCACGGATCGGCGCGAATCCGCCCGGCGTGCGCGGCACGAGGGTTGATGAGGGGGGCGCATGGACCTTCGCCGCCGCCTCCGCTCGTCCCTTCGATTCTTCGCGGCCTCGTGCGCGTGCCTCGCCGCGTCGGCGCCTGCCCGGGCGGCCGCCGAAGGGCCGAGCGCGCGCTCCGTCGACACGTGGGAGGCCGAGCGCGAACGGTGGCCCCTCTACGGCGAGCCGTCGCGCGGCGAGACGTGGCTCTCCGTCGGCGCGTTCGTCCGCGCGCCCGACGGCGGCCCGCGCGACCTCGGCGTCCTCGCGGTGGTCGGAGCGGCGTTCGATCGGATCGCCGCGCGGCACGCGCCCGTCGTCCGCCGCGGCGGGGGTGGGGGCCAAGACGGCGGCGCGGCGGGCGGCCGGCTCGATCTCGCGGCGCTCGTCCCCGACGTGACGGCGCTCGCGCCGCTCGGCGAGCCGGGGGCGCGATCGGCGCGCGAGCTCCTGGTCACCCGCGAGGTCGCGCGGCGCGCGGTGTCGGCCGCCTGGCGCGCCGCGGCGCTCGGCGCCGACGACGCGCGGATCGACGCGATGGTGTCGCGCGCGCGGTGGAGCGCCGCGCTCCCCGAGACGCGCCTCCGCGCGATGCGCGTCTTCGACGACGGCGCGTCGCCCGACTCGGCGGGGACGAGCTCGTCGTACGGTACGCGCGGCAACCTGTGGCTCGAGGCGCGCCTCACGTGGCGCTTCGATCACCTCTTGTACGCCGACGACGAGCCGGCGTTCGAGCGCGTCCGCACAGACCGGCTCGAGGCGCGCCAGAGGACCGCGTCGCGCGTGGTCGCGCTCCTCGCGCAGTGGCAGCGCGCGTCGGTCGACGGGCGCGCCGCGCCGCTCGATTCGCCGGAGGCCCTCGACGCGGCCCTCCGGGCGTCGGAGGCCGAGGCGGGGCTCGACGCGCTCACCGGCGGCTGGTTCGGCGCGTGGGCCGAAGGGGCGCGGCGCGAGGCCCGCGCGCCGCCGAGCGCCGCGCGCCCGTGACGCCGGTCAGCGGCGGCGGGCGCTCTCGCGGCGCTCGCCGGCGAAGCCGTGCGTGAGCTGCGCGCCGAGCTCGTCGAGCTCGAAGGCGCCGCGGCGGTCGACCCGCTCGCCGCGCCGGTCGGCGAACGTGAGGCGGAGCTCGGCCACCGACGCCGCGGGGCGGGTGGAGCGGCGGTGCATGAGCTCGTGGTTCGCGCAGACGACGACCGGGGCGCCGTTCGACAGCGGGGTCGTCGTGAGCGCGCGCGCGTCGGTCATCCCGCACACGCAGCACGCCGCGGTCGCCCGCGCGGCGCTCGCTCCCGCGGCCGTGCTCGCCTTCGCGCCGCTCGCGCGGCGCGCTCCGTTCGTCCCGTGGCTCCGGCCCGTCGCTCCGACATCGCTCATGCGCCGACCATCGCCGCGTCGCCGCGCGAGGGCCAACTTTCGCGGAGGCGCGCGCGCGGCGGCGGCGCGATCTCGTAGTCGAAGTACGACGCCGGGTCGCCGTCCATCCCGTCCATCGCGGCGCGCGCCAGGTTGTACATCTCGCGCGCGGTCACGTAGTGGAGCTTCCACGTCTGCCCGTCGTTGTACTCGCGGAGCGCGCGGTGAAAGCCGCGGATCTCTTCGCCCAGCATCACCTCGGCGTTCTTCTCCGGCGCGCCGTGGGTGTGGAGCTTCACGAACACCCAGTCCGGCCGCCCGATCACGCTCACCCGCTGGTCGACCCACGTGGCGAGGCGCGCCGGCGTCGGCGGATCCGACGCGTCGAGGGCGGCGCTCTCGATCCGGAGCGACCGTGACCCGGGGCGGCGCGAGAGCGCCAGCGGCCCCTCGATGAGGAGGAGGCGGTCCTCCTTCTTCGTCCCGACGCGCACCGGCTCGCCGTCCTCGTAGGCGCGCCGCCGCCGGACGTCGCCGCGCGGGTAATAGATCCGGTTCACGACGCCGGGCTGGCACTCGTCGGGCGCGCTGGGGAACGTCAGATCGCAGTAGCACCCGAGCTCGAACAGGAGGTCCATCTCGTCGTCGACGCCGCACCACCGCCCGTCGCGGCGAGCGTTCGCGAGGCACCAGTTGCCGTGGATGAACGCCCACGCCGGCTTGCCGTCGCGGTCGCGGGCGACGAGGCCGTGGCGCTCCAGGTCCGCGAGGGCCTGCTCGAGCGACCGCTTCAGCGTCGCGCGCGTGTCGCCGTCGTGGTGCAGGTGCACCTCGACCTCGCCCAGGCCCATCGCGCACATCTCGCCGAGCGGCTTGACGAGGCGCGGGTCGTACTGCTCGCCGGGGAAGAAGTACGAGTGCCGCGGCGGGCGCCCCGAGGCGTCGGCGAACTCCGCCGCCATCGCGGGGTACCGCGCGCGCCACGCGCGGACGCGCTCGATCCCGACCTCCATCGACGCGTGGCCGTGGAGCGGCTCGTAGTGATCGCAGATCGAGACGAACAGGTGCTGCGTCCGCCGCTGCGACCGGTGAGGCAGGCGCGCCGTGGCGCGCCGCGCGCGATCGGCGAGCCACGCGCCGAGCCACAGGTGGATCTCCTTGCGGGCGATCTTCCGGAGCGGCCCGGGGAGGCGCGAGGGGTCGAGCTTCCACAACGGGACGCGCGGCCACCGCCGCGAGCGCGAGTCGTTCATGGTCTTTTATTTCTTGCTCGCGCCGCGCTTGCTGCCGTTCGTCGTCTTCTTCTTCGGCTTGAACGCGGCGCTCGCGTCCCACAGGACGACGCCGACGGTCTTCCTCGCGGCGATCTGCTTCGCCGCGTCGCGCAGGTCGGACCCCTTCGACTGGTGGCTCCGCGACACGACGATGAGCCCGTCGACCGCGCTCTCGACCACGTTCGCGTCGCCGCTCTCGAGGATGCTGGGCGCGTCGACCACGACGAAGTCGTAGCCGCGCCCGAGGAAGCCGATCGCGTTCTGGAAATGGGTCGAGTGGAGCGTCTCGGGGAAGCTCTGCTCGCCGGTCGCCTCGGCCAGGACGTGGAGCGCCGGGCCGAGGGCGACGACGCACCACGGCTCGAGGCTCCCGCGCATCTTGCGCACGATCTGCGTCGAGAAGCCGTACCCCTCGGGGACGCGGAAGCCGAGGAGCCGCGCGAGGATCGGCCGCTGGAAGCTCGCCTCGACGAGCAGGACGCGGGCGCGCTGCGCCTCGGAGAGGACGAGCGCGAGCTGCGTCGCGAACGTGCTCTTCCCCTCGCCCTCGCGCGCGCTCGTCACGCCGAAGGTCCACATCCCGTCGGCGCGGCGCTGCTCGAGGCGGTAGCGGATCACCCGGAGCGCCGCGGTCGCCTCGGGCGTCGCGTCGCCCAGCATCACGAGGACGTGGGTGTCCGGCGGCGACGCCCATGCGGGGACGACGCGCACCGGCGACTCGTTCGACCCGCTCGCCACGGCGAGCTGGTTGCGCGTGACGATCAGCGTCCGCGCGTTCTGCGAGAGCTCGTCAGGTGGCACGGGCTCCTCCGGGGTGCTGCGGGGCGTCGGGCGCGGCGACCGCCTGCGGCGCCGAGCCGACCGGCGCCGGCGTCGGCAGGCGCGGGACGACGCCGAGCACCGGGATCACGTTGAGCGCCTCGACGTCGGCGGCGTCGAAGATCGTGTCGTTCGTGACGACGCGGCCGAACGCGTACGCCATCGCCACCACCGCGGCCACGCCGAAGCCGGCGAGCGCCGCGTTCGTGCGCCCGCCGCGCGCGGGGCGCGTCGGCTTGAACGCCGGATCGATGATCTCCATCTGCGTGTCGCCGGTCGCCTCGGCGGCGCTCACGTAGAGGCGCGCGCGCTGCCCGCGGCGCTGGATCTCGTCGAGCTGCGCCTTCGCGTCGCTGGTCGCGCGGAGGAGGCGCGCCCACTCGGTCTCGAGCTCGACCAGCGGGTTCACCGGCTCGGGCGGCGGCTTCGGCTCGACCTCCGGGGGAGACCCCGACGGCGAGGGCGCGGGGCGGCGCGCGATCTCCGCCTGCCGCGCGCCGATCAGCCCGGTGACGTCGGCGAGCTTCCTCTTGAGATCGGGCGACGCCTGCGACGTGTCGGGCGCGGGGAGCGCCTCCTTCGCCGTCTCGAGCTGCTGCTCGGCGGCGTGGAGCGCGCTCGCGGCCGCCTCGGTCTGCGCCTTCGCGGCGATCACGTCGGGGTGCTGGTCGGTGTACCGGGTCCGCTTGTCGGCGAGATCGGTCTGCGCGACGGCGACCTTCCGCGCCGCGTCGTCGCGGGCCTTCGTGAGCTGCGTGATGCTCTCGTTCGGCGCGACGTGCGCGCTGTCGGCCGAGGCCGCGGCGGCGCGGATCTCGCTCTCGATCCGCGTCTTTTGCCGCAGGAGCGCGCCGAGCTGCGCGTCGCCGCCGGCGGCCGGGGGGAGCGGCAGGTTCGCCCCCGCCGCGCCCGCGGCCTTCGGCGCGAACGACGTCGGCGCGTCGGTCGCGAACTCCGGGTGCTCGGCGAGGAACGTGGCGAGCGCCTTGTTCGCGTTCTCCACCTCGTCGACGGCGCGGTTCTCCTCGTTCGAGAGGAAGTCGGCCCGCTGCTTCGTGGCGGCGAGCGTGTTCTTTCGGAAGTCCTCCATCATCGTGTCGGCGAGGCGCTGCGTGATGGCGCGCGTCCGCTCGGCGTCGTTGTCCTCGAACGAGATGACGAACGTCTCGCTGTCGCGGCCGCGGAAGCCGATGTGGACCTTCATCTCCTGGATCGCGTCGACCATCCCCTTCTCGTCGACGGTGTGCCCGTAGAGGCCGTAGTCCTTGATGATCGGCTCGAGGCGGCCGCGCGTGAGGAGCGTGTCTTTCAGCTTGGGCGCGAGCTTCACCGCCTTCTCGCTCGCCGTCTCGTCGCGGTCGTCCGTCTTCATCGCAGGCTTCACGAGGACGACGCACTCCGACCGATAGACCCGCTTCACGTTCATCGCGACGATCACCGCGATCAAGCAGCCGGCGACGAAGAGCACGCCGGCCATTTTCCAGTACGAGAGCGCGCGTCGCGCGAGCACCTTGGCCCGGGCGATCCGCTCGCGGGCCGTGAGCTCGGCCTTCGCGGGGGGTGCCGGGTCGGGCTTCGATGGCGGCGGGCGATGAGAGACGTTCATGGGCAGAGAGATGATTCCAAGCGATGCGAGGAGCTCCCACCGAGCCGAAGCGATCGAAGATCGCGTTCGTCGATGGACGGCATCAAGTATAAAGGTTCGCCCACTTCGGCAACAGCGGGGAGCGGGCGATCGACGCGAAGCGCCAGGGGAGCGCATCCTGTCACGCCCCCCGCCACGCGGCCCGCCGCATGGCTCGAGACTGCATCTGACAAGGGGAGCCGACATGACAACGTTTCTGGTGACCGGCGGCGCGGGCTTCATCGGGTCGTCCATCGCCGAAGAGCTGCTGCGAAAGGGCGAAACCGTCAGAATTCTGGACGATTTCTCGTCCGGGCGCCGCCAGAACATCGAGGCGTTGACGGGGAAGCTCGACGTGGTCGAGGGGACGATCGTCGACCCGGAGACGGTCGCTCGAGCCATGAAAGGGGTAGAGGTGGTCTTCCACGAGGCGGCGATCCCGTCCGTGGCCCGCTCGGTCGAAAATCCGCAGCGCAGCCTCCTGGCGAACGTCCAGGGGACGACCGTGGTCCTCGACTGCGCCCGGCAGGCGGGCGTCCGCCGGCTGATCTTCGCGGCGAGCTCGTCCGCGTACGGCGACACCCCGGTGCTCCCGAAGGTCGAGACGATGACGCCGCAGCCGCTCTCGCCGTACGCGGTGTCGAAGATGACCGGCGAGCACCTCCTGCGCGTCTTCGCCTCGCTCTACAAGATCGAGACGCTCAGCCTCCGGTACTTCAACGTGTTCGGCCCGCGACAGGACCCGAAGAGCCAGTACGCGGCGGTGATCCCGAACTTCATCACCGCGGCGCTGAAGAAGACGCCGATGGTCGTGCACGGCGACGGCGAGCAGACGCGCGATTTCTGCTTCATCGAGAACACGGTGAGCGCGAACCTCCTGGCCGCGTCGACGCCGAACAAGCTCTCGGGGCAGGTGGTGAACATCGCGTGCGGCGATCGCATCTCGCTGAACCAGCTCCTCACGATGATCGGCGACGAGGTCGGGACCAAGCTCCAGCCCGAGTACGTGGCGTCGCGCCCCGGCGACGTGCGCGACTCGCTCGCCGACATCTCGGCCGCCGCGGCGCTCATCGGCTACGAGCCGAAGGTGCGCGTGCGCGAGGGGCTGAAACGGACGATCGCGGCGTTTCGTACGTTCACGACGTGAGCGGAGCGGAGCCGAGCTAGCGCGCGGCGATCGACGGGGCGCAGGCGCGCTCGTCGATCGCGAGGGTGCCGGCGTTCGACGCGACGGCGCCCTCGCCGGGGGTGAGGGAGACCTTGCACGTGTTGCCGTCGCGCGCGCCTTCGAGGTGGTAGTGGCCGTCGGGGGCGAGGCCGACGATCACGTGGCGGGTCGCGCTCTGCGGCGCGCGGTAGGACAGCGGCGCGGGGGCGCTGAACGGCCTGGCGATCGGGAAGACGTACGCCTGATCGCCGACCGCCGTGCCCTCGACCCCCTCGCCCGTGAAGTGGGCGGGGCGCGGGCTCTTCTCGCCGGCGTTCGCGACGGTGATGGCGTGGAGGAAGCGGCGCTCGACCTGGCCGGTGGGTGACGCGACCTCGATCCGCGTCGACTGGAGCTTGTCGGGCGGGTCGTTGTTGTACCAGAAGCTGTTCTTGTCCTTCGACGTCGGCTCGACCATCGTCTTGGCGACGGCGCCGGCGGGGACCAAGG
>Ga0105247_10002451_pt1 | contig 12607 bp, 7 predicted proteins | sample KBSS24metaG_FD_81519 | JGI IMG/M metagenome (GOLD analysis project Ga0105247, IMG submission 81519) | Switchgrass rhizosphere microbial communities from Kellogg Biological Station, Michigan, USA - KBS S2-4 metaG | ecosystem: Host-associated > Plants > Roots > Rhizosphere > Soil | place...
CCGGCGAGGATCTGCAGGAAGTATTTCTGCAACAGGAAGCGGTTGTCGGTGGCGATCGCACCAGTGACGAGCAAGTAGCCGCCGTTGTTGCCGGAGATGGTCTGCAACGCCGGCACGCTGATGTTCTGCGGCTGTCCGAGGCCGACGGCGTACGTGAACTCGTTGATGTCCGAGGCCACGTCGGCGATCAGTCGCGCGCTGTTTTCGACACCGTCGGTCAGCACGACAAGCGCCTTGACGTCAAATGGAGTCGAGGCCGCATTGAGGATGCCGCGCCCCTCGAAGATGCCGTCGCCGATCGACGTCTGGCCGTCGGGGTCGAGGCCGGTGCCGTTGATGATGTCCTTGCTGGCGCCGCGATTCACGTCGGAGAGGCTGCCGTTTCCCAGGGGCACGACCTGCTGGAGCACCTGCGCGTCCTGGTTGAATCGCACCACGCCGACGCCGTCCCCCTCGAGCATCACGTCGACGAAAATGTTGGCGGCCTGTTGCAGCGACGCGTGCTTGCTCTGACCGTCCCCGCGATCCTCGGACATGCTGCCCGAGCGGTCGAGCACCAGCGCCGCGGCCGCGGTTTTGCGCGCGATGGTGTTGCCGAGAATCGTGACCTGCCAACTCTGTGTGCCGCCCGAGTCCTGAACGGTCACGGTCTGCGGCGGCAACGCGTCGCCCGCGTTGCTCGTGCGATAGATTACCCACAGCAAGGCCGTCGCGACGCCGTTCGCCGGCGTCGGCCCGACGGTGGCCGATGTATTGAACGGCACCAGTTGTGGGTGCGAGGGAGCGCCGCCGGCCGCGTACTGCAGGGTCACCGCGCTCGACGGCGAGATCACCTCGAATGCAATCGCCAATGGAACCTCGCGCACCATGCCCATCGGCCCTTGAGGCACGTCCTGAAAGTTGAGCAGCGGCGTCAACAGATTGATGCTGGCGAGATCGCAGCGATCGACTTCTACGTGCTGCGCCCCCTGGCGCACGATGAAGCCGAGCTTGTGCCAGTTGTCGACCATGCCCTGACCGCCGCTCACCACGCCGCCGATGAATTGCTGATCCGGTGTGCCCTGGCGAATCACGTAGTTGGGGCGCGGCACCGGCCACCAGTTGTCGGCGCACTGATAGAAGTCGTTCTGCCACGGCAGGGCCATCACAAACGTCATGTCGCCCGGTGACAGCACGGCCGGGTTCAGCCTGAACGGCTCCGTATAGTTGGACGCGACGATGATCGGCCGCGAACCGTCGAGGCCGCCGGTCTCGATGCCGGGAAAGAACGCGCCGCCAACGCAGGCTTCGAGCGCCGCACGATCGAGACCATCGGGCGTCGTGTCGGCCTGCGGCACCGGCACGCCGGCCCAGTCGTTCGTATAGTTGTTGTCCTTCCATCGCTGCAGGTGCGCGTATTGAACCGCGGTCAAACGATCGTCGAGCGTGCCGGAGTCGCGAATCTTCGGCATCTGAGTCAGCCCCGGATCGGCAGCGCCGCCCGGCACACGCAGTCGACTGAAAATCGCCGCGCGCAGCGCGTCGCTCGTCACGGGGTCCGGCCAGGTGTGGGCGCCGAACGTTCGCTCGACCCAGCCGGTGTCCCGCGCCCGCTGCAGGATCGGATACACGTCCTGGGTGTACGACGTCGTGGTTGGCGCACTCAGGAGCCCGCCGTCGACCATCGCCTGGAAGACGCGGTCGTACAGCGTGATGACGCTCTGTTGATGCGGGGCAAACTTCGGGGGAGCCACGATCACCCAGGCGCCGACAACGGCAGGCGTGGAATTGTCGGCGTGCAGCGTGATAGTCGCGGTCACGGGACCGTCGGACACATCGTCGTACCAGTCGTCGCTGGCCCAGAAGTAGCCGTCGAGCGCCGTGCCGGCGGGCGAGGCGGACGTGCCGAAGCCGCCGAGGACGAGCAGGTGATTCTTGGCGTCGCTGCGGATCTCGCCGAGCCGCACCGTCGTGACGGGCGCGCCGGAGAACTTGATCTGGCCGGTGTCGAACTGCTGACGCTGATTCGGGCCATTCAACGTGCGCGGGCCCGGATCGATTGTCAAGTCCGATGGCGACTCGGTGTTGTTGCGGCCGGGGTTCGCCGCTTTGCTGTTGACCAGGTGCACGGTCCACGTGATGTCGGCATCCGCCCGTGTGATCTCCTCGACCGTGCCGTCGTCGTGATGCGCGAAGATCCGGAAGCGCGCCGCCTGCCGTTTGACGCGGCACTGAGCGTCCTTGAAGCCACCCGACGGGTTCGGCTCCTGGCCGACCCGCTCCGGGCCGATGAAGAATTCGTCGGGACTGTTTCCGATCCGCGCGATGCCAATCGCCGGGTGAATCTTGAAGGTGGTTGCCATGTCGTCAGCCTCCCGTAGAGAGCCTGGAGTGCGCGCGTCTCCAACACGTCAGAGGCGTCGCACGACGATGCCGGCCGCGTGATGGGGATCGAACCGATCGGTGTGCACGGTGATGACCGCCCGAGCCAGCCAGGCCCACTTCACGATCTCTTCGACCTTGCGCTCGCGCGCGTGGTACCGCCGCTCGCCGCCGCGCTCGGTTTCGAGGAGGAAGCCTTCGAAGTCGCCAAAGCGATCGTAGATGACGCCGACGACCTTTCCCGTGGCGTCGCCTGTCGACGCCGATCCGTCGTGGTGTTTCCAATCGCCGGTCGGTGACGGGAGAACCTGGCCCGGATCGCCGCCAAGGCCGGTCACGCGGCCGGCGATCTGATCGAGATAGCGGGCAAATACCGGATGCCAGCGGCTGCGCGCCGGGATGGTCTCGGCGATCCAGCGCAGGATCGAGAGGAGACGCTCTTCGCGTGGCAGCAGTATGCCTTTGGTGTGCACGGGAATGGCGAGCTGGAACGCCCCGGAGACGCGCCGCCACTGGCGGAAGACGGCGACCTGGTTGGTGGCGGCCCGGCGGCGCGGCCGTTCGATGCCGCCCGAAACAACCCGGCCTTCCGCGTGCGTGACTTGCCTGACCACCACGTCGAACCGCTCGCCGCGGCGCACGCCGGCCGGCAGATCGATGGTCAGCAGGCCCGCACGATCGACGTCCGCGCCGGCCGGCAGCGGCACATAGCTGACGGCTTCAGCGCGGCACGACAGCGTGTGGGCGTCCACGCGCTGGAGCCGCCGCCCCGCGTAGCTGCGCTTCGCGAGCGCGAGCACATCATCCGCCTTGATGGCCGGCCAGTAGAGCTGCGCCATCGACCCCGCCGGAAGCGGGCCCCAGTCGATCATCAATTCGTCGGGGCGCGGGGCTGCATGCGCGACCGCGACCGGCGTCGCGCGAATCTCGAAAGGCTGCGAGACCCGTCTCGACATGTCGGCGCCGGGATTGGGAATCGACACGAAGGCGAGATTTCGCTGCGCGATCTTGTCCGTCGTCGACGGATCGACTCCGGCCGGGATCGCGTCAGGATCGAAGGCGATCTCGGCGACGAGGCACTGATGCGGGCTTCGCACGATCGCCTGCTGTACGCTCAACAGACTTCCCGAATACGGCCCGTCCTGGTTTGCGCCTGGTAACGTCGCCGGCAGCACCCCCTGGCCCGGCTGGTTGATGTCGAGCCAGCAGCCGTAAAACGCCTGCACCTCCGCGCCGCTCGCATCGTGCACGATCGTCTGCACGTTGGCGGGATCGATCTGCGTCGTCATGCTTGCGCTTGCGGTATTCACGCGCGGGGACGCAAAGCACGGCACGGTGACGTACTCGCCGCCCTTGATGCCGAGCAGCGGAATCGTATGACCGCCGGGAACGCCGTCCGAGAAGCGGCGGTACGTCGTGTTGAGATCGAACACGGCATTGGTCGACTGCGCCTGAAAGAGCCGGAAGAACACCCGAGCGCTCTGAGCGTCGAGGGTGAGCCCGCGCATGCGGACGCGTGCGAGCGCGAAGTTGAACACGGCGTGGCCGCCCGAGTCGGTTGGCGACAGCTCGAGGCTCGAGGCGTCCTCGTCGGCCGGGAGGCTCGCGAAGTTCTCGCCACCCGCCGATCCGCCGCCCGCCGTCAGCGACTGCATCACCGACTGAATGAACGCGGGCGCATTCCCCGCGCTCATCGTCACGCCAAAGCGTGTGTCTCCCGCGCGCAGGCGAAACACGCGGAGATCGATGCTCAACCACGTCGTCGGGCCGTCCAGCAGATAGGGATTCGGCTTCTTGACCAGCTCGATGACGGCGGAGCCCGTCACGGTGGTTCCGCTGCTCGTCAGTGTCGCGTTCAACGCCACGAACGTGAAGTCGCCAGGGAATCCGAAATCGGCGTCGCTGGTGAAGGTGACCTTGAACCCGAATCTGAAGCGCTGCGGCAGCAGCGGCAGCGCGGGATCCTCGGGAACGACCGGCCCAACAAACTGGACGCTGGCCGCCGTCAGTCCAGGCGAGAGCGTCACGGTCGGAACGACGGGCGGATTGCCGAGATTCGCCGAGGTCAGGCCCAGCTCCTGCGCGGTGAACCCCTCGACCACAACCCAGAACGCCTCCGGGATCTCCGCAGGCGGAGTCGTCAGAAGGGCCAGCACTTCGTCCTGACCGAACGTGCTCCGGTCGACGATGAAGGAGCAGTCCTTGACCGTCGCCTGCGCGCCGAGGCAGAACTGGATGAGGCCAGCCGTGATCTCGTCGATGATCTGCTGCATCTCCGCATACGGCGGATGAAACGGTGTCGGATTGGAGGGGCTGCCCCACTCGATCGTGTACGCGATCACCTTGCCTTTCGTGGTATCGACAAAGTGGCGGCTGAAGGAATAGTCGTCGGACGCCCCGGACGTCGGGTAGAGCTGGAACGACGGTTCGACAAGATAGGTCCGGCCTCGCACCGCTTGAATGGCGGCCGCCATCGATCCGGCCAGCGTCTGTGCCTGCAATTGATCCGATGAGGTGATGAATTCCCGATAGGAATCACCGCTGACGCCCCTGGCGCCGTCGAAGGCCGGGTTCGAGAAGCCCATCGTTGCGTCGGCAGTCTGGTTCTGGTCGTCTCCCCAGCTGTAAAGAATGTCCTCGCCGTAGCTATGGAGATCGATGAAGAAACGGATCGACGGGAACGTGTCGAGGATTGAGACCGCGTTCTTCGTCTCCGGCTCGGAAGCCGAGCTCGGCCCGATATAGATCTCCTGACACGGATCGGTGGAGCTGTGCACGCCCGCCGCGGCGCTGAACAGTGTCGGGAAGTCCCACAGGAAGTCGAAGTTCCTGTTGATGTCGACGCCCGGACAAGACGGCTTCGACGCAGGCGCGGGCCGCCGATTCTTGCGCCACCCCGCATCGGTCGACATGCTGAACGCGCGTCCGTCCGGATTCATCTGCGGAAAGACGACGATGTCGAGCTTGTTGACGATCGCCTGGATCTCGTCAGGCCCGAAGAAGGCGCCGCCGATCGCCAGGCCCGTCCCGGTCCGAAACGCGTCGCAGACGCGCTCGACGAAATTGACGAGGATGTCCGGGCTTCCCCACTCGCGGGCGTGAACGCCACCGAGAAAATACACGCCGACCCGGCCCGGTCCCGAGCCGTTCGCGATTTTGATCGCGTGACATTGACGGTTCTCCCATGTCAGGTTCGGGAGGGCGACCAGCTGCGTAAAGCCGGCGTTCGCGGGCCCCGCGGCGGCTTGAAGTGCAGACTCCACCTCATCGACATTGAGGTACATCGCTCACTCCTTACCGCGGGGCGGGTCTTTCACGTAGCGGTTCCCGCGTCCGACTTCCCGCTGCCGCTCACGTCCGGCCTTGTCGATGTCCTCGTGCTGCTCGACGGCATAACCGAAGGACTCGAGCCGGCCGATGTCGGCCTGGTCGACGATCGCGTCCACGCTGAAGAGCGCCCCCTCGCGGATCCGGAGTCCATGATCGAGCACGGTCACGCCGTGCTTGCGGACAAGGTCGAGGGCCGCCTCCTTGTCCGCAGTCGAGATCGTCACGCGATAGCGAGCCATACTTCGCCTCCCGGGCAACGCGACGCGACGCTGCGTGGCCTAACGCACGACGTAGTGCACTCGCGGCACGTCGGTGGCGAGAGGCGTATCCCGGTTCGTCAGATCCTTGGGTCGCGCCCATCGGCCGAACACGAAGCCGAAGACAACACGTCCGTTGTTCGTCGGGCCGAGCAGCGATTCGTTGACGGTGACCTCCGCCGTCAGCTCCAGATGCTCGAACAGCTGGTGCGAAATGCGCAGCATGGCGCCGGGGCGATTGCCGAGCGGCTGCGGTGGATGGAGGAAGATCAGATTGCCTTCGAGCCAGGTGTTCGGCAGCACGGGTGCCAGGCTGACCTGGGCGCCGCCGCCGAATTGGTCCACGACGCGCACGAAGGGATCGTCGTGGAACCCTTTGGCGCCGAAGACGTTGATACGGAAGGTGTTCAGCAGCACGTCGAGCGTGAACGACGCATGACCGAGTGTGCCGGCGTCGCTCGCGGCTCCGAGCTCTGCACCTTTGATGTTCGCGAACAGCCCGCCCTGAATCCACTTCCAGCGGTTCAGCAGCCCGACATTGGCTTCGCCCTCATACCGGCCGTCGTAGCCGATGAACTCGCCCTGAGTCTGGACAGCGAAGGAATGCGTCGGCCCAAACGGCACCATCGCCCGACCCTGTCCCGTGAAGGTGAAATCGCTGGTCCTGGTGCTGCCAAACGCGGGGCCGCCGGACATGCCGACCGACGCGAATGTCGGCGGATGACAGAGCCACGCCGGAGGCGTCTGCCCGTTGAGCGCCACCACCTTCGACGGCGTCGACGGATCGTTGCTGCTGATGGTGATGTTCGCGTTCTTCGCACCCGCGCTGGTCGGCCGCAGCCGAATCGGGACTTCGATCGCCGTACCGGGCGCGACGACCAGCGGGAACGCCAACACCTGCGGCGTCTGGAATTCCAGCGAGCTCGACCCGATGTTCGTGATCGTCAGGGGGCAGGTGCCGCTGTTGGCAATCGTGATGATCTTGTCGCGGAACGTCCCCTCGCATACCTGGCCGAAGTCGCCGGTATCGACCACCATGGTCGCAATCGTCGCTGTGCCGACGGTGCCAGACACGGCAATCTTGGCCGACGGCGTGGTCGGATCGTTGCTGGCAACGCTCAGCGTGCCTGATTGGGGTCCCGTTCCCGTCGGCGAGAACGTGACCTGTACCGGCAGGCACACTCCGGGCGCGATCGTCACGGGGAATCCCGACGTCGGCGGCGCAACCGAGAACTGCGCATTCGACGAGGTGATGCCGGTCACGACGAGATCGCCCTTTCCGGTATTACAGATCGAGGCGCTCACCTGCGCGGGACCGCCGCACAGCGGCGGGAACACGATACTCGTCGGCACCTGAATCTGCGGCGCCGCCGGCCCCCCGGTGATGCGATCGGTATAGACATCGAAGTTCGCGGTGCCGTTCGGGTTGTTGCCAGTGCTGTTCGATGTGTCGGCCCAAATCGGGTGCACCACAGCGGTGAGGTAGGCGAGGCCGGCGTAGTCGCCGAACTCGATGCCGGCGCCCGTGCTCGTCGACGTGCCGTCGCTCACGAGCGTGTTCGGCAGAAACGTCGGCGTCGCGCCGGTCGGTCCGGCGACCGTGCAGAAAATCTGTGCGGTCGTGTTGGTCGGCGAGTTCCGCGCGTCGTACCAGCAGATCGCGATGTTGCCCGTTGTCCGGTCAACCGCAATCTTCGGCAGGAACTGACTGCGAATGGGCGCCGCCGGATCGTCGTTGATGCGGATCGGCGCGCTCCAGTTCGCCCCGTTGTTGTCGGAGAACCGCAACATGATGTCGGTGTCGTTGTTCTCGTTGACGGTCTCATCGGTGTACACGAGATACAGCCGCCCGAAGTGCGGGCTCGACGGATTGCTGTCGAATGCCAGGCCGGCTTCGGGATCGACCGACCGCGTGTTCTGCGCGGGATGAAATCGAAGCCGCCGACGTTGGTCGTGGTCGCGGTGATGGCGGCGCCGAAATTGCCCGCGCCAAGGCCGTCAGCGTCGATGTTGACGAGAATCGACGACGGCCCCTGTCCGCCCACGGGGCTGCCACACGCCTGCACCACGACGCCGCTTGGCGCGATGGCGATGTCGCCGAAACTGCAGCCCGCCGTGCCCGGAATCGTCTGGAGCGCACCGAAGGCTCCGACCGTCCCCAGGCCGGTGACCGCGGCGCCGCGAGCCACCATCTGACCGCTCTGGTTCCACACGACCCAGACGGCGACTGGCGCGCCCGCGGCCGAGGTATTCGCGGAAACGACGGTCGGTTGATCGACACTGCCGGCAAACTGCGCGAGCGTCGTGAATGTCGCGCCGCCGTCGGTGCTCAGCAGCGTCACGATATTGCCGATGCCGGCGTCGATGTAGGTGAGAAACAGGTTACCGAAGCTGTCCCACGTCGTCGACGGATCGCAGCAGGCGGCCGGCCCCTGCCCGGCGTCGCCGTCGGCGATCGTCTTGTCGGCGGGATCCGTGAAGGTCCACGTCAGGCCGCCGTCGGTGCTGCGCACCGCGATCAGACCGGGACCGCTGTTGTTGCACGAGGCGAACAACTGATTCGGATTCGCCGGGTTCTTGCTGATGGCGCACTCGCTGTCGGCGCCGGTCTTCTGCGTCAGATTGATGTCGGTTCCGGGCGTCAGCTGCCCCAGCGCTGTCGACGCGACGAGCAGAAAAGAGGCGAGCGTACAGGCGATCCGGACACCGCGGACGGCGCGAGAGATATGGCTACGCATAGTACGTCCTCGTGCTGGCTAACGAGTGTTTGATTTAACGGGGTTGCGGAGCTGCCCACAGGCCGCGGCGCGCCGTGCGCGCCTCGTTCTCGGCTGCGGCCATCTCGCCGTACTTTCCGTCGTAGGTCGGCTCGTGGCGGACGAGACCCGCCTTCAGCAGCTCGAGGCCGACGTCCTTGATCCCGTTGACGGGATCGTCGGTATAGAGCCGCGCGACCATTTCGTTGTTCGGCCCGCGGCGTTCGAGGCGCATGCGCGCGTTCTTGCCGAGCAGGAGGTTCGAGACGAACTGCCGCGCCTCTCGCGCGCGAGCCGGCGCCCCGGAAGGCGGCACGATGCCGACGATCCGCACGACGTACTCGCCTTTGCCGTAATTGAGGACGACGACGTCCGCGCTTCTCACGGCCGTAATCCGTCCGTAGAGCGAGTCGGCCGCAAAGGCCGGAGCGAAGCTGGCGATCGCTGACAAGAGACCGAGGAGGGTGCCGATGGCCCATTTCGTGTGCATCGCGTTCTCCTTAGGATCTGCTCGAAGGCAACAGGCGATCGTGGACGGCTTTCCGACAGAGCCGGCGACGACGTGGACGCCCTTGGGCTCGGAGACCTGCAATCTTACAATCGCACGCCAGGAGATCAAGAGCGTCTTTCCGCAGCACGAAAGCACCGCGTTCGAGTCCTCGTTACTGCTGGGCTGACGTCGGGATTTCTCCTCGCCAGCATCCTGTTCGGATTCTTAGACGGACGTTCGAGGAGTCTTCCGGGGCTGCAACGCGCTGCCCGGAAACGGTGTGATGTCGGCCAGGCAACGCGTTCAGATGAGCTTGCCATTCCTTCGCCGCGATCTGCCAGGATGCCGAATTCGTGTGCGCGTCCGTCGGCGCAAATGGCAGGCCCCCTTGTTTGTTTGCTACAGTTTCGGTTCCCCATCATGCACTCACGGGCCGGCCAGGATATCCATCGCTTTATCTTCGAGACGTCATCCCAGCTTCGGAATGCGGGCGATCCCGACAAGGTGCTCAGACATTACCTTCGCGCTACCGTCGATTTGATGCAGGCCGACCGCGGCTACGTCGCGGCGCTGGGCGTTGGCGACGAGTCGGCCCGCTCCATCTTCGCGCAGCCGCCCGATGCGGTTGTCAATCTCGCGCTCGTCACGAGTCTCCTTCACGGCGAGCAATGCAGAATTCCCGCAGGCACGCTCTGTGCCCGCATCTCCCGTCGGAGTCGCGCCTGGGGAATGATGGTCCTCGAGCGCGATGATCACGGTTTCCCCGACGGGTCGCCCCGCGGGCTCGCGCACATCGCCCGCGCACTGACCGAGAACATCGAGCGGCTGGACCGCGAACGGTTGTCCGAAGTCAGGGCTCGCATCGACGACATGATCCTGCGCGAACTGCCGCCAAAGGATCTCTACTACCAGATTCTGGACGGCCTTCATCAGCTGACCCGCTACGACCACTCCGCCGCGCTGTGGATGTGGTCGGCGCCAGGATCCCTCGAGCTCGTCGCCGAGCAGATCGCCTGGAAGAAAATGAAGAGCCCCATTATCGGGAGGACCGTCCAACTCCCGGTGGAGCTCCAGGCGCTGCTCCAGGCTGGAACCGTGTACGGACTCGATCGATCGTCGGAGGGTTGGACCGAATGGACGCCTCGTGGTGTCTCGGCGCTGGCCGGATTTCTGGACCTCGATGCCGAATCCTCCGCGCGGCCCCGGGAGCACGCGATGCTGTGCGCCTCAGTCGGGGGACGCGATGGCCCGCTGGGCATCCTGAAACTTTCAGGCTGTGCACCCGGGACGTTCGGCGAGCATGAGCTTGCCGTCGTCCAGCGCTTCACCTCGCTTGCCTCGGTCGCGCTCAAGCGGGCGCAAACCCTCGAAGATCTCCAGGCCCGCATGCTGAAGATCGAGCGGCAGAACGCGCTCGCGCACCTGGCCCGAGGCGTGGCGCACGACATCAACAATGCGCTCGGGGAAGTCCTGCCCCTGGTGCAGCAGATGCAGGCCGACGTGCAGGGCGGCACGATCGGCCTCGACGTACTGGCCGAGGATCTCCATCGCGTCGAGCTCTCGCTCCAGGTCACTCGCGGAATTTTCGGCCGGATGATGCGCTTCGCCCGCGGCTCGGCACGACACCCGGGCCCCAGCGACGTTCCCAGCGCCGTTGAAGCCGTTCGTGACGTGCTGCACGAGAGCCTTGGCCGTCTCGAGATTTGCGTGCGTGCCGAGGTGCCGGATCAGGTGACGCCCGTGCAGTGCAGCCAAAGCGACCTCGAACGCCTGTTGTTCAACCTGATGACCAACGGCCGCGACGCCCTTCCGAACGGCGGCACCCTCACCATCGCCGTGCGCATGGCCGACCCCTACGTCGAGATCACGGTGTCCGACGACGGCATCGGCATGACTTCGGAGACGTTGGCCCGGATCGAGTCCCCTTTTTTCACGACCAAAGAACACGGGACTGGACTCGGTCTCTCGACGTGCCGGTCGATTGCCGCCGAGGCCGGTGGCAACCTCACCATCGAGAGCCGCGTCGGCACGGGCACGCGCGTCACCGCGCGCCTCTCGGCGGTCCGGGGAGACACGGTGGGCGACTGATGCCGCGCCCGAGGATCCTCGTGGTCGACGACGAGCCCGGCATGCTGAGGACGATCGAACGGATCCTCTCCACCCGATACGACGTACGCGCAGTTCGGCTTCCCAGTGCGGGTCTTGACGCCGCGGCCGTGGGCACCTTTGACGTGGCCATCCTCGACGTGCGCATGCCAGAGATGGACGGATTCGCGCTCATGGCCCGGCTTGGGGAGCTGCAGCCCGATCTCGACGTGATCATGATGACGGGCAGCACCGATGAACGGGACGCGCGACTCATTCGGGCGATCCGCGAGAAGGCGTTCTTCTTTCTGACAAAACCATTTGATCGCGAGGTGCTGCTGACCCTGGTGCAACGCTGTCTCGAGGCTCGACGCTTGAGCGGCGAGAACCGCGCGCACGTGTCCCGGCTGGAGTGTGAGCTGCGCGCGGCGCAGGTCTTTCAACAGAGTCTGCTGCCCGACCGAACGGCCTCGCTGAACGGGTTCGAGATCTCGTTTCTCTACGAGCCCTGCGATGAGCTCGGCGGAGATTTCTGCGACTACGTCCTGCAAGACGATGCCCCTGTCGCCATTCTGGTCTCGGACGTGTCGGGCCACGGCGCTCCCTCCGCCATGATCACAGGGATGGTCAAGCAGGCGTTTCACGCTGCAGTGCAGGAGGAGTTTGCTCCGACAGCCATTCTCGAGCGGATCGTCGCTGCGAGCCGGCTCTTTCCGGACGGCAAGTACGTTACCGCGACTGCCGTACGTTTCAGACCGGCGTCAATGGTGCTCGAATATGCAAACGCCGGGCATCCGCCAGGACTCCTTCTGAGTCACGATGGCTCGGTCGTACCGCTGGAGCCGTCGGCGCCGATGATCCACCCCGCGCTGCCCGAATGGCACTGCGAACTGCGGGCTCTCCCCATGGAGAAGGGCGACCAGCTTCTGCTCTACACGGACGGACTGACAGAGGCGCAGAACGGCGACGGCGACGACTTCGGCTTCGAGCGGCTGGTCGCGCTCGCCTCGCCATTCGCTGGGCCGATCTCTGTCGAAGCGGGAAGCGCGAACCTGCTCACCACGCTGCGCCAGGAGCTCGCGCGCTTCGCAGGCGGAAGGCCCCTCGACGATGATCTGACGCTCGCGCTCGTTCGGCGCCTGTAGCCGGGCGATTAAATGCACCTGAGGAAATCGAGCAGCGCCTGGGCCTCGCCGGCCGGCAACGCCTTGTACCGGTCGCGCGCGCCGGCCGCCTGACCGTCGTGCGCAAGAATCGCCTCGTCGATCGATGTGGCGCGTCCGTCATGCAGGAAATGGCTGCGGTCGGCCGCCCGCCACAGCGGCGCC